>Ga0207671_10002011_pt1 | contig 22352 bp, 22 predicted proteins | sample KBSC24metaG_FD_184352 | JGI IMG/M metagenome (GOLD analysis project Ga0207671, IMG submission 184352) | Corn rhizosphere microbial communities from Kellogg Biological Station, Michigan, USA - KBS C2-4 metaG (SPAdes) (version 2) | ecosystem: Host-associated > Plants > Roots > Rhizosphere > Soil... | reverse complement strand
CTGGCCGGCGACAATCCGTCGTGGGGCTACACCCGGATCCAAGGCGAGCTGCGGCGTCTGGGCCATCGGGTCGCCGCTGCCACCATCCGCAAGGTTCTGCGAAGCCACCGCATCCCGCCCGCCCCGAACCGGGACGATGGCCCGACCTGGCGTACGTTCCTGCGGGCTCAAGCCTCAACGATCCTGGCCACGGACTTCTTTCAGATCGAGACGGTCACGCTCAAGCGGCTGTACGTGTCCTTCGTCCTGGAGCTTGGCACCAGGCGGGTGCACATCCTCGGGGTCACCGAGCATCCCACCGCGGTCTGGGCGACCCAGCTAGTCAGGAGCTTCCTGGCCGATGTCGGCGAGCGGGCCGACCGGTTCCGATACCTGATCCGGGACCGAGACTCCATCTTCACCGATGCGTTCGACGCCGTCTTCGCCGCCGAGAACATCGAGATCAAGAAGTCCGCACCGCAATGCCCGAGGATGAACGCTTTCGCTGAACGCTGGGTGAAGACCGTCCGCGCCGAATGTACAGACCGGATGCTCATCGCCGGCGACCGCCATCTGCGGGTTGTCCTGGATCGGTACGCGGATCACTACAACGCCGGACGTTCGCATCAAGGCCACGGGCTGAAGCTGCTGGCGCCGCTGGATGACCCGAACGTCATCCCGTTCCCGGCCCAACGGATCACCCGAACGAAGATCCTCGGTGGCCTTATCAACGAATACGACGCCGCAGCGTAGGCCCAGGTCAAAGCCTCGGCAGGGTTATTGAACCCCACACCCATCAGGCCCGGGACCAGACCCCTCCGGATGCCGACATCGCGGAAGTCATCCCGATCGAGGGACGGATCCGCCGTCGGCAGGTGCCCGCCACCACCATCCACGAGTATCACCGAGCCGCCTGACCAACTCGGCGAACCAGCTGGTCAGCGCCCGTATACGCTAGTTTTGGCACGGTACAGGGGGAACTCGCCCTTGCCGAACGTTGGTACCGGATGGCCCGTGAGCGCAATGAGCCCAAGGCGATGTGGGCCACAGGCCGCCTGGCCCGGGAAAGAGGCGACAAGGTCGAGGCCCTGCTTTGGCTCCGCCAGGCGGCCGAGGCCGGTGACCCGCAGGCGAGGATTGATCTTACTGTCTGGCTCGTGGTGCTGGGCGAGGTGCAGGAGGCTGAGCACTGGGCCTGGATAGCCGGTGAAGGACCGGACCCGCGAGCCGTCTACCATGCAGGCGCGACCCTGGAAGCGCTCGGCAAAACTGCGGACTCCGAGCGTCTCTATCAGAAGTCAGCCGTGGACTGTACCGCGCCAGAATGGACGCATGGCCGTTGACCTTGTACGTGCCGAAAATATCGTCCGTGCTGGCTGGGAAGGCTCTGGTCCGTCGCTTTGTACCGGCGAGTGATCAGCCGGTTTTCGGTATGGTGCCGACCTGGGATGGCGATGATGGTTGGTCGTGCTGGCCCGGTTCGCCTATCTGGCAGTGACGGATACGTTTAATCGGCACCCACAGTGGTGAGCTGCGCTCATCCTGGACTGCCCGTCTCGTCTCTGAAGATCCGGCAGTTATCGGGCCGCCCGAGAGGTACGTCGTCCCCGTGGGGATGACGTACGAGAGAACGGCCTCAGTACCGACACGTGGACCTGTGCGGACGACCCACCTCCGCTCTCGCGGAGAGAACCAGGGTAACCCCGTACTGGTTGGCGATCTGGGCGACCCACCTCCGCTCTCGCGGAGAGAACCTCTACACCATCGAGGAAGCCATGCGCCTGACCGACCCGCCTCCGCTCTCGCTGAGAGCCTGTGTCTGAACCCCGCGTGTGATCGATGGGCTTCGCAGGACCATTTCATCACTCGAATGGGCCACTCAGGCGAATGTAAATACGCCAGCTGCCAACGAGTAACAGAGGCTTCATACGCGCTTCCGCCCTGTACAAGCGCCCCGCTCGTGCTCGCGTTCGTGATTTGCGGGCCGGAATGAATGTGGGAGTCTGAAGGGAGATGTTAGGAGCAGGGAGACGTTAGGAGCGAAAGATGAGCTTTGAGGATTCACTGGCTGCAGCACTACGGACCGCAGACGCAGCCTCGGCCATTGCCGACTCTGTGGACGATCCTGCGCTTCTGGGGGCGCTCGACACCGTCAAAGCAGCCCGTAGCTGGCATGACGTCACAGTCGACGTGGTCGTCAGGGAACCCGTCGATGGCCTATCGGGCGTGGCGTCGTTCTATGTCGCACCCAGCGGCACCGGGCTGATCCCACGGCTCGCGGCGGCGGCACGCTCAGCGGACCTCCAGATGCTTTCCGAGATTCAGCTCGAGATGCTCGACGCCTACGGAAGCCTGGAACCGCTCGAGCCCTCGGCCGCCATCGACGCGATGACCAACGCTCCAGCCCTCGTCGATCTCCGCTATGGCGCAAGCCTGCTTGTCGCAAACATGGCCGTTCCACCATTCGCCTCATTCGGAATGGCCTCCGTTGCCTACGCGGGTGTCACTGCGCCCAAGCTCCCCTTCACTGCGCGGATGTTCCCACGCGATGACGAGACCTTCTCCTACGAGACGCTCGCCCTCGTAACGCCGGCTGTCCTTTCGGACTTCGAGCACGGCCTCGTGACCGGTTTGACGACTGTCGACGACGAGGTAACGTTAGGCGAAGAACCCCTCGCTTTCCTTCCCGTCGTCGTGACCACGCTCCTGCTAACCATCGCTGCCACGACCCTGCATACCCCCTTCATCGGAGTAGCCGCCGATCCTTCAGGACTGGTAGTCAGCAACCGTCTCTCTCGGGAACTTGTCGAGCGGCTTGGCGCCCGTGCTTCGGTCAGGCAGCTTGTGCAAGCACGGCAGGAATTGCTTCGCGCCAACGATCGACGTCGGCGCGGCGGCAGCTGATCCATGGACCTACTAGCCGTCACCGCGACTACGGTGCTCACCGCCTTAACCTTCGTTACTGTCCTAATGGCCTGGCCTCGCTCCCCAGTTCGGCACCTCCTTGGCGGGGTGATTGTCGGGCGGTTCGTCCCGCGCTGGACCTTCTTCGCGCCAGTTCCCGGCACGACGGACTTCCACGTTGTGTGGCGTGCATGGGAAAAAGACTCTCCCGGCCCCTGGCGTGAGATGATCGCCATGACCCCCCAGCGCCGCCCGATTGATGTCCTGTGGAATCCCAGCAAGTTCTCGCGAAAGGCAACGATTGATATCGCCCTAGAACTCCTTCAGGAGTCCATCATCCTGAACGACCAGGGAGATTCGAACGCCGCAATTCTGACGGTTCCGTACATCCTGTTGGCCCAGCGGACGAGCCGTGAGGCCAGCCTTTATCCGATGATCGAACACTTCCAGTTCGCTATTGTTGCCGACTCTCTGGCCGAGCCATCGGCCAGACCAGCCTTCGTCTCCCGTGTCCATGCTGCATGACTTCACACTTGGTCCGGAGACCGGGCTTCGCGCGACACTGATCATCGCCGGACTTGGTCTCCTGCTCATCCTGATTGAGCTCACCGTCACAAGTCCGCCCTTCCTGGGCCCGAGCGGACCGGTACCCTGGGACGTCGTCCGGCTGCAGGCCCGGTGCACTGCGAAGGATTCGCCAACTTCCCGCCTACTTGACCGGCTTTTCAGCGAGCCTCGATGGTGGTTGATTCCGGCGTGTTCCTTCGCTGCAGCGCTAGTCGCGGCTTCCGTAATCGGAGGATCCGGGCTCTACGTAGCCAGGATCGCGGCGATCCCGGTGTCGATCATTCTGGGGCTGCTGGGAGTTCGGAGCTTCTACGGACTTGACGGGGCATACCATATGATGCTCGTTATCTTCGGGTCGGTCGCTTTAACCGCGTTCGTTCCCGGCCCTGTTGGTCCCCAACTCGCTGCGGGATCTATCGCCGTAAATGCCTGCATTGCTTACCTCGTGTCTGGAGTCGCTAAGCTTGCGTCGCCCGTCTGGAGGAACGGTCAGGCCATTCGTGGCATCTTGTCCACGCGGTCGTACGGTCATCCCGCAGCTTACCGAATGGTCCTCTCTTTCAATGGGCTTGACTTGACGCTGTGTTGGACGGTCATGATCTTCGAGGTAGCCTTCGTTGTCGCTGCCTTCATCGGGGGGCTCCCCTTGGTAGTCTTCCTCGGCATCGGTGTCGCCTTCCATCTCAGCATTGCTGCGGCGATGGGACTGAACGGTTTCCTGTTTGCGTTCACTGCGACCTTTCCCTGCGTTCTTTGGTCGTCATCACTACTGGATGGCATCCTCGCCCGATGAACGGAGAGGATGAGTGAGGATCGGGTTGACGTCGTCATCAGCTCGGGGTGCTCAACCAGCACCCGGGAGCCGTAGGCATACTCACCCGCCGGGCGATTTCGTCGCTGCGCTCACCACCTGCCGCGGACCCGGGGGCGGCTCCGGTACCTGAGGGTGCCGATAACCCGGGCGAGCTGGGATTATGTCAGTTCGTGGGGTTGAAGCTGGTGTACCTGGTCGTGATCCGGTTGTTCGCCTGGATGTGTCTGTCCGTGAGTGATTCGACGGCCAAGGATGTAGAGATCCTGATGTTGCGGCATCAGCTTGCGGTCGCGCAGCGTCGGGATCCGCGGCTTGCGCGGAAGCTCACCTGGGCTGATCGGGCGTGGCTGGTGCTGCTGGCCGGGTTGCTCCCGGCCACTCGGCTGTCGCGGATCCGGCTGATCGTTACCCCGGGTACGCTGCTGGGTTGGCATCGGGACCTGTTGCGGCGTCGCTGGGCGCGTCGCTCGCGGCGAAGACCGGGACGCCGGCCGACACGCCACAACATCAAGGCCCTGGTGCTACGGCTGGCCAAAGAGAATCCGTCGTGGGGCTACCGGCGGATCCACGGCGAGCTGGCCGGCCTCGGCATCCGCCTGGCGCCCTCGACGGTGTGGGAGATCCTCAAGGCCGCGGGAGTCGACCCGGCCCCGTCCCGTGACACCGGCCCGACCTGGGTCGAGTTCCTGCGTTCCCAAGCCGAGGCGTTGCTGGCGTGCGACTTCGTGGTGGTCGATCTGATCGACGGGTCGAAGGCGTATGTCTTGGCGGTGATCGAGCACGCCACCCGGCGGATACGTATCCTGGGCGCCACCTTGCACCCCACCTCCGACTGGGTGATCCAGCAGGCCAGGAACGTGGTGATGGATCTGGAGGACACCGGGTTGCCGGTGAAGTTCCTGCTCCATGACAGGGATGCGTCCTTCGGTGCCGCGTTCGATGCGGTGTTCACCGTCGCCGGTATCGAGGTGATCCGGACGGGGGTTCGGGCACCTCGCCAGAACTCGGTCATGGAGCGGTGGTTCCGGACCCTGCGTGCGGAGCTCACCGACCGCACCCTGGTCTGGAACCTGCCCCATCTGATGCGACTGTTCCGCGAGTTTGAGCAGCACTACAACGACCATCGCCCGCACCGCGCTCTTGGCCAGGCCGCCCTGCCCGGCCGCTGCCGGATAACGTGATCGCCCTCGACGACTTCCGGGTCCGACGACGTGACCTCGCCGGAGGCGTGATCCACGAATACCAGCAGGTCGCCTAGGTTATCGGCACCCTCAGGGTGACGTGGGAACGGAGCGTCTCGGGGTCAGCCCGCACGCGCGGGGAGCACCGAGGAGCCTCAGGACGTCCATTCGCACTCCAGGGATCAGCCCCGCACGCGGGGGAGCACGTCAAAGCGTTCGAGAAGTTCGTCATCGCCGTCGGATCAGCCCCGCACGCGCGGGGAGCACTTCATCAGGTCAGAGGCCTGCGTCGTGGGCGCGGGATCAGCCCCGCACGCGCGGGGAGCACTCGCAGTTCTTCGACAGGGTGCCCTGTTGGACGGGATCAGCCCCACACGCGCGGGGAGCACATCCAGCGGGGCGCCGACGGCGGCCTGGACATGGGATCAGCCCTGCACGCGCGGGGAGCACCACCACGGCGAGCAGCCGAACCCGCAGCTGGTGGGATCAGCCCCGCACGCGCGGGGAGCACGCCGCCTCCACGGTCAACGGCGCGAACCCGCAGGGATCAGCCCCGCACGCGCGGGGACCACCCGCTCAGGTCGTACGCGCTTGTAGGGGCGTTGGGATCAGCCCCGCACGCGCGGGGAGCACCTCGTGAAGTCCTCGGAGGTCATTGCCCGCCTGGGATCAGCCCCGCACGCGCGGGGAGCACTTTTCCATGGTTCACGAACGTTCACGATTCTTGGGATCAGCCCCGCACGCGCGGGGAGCACTGCAGCGCGGTCCGGCCGTGGGGCCCGACCCGGGGATCAGCCCCGCACGCGCGGGGAGCACGCCGTATACGTTGCCGTTGACGTCATCTGTCTGGGATCAGCCCCGCACGCGCGGGGAGCACAAACTCGATGCCTCCGGCAACGGGTCAGTGTCGGGATCAGCCCCGCACGCGCGGGAGCACTTCCCCAAGACCGGGGCCGCGCTGGCGCCGACGGGATCAGCCCCGCACGCGCGGGGAGCACCTGGCACCACGGAGGTTGTGCCGTCGTCCTCTGGGATCAGCCCCGCTCGCGCGGGGAGCACAGCAAGGCCTGGATCGACGACGCCCGCCGCATGGGATCAGCCCCGCACGCGCACGGAGCACCTACGCCGTCGTGAAGACCTCGCCGACGTGGGGGATCAGCCCCGCACGCGCGGGGAGCACTACTTCTGATCGACCGCCTCATGCACGAGCTCGGGATCAGCCCCGCACGCACGGGGAGCACACCCTCGGGGGCTTCGAGCGGCCCCTGGGGACGGATCAGCCCCGCACGCGCGGGGAGCACGTACGTCAGCGGCGAGACCACCTGGGAGGTGGGATCAGCCCCGCACGCGCGGGGAGCACACGCCGAGGTGGTCACTGGACAACAGGGCGGCGGGATCAGCCCCGCACGCGCGGGGAGCACGCGGTGAGCGGGACCGTGATGAGCAGTTGCCCGGGATCAGCCCCGTACGCGCGGGGAGCACTTTTGGTCCGGCTTCGGATCATGCCTGCCTGAGGGATCAGCCCCGCACGCGCGGGGGAGCACTGCCACGGTGCGAACCCGTACCCGGGCTGGTCGGGATCAGCCCCGCACGCGCGGGGAGCAGGCGGCGGATCAGACGAATTCCACAACATTCAGGGGATCAGCCCCGCACGCGCCGGTGCCGCCGGCGCCCAGGGCTGGCGCGGGGATCACCCCGCACGCGCGGGGAGCACCAGAACGACCCGGGCCAGTTCATGTCCGTGATGGGATCAGCCCCGCCCGCACGAGAAGCACCTCGACTCTCTCCGATCAGGGCGGGCCTCACCGGGATCAGCCCCGCACGCGCGGGGAACACTCGGATTGCCAGCGTCGAATCGAGCTCGGACGTGGATCAGCCTCGCACGCGCGGGGAGCACCCGACCTTCGCGAAGTAGCCGACGATCGTGCCGGGATCAGCCCCGCAGGCGTGGGGAGCACAGAGCAATCTTGCGTTTCATCATTCACCTCTGGGGATCAGCCCCGCACACGCGGGGAGCACACCATGTACTCGCCCTTGGAAGCGGCGATCAGGGGATCAGCCCCGCACGCGCGGGGAGCACTGCGCGAGAAGCTGCGGGCCTACATGAAGTCCGGGATCAGCCTCGCACGCGCGGGGAGCACTTGGTTCACCCGGACCGAGTGCGGCTGAAGGAGGGATCAGCCCCGCACGCGCGGGGAGCACCTCGATGAACTCAAGGGCATCCACAACATCTTGGGATCAGCCCCGCACGCGCGGGGAGCACTCCGACAGCATCCTGCGACTTGTGCTGTAGGAGGGATCAGCCCCGCACGCGCGGGGAGCACACCTGCGCGGTGTACCTGGTGTTGTTGGTCGTGGGATCAGCCCCGCACGCGCGGGGAGCACTCGGAGCAGAACTCGAAGGCGCCGTCAGCCGCGGGATCAGCCCCGCACGCGCGGGGAGCACTCGAATATCAGAGCACAGACAAACGCGGCAGAGGGATCAGCCCCGCACGCGCGGGGAGCACCCGATGGTGGCGAGCTCCATGCATCCGTTGCCGGGATCAGCCCCGCACGCGCGGGGAGCACTCCATCATCGCGGCCATGAACGCGCCCATGTCGGGATCAGCCCCGCACGCGCGGGGAGCACAGGGACGCACACCCGACCCATGGAGAGCGCCCGGGATCAGCCCCGCACGCGCGGGGAGCACCTCCTCGACCGCGCCGCGAACGGCAACGCCGAGGGATCAGCCCCGCACGCGCGGGGAGCACGTCGCGTGCCTTCCGGAGGTCGTCTTCGAGCCGGGATCAGCCCCGCACGCGCGGGGAGCACGGTACCGCGACCACCACCGGTGTGTTGTCGGGGGGATCAGCCCCGCACGCGCGGGGAGCACATCGCGACCACCACCGGCACGCCGATGTGGAAGGGATCAGCCCCGCACGCGCGGGGAGCACCTGGTCCTGGGCGCCGTTTTCGTCGGCCCCGCGGGATCAGCCCCGCACGCGCGGGGAGCACATGGTGGGTGTCTTGTCGAGCGCCAGGTACAGGGGATCAGCCCCGCACGCGCGGGGAGCACGGCATTTTCGAGCACCGGCCGTTCAGTGAGTCGGGATCAGCCCCGCACGCGCGGGGAGCACGCTGGAGCTGGCCGTCAACACCCTGAACCACCGGGATCAGCCCCGCACGCGCGGGGAGCACTCGTCCCGGTGTTGGGAAACCCACTGTGCGACGGGATCAGCCCCGCACGCGCGGGGAGCACGTCCGCGAGGCGTTCCACATCCGCGCGGCCCTGGGATCAGCCCCGCACGCGCGGGGAGCACAACTTCGGCACCGCCAAGTGGGGAAACGTCTGGGGATCAGCCCCGCACGCGCGGGGAGCACCTCGCGCGCGGATGCAGAACTCGCCGCACAGTGGGATCAGCCCCGCACGCGCGGGGAGCACGACGTGAACAGGTTCTGCTGGGTCTTGGTCGCGGGGATCAGCCCCGCACGCGCGGGGAGCACACTGCCTGATCTGCCAGCTCAGCCCACAACCAGGCTGATTTTTTGAGTTCGACAGGATCGGGCATATGTATCATTCAGTCCTTCTTAGCTGTTTCCGAATCGCCGCCGCTGGGAAGCTTTGCTCCACCCGGTTTTGGCAGTGGACGGGGTTGTAGCCGTCCGTTCGGTTGGCCGGTGGATGAGCGTGAGGCCTTCATGATCGACGGGGTGCCAAGCGTGGTCGTGGGTTCGGAAGGCGAAGCCTTGTTCGTTGTCTGTCGTGTATGCCAGCAGGGCTCTGCCTTTACCGGCGTAGCTTGTGACTTCGTCCCAAAGCAGATCGCGGACGCGGGACGAGGGGTTGCCGATGAAGACGCCGGCCGAGATTTCCAATAGCCAGCGGGTTAGCAGGCCGCGTAGTCCGGCGGGGCACAGGGTAAGCACGATGACCGTCATGGTGGAGTCCTCACCAGCTCATAACGGGTTCATTGGCGTAGTTTCGTCCGCCTTCGACTTCGGCTTCGCGGTCGGATTGGAGTTGTACGCGGTCGAAGAACCCGGCGTCGGGGACATCGGCATTGGTGTTCTCGTCGGTCGGCAACATCAGCAGGGTCTTGATGTCATCAACGCATCGTTCGAGTAGCCTTGTAGTGCGGATGCGGTCCCGCAGCGCACGCCGGGTTCGTGGGCCAACGTCGGTGGAGTCTTCGGCTGCGGTGTCGAACGCGACAGGGATTCCGATCTCGGTTTTGTAGAGGTCTGCGATGTCCATGACAAAGGACAGCTCGTGTCCGGAGTGGATGAATCCCAACCCGGGGGAGCAGCCGAGCGCAGTGATCACGGTGTGGGCGACGCCGTACATACATTGTGCGGCGGCGGTGATTGCCTGGTTTACGGCGTCGCCGGTGTTGAAGCTGCCTGGTGTGTACTGTCGGCCGTGCCAAGGTAGCCCGGTTCGTTGTGCCTGTTGCCGGTAGCAGTCTTTAAGCCGGCGGCCTTCCATGCCGAGCAGTTGCTGGCGCATGAAGCCTGAGGGATCCTCGTCGGGAAAACGCAAGCGGTACATGGCGCGTGCGACCTCCAGGCGCGTGCGGCGGTTGGCCCACAGGGTGGCTTGGGCTTCGACCAGCGCGGAGGATCGGTTGAGCGAGCGTGCGGCCGCGTAGAAGCGGGCTCCGTGTTCGCCGACCCATGCGACGTTCGCGCCGCAGTCCCCGAGGACTGCCATGGCCTGGTGGGTTATGCGGGTTCCGGGGCCGAGTAGGAGGGTACCGATGGTTGCCGACGGAATGTGGGTGATTCCGTCGGCGTCCTGGGCGGTGATGGCGTTGGCGTCGCGGTGTACGGTGCAGCGTTCCAGGTAGACGAAGCTGACCCGGTCGGCGATTCGGGGGAGTTGGTGCGGGGTTGAGGAGCCGCGTTGGGCGGGTCCGGTCATGGGTTAGTGCGCCGGTGCGAGGGTCATCAGTCCGCATCCGTAGGCTTTGGCTTTGCCCAAGCCTGCGGTGAGGACTGCGCGGAGTTTGTCGACGTCGTCGATGCGTAGCCGGCCGTCGTAGGTCACCGTAAGGATCTGGACGTTGTTGGGCTTGCTGCGCGTGGGGTCCTTCTTGGTGAAGTCCAGGCTTCGGCGGTCACGGACGACGACTTGATACTCGTCGGCGGCTGTGGGCCGGGGGAGTTCCTTCGGTTGTTCGCAGATGGTGAATCCGGCCCGTTCCTGCTGTTTGAGTAGCCATGCGAGTTGGTGACGGACGGTGATGTGTGCTGTTCGTTTGGTGGGTTCGCCTTCTTTGGTGCGGATGCTGTGTACCGGGTTGGCGGTGAGTCGGAAGGTCCAGATGTCGCCGGCCTTGAGTTTGTCGAGGAACGGTGTGTAGGCGAAGGTGTCCCAGCTGCCGGTGGTGGGCCAGCCGGCCTGCTCGACGATGTGGGTGAGGTCGGGTCTGTCTGGGCTGACGATGTAGAGCAGTACCTGGTTGCTGGTGTTGCGGTCCAAGCGCCACAGGACTCGTGGACTGCTGCCGTCCGGTAGCGCGGGCAGGGCAGCGAAGGACTGCATGACCGCCGCGTGGAGGATCTGTGGTGAGGTGAGCAGTCGCCGGGCGCCGGTGCGGGCGGTGTTGAAGCGAAAGCGCGTCAAATACATCAGACGGCCTCCAGTCCGATGGTCGGGTCGTGTGCGGGGGGAGCGGTTGGCGTCTGTCGAGGGTGGTCTTTTGAAGCTTGGCTGCCATGAGGATTGGTGATCTTGACGGTTTCGGTGCTGTACGCGCGTAGGGCGTACTGCCGGTGGCGCGGGTTGAACGTGACAGGCTGATCGCGTTGCAGGTCCGAGCTGCGGGTGCCGGGAGGTACCTCGAACAGCGTGTCCAACGCGACGTGGGAGTGGCGTTCGCGTCGCTGGCGCCATTCGGAGGCCAGCCATGGTTCTTGGCGGAGCACATCGAGGAGGCCTGTTGCTCGGATGCCCAGGTCGATGGGTTGTGATGGTGGGCAGGAGCGGCGGCCGAGGTAGGGCAGGAAATGTGGTCGCCGTATGGCCTCATGCAGGATGTGGATCAGCTCGTCGTCGCCTTCGACGGCGGCCAGGAAGACAGCGTCGGCGAGATAGAAGCGGTACGACAGCGGCATCGAGGTGCCGGTATCGCCGTGATGTGCTGTTTGGAAGTCGCGGACTCGTACGCCTTGCTGGTCGGCGCGTACCCCGAACCGGAGTGCCGCCAGGCTGGAAAGGTCGGCGTCACGCTCCCAGCCCAAAGCAGCGGCCAGCAACCCCACCACGCCGCTTTTCGTCGGGGCCGATGCGGTGGTGCGCCAGGCGAAGCGGCTGGCTACGCCCCAGGACTGCATCGGGCCGGCAAGCCGTAAAGCCAGGGTGCTCATGCGCCGGAGGCCAGCCGAGCTGTGACCGCGGACCCGACAGCCTCGAGGAGCTGGCTGATCGAAACCTGCTCGCCCGCCTCCTCAAGGGCTTCGGTCGCCGAGCTTGCGCAGACCACCCATGATTCGGTGTCTTCCTGCAGGTCGTAGGCCTTCTCAAGTTTTGGGATATAGCCGGCCAGACGCTCGCAGGCCCCCTTGAGGTATCCGCCCTGGCCATCGCCGGCGCCGATAGCTTCCTCGAAGGCGGCTGCGAAGCTGATCGGTCGTGTTGTGCGTAGCTTGACCAGGACCAGGTCCGGGACGGTGTGGTTGCCGAAAGTGTTGACCTTCCCGGTCGGCATTGAGAGGACGAACCCTTTGATGAAGGCCTCAACGGCGCGGCGGACTGGCTCGGTCTGTGAGGCTTCCTCGAGTAGACCTGTGCCGAGGTTTTCGGCCAGCCGGTTCACATCGAGGGCGGCGTAGCGGTAGAACGTCGCGGCGTTGAAATCGACGATTCCGATCATGCCGGCGCCGGGTTCGGCGTCGGTGCTACGGTCGTCGACCGCCGTGAAGTAATCCGACTCGTTCTCCACGGTGTGGACACTGATTGCGTGCGCGACCTGCGCCGCGGCTGCGACATTGATGTCGGCGGAGTCGGCGACCATGCGTCCGAACAGCGCGATGTCGACCGAGTGGCGGGTATCGGCAGCCTGGCGGACCCGGTTCTTGAAGTCCTTGTCTTTCAAAAACGCCGTGATGTCTTTGGAGCCTTCCACGCCGAGGCGTGCCAGGTTGTCCAGCTGGCTGGCGCTGAGGAACATCAGGTAGCCGGTCTCGGGCAGCGCGGCCGCGGCATCCTGATCGGTTTTGCCTGCTGCCGACTTCCGCTTCGGGACCTCGCTCTTGGCCCCGGTCGCGGCCTTGATCACCTCGACTGCGACCGCCACGGCCTCGGTGGAGGACAAAGACGGCTCCAACGCGGTCATCCGGTTGGCGATCTGCTCGGCGACGCGCTTGGTGCGCACGCCCAGCTCGGATGGGTCCAGCAGATCCTCGAAGGCTTTGCGGGTGGCGCGTTTCCAGGCCTGACTGGAGACGCGGGCCCGCCGTACGCCGCCGTAGACGGCGGTCTTCGGGGACCCGGTGTCATCCCGGTTGAGGTTGCTCGGCGGCACGGTCTGCAGGATGTGGATGTCGATGATGACGCGTGTCATGAGACTTCCTTCGTGTGCTCGGTTCCTTGAGTGTCTGACGTCGGCTGTTGTGCTCGGGCATGGAAGTTGCGACCCCAGTCCCTGCGGACTTCAGCGCGGGCGTCCGGCAGCTGCCAGCGGTAGAGCTGCTCAGCCAGCGCCGCGTAGTCCATCGCCTGGGTGTGCTGGCGCAAGACCAGGACCACGTCTCGCAGACGCTGCGCGAGGGTCTCCAAGGAGGTAGCCGTGCCGATACGGACGAAGCGTCGCCGCAGCGGCTCATCAACCTCCTCACCCGGCATCAGAGCTCTGACCGCGCGGCCTAGTTGCGGCCCGCCGGCCACGTGCATGGGAGCATCGCGGCGTGACTGCTGGTGCATGGCCCACAGGGTTACTGCGATGTGCACCGCGTTTTCCGCGCGGACCTGTTCGCGCTCTTTGCTTCTGGGGATCTCCGTGTACAGGCGGTCAGTACCGGTCAGTCCCCACAGGTCGGGGACGGCGTGGACGGGCTTGCCCACGCCGCGCCGAATCCGTGCCAGCGCAGCCACAGCATCTGGGCGGTCGTTCAGGTAGCCGCTTTGCAGCTTACGGATATGAGTGTTTGTGACCTCTTTCACCAGCGCGCGCGTGGATAGTGGGGTCGCCGGAGCCTGATCGTTGGCTGCGGTCGCCGCGGTCGTGGTCATGCCGGTTCCTCCCGAAGGTCCTCTGGTGCAACGGAGTCGGTGGATTCCTTACCGGGGCGGTTACTGAGCGCCTTGTTGACGCGGCCCCTGAAGTACAGATCGGCCAGTGCATCGTCGATCCACTGCTCGCCGCGGTTGGTAGCCACCATCCGACCCTGGGCGGCGGCAGGTCCTGCCGAGTCCAGCAGGATCCGGCCGTGTGCCGTGACGATGTCGTAGACGAGTCCCTGCCACTGGGAGCGGGACGCGAGCGGATCGGTGCTGTTGCCCAGGTCCAGCAGCCAGCGGCGGTATGGGCCGTCGAGTGCCCCGAACGCCCGATCTCGTGCGGTGATGCGTTCCGGGTCCGGATCAAGGCCGGCGGCCCGGGCAAGGTCACCGGCCAAGCTAGCCAGCGCGCCGACTGCGGAGTCCGCGTCTTTGACCGCCGCTATGGCCGTTTCGCCAAAACGTTTGTCCTCTTCGTGCAGCAGCACAACGGCCATGGTCAGCTCGTCGCTCATGACCTCGTCGATGATGGACTGCTGTGTCCCGTACCTGGCTCCTGACGTTCGTACTCGTAGTAGCCCACGGCTGGGTAGGTTGCCGTGGTGGGCCAACTCGGCAAGCCAGTCCACGATTTTGGGACGGTAGTAGGCGGCGGCCTCCGTGCCCTGGCTCTTTCCGTCGCGGCTGCTGGTGGCCAGCAGCGATTCGATTCCCTGCCAGGCCGCGCGCGTTGGGTCGTGTTGCAGCGGCATGTAGACGGTGGACAGGCCGAGCTTCTTCTCTTGGGCGTTACTGCGGCGCCAGCCTGTCATCGGCTCGATGCCGTGCTTGTTCTGCGGAGCGAGCTCGTCACCGTAGGTCAGCACAGCCCCAGTGACCCCGCGGGCATCGTATTCAAGTCGCACGCGGCGCGACTGCCAGGTGTACAGGTCGCGCAACCCAGCCGGGACACGAGGCTCCGGGGCATCCCCGCTGCCGTCGGCGCTGCCGGTTTCGCGCCTCCAGGCAGGCATATCTTGCGCTGAGGTGACCTGCAGATTCGCGGTGTCCGCAGGGATGAGGTTGAGCAGCAGGGTCTGGCGCAGCGTGTCGCCTTCGGCGAACACCCCGCCGAGATTGCCCAGCCAGGCGACGCCTTGCGGGTACCGCTTCCCGTTCACCGCCTTGGGATCGCCGACGACACCCGATTTGATCCCCGAGGTATCGAACGCCTGCGTGTGGACCAGCCATCTGGCTGCCTCGGCAAACCCGAGCTGCCCGACGCCGGGCATACGCATGGTCAGGAACGGATCCCCATCGGGCACGTCGGCCACGATCTTGTTGAGCGGCCCGACCTCGCTCTTCGCCGTCTGCAGCCCGGGAACCTGGTAAAAGGGGGTGACGGGATGCAAAAGATCGAACCGCTCCCTGTGACTATCCAGATAGGCCGGCACCGCGGCAAAGGGATCACCAGAGGTCCACAAGTCCTCCCAGTCCAGCCCGTCTCCTGGGCCGTCCAATGCGTCGTACAAGACCGCTAGCAGCAGACGCAGGAGGGCGAAATCCTGAGTCGGCAGATCTCCGACCAGCCTGCGGATCGACGCCGACCGGGCGAACACCTCTCGCAAAGACAACACGCCCTGCGCGCCGTCGAGAAACAACACCGGAAGCCACGGTGCGGAGGTCAGATCGAACGAAGCCGCCTTGCCATCCGCGGCCTCCTCGTCCCGCACCACAGCAGCATGCGGTTCACCAGGCATCACCATCTCCAAACCGTCATCCGGGTTGTACGACAACTCGAAACCGGCCAAGTGAGACCGGAACTCCTCATCGAGAACAAGCAGCAGTTCGCCTTGCAACCACGAACTCTGCTTCGTCTGCCAGGCCTCGTGGTACTCACGCTCAAGCTCATGAAGCACCCGATCGAACATCCACGGTTTGGCGAACAACGCAGGCAAACGCAACGCGCTGGCCGCAGCCGCACGGGCTGCCCGCGGCGGCGGGACGGCTTCCGTCGGCAGCTCGAGCCCTCCACGACCCCGATCCAGCCACGGCAACGTGCGCAACAAACCGTTACCGCACCGCTGGACAACCAGCACCTCGATCGTCTCCGGGCTGTCCCGAACCTGTGCTCGACCGGCACGGGTGTCGTCCGCGTCACCGACACCACCATCGATCCAGCCGATCAACGACCGGCCTGGGCCACGGACCTCATCGAGGCAGAACGCCTCTGCCTGCTCGCGCTGCCGCACCATATGTGCTGTGTGCTCAGCCCGCGCACCGTTCATGGCCTCGGCCCAACCGTCCGGTGCGTCAAACCCCTGTCCGTAGGCGCGCTGAACCATAGGGTTGATGTCGTCAGGAAGCATCAGCGCACGCCCTGCTAGGTGCTCCTGTAGAACTGCCAGGCCGCGCAGCAACGGATGCAAACCGTAGACCGCGACCGAACCCGCCACCGGCGCTGATGGTGTCGTGCCCCAGTCCACTCCGGTTATCAGGCATCGAGCGGTACGCAGACCCGCCGGACGCTCCGATTGCCCGGGGCCACCGCGATGATGCCGGTGCAGACGTCCCATCCGCTGAAGAACAAGATCGACCGGTGCGAGGTCGGTGACCAACAGATCGAAGTCGATGTCAAGTGATTGTTCTGCGACCTGGCTGGCAACCACGATGTGCCGCCGCGGACGTGCGCCATCGGGGCCGAACCGTGCGAGCAGGTCGGCGTCCTTTCGCGCACGATCCAGATCAACGAACCGCGAGTGCGCCACCGTCACCTGCTCAGCGCCGAACCGCTGCCGCAGCTGCCGAGCTGTCTGCAAGACCCGGCCCACAGTGTTGCGGACGATCAGTACGCAACCCCCGTCGACCAGTTCAGCCTCTAAGCGATCCGCAAGCTGCCCCAGGTCATCGTCGAGAGCCTCGACAGCCACCTCGACGCGACGGCCCGCAGCAGGCTCAGTACCGGTCACCTGGGCTGGCGCACCCACCGCCACAGATGTCAGAACCGGATACGCCTCGCGGCCATCCTGCAACGCCTCCGACGCCATGCCGCCGTACGCCTCGATGAGAGCCTGCCGCCGGTCGGCAGGCAGCGTCGCCGACAACAGGACCACCGGCACCCGGTAGGCGCCGAGCCAGGACAGCACCCGCTCCAGATACACGCTCATGTAGGCGTCGTAGGCGTGCACCTCGTCGATGATCACGACCTTGCCCGCCACCGCCAGATGACGCAGCGCAAGATGCCGCGACTTCAGACCCGTGAACAGCAACTGGTCGATCGTGCCAACAACGAACGGCGACAAGATCCCCTTCTTGCGGCCCCGAAGCCACTGATGAGCCACCAACTCCGCCGCCCCGGCGCGCCGGTCGCGGCGCACATCGACCTGGCTGTCGTGCCCATCCGACTCAATAGCCCGCAGCTTGGGCGCCGCGCCCAGGAGTTGGGCGTATGTGTCATCCAACGCTGCCTTGCCATGCGCCAGATGAACGGAGTCTGCGCCGTCATGGGGCACCCGTCGAAGCCACTTTAACGTCCGCGCGAACATCGCGTTGCTGGTCGCCTGCGTCGGCAACGCCAGAAAGACCCCGCCAGCGCCACTGCGAGCAGCCAAGACCTCAGCAGCCAGCAGCGCCGCCTCAGTCTTCCCCTCGCCCATCGGCGCCTCGATCACCAACAAGCCGGGGGCGGAATCAGCAGATGCCAGCCTCACGGCCGCTTGCTGCACTGGACGTAGCTGCGTCTCCGCCGGCAGCCCGAACCTGCTCGCAAGCAAGCCCCGCTCGGGAAACGCCGACTGCTTGGACGTCCAGGGCGCTGGCAACTCCAGGCCCCGCCAAGCTGCCTCAACACGCCTGCCCGCATCCAACGCCGCCTCACTGTCCCCCAGTGCGGGGTAGGGGAACAGATCGGCGTTGCTGGCAATCCAATCGGCAACGATGACTAGGCCGGTAAGCAGCACCTGCGCCTGTTGCGACAGCCGTACACTGCGCCAGCCGGACAGGCGAGTCGATACCCCGGTCATCTCAGCGCACGCATCGAGCAACTCGTGCTGCGACATCTTCCACAAGGCTTCGCTCGTGCCAGGCGTACGTAGCAGCTCAGGATGCGCATCAAGATCATGCAGCTGAGGGAAGTTTGGCGGCACGCCATGATGTCCACCTGCGACAACGGCAAAGGCATCAGCGGCCCGCCCTGACCAGCCATGGCGCTCAATGAGCCACTCGCGCAGCACGACCTGCCCGGCAAGACCGTGAGGCGCCATCCGCCGGTCGTTGCCGAACTGTGCACAGGTGGGCATATCAAGGCCGCGCTCACGCATTACCTGCGCCAGCGGCTCGACCTGGCAGGCGAAAGCGGGCGTGAGCTTCCCTATGTCGTGGGCACCGGTAAGCCACACAGCCAGGTGTCTGCCGTCGACTAGGCCATCCGGCAGGTTCTCCCCGATAAGCCTCTTAATGTTAGCGGGAAGCCACTGGTCCCACAGATATCCCGCAACCCCCGCCGAGTCGGCGAGATGCCGGATCAAGGACAGAGACTGTCCTGAGTCTTGGTCGTACTTCGCCCACGCAGAACGCGTCACAACCGATAAGTCGCCTGCAACCTCGCGCACCTCACATTCCCCCTTCTCTGCTGCAGCAGACATCGTTCACTAGCGACGGCGCATGCACGCTCTTTTCATCAGATTGCGAGCTTCTGGGAATGCTGTTTCCCGAAGCAGGCGGGGCGTCTCGAGCGGAGCACGTCGCGCCGGGCTGCGTATGCCTCGGGGATAGGGCTACCCGATCGCGCGGGCCAGGCGGGAGGGGGTAGGCCGGGCCAGACGTACGGCGATCGCGATAACGACCGCGATGATCGTTACTGCGCGGCTGTCGGCATCCATAGGCCACGGAGAGTTGGCTCCAGCGGCGATGGATCCTGCCCCGACTTAGAGCAGCTTGTTCTCAAAGCCGCCGATCTCTGCGCATCTCTGCTGAGCTGGGCGTACCATAGAAATCTCCTTGAGGAGTGACTGGGGAGTAGCTGGGCCAGCCTCTTGACCTGGAAGCTTGAAAGGCGGGCTATCAGACTACTGTTTTAGTCGGTCACGATGGCGGTATTGCCCGAGGCTTCTGTTCGAAGACGGTCATAGGAGGCTTCGACTGCTTAGTTGGAGACTGCGTGCCGTAGCAGCCTTATCTGCAAGTATCCTTCCCAGGCGACATGACTTTGATCATGTCCAGGCCACCCAGCCCTAGGTGTAAGCCCTACATGCATAGGGAACATGGCTGACGCTTCGCCTGCTTAGGGATCATCCCCGGTAAAGCCGAGGAGTGCCGGCCACCCTCGCCGAATTTCCGGCCAATGGCTCATCGATACCGCAGGATAGTGGCGTCGAAGCCCCTTACGCAGGCGTCGGGAGCTCTGGACACCATAGGGGTGGGCGCAACTGGGCACGTCGCGCGCTCATAGGAGCACCACAACCCATCCTGTGCTGACTTCGCAGCATCCTGCCGCCCGCCCAGGACAGCCACGCCGCTAGCTTGGGGGTCGCTTGCCCCCACCTTCATGCTGACGCTGTCCAGTTGCTCAAGTGCCACCCCTTCCGTTACAGCAGTCGTTCAGCCGTGGCTGCCGCTTCGGCACGCACGGCCGATAGGAAAGTCGGTGATGCCAGCTCGGGCCGGTCAGGGTACTCGTCTTCGTCCTGGTTGTTGTCTGAGCCGGAGCCGTCGACTTCATCGAGATCGAATGCTTCGACGGTTTCTTCTTCGTCGGTGTCCGACTCGTACTCCCGATACAGCAGCGCGCAGGCGTAGATGCCTGTCAGCAGATCCTCCAGTAGGTCTGGTGCGGGCCGGGAGGTGTCCAGCGGTGTAGTGCGGATCTGGCTGAGCAGCATGGCCAGGGCGTTGCCGTCGCTGTCGTCGTCCAGTTGTTCAGCGTTTTCGGTCGCCTCGGTCAGGGCCTGCATCAGTCCGGGCAGGTTCGGGATCTTGCCCTCAGTGATGTCCATGGCTTCGCTGATCAGGGCGGTGACGGCCTCGTGGGGGCTTGCGCCGGCGTGCATCATCTCCAGGACCATGGTCGGGGTGGCGAACGGCACGTCTTCGATGTCGTCGGCTACGGCCACCACCTGGGTCACGTCGTAGCCTGAGGCTTCGGCCGTTACGGTGGCCGCGGCGTGCAGCCAGTGCGCTGCGGCCACTGCCGCGGAGGTCGGGTCCATGGTGGTGAAGAGTTCCGGCCTGCCCAGCGGCTCCTGGCGCAGAAGTGCATCAGCGGCAGCGACCTGTACCGGCGAGGCTGAGGTTCGTGACAGCACTACGGCCTGCACCGCTCGGCCGGATAAATCTCCCAACTCGGCCTGTGACACTGCTGCGATCTCGGCGGCGACTTCTGTACGCACCGTCGCGGTGAAGTCCTCATCGCCTACTGTGTGCAGCGCGCGGCCCAGCCGATGTGCGCTCTCGGCAACGGTGCTGTACTCCACGATGATCGAGCCGTCCTCGTCCGGGAGGTTCGGCTTGGCGACTGCATCCAGTACCTGGTCGAATTCTTCACGTTCGCTCTGTCGGCGCCAGCCTTCGGTGTTGTCACTCAGGTCGTCGCCGGCCGCTGCGGCCGGATGGGTGTAGCTGCGCCACAGCGCCCGTGACAGCCCATCCAGCCGTGCCGCCACCCACAGCGCAGCGTCCGCCACCGTCCCCGGCGGCAACGCCGCCACCGTGAACGCCGCGTCCCCGGTGCCGGTGGAATACGACCCGATCAGCGCCGAGCGTCCGGCATCCACTGCGTACCTGGTCAACGCGGCCTCCAACAGTTCGACTCGACTCGCCTTGGATCGTGCCACCCCATCGCGGACGTTAGGCCCGGGACCGAAAAAGTCAGAACAGTTAGCACTCGAACCGGTGACGACCACCCGGACCTCTGAACGGGAAGCGATTCGTCGGCACGACGAGAAACAGCCCGTCAGCACACGGACTCGTACGGCCGTCATCACGTCGTTATCACACGGCCCGATTTCGACGACTTTAGGCCTCGACTCGAGTCGAGTGCTCGAGTCCCGGAAACACAAAACCCCAGGTCATCGACCTGGGGTTGGTGTCTTGCTAGGTGCGCACGAAGGGATTCGAACCCCTAACCTTCTGATCCGTAGTCAGATGCTCTATCCGTTGAGCTACGCGCGCTTGCGACGTTGTCGATAGTACACGCCCGATGGGGTTCCTCGAAAATCGATAACGGTGGGGGGTGTTTGGGCAGGTCAGGGTGGGTGGGGTGGTGACGGTGGGTTGTTGGGGGGTGATCGTGGGTCAGTTGATGTGGCGTTAACACGGCCGAAACGGTGGGGACTCGGGGGGTGGTGATGGTGGGGGCGCTTGGTGGTGCGGTGCCTGGCGGTCCGGTTTGGTTGGTCTTTCGCTTTCGTGAGGTGCGGGATGGTCTACAAGGCTGAGTACATCTGGATTGACGGGGCTGTGCCTACGGCGGGGTTGCGGTCGAAGACCCGGGTGCTGGCTGATGGGGCTGTGCCGGGCGTGTGGGGGTTCGACGGGTCCTCGACCGGGCAGGCTGAGGGGCGGTCTTCGGACCGGGTGCTGCGGCCGGTCTTCACGTGTGCGGATCCGGTGCGGGGTGGGTCCTCCGTGCTGGTGCTGTGTGAGGTGGAGAACATCGACTTCTCGCCGCATGCTTCCAACACGCGGGCGGAGGCTCGGGCTGTGGCTGAGCGGTTCGCCGAGCAGGAGGCTTGGTTCGGGATCGAGCAGGAGTACACGCTGTTCCGGGGTGGGCGGCCTTTGGGGTTCCCGGAGGGTGGCGGGTTTCCGGCGCCGCAGGGGCCTTACTACTGCGGGGTCGGGGGTGACGCGGTCTTCGGGCGGGAGCTGGTGGAGCGGCATCTGGACTACTGCCTGGCCGCCGGGCTGACCATCTCGGGCATCAACGCCGAGGTCATGCCGGGGCAGTGGGAGTTCCAGGTCGGGCCGGCGGGGCCGGTGGAGGTGGCAGACCACATGTGGGTCGCGCGGTATCTGCTGCTGCGGACCGCTGAGGAGTTCGGGGTCGCCGTGTCGTTCGACGCCAAGCCGGCGAAGGGGGACTGGAACGGCGCCGGGGCGCACACCAACTTCTCCACCAAGGCGATGCGTGAGTCGTACGATCCGATCATCACCGCGTGTGAGGCGCTGGGTGAGGGCGACAAGCCGGCTGAGCACGTGAGCGCGTACGGCTCCGGGATCGAGGAGCGCCTCACCGGCCAGCACGAGACGGCCCCGTGGAGCGAGTACAGCTACGGCGTCTCGAACCGCGGCGCGTCGGTGCGCATCCCGTGGCAGGTCGAGGTGGAGAAGAAGGGCTACATCGAGGACCGGCGGCCGAACGCGAATGTCGACCCGTATGTGGTGACGCGGCTGATCGTCGACACGTGCTGCACGGCCTTGGAGAAGGCCGGGCAGGTCTGACGCCGAGTCGGACGAAAGAGCTGCGGCTAGGTCGGGCGAAAGAACCGCGGCTAGGTCGGACGAAGAGCTACGGCTAGCTGCGCAAATACCTATAGCGACGCCCCCGGTCCCCCGAGGACCGGGGGCGCCGCTGTGCATCCGTTCGAATCCTGACCGTAACGAGTGACTCCGGAGACAACCTCCCGGCCCTTCCCCGCGTCCCGAATGTAGTTTTCGGGGAATTCAGCCACACGGGAGTCAAGGTGCCTTACTTGTCTCGTCGCGAGCTCGCGCAGCTCGGGATGGGAG
>Ga0207671_10002008_pt1 | contig 22375 bp, 14 predicted proteins | sample KBSC24metaG_FD_184352 | JGI IMG/M metagenome (GOLD analysis project Ga0207671, IMG submission 184352) | Corn rhizosphere microbial communities from Kellogg Biological Station, Michigan, USA - KBS C2-4 metaG (SPAdes) (version 2) | ecosystem: Host-associated > Plants > Roots > Rhizosphere > Soil... | reverse complement strand
CTGCTGGATGCTTTCTCTATCCGCGAAAAATATGGTGATGTAGCCGGTAAAAAAGTGGTGATCGTGGGTGATATATTGCACTCGCGGGTAGCGCTTTCTAACATACTTTGCCTTAAACAATTAGGTGCCGAGGTAATGGTTTGCGGCCCGACCACGCTGATCCCTAAATACATTGGCTCGCTGGGTGTTAAGGTTGAACACAACCTGATCAAAGCGCTCAACTGGTGCGATGTGGCCAATATGTTGCGTATACAACTGGAACGCCAGGACATTAAATACTTCCCTTCCCTTCGGGAATATACCATGCTCTTTGGCTTGAATAAAACCATTTTAGATTCGCTGGATAAAGAGATCACGGTGATGCACCCCGGCCCTATCAATCGCGGGGTGGAGATCACCAGCGATGTGGCCGACAGCAAGCAATCCATCATCCTTGATCAGGTAGAGAACGGTGTAGCCGTACGTATGGCGGTGCTGTACCTGCTTGCCGGACAAACACCTTAAATTTCATTAAGCAGGCCGGTTCAGTTTTCTTAACCCAATTTATATAACAACGCTTGCTATCAGCGTTGATAGTTAAAGTAAAATGATAAAGTTTAAGAATGCTTGCTGTTTATGCCTTTTCCTATCCCCTGTATTTTACTTGGCACCTGCCCAGGCCCAAAGCCGGCAGCAGGTAAAAACAGATTCGGTATTTGCTTTGGTTCAAAAATATTTTAATACCCAGAAAGCCGATTCGCTTTATTCCCTTGGCGGCGAATTATTCAAGAAAACATTAACGCCGGAAGGTTTCAGGTCGGTAGCCAATCAGCAACTTTTCCCGCTGGGCGATATTAAAGGTTCATCGCTGGTTAGTTTTGTCAATAATAAAGTAAGTACATATAAACTGATATTTGGCGCGGTTACTTTACAATTGCAAATGAGTCTTGACCAGGACAATAAACTTGATCTTTTCCTGTTTCAACCATTTACCCAGATAACCGCTGATAAACTGAATCAGGCTGTCTCAACCAATAAGCTATTAACCCCCATGGACAAAGTGATCGAATCTGTTGTACGCCCATACATTCAAAAGGCCAATACGGTAGGCTTAAGTGTAGGCGTTTTAAAAGATGGTAAAATAGCCACTTACAACTACGGCGAAACCACCAAAGGCAACAAACAATTGCCTACGCTCCATACTATCTATGAAATAGGCTCCATCACCAAAACATTTACCGCCACATTACTGGCTTATTATGTAAATGAGGGCAAAGTAAAACTCAGCGATCCCGTTACCAAATACCTGCCCGATTCCGTCGCCAAAAACCCCGAACTAAAGCTGATCACGCTTCAATCACTAAGCAATCATACCTCGGGACTGGCGCGAATACCCGAAAACCTGGAGTCGGCCAATGCAGATGAGCTTAACCCTTATAAAAACTACACCCAGCAAATGCTGTTTGCCTATTTGAAAACCTGTAAGCTAAACAGCCAGCCGGGCGAAAGATATGATTACTCCAATTTAGGTGTAGGCCTGCTCGGATCCATCCTATCAAAAGTAAGCGGTAAAACATTTGAGCAAATGGTGCTCGAGATCATCTGCCGGCCGTTGGTGATGTCAAGTACTACCCAACAATTAAGTCCGACACGGCTCAGCAATTTCGCTACGGTTTATAATGCTACCGGCGAGGCTACCCCTGCCTGGGATTTTGACGTTTTAGCCCCTTGCGGAGCCCTGCATTCATCAGTAAATGATCTGCTGGTATATGCAAGGGCCAATATGACCCCGGCTCCTGACAAGCTCGGAAAAGCCATTGAGCTAACCCACCAGATCACCTTCAGCAAAGATGCCAAAATGGGCCTGGCCTGGCATATTATTATTGTCGACGGCGTAGAGTATTATTTTCATAACGGGGGAACCTATGGCAGCAGCAGCTTCCTGGCTTTTAACGCCCAAAAAAACCTGGCTGTGGTGATACTATCCAATGCCTCTGAAAGCACAGATGCCATAGGGACTAAAATGCTGCAGCTTCTGCAAAAGTAAGATCTAAATCGATCCGCTCCCGCGAGATTAGCGCAGCGTATCTCGTGGGTCGCATGGTTAAAGCTTCCAGATCTCGTTCAGCTGAAAGCTGAAGCCATGATGGCCACGGGCTGGAAGCCCGCGGCAGCAAAACATCGTTTAGTGACTATACCATAAAAAAAACATCCCACCTTGCCTAAAGCAAAGCGGGATGCAAAACAAAAGTAATCAGTCAACTGAATTAACTCAATCCTTATCCTATCAACTAATTATTTATCTTTTACTGTTGATCCGTTCCTGATCTCGTCCGAAGCTACTTTTACCAGTTTATCATCTGGTTTAATATCGCCGTAAACCTCCATCATATCGCCCGATGTTAAGCCTTTTTTAGCGTCAACCCATATGGCTTTATGATTGACCACCTTAATTACAAACACCTTTTCGGTTGAAGTATAAACAGCAGTTTTTGGTACTACATAAGCACTATCACCACCAGGCAGCGGTACGCTTACTTCGGCAAACATATGCGGCAAAAGCTTTTTATCTTTATTGTATACGTCCATTTCCAAACGTTCAGCCCTTAATTTTTCATCCAAAGCGCCAGCCAAACGTTTCACCTGCGCGGTAAACTTTTGATTAGGTAATGCTTTCACAGTAAAATCCACTTCGCTTTTATTGCTCAACGAACCTGTAGAACTTTCTGGTATAGATACTACCAAACGCAGTCTCTTCTGATCCTGCAGCGTAAACAGCGGATCGGTACTTTTGCCACCCGGACCTACATAAGCACCCAGGTTTACATTACGACTGGTGATCACTCCATCAAACGGAGCGCGTATTTCCAGGTAAGCCAGGTTAGCCGCAACCTCTTTATAGGCTGATTTTGCAGCTTCAACGTTAGCCAGATCAGAGTTTTTCTTGGCTTCTGCCTGCTCCAGGTCGTTCTGCGATACGGTACCTGGAGTTTTGCTTGTACTTACCAACCGGTCATAAGTAGCTTTGCTGGCATAGTAAATAGCTTCCTGTTGTTTTATTCTGGATTGCGCGCCTGCTAATTGTGAGTTGATCTCTGGTGCTTCCAAAACGCCCAGTAATTGTCCCTGATGAACCTCGGAACCGATATCAACCAACAGTTTTTTCACATAACTGTTCACCTTAGCGTACAGGTCAACCTGTTGGTAAGGGATCAGTTCGCCGGGAATAGTAACCGAGCCGCTCAGCTTTCCTTTTTTAACCACAACCAGCTCAACCGATGGGGTTTCCACCGCTTCCTGTTGTTGCTCTTCGGCACTTTCTTTTTCTTTTTCCTCTGAATGACACGCACTCAGGAAACTTATGGCTACCGCTAATACGGCAAGCATAATGGTGGATCTATTTTTAAGCTTTTTCATGATGATGCAAAGGGACATAAAATTTACTTTCTTTATCTTCTGGGTCTAATGAAACTGATTGTGTACTGGCATTACCCTGTACCCAGGCAAAAACCAATGGTAATATTAACAGGGCCGCAAATGTTGAAGCAATAAGCCCGCCAATAACCGCACGGCCAAGTGGTGATGTTTGGTCGCCACCTTCGCCCAGGCCGGATGCCATCGGGATCATACCTACAACCATCGCCAAACTGGTCATTAATATCGGGCGCAAACGCAGGACAACTGCCTCGCGGGCGGCTTTCAAGGCATCGCCGTTATGTTTACGTAACTCTTCGGCGTTGGTTATCAATAATACCGCGTTGGATATGGATACACCTACCGACATGATCATACCCATGTAGGATTGCAGGTTGAGCGTTGCCCCTGTTATCTTTACCAACAGTAAGGAACCGAACAATACCGCCGGTACCGTTGACAATACCACGAACGACATTTTGAACGATTGGAAATTGGCTGCCAGCATCAGGAATATCACAATAATAGCTACCAATAAACCCGATTGTAAACTATCCAATGTATCGGTTAGTGTTTGGCTCAGGCCGCGCATGTCAATAGTTAATCCGTGTGGTAATTTACCAATTGATTTAATAGCTTCCTGCACATCATGTGTAGCCGTGCCCAAATCTTTTTTGTTGATATTGGCTGTAACAGACATGGTTGGTATGGCGCCAATGTTATCATCTTCACCGTTAGCTATGCCGGTTTTTACATCGGCCACATCACCCAGTGTTGGTCTTGACTGATTGGCTAATACAGGGATCTCCTTAACATCGTTCAGGCTGGCCATTTGATATTCTGGTATCTGTACCTGTACCAGGTAGCTTAAGCCTGCACGTTCATCGATCCAGTTATTTTTTTCGGTAAACCTTGATGATGAGGTAGAAGCGATCAGCGAGCGGGATATATCATTTAAACCCACACCCAGTTGCGCTGCCCTTTGTCTGTCGATAGTAATATCTAAGGACGGATAATTGAACGACTGGCCTATCTGCGCGTCGCGCAGATATTTGATCTGTTTTAATTTATCCAGCACCTTGAAGGCATATTCCTGGTTCTGTTTTTTGTTTTTACCAGCCAGGGTAACCTCAATCGGAGTAGGCGATCCCTGACTCAATATCTTGTCAGTTAATTCTATCGGCTCAAAGGAGATCTTGATACCGGGCATCTTTTGAGCTATAGAGTCCCTGAATTTTTCTTTCAGATCGTCCAGGTTTACTTTATAATCTTCTGTTAAGCTCACCTGCATAACTGCCTCTTGCGGACCAGCCATGAACATATATATCGGGTTGGTAGAGAACGACGAAGGGTGCGTACCTACCATGGTAGAGGTAATAGCGATATGGTTTTTACCAACAATGTTACCCAATATATGCTGTGCTTTCACCACCTCTATCTCGGTGCGCTCCAAACGGGTACCATCAGGTGCACGCAAACGTACCTGGAAAGTTCCGGAGTTTACTTTAGGCAACACATCGCGACCGATAATATTAAAGAGCAGGAAGGCCAAACCAAAGGCAACGATAACATAAACAGTTACCAGGATCTTTCGGTTGGGCATCATTCTGTCCATCAGGAGCATAAAGCTATCCCTGAACTTATCAAAACGGGTTACTTCTTTACCGGTATGCTCCAAAGCCCTTTTCATGGCTTTTTCTTTTTGTTCCCATGGTTCGCCTTCATCTTCCAAAGCAAAACCATCCGCATGACTGTGATCCTCATGTTTGTTTACCATGATCCAGTTGGCCATGATAGGTACAAAGGTTTGCGCCAGGAAGTACGATACGATCATGGAGAAACCAATGGCTAATGCCAACGGCAGGAACAAGGCTCCCGGGATACCTTTCATGGTAAAGGCCGGTGCAAACACTGCCAGGATACAAAACAGGATCAACAATTTAGGGAAAGCGATCTCCTTACAGGCATCCCATATAGCCAGGGCTTTCGGTTTACCCATATCAAAGTGCTGGTGAATATTCTCGATCGTTACCGTCGACTCATCCACCAGGATACCAATAGCCAGCGATAAACCGCTCAGCGTCATGATATTGATCGTCTGTCCAAAAAGTGAAAGGAAAAATATAGCTGATATAATACAGGTTGGAATAGTTAATATTACGATGAGTGCCCCACGTTTATCACCCAGGAACAGCAACACCATTAAACCGGTTAGTACCGCGCCTATGGCACCTTCTTCGGCCAAACTCTTCACCGCGTTAATTACATAAACCGACTGGTCAAACACGAACGACAATTTCACATCATCGGGCACCAAAGCCTGGAAACGGGGTAATGCCTTCTTCAAATTCTGAACCACATCCCAGGTTGAAGCCGTGGCCGATTTGGTAATAGGCAGATAAACTGAACGTTTTCCGTTGATCAGCGCGTAACCGTTGGTGATATCCGCACCGTCTTCAACGGTAGCTACATCATGTAAAAAAACTGTTTGTACACCGTTTTTGTATAATGGGATATTACCAAAATCCGGGATCTTTTTAATGGTGGTATTGGCCGGTGCCAGGTAGTTATAGTCGCCTATACGTACGTTACCTGCCGGGGTATTCTGGTTGTTTTCGCGCAAAGCGGCCACGATCTGATCGGGCGTTAAGTTATGCGAACGTAACAATCCGGGATCAACCTTGATCACCACCGTACGCTGGTTACCGCCAAAAGGAGCCGGCGCTACCAGACCGGGAACTGATGTAAATGCCGACCTGATGTAAACCAACGCAAAGTCAAGTAACTCATTGTTGGATCGCGTGGGGCTACTGAGCACCAACTGACCAACCGGTAGCGTGGAGGCATCAAACCTCAAAATAAACGGAGGCTGCGAGCCTTGCGGGAATGCCGACTGAGCCCTGTTGGTGAACGCCGTGACCTCCGCCGCGGCCTGTGCCATATTAGTGCCTTCGTAAAAAGTAACTTTTATCAATGTTAAACCCTGTACGTTTTTGGTTTCGATAGTTTTAACACCCGAAACAAAAAGCAGCAGGTTCACATACTGCTTACCAAAATAAGCCTCCATCTGATCGGGGGTAAAACCTCCGTAAGGGTGGGATATATAGATAACCGGCAGGTTAAGATCAGGAAAGATATCTATCTTGATAGTACGTACCGCATTGATCCCGAAAAAAAACAGTCCGGCAACTATAACCAATATGGTAATTGGTTTTTGTAGCGCCCCTTTGATCATTCCCATTATAAATGTGTATTACTGTTATTAAAAATTATTAATGAATATGCCGAAATCGCCAGTGGCTGCCGATTTAAACAGCAGGGCCTGCCATACATTGTTTAAGGCAATGTAGCGGTCAACCTCAGCACGGTTCAGCGTATAAAGGGCCTGTGTAAAGTCAACAATGTTGGCCAGTCCGTTTTTATACAGTGTATATTTCTGCTTGTAAGCATCGCTCGCGGCCGAAACCTCAACTGGTACCTCGCGGTAGTTTTTCAAAGAGTTGCCAATGCGGGTTTGAGCCAGTGCTAACTGTGCTGTCAATTGCTGCTCAACCAGATCGTAATCATTTTTAAACTGCTCCGAGGTATACTTTTGCGATTGCACCTGGTAATGTACCCTGAACGGACTGGTAATATTCCAGACCATGGCTACGCCAAACAGGTAATTGTACCGGGTTGGGTTGGCCCCTGCTCCGTAACTGCTGTTAACGCTGTTAGGATTGATGGTATAATCATAATTAAAACCAGAGCCTCTGCCCTGGTATACGCCAAACAAGGTAAATGTAGGGTAGCTGAAAGTTTTTAGATACTTGGCCTGTTCGTCACTTACGCCGATGCGGTTTTGCAGGTAGCGTAATTGCGGGTGGTCTGCCAGTTGCACCGCGCTTAAGGCATCCAGTGTGGTGGGTAGCTTGGTAACAAAAGCGCTATCCAATAAAAAGTCCTGCGCAGGGATACCCAGGTATACCGACAGTTGGTTGCTTTGATCCTGAACCGTTTGTTGTGTATTGGTCAGCGATATCTTCGCGTTGGATACTTCCGCGTTAGCTAAAGCCGAGTCGACGCCCGGATTAAGGCCGTTCTTTACACGGGCCACCACCACCTTTTGCAGATCCATGGCCCGGTTCAGGTTATCCTGCTGAGCTTTTGCCAGTTGCTGGGCTGCCAGTAAATTTAAATAGGTACTGGCCACGCGAACTTCGTGCTGAAACTGCTCCTGTGCAAGATCTGTCTCTTCACGGTTAACTATGTTCTTTTGAACTTTGATACGCTCATGCGATTTGCCAAAGCTGAAAAAATCCCAGCTTACGTTACTTAAATACAAGGAGCCGAATGCCGCGTTCCAGTTTTGCTTAGCCTGGGCAGGGCCTGATGATGCTACGGATAAACCACGGTAACCATACAAAGGTCCGTTTTGACCGTTGGCCGTTCCGTAGTCCTGTTGTGCCGAGATGCTTACATCTGGTAAATATTCTGTACGTGTTTCTTTTAGAAATGCCTTAGCAGCGTTTAACTGATTAGCTTTGGATTTGATGGTACCGTAATTAGCGAGTGCCATTTGTTCAGCATCTTTGATATTTAAAACTTTTTGCTGAGCCTGAGCCTGGAAGACAAATAAAACACCTAAAAACAGAAGTAGTTGTTTTGAAGGTAGCTTATACATAACGTGTATTTTATACACGGCAAAGGTAGGTCTATAGGATGTATGAAAAAAATGAATTAATTTTGTCATAATCATTAGTAAAATTCATAATGAATATAGCACTCCACCACTTCCGCTTAGTTGATACCATATCAAAAGAGGGTACTTTAACTAAAGCAGCCGAAACATTGCACCTCACCCAATCGGCCCTGAGCCACCAGTTAAAGGAACTGGAAAAAGAGCTGGATATTGAAGTTTTTCATCGCGAAGGCAAAAAATTACATTTGTCTGAGATTGGCTACCGCTTTTTGCGCAGTTCTGAAAAGATCATCGCCGAAATACGCTCCATGGAAGAGGATATCCGCAACTATAAGAATGGTAAAACCGGCAAGCTCAACATCAGTATGCAGTGCTATACAGCTTACCACTGGCTGCCCGGTGTGATAAAAGATTTCAAAAGCCAATGGCCCGATATTCATATCAACATTGTGTCAGACGCTACTCGTCGCCCGCTGGAATATTTGATGCGCGGTGACCTGGACCTGGGTATTGTACGTACCCAAATGGTGAACACCAAAATAACCTACGAACCCATTTTTGAAGACCGCCTGAATGCCATATTACCTGCAGACCACCCCCTTGCTAAAAAGGACGTGATCAATATCTGCGATTTTCAGGACCAGGACCTGATACTGGCCCTTTACGATCCCAGCTACCAGGATACCCCGCTTATTGAAACCCTGATACAGGAGCAGCATGTAAAACCCAAAACGCTCAACCGCATCCACTATACCGATGCCACCATTGAAATGGTAAACGCGGGCCTGGGTATCAGCGTAATGGCCGACTGGATAGTAAAACCTTACCTGGCCAACAGAAATGTAGTAGCCAAACCCCTGCACCACAGCGTAGCCAAAAGAACCTGGTACGCCGCTACCTGCAAGGATAACCCGGTGATACAAAATTTCCTGGCCTGTTTAAAAGTGTATTTTGCTGAGAACCAAATGTGTATGGAAGAAGAACATTTTGAAGAATTACTGGAACAGGTGGTTTAACGGCCTTCTGATACTCGGAATAAGTATTGGAAGCCTCACCCCAACCCTCTCCAAAGGAGAGGGGGCTAGAAAAGAAGAGGGAGTTAAAAAAATGTTGCAGAGCAAAGTCCTCTCCTTTGGAGAGGATTTAGGTGAGGTTTCCATGCCCTTCCCCCAACATTACCCCTACACCAAAGGCACCATCAAGCCAAACCACCTACCCCAACAGCAACTGGATAAACAGGTAGAGGTATTTTATGATCAGTGGAAAAAACGCTATGTAAAACCCGGCTGTAAGCCCGGTCAATCCTACATCTGGTTTGAAAGAAAGGGCAAGGAGTGTGTATCCGAAGGTCAGGGTTATGGCATGATCATCACCGTACTGATGGCCGGTTACGACAAAAACGCACAGGATACATTCAATGGTCTTTATCAATATTACAAGGCCCATCCGGCCAAAACATCACCCTATCTTATGGCATGGGCACAGGTAAAAGGATGCAAAGATCTTGACCGCAGTACCGCTACCGACGGCGATATGGACATTGCCTATTCCCTGTTGCTGGCCGCTAAGCAATGGGGCAATACCGGGAGCATCAATTATCTGCACGAAGCCCAGGGCATCATAGCGGCCATCATGCAGCATGAGATCAACCAAGAAACTTATTCCATTTTGCTGAGCGATGCCATCGAGTATGATAGCGCCGACTACTTCGACACCCGCTCATCCGATTTTATGCCGGGCCATTTTAAAGCCTTTGAAGCCACTTTGCATAACGGCAAATGGAAATCAGTAATTGATAATACTTATCGCCTCTTTGCGGCTGTACAAGCCCAATACAGCCCCGATGCAGGCCTGGTGCCTGATTTTATCCGCGGCACCAATAAAACGCCTCGCCCGGCACAGCGTAATTACCTCGAATCGCCCTATGATGGCTCTTATAATTACAATGCCTGCCGCGTACCCTGGCGCATAGCCAGCGACTATTTGTTATATGGCGATAAAAGGGCCAAGACATTTGCCGATAAAATAAACCACTGGATCCGTACAACCACCAGCGGCAATCCTGACAATATTTCGGCAGGTTATACCCTGGCCGGCAATGATATCAAAGGGCGGTATTTTGAGGCCTTAAGCTTTATAGCACCCTTCACCGTATCCGCCACAGTTGACCCAATTAACCAGCAATGGCTCAATAAACTGTGGGATTACCTGGTAGCCTTTAAACTCAAAGATTACGACTATTACGATAACAGCATCAAAATGCTGGATATGATCATCGTATCGGGCAATTACTGGAAAGCATCTTGATATCGGATATCGGATGTTCGATTTCGGATTTAATATCTCGGTTTTAGTTAGATATTTAAAAGCCAGGGTCTGTGCGATTCCTTCTCTCGGAAAGGGAGGGAAGGGGTTTCTGCACCATGCCAATTTATACCGGGCGTATAAACCCCTCCCTGGTGCACGATGTGTGTCATTTCGAACGAGGTACGAGGAGAAATCTTCTGCAATTTGCAATTGGGGCTTTGTATGCAGTAGAAGATTTCTCTTTCGCGCAACGCTCAACCCTACCCATGCTCTATCGAAATGACAATTCTTTTATTAGAAATTCAGTTCTCCGAGCATCTACTTGAATCCGAATATTCGGTTTTAAGATTTAGAATTTCGAACTTAGTATTTAGAATTTATAACCCCATGGAACAATACCAGAAAATGTATTTGTACAAACGGATAGTACAAGCCAAACTATTCATCGACAATCATTTCTCTGAAAATATCGACGTTTCCAACATAGCCGATGAAGCTTGCTTTTCAAAATATCACTTCATCAGGCTTTTTAAATCGATATATGGCAAAACGCCCCACCATTATCTCACAAAGGTTAGGATAGATAACGCCCGGTTATTATTAGCAGAGGGCAAGCCCATCATTGATGTTTGTTTACAGATAGGTTTCGACAGTCCAACATCCTTTACAGCGGTATTTAAAAAAATAGTGGGCAAAACCCCATCCGCTTTTCAAAATGACCAAAAAACAAAGCAGCAGGCCATTCGCGTCAATCCGCTGTCGGCAGTTCCCAATTGTTTTGCAGAATCTCATGGCTACATCAAAAAATAGCAATTTTCAAGAGGTATTAGTGTAATTGATTACCCATGTTTGTACTGCTAACCAACACGCTAAAAAATGATCACCAAAGTAACGCACATGTGCATTTATGTCCTGGATCAGACCAGTGCATACGATTTTTATGTAAACAAACTGGGTTTTAAAGTACATACAGATGCCCCGATGGGCGAAGGCGCCCGATGGCTAACCGTAACCCCACCCGAACAACCCGAGCTGGAAATAACCCTGTTCCTGGTTGCCGAAGGTGGTATGTTCGACAAAGAAACAGTAGGCACCATGACCCACCTGATCAAAAAAGGGACCTTCGGAGCAGCTGTATTTACCTGCCACGACCTGCTGGCCACCTACGAAGAATTATCAGCAAAAGGCGTAGTATTCAAAAAGGTGCCAACAAAGGAGTTTTATGGCTACGAAGCCTTGTTTACTGATGACTCGGGCAATTGGTTTTCACTCGCGCAAATTGAATCCTGACTTATGAGATCGATCTTCGACCAGGAAACAAGAGATGAACTCATCGGCAGGGTGAATTCATTAACTGCTGATAGCCATGCACAGTGGGGCAAAATGAATGTATACCAGATGGTAAGGCATTGCAACCTTTGGGAAGATATGATGCAGGGCAAGCAAAAGTACAAGCAAGCATTTATCGGTCGCCTGTTTGGCAAAATGGCATTACGCAAGGTAATGAAAGATGAATCGCCCCTGGCGAGGAATACCCCTACTCTTCCGGAACTTCGGATTTCGGGCAATGGTGATATCTTTCCGGACAGAACAGCATGGATCTCCAAGATCCGGGATTATGCTCATTTTTCCAATCCCGATTTTGTACATCCCTTTTTCGGCACCATGACCGAAGAGCAGATCGGATATATGGCCTATAAACATACCGACCATCATTTACGGCAGTTTGGGGCGTGAAGCCACGTGAATCCATATCCATGCCAATTTACACCTGGCGTATAAACCCCTCCCTGCCATCGCACTATCCAAACGCGCCCCTCCCGTGGGGAGGGAATTGAAATTTAAAGATTTTGAACCAAATTTTAAAAGTCAGGCCAGTGCGATTCCTTCCCACGGGAAGGGGAGGAAGGGGTTTCTGTACCATGATGTTTAAGACTTACGAAGTTTTTAAAAAACTTCGTAAGTCTGGCTATTTAGCCTATGGTCGGTGTTATCACCGCACCCCGGCTAAAAGCAGTGTTGCTTATCCGAAACAATTTCAGGAAATTCGTTTTAAACCAAGCATACCATGGAAACCGCCGACATCAGCAACCCTATATTTTTACAAGCTGTAAATGCGTTGGATGCAGGCAGGCTGGATGAATTGCAGGGGCTGGTAAAGCAACACAGAAGCCTGGTACGCGACCGACTCATCACGCCCAATGAGGAAGGCTATTTTAAAGACCCCTACCTCATTTGGTTTGTGGCCGATAACCCTATCCGCAATCCCAAGCTGCCGCTCAATATTGTAGAGATCACCCGTTTTTTGATTGATCAGGTAAAACGCGAAGCGCCGGATACGTATCAGCAACAGGTAGATTATACCCTCGGCCTGGTAGCCACCGGACGGATCCCGCGGGAATGTGGTGTGCAGATAGCGATGATGGATCTGCTGATCGATGCCGGGGCCACACCTGGTGGTGGTATGGGCGCTATCGCGCATGGGAATATCGAAGCTGCTCAACATTTAATTAATCGCGGCGGTGAAATTTCGCTCACATCTGCCATGCTACTGGACCGTAAGGCAGATACCGACCGTTTAATTGATACTGCTACGCATGCAGAAAAACTGACAGCTTTAACAGCGGCCGCCTTTTACGGCAAGGCAGATCTGGTGAAATACCTGTTAGATAAGGGCACCGACCCTAATGGTTACCCGGAACAGGGTACAGGCTTTCATTCGCATGCAACCCCGCTGCACCAGGCTATATGCTCTACTTCGCTGGATGTGGTGAAACTATTGGTTGATGCCGGCGCCCGGCTTGATATACCCGATACCATATATGACGGTACACCACTTGACTGGGCCTTACACATGCAAACCGAAACCGACAATGAAACAGAAAAGGCGGCTTACGCTGGTATAGCGGCTTATTTAAAAGAGGTGCAAAAAACCAGGTAACATTTTTTCAGGGCGTATAAACCCCTCCCTGCCACTCCACGGCCAAGCGCACCCCTCCCGAGGGTAATAGCCCATGGTTAGACATTTGGCAAAAAAGGGTGTCATGCTGAGCCCGTCGAAGCATGGTGGGCAGGCCTCTGCGCTCGACCCTTCGACGGAGCTCAGGGTGACAGCCCCCCTTTTTAATATTATTTGTTTGTTATGTCTAACCATGGGCTCATGTGCTATTACTCTCCCGAGAGAGGGAATTGAATAATAATCGATTTAGACTTAGATCACAAAGGTGTCATTTCGATGGAGCAAGAGCGGGCATTTTGCCAGGCGTATAAACCCCTCCCCGCTATCCGAAGTCAGAGACTTCGGATAAACTATGCTTGTAGTCTCCGACTACAGTAAAATGCGTTATAATGCTTATTCTGGTTCCGGTAGTTGAAAACTACCGGCATAATCATCCGAAGTCAGAGACTTCGGACAGCGATTAATTTATATCTGCGATATAATCACTCCCGCCACATCCTTCCCACTGGTTAAAGCCGCCTCTACAGTACCCATTGCCGTGCCTTCGTAAAGATATTCGCCGGCGAAGAACAGGGTATCATCAACCGGGGTATTCAGGGTGTTGCGACAGGCGGATGCGTTGACGGTATCATAGGCGTATGAGCCCCGCGTAAATGGTTTGGCTGTCCAGTTCATCACTCGCCAGGTTTTAAGTTTTGGCTTTAATTCTTCCACATCCAATCGAAAAATATTAGCCACCGACTGCAGGCCCTGCATCAATATATCCTCATCAGTCATCTCTTTTTTGGCTTCGGCAGCCGGGCCTCCTATCCAACCGGTAAATACACTGGAACGCTCCGGAAACTGTGTCCACCAGGTGGGTATTTCTTCCTGCGAAAGCAGGTAGCTCATATTGTCAAGACTCCTGCCAATGCGCGCCTCGGTTTCTTCACTGTACCATAAAGCTTCATCAAACTCCAGTAATATTTTGATCACCGAGCCAAAACCCATCCCTTGTATAGCCTCTGCATGCGCTTTAAGCGGCGGGTGGAAAGTTACCGCGCCGGTTTGTCCTTCGCTGGCCTTCAAAACACCAAGCGGCACAGCCAGTATTATCTGTTGGGCATGATAGGCTGTTCCATCAACCGTGATAACGCTCACCTTCCCGGGTTCCCAATAAATATCTTTCACAATAGCATTCAGCAATATTTCACCGCCATTTGCTTTGCATTCGCCGGCCAGGTAATTCAGTAAGCTCACATACCCTCCTTCCACACGGTGCTGGGCGTTGTCATCCTCGCTTTGCCACTCCTTCCGCAGGGCGAAGCAACCGGCTTTCTGCGGATCACCGGTATCATAACCCGATACAAATTGTCGTACCGAGGTCCTCATCCGGTCGTATTTATTGCCAGGAAATTCCTTCAACATAAACTCCTCGATACTGAGATCCTGCTGCAAGCTGTTCAATTTATCGATAAGCAGGTCCCAATGCTCAATAAATGATTCATTTTCTACAAAAGCGCCTTTATCATATTGCACCATTTCTCCCGAAGCCGGGCGATATTTAATACCCGCCTCGTTTAGTAAGCCAAGTGTAACCGGCAGGTCACCGTGCACAAACTCGGCCCCCAGCTCTACATATTTTCCGGTGACGGCATCCTGGTGTGTATAGATTCGGCCGCCGATACGGTTATCCGCTTCCAATATGATTACTTTTTTATCGGCATTAGCCAGTTCGCGGGCAGCCATCAGGCCCGCGGCGCCGGCGCCTATGATCAGTATATCAGTAGTATTCATCCAAGTATTTTACAGGCAAAGTTATATTTTGTATTGATGATGGCAACCATCAGTTTCGGTGCTCTCCCATTTGCTTTTGACCATAAATTTTCGTACTTTTATATCTATACAACGGCCCGGTTTTCTTGTAAAAAGAGAGATCCGGGCCGTTTAGTTAAGCCTAAAACAAGGTCAAAAAAACACTTTTTTATAATCAATTCTTTGACAATCAATTATTTAATACTTTTTAAAGTTTCAAAAACTACTCAAAACCGTGTTAAAATTTGTTAAAAAGTGTTAAAATCGATGGTTTTGAATCAATTTTCGGACGTTTTTACCCCGTTTTTGGGCAGAAAAGTGTTAAAATTTAAGGTTTAAAAAGTTTTTATTTGCCTTTTGATACACCGCTACTTTTGGCGTTGTTATGTAACACGATGAAAGGTTGGTAAAGGTCCCAATTGGGTTCCACACCTTTTTGGATCATCAGCCCTTTTGCCCCAAATGAAAAATTACCCAGGATGATATCCGGGTAACCATCATGGTCGATATCATTTACATCCATGGCTATCCAGCGGCCGTATTGGTTAATGGGTAAAGCATGTACCTTAAATTTGCCGGGGGCGGTTTGTTCATGGTAGGTAAAACCTTCTTCGGGATGATATTTAAAATCGGGGAAGAAAGCGATCACCGCGATATCCAGATCACCATCATGGTCAAAATCGGCAGCTATGGCCTTTGAGCAGCCATTGATATGGTAAAAATAGGTTTGCTTAAATTTCCAGTTGCCCTGGTTGGTAAAAATATACACGCCATGGTAAGGTTTAAATACGGGCGAAAAATCATTGTTATCGCCACAGGTATACACAATATCCAGCAGGCCGTCATGGTTAAAATCAATGAGTTGAAAACTGCTGGAACCATATACTGAAGGAAAATGCAATAAGTTCTGACTGGTAAAACCACCTTTTTTATCATTCAGGAACATCCAGATGCCTTCGTCGGCCTGGGCAAACAGGCAGGCAATATCGGGCCAGCCATCGCGGTTAAAATCATCGATAAAAACCTGTGTAGCGCCCGGTAATGCCCGTACTATTTTTTTACTAAACCTGCCTCCAGCTTGTTGTTGCATCACATACAAACCGCCACGGTCGCGCCCGAAACCGCAGGATACATAGTCAGTGAGCCCATCCTTATTAAAATCGGCATAGGCGCTTTTAACGGGGCGCGGCAAACTATCGGTAATTAAGGTGGAGTCGTTTTTGGCCGGCTTGTCGAGGTTAATATTGATCAGTTCTCCCTTCAAGGCATCATTTGGTGGCAGTATCCCGATACAGGTAATGATAGCCCCATTGGGTTCGTTCTTTGATTTAAAAAAATTGATATCCGTAACCGGCGAATGAAACTTTTTAACCAATGCAGGCTGCAGATCACTGTTCCATTTGTATAGGTTATTGCCTGCATTACCGGTATAAATGAAATTATCGTTGGGATTGTAAGCAATCATGGTCGTCATCGCCTGTAAACCTTTACGATCTACGTTTTGGGGCTGCCTGAGACTAAATATAGCCCAATCTTTTACCTCGTTGGGCTTGGGTATGATCAGTTTTTTGGGCGCTATATTTTTATAATACGCCAGTATCTTATACCAGTCTTCCTTGGATATGCTGGTATTGGCCGATACCAGGTAATTACCCATAAAATTTTTGAACCCAAATTTGGGGGCCATCGCGGGCATAATGCCTGTTTCCCAGGTAGCACTGTCCAATAGCGAAGGATCTGGAAGCTGGTGACAGCTTGAGCAATGGATTGCCGCCAACTTTTTGCCTTCGGCTAAGTATTCGTTATTACTTTGGTTAGTATTGTTGTTGTTCGAACAGCTGGCGATCAGCATCACTATACTTAACACCATAGCTTTTAGTAAACACAAGCTGTTTACCGGCATCCTGTAGTTTTTAGTCATGTACACTTTTCAATTTTGGCAAACACAAGCAGGGTGCAGCTTTTATACTTATTTTTTGATGTGATTTTCGAGCACTATCAAAGGTAACTTTTTATCCCATGTGGGTTTAAACCCGGGTATAAATAAAAACCCGCTTGAATAATTTCCCAATATAATATCGGGTTTGCCATCATTATTCTGGTCGGCAACTTCCATACACATCCAGTGTCCGTATTGGCTTACCGGGATAGCGTGCGGTTTAAAATCAAAAGGTTTAACCTGTTCAAAATAGATAAATTCTTCGGCCGGGGTATTTTTCATATCGGCAAAAAAGGCCATGGTGGCTATGTCCAGGTCGCCGTCACCATCAAAATCGGTTGCGATGGCCTTAGTACAACCGTTGATGGGGTAAAACCAACGCTGTTTAAAATTCCAGTCGCCGGTGTTGGTGTAAATATACAGGCCGTGATAGGGTTTTATCCTGCGCGAATCGCGATAGTTATAACCGCAGGTATAGATCAGATCGGGATTGCCATCATGATCCATATCAGCCAGCTGAAAACTGGATGAGCCATATACTGGCGGAAAACGAAGCAGGTTCCTTTTAGTAAAACCACCTTTGTGATCATTTAAAAACTGCCAAAGGCCTTCGTCACCGCTGCCTATCAATACCATTACATCGGGCCAGCCGTCTTTATTAAAATCACCGGTGATAGCCTGAACAGCCCCTGGTTTATTATAAATTGTTTCCTGGCTATAAGTGTGGTCTGCATTCTGTTTTAAGAGGAATACACCACCTTTAAGCCTACCAGCGCCGCAAACCACCATATCGGTAAGGCCATCTTTATTAAAATCGGCAAATACGGTTTGTTGGGGTCGGGGCAGATCTGAAGCTACAAAGGTTTGATCGTTGTTTAGTTCCTTAGCATCCAGGTTTACTTTTACAATCTTGCCATTGGGAAAATCGGCAGGCTCCAAGCGACCAACACAAGTAAAATAACCCGCATTGTTACCCGCTGTATCTTTTGTAAAATGCACATTTACCGCAGGAGACGGTAATGTACCCAGTGAGTCGGGTTTCAAATTAGTGTCCCAGCCAATTATTTTACCGTTGGTAAAATCAGCGCTGTAGAGTTTATTCGTGTAAGGGTTTACCGCTACCATAGTAGTAAAACTATTATAGTTTACGGGCTTTGGCTTTTTTAATGTAAACCCGGCCCAGTCATTTAACAATGGAGTAGGCTTTGGTGCAGAAACAACCGTATCCGGGGCAGCTTTTTTATAATAGGCTACCAATGCGAGCCACTCCTGTAAGGATGCACCCGCAGTATCGGCGATATTACGTTTATAGTAAGTTGACCCATAAATAGAGATGTGCATAAAACTTGCCATATAGGGCAATACATGCTTTTCCCAAACATCTTTACTCAAGGCATTGGCGGGGACAAGCGCATGACAGCTTGTACATTTTGCCTGGGCCAGGTTTTGCCCATCTACCAGTACATTACCCGTTAATTGATAAGGCCGTTTAGTTTTATTTTTGCAGCTGTTCATGAGGGTTATGCCAGACAACACCGCAATAAACAACACGATATAAAATGTTACATAATAGCTTCTTTTCATAGAATTATCCGTCAGCTATTTTTTAAGTTTTAGTTTTTTCCAGATGTATTCGCCAACCTGCCTGCCTTGCACAGCACCCTGATCAACACTGTTACGATAGTGTATACCTCCATAAAAACGACTGATCGAGGTTTCGTCTGAAGCTTTTAAAAAGGAATCAAAATGACGCTGCATACCGATGTAACGCAGGTCGCTGGTATCCTGATAGGCAAAGTTATCGCCAAAAATGTGGGTTAATATCACTGCCGATGCACCACTGATATCACTATGCCCGCTCGGGAACTCCGGGAATGGAGGTGTTTGCAGCATGGGCAACCAGTTAGCGTCAATTTTATCATTAATAACCGTTACCGGTCTGATATAGTTAAGGTCATATTTCACCTGCCAGCCACAGATAAAGGCGTCAAAAAGCGCTATAGATGTTAAAGCATAGGCTTGTGCCGTTTTCACCACATCGGCATGTGTTTGTTTACAGGCAATAGCGGTTATACCTATCCAGTGGCCTCCCGGTGTGATTTTTTTATTAGCAAACATCACGTGCCCGCTATGCTGAATTACAAAAGGGTTATCATCCCAAAATTTAGCGATATCGATCTGTTCTTTGGTCAGATTTTTACTTTGCTGATACACCTCCACATTCTGTTTAAAATAGGCACTGTTTTTATCCTCACTAAAAGGGGGCGGAGGTGGCAGCGGGAAATTGGTTGAGGTATCAACCGCAAAGGTGTGCATGGTGCCCCAGCAAAACTCTACCCCATCCAGGTAATCGGGTGGCGTTGGGTGCCACTGACCAGGGTTATCGTTACCTAAAAACCGGGGTTTGCCACGGGTTTGAGGATAATTGTCGACAGAGGCCCGTTTGAGTACGTATTTACCAATTTGCTCACCAAATGCCATTGAACGTGCGTAAGTAGAATCGTCCAGGTTGTCTTTGTAACTGGCAAACACCTTACTTTCATACTTTTTCAGGGTATCAACAGAAAAGGTAACCTTATGCGCAACGGTAAAAAATGCCTTGGTAGCCGCCAAAGTAAAATTGTAGTTTTTATCTTTTTGAGGCTTAGGTGGTTCACCAAATCCTCGGAGCTGTGCCGTAATAGAGTTGTAATCAGGGTTTGCATACCGTAGAGCTTCATAAGCTGCAAGCGTGGTATAACCATAAATACGACTGGCCACCGGCGGGGTAAATACATCATATATAATTACCTGCGTTAGCTGATCGACGTTTTGATGCAGTACATCCGTATCTTTCATTAACGCGGCTTTCTTTTTATCACCACAACTAAATAGTAAACAAATACCGGTAACGGCTATAATTATTTTAAAGCACTTCATGTATCAATTAATTAAGCTGTAAGTTTCTTTGGTGACCATTGCTATCAGTTATAGTCACTGATGCCATATTGTTCTCAATATTAAAAAATCTGCCAGACTGCGACAAGAAAGAACTACCGTTGTAAAACTCTTCCCTGCTCGTCTTACCATTTTTATATTTAATTATAGCGTACATATCCAAGGGCTGCAGGTTAACTGTTTTAACGGCTCTTTTTAATTCAAATAGTTTCATAACACCGCGATTTTGAGTTGCGGCCAATAAATAGTTTCCTTGAGCACCTTTTAATTTAACCAATGCTTTACCATTACCCGGAATAAAAAGACCACCTTGCAGCAATGTAAGTGGTTTAAAGCCACCTTTACCATCGCCTTTGAGTATAAGACCATTAAAGGCATCGTAACGGCCTGTTGTAACCTCGGTGCCATAATCATTACCGTTGATAGCTACATCAAGATTGCCATCACCATCAAAATCATCAACGGTAATACCACACAGTTCAGACATTTGAGCTTCCAGCGGCAAGGGTATCACAGTAAACTTGCCATTACCATCATTACGCAAATAGCATGACTGCAGATAATTTGCTTTTAACCGTATAGCACCTTTACGCATTTCGGGTGTTATCACCGAATCCATAGTAGCTGTGGCTAAAGATTTATAATTCTGATACCGGATACGCATGCCGATCATCTGCTTAACGATATCATCTCGCCCGTTAACCGGAAACTCCTTCATAACACCCTGTTGATCTTTCAGAAAAACAGATGGGAAAGCATCGTAACTGCCGTTATTATCAAAATCTTTAGCGGTAATAAATATGGAATACTGATCTGTAGCCTTATAAAAAGTATTTAAGCCGGTGTTACCTACTATATAATCAATATCGCCATCATGATCAAAATCGCCGGCGGCAATGGTGTTCCACCAACCCAGCTTATTTTCGACCCCGGTATTATCGGTTATATTTTTAAAAGTGCCATGATCATTCTGCAGGAAAGTAATAGGCATCCATTCTCCTGTAAGTATCAGATCGGGCCAGCCGTCATTATTAAAGTCGGTGAAAGTGGCGTCACATACCAAACCAATGTCCTTTAGGGCTTTTGCTGCAGTTGCCGACACATCGGTAAATTTAATAACGCCTTTTTTACTATCGTTGCGTAAAACAAAGCTCGAAACGGGCTTAGGATAATTCCAGGGATCAACACGACCGGATACAAAAAGATCAAGCTTGCCATCCTTGTTAAAATCAGCAGCTTTAACACATAATTTGCTGGTGAAGTTTTTAGGCAGCGCGTCTTGTTGCAGTTTAAAGTTTCCCTTTCCGTCGTTCAGATAAATCCTGTCCTGGTAGTTTGTCGATCCGGATTCACTTTCAAAACCACCACTGGCTATATACAAATCGGGGTGACCATCGCCATCGGCATCAAAAAGCACGATCCCTTCATCTTTAACCCTAACTTTTTGCGATAAGAAGTCGTTATGGGCCGAGATTGGGTTAACTGCTAACGCGATATCTTTTGTTTGGGGTAACAGATCGCGCTGTATAAATTTGCCATTGGCTTGCTGCAATAATACCTGCGCCGGATATTGGGTTGTGCCCCCAATTACCATATCGTCAAAACCATTACCATCTATATCGCCAACAGCAACGGCTGGTGTATATTCTGATAGTTTATGTGGTATAAGCTTTTGGACGTTAAAATCAACATAGTCCTTATCCTGATGTTTGTAAGTGATACCTGCCGATGTGGTTATCTCTTTAAATAAGGATGATTTATTGATGACCGGATGGTTATAATTGTAGTTTTCTTTAGCGTCGGCAATATTTACTTTAAGTGTTTGATCGGCTTTTACATTTGACAATAATTGCTTTTTACCATTATCCCATCTAATCACCACAGAATCGAGCCGGTCTATATTACCCAAACCAAAATGAGCAATATTTTGTATGGTTGACAGATAACCCCGGTAAGGTATATTTTCATACACCTGCTGCTTACCATGATCATAATAAATATTGGCCATGGCACCTATGCCATTGAGGTTTTGGGTGCCGCCATGAAACTGTATGTGTAAATAATGATGATTATTTTTATCTTTTTCACGGGTGGTATTTTTATAGATGAATGCTTCGTCATCAATGTTATTGATGATCATATCCATAGTACCGTCGTTGTTCAGGTCGGCATAGGCTGCTCCGTTTGAAAATGACGGGATATCTAATCCCCAACTTTTGGTTACATCTTCAAATTGTAACCCGTTAGTATTTTTGAAAGCATAATTGGGTATTTTAACAATAGGTATTTGATCAAGCACCTGTTTAGTTGATGCTACTGAATAGGCCTGCTGTCTGAACACAATAAAATCATGATCGGTTACATC
>Ga0207671_10002004_pt1 | contig 22433 bp, 20 predicted proteins | sample KBSC24metaG_FD_184352 | JGI IMG/M metagenome (GOLD analysis project Ga0207671, IMG submission 184352) | Corn rhizosphere microbial communities from Kellogg Biological Station, Michigan, USA - KBS C2-4 metaG (SPAdes) (version 2) | ecosystem: Host-associated > Plants > Roots > Rhizosphere > Soil... | reverse complement strand
AAAAAAGTATTGGTAAAGAAATTACTTTTAATGGTAAGCAGTTTAAGGTGGTTTCTGTTGAGGATGCGATTAAGATGAAGCCGGACGTAGCGATTTTCTCGGCCGGCGGAAGCACTTCATTACAGCAGGCTCCTTTATTTGCAGCTGCTGGTACAACTGTTATTGACAATTCATCGGCATGGCGCATGGATCCTACCAAAAAACTGGTAGTTCCCGAAGTAAACGCTGATGTATTGACCGCTGATGACAAGATCATTGCCAACCCGAATTGCTCCACCATACAAATGGTAGTGGCCTTAAAACCGCTGCACGATAAATACAAAATTAAAAGGGTAGTGGTTTCTACTTATCAATCGGTAACCGGGACCGGCGTAAAAGCTGTTGACCAGTTATTTAATGAGCGTAAAGGTATCGACGGACCAAAGGTTTACCCTTATACTATCGACCTGAACGTGATCCCTCAGATTGACGTTTTCACTGAGAACGGCTATACTAAAGAGGAGATGAAAATGATCCTGGAAACCAAAAAGATCATGGGCGACGATAGCATCAAAGTTACCGCTACAACCGTACGTATCCCGGTTATGGGTGGTCACTCTGAGTCGGTAAACATTGAGTTTTTCAATGATTTTGACCTGGCCGAAGTACGCGAATTGTTAGCTAAATCACCGGGTATTGTTGTAGTTGACGACCCTGCCAACCTGAAATACCCAATGCCGCTTGACGCACATGATAAAGACGAGGTTTTTGTGGGCCGTATCCGCCGCGATGAAACCCAGGACAATACCCTGAACTGCTGGATAGTATCAGACAACCTGCGTAAAGGCGCTGCTACCAATGCCGTGCAAATTGCCGAATACCTGGTTGCCGCACATTTGATCGGTCAGCCGGTTGAAGCATAATTTTAGCTTTAAATAGAATTAGGATAAGGCCCTGTGATGAGAATTGCAGGGCTTTATTATTTATAGTTAAAAAGGCCTTGTTCATGGTTTTCCCTAAATAAACACCTAATTATGTACGGGATTTTGTTACGGTGCTATCTCTGGATCAGTTGCAGCCTTTAATTCTAATTTTTCAATGATACGCTTTCCCCAATTTTGAAAAGGCACCTCAATTAAATTATAAGTAAGCAGCGAAACCGCAACACTTATGGAAAAAATGATCGAAAACCTGACCATCACATCCATCGAGGAATTATTACAATAATGACTTAAATGGTATTTTTGAAGTAAGCCTGCCACCAACAGGTGTACCAAATAGATACTGTAGCTTAATTTTCCTATCCAAACGGTAAATCTGTTTACCAATAAAACGGATGGATACCCTGATAAGCCAAATGCTAAAAATGCAAAAGCGATGGCAAAAATATAATGCTCTTTAAACACATTGCCTCCTAATAAGTGCAAAACTATGAATGCCGCAATTAAGCCATAGGTCCTGTATCTCCGGGGATTCAAAGCATTATTATATTTATTTGCCGATATATGATAAAGACATATCCCAATTAAAAAAACCGGCAGTTGCGAAATAAAGTTCTCATAAGTGAACACGCCCCAGAGTATTGGATCATTAATAAGTGGATGTTTTGACATGATACTAGTAACCACTTTTGCTAAAAGCATACCGATGAGCGTGATGTTGATAGCACTCCAGACAGATCTGATTCTCAAAAGCAGAAAGGGAAATATCAGGTAAAAAAGAACCTCGATACCAACCGACCAGCCGCCAGGGATAGTAGAGTTAATCCAGAATGGGCTTAGCCCATGTAAAAAAAGAAGATTGGCCAGTTTAGAATAATTTGTAGGCGTTTGTACACCTGTTAACAAGATCAATAATATCATGAAGTAGTAAAGTGGTAATATTCTGAAAACGCGTCGCAAAAAATAATTGCGTAATGGATGTACTTCACAGTTCATTTTTGCATTTAACGACAGGCAAAGTGTAAAGGCACTCATCAAGAAAAAAAGTGTTACACCTTTATCACCATTTTGCAGGAAAGTTTCAAAAAATGCGGGTAATTGGTAATTATTGATCCCTGCAAAATATGGATGCGTGTGATGAAGCACCACCAATATAATAGCGATACCACGTAAAGAATCAATATATTTAAACCTATGCATTTATTGGGGATCAGGTGTAATGGTTCGGTCTTATAATTTTAATGACATTTGAATCATATTTCCCTAACCTACTCAGTTTATGTAAACAAATAAGTAGCTGTTAAAATAATATTTTTGACAGGGATAATCAATTGATTATCCCTTTTTTTATTTAAACTTGTTTGCTATGAAAACCATTAAGCTAATAGTTGTTTTGTGCTGTTGTTTAGCTTCAGTCAGTGTGTTTGCGCAGAATAGTCCACAGGCTATTGAGGGCGATCTGCTCCGGATACTCAAAAAAGTAAACTATTACGGATCGCACAAAAAAGAGTGGAAAGCTATGGATTCGCTGTTGAAGCAAAACAAGATCTTCGCCGTTAAGCTCAAATATTATACTTCCAAATATCCCGAAACCATTAAACAACCTTTTACCTCATTGGTTAAAGAGCGTTTGGTAATAGCCACTTCTGCCGATGGTATATTCCGTACCTATTCCTGGAACACACAGCTGGGTGTTAAAGGCTTTGATATTTATAATGTACTGCAATACAAAAACGGCGCGCAAACGGTGTCGCTGTTAAAAATGGATACTATTGGCAAAAAGGGATATGTATCCCTTTGGTACCCTAAAATATACACGTTTACCAATGCCGGCAAAGTTTATTACCTGGCTACTTATAATTCGGTTTATTCGGCAGCCAAGGCGGGTCAGGGTTTAAAAATATTTACGATTGACAAAGGCAAGCTCATCGGTAACCCGCCATTTATAAAAACACCTACCGGGGTATACAGCCAGCTGCATTATGATTTTGATGTGAACTCCATAGCCGACTGGAAATCGTACCCGGCCATTTATTTTGACAAAGCGACCCAAACTATTCATACACCACTGGTTGACTACAACCACCAAATGACGCATAAGCTGATCACCTATAAATTTACTGGTCGTTTTTTTGAGAAGGTAAAATGATACTGACTAAAGACCAAACCATTATGGACAGGTTTCTTGAAGTATTTAACAGCGTAGTAGAAAACAACCGCGCAGCTCTCGAAAAAAACCAGATCAGTTCATTTGTTGGGTGGTGGTATAATTCCTGGGTTTTAAAATTACAGAAAAAGGGTTGGTCATCAGCTGCATTACACGAAGATCCTATTCATTCCGGCATATTCTTCTCTATTTGGTTAACAGACCAGGACCTGCAAAAATCAATGTTTAATTACAATATCCATGCGCTTAAACTCCGGGAGCTGGAGGGGTATACCATCAAAAGCCGTGAATTTGCCAACGATTTCCGGTCGGCATTTGCTCCGAATCAATCTTCTTGGAAAGATGTATCTGTAAGTTATGGCCCGCTTACACTGATGCAGGGGTATCTGCGCCTGGACATGAAAGATTTTGAAAAAGAGGTAGATAACCTGGTGAAAAAATTCATCCAGCTCTGTCCTATTATTGATCAGCTGATCGATATGCGAAAAAAAGCGAGATGATCTGCAGGTTCATTCCCGCTTTTTAAAAGGTTAAAATGATAACTTAGCCAAATGATATCCTTTGCTCACCGTGTATTTATGGAAGTGGCTGCCAACCTGAGTTTCAGCAAGGCGGCGCAAGTGCTGTTTATTACACAGCCGGCCATCAGCAAGCATGTTAAAGCCCTGGAAGATCAATATAAAGTCCCTCTGTTTGAGCGTAAGGGCAACAGCATCCTGCTTACCGACGCGGGCAACAAGCTCAACGAATACCTGCAGCAGGCTACCGAAATTGAACGCAAGATAGAGTATGATCTTTCGGTACTCAGCAACTTGTCGCAAGCAGTGGGGCATTTGCGTTTGGGGGCCAGTACCACTATTGCTCTGTATATTTTACCTTCTATCCTTTCCGGTTTTCAGCGCGAATATGCCAATGTGGATGTGCAACTAGTGAACCGTAACTCGGAATATATTCTGAACGCCCTGCTTAATCACGAGGTGGATATCGGCATCATCGAAGTCGATAACAAGCTCACCACAGTATCTTATACACCTTTTATGAGCGATGAGGTGATACCTGTATGCTCAGCTAAAAGTCCGTTGGCTGGTAAGTCGCTTACATTAAAACAACTGTTAAAAACGCCATTAGCAGTGAGGGAGCGAGGGTCTGGCACATTGAACGCGGTTTTAAAATCCCTCTCAGCTCTGCACATTAAACCTGCAGATCTATCGGTAAAAATCCGCCTGGGTGGTACCGAGGCGCTGAAAAATTTCCTTCTGGCCGATCAATGCCTGGGCTTTATGCCTCGTCCATCCATCATCAGACAACTGGCCGAAGGGGACCTGGTAGAGGTCCCCATTGAGGGTTTAAAGATCACCCGCGATTTCTTCTTCATCCGTAGGAAAGGCACAGAAGATTATGGCCTTACCAGCAACTTTATCAATTTCGCGCTGGGGCACAAATAACCTCACCCAAGCCCTCTCCTTTGGAGAGGCACACCTATCTGCGCCGTTTGTAACGAGCGCAAGATAAAAAGTGGGTTTACATGGTTTACACTTTTCACGGTTAACATTGATTTAATTTATTGACAATCAATATATTAGTTTAAAATCTTGCAAATTTATGTAAACCGACTTTTTTGCTCATTTAAGAATAATTTTACTTCTTTGGTGTCCAAGAGGAGCTGTCACCCTGAGAGGCCAACCCATCATGCTTCGATAGAAATCAGCATGACACCCTAGTTTAGACGAACTCCAATCCATAGGGCGCCTTTTGAATTGTTATACTTATCCCTTAACTTTATTATAAACAAACAAACCATGAAACCGCTTATCCCCATAAAGTATATGCTGCCATTAGGATTATTTATTCTGGCATCAAGTATTATAATTAAAGTTATCTATAAATCCGAACCGGATGCCGTCGACGGGCTTTTAAAAGGCTTTAGCGTAGGCATGCTGGTGGTGTACCTTATTCAAACTTTATACAAGCGCAGAGAAACAATAACGGATAAATCCTGTTGAGTATATAGTGAGCTTATTATGCCGAGTTTGTCAACCGGGCACGCTGTGAAGCATGCTCAACAATCATTAAGGACAAATTCAGTACAATAACCTAACTGGGGGTAGAATCATTCGTGGTTCTGCCCTTTTTTGTGAGAACTTCCGATAAAAGTCTCCCCCTCGGGGGAGATATAGAGGGGGCTTTTTTATCTTTATCCCATGCCTGTAAAAAAAGCGTTGATCATTGGTGCCGGGATCGCCGGAATAGCTACGGCTATCCGTTTGGCGGTAAAGGGGCACCGGGTTGATGTTTTTGAGGCTAATAATTACCCGGGCGGTAAGTTATCCGAGTTTAAGCAGGATGGTTTTAGATTTGATGCAGGGCCAAGCCTGTTCACCATGCCGCAGTATGTGGACGAACTGTTTACCCTTGCCGGTAAAAACCCTGCCGACTTTTTCAATTGCCAAAAGCTGGATGTGGTTTGCCGGTATTTTTATGAAGATGGCACCATTTTGAATGCTTATGCCGATCAGGAACAATTCGCGATGGAAGTAAATCAGCAAACTGGTGAGCCAGCCGATTCCATCAAAAAATATCTTAAAAACAGTGAAAACATCTACGGCATTACCAACCACGTTTTTTTGGAGCAATCCTTACATCGCCTGAAAACTTATTTACACTGGGATACGGTACGTTCCATTTTCAGGTTCCCGCAGATAGATGCTTTTCGTACCATGCACCAAGCTAATCAAAGCTTTTTTAAGGATAAACGTCTTACCCAATTTTACGACCGGTATGCTACCTATAATGGCTCCAATCCATACACCGCACCGGCTACATTGAATGTGATCCCACACCTGGAACAACATTATGGTGCTTATTTTCCGGAAGGTGGTATGTACAGCATCGTGAGCAGCCTGGTAAAGCTGGCCAAATCACTGGGGGTGATATTTCATTATAACTCTCTGGTGGAAGATATCATACTGGAAAAGCAAATTGCAAAAGCCATCAAAGTAAAAGGCGAACTGATACCTGCCGATATCATCGTATCTAACATGGATGTTTGGTTTACCTACCACAAACTGTTAAAACAGCATCCGCATCTGTTTCCCAAAAAGATATTGAAGCAGGAACGCAGCAGTTCGGCCCTGATATTTTACTGGGGCATCAGTAAGCAATTCAAACAGCTAAACCTTCATAATATCTTTTTCAGCAATGATTATAAAGCCGAGTTTGATCACATCTGGAAACAAAAAGATATTTACCATGATCCAACCGTATATCTTAACATCAGCTCCAAATACAAACCTGATGATGCGCCTTCAGGCTGCGAGAACTGGTTCACTATGATCAATGTACCCGCCAATACCGGGCAGGACTGGAACAACCTTATCAACACTGCGCGCCAAAATATAATAGCCAAACTTAACCGCATCCTGGGCGAGGATATCAGCCAACTGATTATATCTGAATGCATCCTCGACCCGCGCGGTATCGAGAGCAAAACATCATCGTACCAGGGTTCATTATACGGTACCAGCTCCAATAGCCAGTTCGCTGCATTTCTACGACATGCCAACCGGTCGTCGGCCATTAAAAATCTGTATTTCTGTGGCGGCAGCGTACACCCGGGCGGCGGCATTCCGCTCTGCCTGCTTTCGGCCAAAATTGTGAGCGACTGGATTGGTTAATTAATGAATTATTGATTGAAAAACAGCATCTCTTTCGGTCAGCAGAACAGCTTCGGGCGAAAGCGGGCAGAACGATGATGGCCAAATGCGGTTGTGGGGGCAGGGTAAGAGCGAACGAAGTAGGGCAAAATAATTGCAGCCCGTGGTTCTGCCTGGTTTTCAGGGAAAGGCCATGAGCGCAAAGAAGCATTTCTGATGACAAGCCTTTTGGTTACTTTGTGGCTACAAAGTAAAGGCCCTCCCGCGGCCAAGAGCGGGTATACGCCCTGCAGGGCAGCTCTGTAAAGCATAGAGATTGCTTCGTTCCTCGCAATGACGCGTGGAGAAGGCAAAGTATAGACCGTGTAAGTCGATTCATTGCAGGATAAAGCAAAAAGCCTTTATCTTTACCCATTCAATATAACAACCTATGAAACTTCAGCTTTTTGACAAACAGGTTTATACCGACAGAAGAAATGTATTAAAGCAAAATCTCACACCAGATGGCATTATCCTGTTATTAGGCAACGAGGATAGCAGCATGAACTATAAAGATAATTGCTACCCTTTCCGTCAGGACAGTACTTTTCTTTATTACTTTGGCCTCGACGTACAAAATCTGGCAGCCATAATTGATACCGATACCGACGAAGAAGTAATTTTTGGTAACGAACTAACCATTGACGATATCATCTGGACAGGCACCCTGCCTACCGTGCACGAAATGGCGGGGCTGGTAGGGGTTACCCAAACAAAACCATCTGATCAAATACTGCACTACGTACACAAAGCACTGATAGCTGGCAGAAAAGTACATATTTTACCCCCATACCGCCCCGAAAACCGTGTGAAATTGGCCACCTGGTTTAACGTAAGTTTAGAAGATGTGCAGGATCATGTATCCGTTAAGCTCATTAAAGCGGTGATCGCCCAGCGTGTGATCAAAACACCGTTAGAGATACAGGAGATGGAAAAAGCGGTTTCTATCAGTGTAGATATGCAGCTGGCGGTTATTAAAGCCACCCGCCCCGGCATTAAGGAATATGAATTGGTGGCCAAAGCCAATGAAGTAGTAGCTGCAGCCAACGGTCGCCTGGGTTATCCTGCCATTATTACCACGCAGGGCCAAACACTGCACACCCATTATTATGGCAATACCCTGCAGGATGGCAACATGGTACTGAGCGATATCGGCGCCGAAAATGATATGCACTACGGCGGCGACCTTACCCGCACCTTCCCGGTAGGGCGCAGCTTTACCAATAAGCAAAAAGAATTATACGAGGTGGTGCTTAATTCGATGAATCACGCCATCAGTCTACTAAAACCAGGCACTCGTTATAAGGATATTCACCTGGCGGCCTGTCAAAAACTGGTGGAGGGACTAAAACAGGTTAATCTGATGAAAGGCGATGTGGCCGAGGCTGTTGCCGCCGGCGCACATACCATGTTTTTTCAATGCGGTCTGGGTCACATGCTGGGTATGGATACCCATGACATGGAAGATCTGGGCGAGCCTTATGTAGGCTATACCGATACCCTGAAAAAAGAGACCGTGTTCGGGTTGAAATCCCTGCGCCTGGGACGCGAACTGGAAGCCGGTTATGTACTTACCGTGGAACCCGGCATTTACATTATCCCCGAACTGATTGACCGATGGAAGGCCGAAAACAAATACGCCGACTTTATCAATTACGATGTACTGAACACCTACCGCGATTTTGGCGGTATCCGTATTGAAGATAACTTTTTAATTACCGATACCGGCAGTCATTTGCTGGGCAAGTATTTACCGAAAACCTTGAAGGAAATTGAAGAGTTGAGGGGGTAGTTTATTCCCCTTATGTCATTGCGAGGAGGAACGACGAAGCAATCTCATGGCGTTCAATATGCAAGCGAGGAGATTGCCACGCTCCGCTCGCAATGACATATCTTTTTTAGCTTAACTAGCTATATGATTTTCCCTCACCATCTTCTCCAAAGCATCAATCCATATTGGCGAATTATTCAAGCTTTCTACCAGCTGAACTTTTTCGCCGCCGAGGGCTTTAAATTCGTCACCATATTCGGTAGTTACTTCGTAAACGGTTTCCAGGCAGTCGGCCACAAAAGCTGGGCAAAATACCAGCAAACTCTTTTTACCTTCTTTGGCCAATTTGGCCACAATTTCGCTGGTGTAGGGCTGTACCCATGGGTCGTTACCCAGACGCGATTGAAAGCAGATGGTATATTTATCTTTGGGGATATTCAACTTTTCGGCAATTAATTTAGCTGTATGATGAGACTGTGCCGAATAACAATTTTTATTGGCATCGGTTAAGGTCTGACAGCAATCATTAACCTTCAGGCAATGCTGCTGGGTGTGGTCGGCTTTAACCAGTTGCCTTTGTGGTAAACCATGAAAGCTGAACAACACATGGTCATAATTCTCCGGATTGTATTTCTGAGCGTTGTCGGCAAAGGTGGCGATCATACCTTCATTATCATGAAAGGAGTTCAGGAAAGAGATATTAGGTTTGGTGCCCCAGGCTGCCAATAGTTCCATCACCTTATCATAAACAGATCCTGTACTGGCCGAAGCATATTGAGGAAACAGCGCGATTACCTGTATATCATCCACCAAAGCGGCTTTAAGCCTATTCAGCGCCGATTCAATAGAAGGGTTTTGGTAACGCATAGCCAGTTCCACTATGTACTCATCGCCCAGGCGTTGTTGCAGGGCTTTTTGCTGTAGCAAGCTATAGTGCATCAATGGCGACCCGGTTTCCTTATCCCAAATGGCCTGGTATAATTTAGCTGATTTTGGCGCCCTGAACGGAGCTATTAATCCACGTACCAAAAGGGTACGCGATATAGGGTTGATATCAATTACCCTCGGATCCATCAAAAACTCATTCAGGTAAGTACGTACATCAGCCGTTGAAGGGCTATCGGGCGTACCTAAATTCACTAATAAAACTGCTTTTTTACCCATAACTATTTCAGCCGCAAAAATATAAAATTATTGCCCCTAACCCCCTAAAGGGGGAACAATTTACAAATGAATGATTGGTTGGGCTCCTACTCCGCGCGTCATTGCGAGGTACGAAGCAATCCCCGATAAGCAGTGTGGCCCTGTATAGCATAGAGATTGCTTCGTGCCTCGCAATGACGTTGTTTTTGGCCCTTCCCTGCAAATCAAAAAGCTCCCCCTTCAGGGGGCTGGGGGGCTCTCCACAATTTCCACCAGGGTATTCCCGGCGAATCATGATGTTCATAATGATAGCCGAAAAAATAACAGCTCAAAAAAGCCAGTACATGGTTACGCTGCTGGCTCCTGGCAAAATAAGGGTTATCGTGTTCTCCTTTATGCGGTTGATAAGTGCCAAAGTAAAACAACTGCAGCGTGCTTAACAGCGATGGTACCACCCAAAACATGATCAGGTTTGGCTGGGGTATCCACAACTTTAAAATATTGAATAAAACAGCCATCACCACAATTTGCCATATCGATAAATAATTGCGGATAAACCTTACATACCAACTCCAGAAACCGCCTTCGTGATAATCCGGATCATCGGCGGTATGTACATGGCTATGATGCTGATTATGTTTGGTATATAGTTTTGGATACCAGAACGAGGCATATAAAAAAGTACAGATATACCCGATAAGATTATTCAGTATCCGGTTGGGCGATACAGTGCCGTGCATGGCATCATGCGCGGTGATGAACAAGCCTGTGTACAGGTGCATTTGAACCAGTACCAATAAATAAACCAATGGATTAGTAAAGCTGAAATGCCAGCGCATCAATAAAACAATGCTGACCGCCCAACTGCCCATAACAAGTATGGCAATAAATAAACCTGTATTTGATGGTTTTTGGGGCATGATGCTTATACAACAGCAAAAAGCGTGCTGTTAAAATTGTTCAAGCGCGGCTTTTACGTCCTGCATCAGCCACATAGGGGTTGATGTGGCCCCGGCTATGCCAATGGTATCATTTGGCAAAAACGTGGTCTTATCCAGCTCACTTGCTGATGATATAAAGTAGGTATTGGGATTATGTTTGCGGCATACTTCAAACAACACCTTCCCGTTTGATGATTTACGACCCGATACAAAAACGATCTTATCAAACTTGCTCGCAAATTTGGGCAGATCCTTATCCCGGTTGGATACCTGGCGACAAATGGTATCATTTGCTTTAAGGTTGTATCCGCGGGCTATCAGTTCATCCTTTATACCATAAAACTTTTCCATGCTTTTGGTGGTTTGGGTGTACAGTGTAATATTTTGTGGAAGTTCTACATTGTCCAGTTCGGCAATATCCTGGAAAACAATGGCCTCATTATTGGTTTGTCCTTCCAGGCCAATAACTTCAGCATGACCATGCTTACCAAATATCAGGATCTTCTCGTTAGCATCATACGATGTTTTGATGCGGTTTTGTAGCTTTAAAACCACCGGGCAGGAGGCATCTATCAGGGTAATATTATTCTCTAAAGCGATACGGTAAGTATCAGGAGCCTCACCATGCGCGCGGATCAGCACTTTTTCGTTACGCAGATTTGCCAGTTCGCTATGTTCAATAATACGCAAACCCAGCGCTTTCAGCCGTTCTACTTCTTCGTCGTTATGCACAATATCGCCCAGGCAATACAGGTAGCCATCTTCGGCCAGTATTTCTTCGGCCATATCAATAGCATAAACCACCCCGAAACAAAAGCCCGAATCCTGATCAATAGTAACCTTTAACTGATACTCTCCCATGGTGTTGCAAATTTACAGCAAAAATAACCTTTGATGGTAATGATTATGTGATTTCGTTGATTTTTGTTAAAACGATATCAGGTCTTTAGCGCAAGTGATAAAATAATATCGAATAAAGAATTTCGAATGCTCAACACCGAACCTTTCTACTTCATTATTCGATATTGAATATTTTGTGTTCGATATTACCCTCTTTAAATTAGCTCCCCCTTTAGGGGGCTGGGGGGCCTCAGTTCAGCAATTCCAAGCCCGTAAAAAACACAAACTGCGCAATAAGCAACACGGGAGCCACTATACTTTGCGGCTTAAACTTAAATTGATCAAACAGGAAGAGCAACAATGCGCTCAACCCAAACCAGCAGACATAATTTTTTAGGGGGATATGGTTATCGGCCCAATGCCAATAATCGAAATGGATGGCCATGGGCTCTATCAGTACGTCCAGCAGTACCAGGATGATGGCCCCGGCCAGTATGCGGACAATGCCGTTTTTAATGCGGCTTCTTTGCAGCAATACTCCGGTGGAGTAGATGAGTAAAAACCAATTTACACCGATCATCAGCGGGATCCTGAACAATTGGGTACCCAATGTTTCGCCATAAGCATAGCTACCAAACAACCAGCCGGTATGTACACCGATCAACTCCGCAGTAAAACCAATAACGAAGATGAGCAGAGCAAAAAGAAAAAAGCGGCCATCCAATTGATGATGGTTGTATACAATTACAACCGTCATGAGCAGTAAGTGCCAGGGCACCAGTTTTAAAAATAATATATCAGTTGCCGGCAGGGAGCAGCCTATTAAACCCACCACATGAAATAATATAATGATGATAATAGATACGCGCTGCGATCTTGTAGCGACCATCTTCAATGGATCTCTCAAATCCTGCGCCCTTTCCATACCGTAGTTTTGGTAAGATGTTTTTGTATGGATAAACCCGCGATGATCAGCATATTGAACATTTGTACAGGGTGCATGATAATGTTGCTCAACGGACTCTGATCTGATAACAACGAGATCATAATACGGCTCAATGCTATTAAGCCCAGCATAAAGAACAGCAGGGGCAGATTTAAGGTCATGATCACGATCATCGGGCCGCCGATAATAAGTACTATATAAATTAAAAAGCTAATGATGCTGTAATTAAAAGCCGCCAGGAAATTTTTACTAAACCCGTTAATCGCTTCGTTATAACTTTTGTACATGCGGCAGCTGATCATGCCGTTGGCCAGCAGGGCCTCGCCATTATAAGCGTTAGCCTTAATCAACCTCATGATCTCAACATCCTCCACCACCTTGTTTTTTACTGCTTTGTGCCATTGGTGTTTGTGATAAGTAAAGGCATCAAACAGCATAAACTGCCCGCTTGCCGCGGCTACCGAAGCATTTTTCACCAGGTATATGAGGCGTACAGGCAATAAGTTTAATAATATAAAATGCATCAGTGGTACAACAGCCCTTTCGCCGGGAGTTTCCATTTGCTGATCGGTAAACAGGCTTAGCAAGCCCAACTGGTGCAGGTGCATCCGGTGCACCGCGCTGTTGATCAAACCATCTTTTACCTTTTCATCGGCATCTAGGAAGAGTAAATATTTACCATCTCCCTGCTGGGCCAACTGATGGCAGGCGTGGTTTTTGCCTATCCAGCCTTCGGGTAGTTTGCCACCTTTTATCACCCGGAAACGCGGGTGGCTTTCAGCAAAAGCCGCACAAACAGCGTAAGTATCATCGGTTGATTCATCATCCAGTATGATCACCTCATAATTTTGATACTCCTGCTGATGAATAGATCGCAGCAATACAAGGATATTATCAGCCTCGTTGCGGGCAGGGATAAGGATAGATACTTTATCCTGATAAGCCTTAGCTACCCGGTGCAGCTTAGGATTAGATATAAAATTAAACAGGGTTACTGTAAAACGCAGAATAATAAAAAAGAGGGTTATTGATATGGCAATGATCACTTTTATAATATTATTTCGGTTTCACTTTGTTTTGATAAATCATAATGCTGCTGATAAGCCTTTGCAAGCTCATCTATACTTTTATAAGCCGAATTTTCATCGATGCTTTTTAAGTAAACGGTAGCCGTTGGCTTTTTATGTTTTAAGTGCTGAATAAATGTTGCTGAAAATACAAGCCTGAAATTATCCCGGGTCTGTTCTATTATCCGCCAGATCCCCTTTTCAAAATATACCTTATCGACAAAATTCGAATAAAGCTTCCCCTGCGGAAATATCAGTACCAGGTTTTGCGGATCATCAAGCAGTTGGACGGCATAATTCAATGACTGTAACACATCTCTGGAATTTTTATTGACCGAAAAGGCGCCTGCATACCTTAAGGCGGGGGTTTTGCGGGCCGTATCTTCCAGCATCATCACGTGCAGCTTCTTTTTTAGCAACCGGTCATTAACGCAGTATAATATCAGTCCGTCCCAAAAACTAAAGTGATTGCTAATAAGCAGGATTGATCTTTGAGGATCGACCTCGATGCTATTAAACGATAATTTATGAAAATGCCTGCCAACTATCCACCTGATATAGTAGTGCATAAAGCGATTCATAAAAAAGTTCTTTTTATCGTACAGCATGCTATCGCAAGTTAACTAATAACAGCTATCAGTGCTCCATATTAGCCTGTTTTTTTAAGGCCTGTTGATGAAAATTATTGATGCGTTGTCTCAGCTCCTCAAAGGGCACCTCGCCGGCAACGCCACAGTCAAAATGATGCATATAGGCCCTTGGTTTCAGGCCTTCGAAATAATCGATCAGGGTACATTGATAAACTATCTGGCAGGGGCCCTTGATCTGTTTGATCAACCGCTCAATGCCATTCTCCACATGGATAAAGGTTTCATGGTTGGAGTATAGCGCGCCCTGTGGAAATATGGTGACCAAATTTTCCGGATTATTCAGTAGTCCGGCTGAATAGGTTAGCGATTCCAGCATTTCGCGCGAGCCTTTTTTCATAGAAAAAGCCCCCAGGTATTTAAAATACCAGTGCTTTAAAAAATGATCATGCTGCATCATGATATAAAGGCGGCGCTTTAAATTATTGAACGCGGCATAATTGGCAAAAAAACCATCCCACCAGCTAAAGTGATTAGTAAGCAGCAGAATAGAATGCCCCGGGCGCGGCTCAAATGGCTGTATGTTGATCTCCTTAAAATTACGGCTCATCCACCAGCGCATAAAGCGGTAAAACATTCGGCTTAAAGTATCATTCTGGCGCGATGGCAACATAATTTATCGTACTAAATATTCATCCAATGCTTTAATAACTAACCAGTGACCCAGGGCCAGTTCGTGCACCTCGGCATTATCCAGCTTTTCAATAAAAGGCATCGCTGCCGATTTGGGGAATAGTTTATCGTCCTTACCAAATATCAGCTGGCAATTAATTTTATACTGATTGATCTGGGCGGCTATTTCTTCCACATCGGGTTTCAGTAAACGGATCAAATTTAAGGTATAATAAGTATCCAGCCGTTTTTGTTCGGTATCAATTTCATTATAGGCTATCTGGTACAGGTTATTATCTATCAGACCTACCCGTTTTACAGTTTTTAGTACAAAGGGAGCAAGCCATTTGCTTTTGGTTACCCTTCGGAACATGAATTTACCCAGCGGGTTGTGTAATAAAAAATGAAAGCCTTTATATACTGATAGGCCATCTGGTGCCATTAATATCACATCATCAATTAAATGAGCGTATTCTTCCAGGAGTATCAGGGCTAAATTGGCACCAATGGAGTAACCCATCACCGAGAACCGTTGTTCGCCATAGGTTTTGAACCATTCCTGCATGTACGTATGCACCATGTTTTTGGGCATACCTGCGGTGATCTGTTCTTCCGTCCAGCCTTCCAGCTTACTGCCTCCGTGAAAAAAATGATCGAAACCGTAAATATGGTATTTAGGTAGTATAGATCGTTCCAGCACCTGAAATTGCCTTCCCGTCATGCCATAACCATGAAAAGCCAGCAGTGGTTTCTCGCCGGTACCATATTCATGAAAATGCGCTTTACCCAACCCGGGTAGATATAAAAAACCCATTGTACCCCCTAGCCCCCTAAAGGGGGAATTCTTTGATCTGCAAATATGCAAATGTTTTTATTACCTGAAGCATTTCAAGAGTTCCCCCTTTAGGGGGCTAGGGGGCTTATATGCTCCATGATCATTTTTGTTGCACCAGTATGTTCATGCACGTAGCTATATATTTTTTTGCTGGTTACACCGTAAAATGTTTCATCGGTAATTAAGGTATCCACTATGCCTTTCAGCTGAGCTTCATTGCCGATGCTGAAACCTGCTTTTAAAGCTATCAGTTCCCGTGCTTCGTTGAACTTTAAATAATGGGGACCAAAAATTACAGGTAAACCAAAGGCCGCGGCTTCGAGGGTATTGTGGATACCGGCACCAAAGCCACCACCAATGTAAGCTATATCGCCATAGGCATATAAGGATGACAGCATGCCGATGTTATCAATGATTAAGGTTTGCGGAGATTCAGGCGCGGGGTGCGAAGTGCGGAGTGCGGGTAAGTCCGATACCTCTTTTGAGTTTTGAATTTTGAATTTTGAATTATCTCCGAGTTCTGAGTATTTTACGGCTGAGTTGGCAGGCAGCAGCCCTATCAAGTTGTTTATTTTTTCCTCACTGATCTCATGCGGAGCAAAAATAAATTTCCAGTCCGGGTATAGTACAGGCAAAGTGGCCAGCAACTTTTCATCTTCGGGCCAGGTGCTGCCAGCGATAAAAAGTTTTTGAGCATTTTTAAATTCGCTTACGCCTGCTATCTCCCTTGGGCTTTGCGCATTGGCCCATACCCGGTCAAAACGGGTGTCGCCACTTACGGTTACGTTGATAATCCCAAGCTTGTTGAGCAATTGTTTGGAACTTTCATCTTGCAGGAAAAAATGCGCTACAAAGCCTAACATTTTACGGTGCAAACCTCCGTACCATTTAAAAAATACCTGCCCGGGCCTGAATATACCGGAAACAATATATAATGGAACATTCTGTTGATTCAGCTCTTTAAAATAATGATACCAGTATTCGTACTTAGTAAATATGGCCACATCCGGTTTTATCGCGGCAATAAAATCACGCGCATTATCGGGGGTATCCAATGGCAGGTAGTAAACCGCGTCAGCAAGCGGGGTATTTTTCCTGATCTCATAACCTGATGGTGAAAAAAAAGTAACCACGATACTTTTGCCGGAATACTGCTGGTGCATAGCCTCCAGAATTGGCCGGCCCTGTTCAAATTCGCCAAGAGAGGCAAAATGGAACCAGATACTACTCTTAAAACTGGCCAGCTTTTGTTGCCGGCGTCCATTCATCCATAGGCCGGCTTTTGTGTTAAAAAACGAAGCGAGCCATATAGCGAAGTAATATAATTTGATCCCAATGTTATATAAAAACATCAATTTAAGTATGAATGATTATCTTAGCCGGGCATAAAAGTAATAACAATAATTACAATATGAGGAGAGTAGTTGATTGAGTGAATAGTTGATTAAGTTATAATAGTTTATAGCTGTTTCCTCTTAACCATTCACCTACTCACTCAATCAACCACTCACTCGTGATAACGGAATAAATTATGTCAAGTCGTAAACGGATATTAATAACCGGGGCCGCCGGCTTTCTGGGCTCGCATTTATGCGACAGGTTCATTAAAGAAGACTATCATGTAATTGGCATGGATAACCTGATCACCGGCGATCTGCGTAATATTGAACACTTGTTTAAACTGGAGAATTTTGAGTTTTATAACCATGATGTATCCAAGTTTGTGTATGTCCCCGGCGAACTGCATTACATACTTCATTTTGCCTCGCCTGCAAGCCCTATTGATTATTTAAAAATACCTATACAAACCCTAAAAGTGGGTTCATTAGGCACGCATAACTTGCTGGGACTGGCCCGGGCTAAAGGTTCCCGGATGCTGATCGCCTCTACATCGGAGGTTTACGGCGACCCGAATGTTAACCCACAGCCCGAAGAATATTGGGGTAATGTAAACCCGGTAGGTCCACGGGGGGTTTATGACGAGGCCAAACGTTTCCAGGAAGCCATTACCATGGCTTACCATACCTTTCATGGACTGGAAACCCGTATAGTACGGATATTTAATACCTACGGTCCGCGTATGCGGTTAAATGACGGGCGTGTATTACCCGCTTTTATTGGTCAGGCTTTAAGGGGCGAATCATTAACCATGTTTGGCGATGGTTCACAAACCCGCTCATTTTGTTACGTGGATGACCTGGTTGAAGGCATATACCGCCTGTTGCATAGTGATTATGCACAGCCGGTGAACATAGGCAACCCTGATGAGATCACTATCAGACAATTTGGTGAGGAGATCATTAAGCTAACCGGTACCGATCAAAAACTCATCAGCCTGCCATTGCCGGTTGATGACCCCAAACAACGCCGGCCTGATATTACCAAGGCCAAAGCGATTTTAGGCTGGGAGCCCAAAGTATCCAGAAGCGAGGGCTTAAAAATCACTTTGGATTATTTTAAATCCCTGCCCGAAAAAGAAATAAACCATAAGGATTTTGCGTACTATAATAAATAACATACCCTACTTAAAATGAAGATATTAGTAACCGGCGGTTTGGGTTTTATTGGCTCCCATACCGTTGTTGAATTGGTAAATGCAGGTTATGAACCTGTTATAGTTGATGACTTATCAAACTCCGACCCTAAAATACTGGATCAGATAGCCCGGATAATAGGCTACAAGCCCGTTTTCCATAAACTTGATCTGAGCAATGAGCACAGTGTAAAGGAGCTGGCCGTTAACGAGCCCGATATTGATGGCATTATTCATTTTGCCGCTTTTAAAGCAGTAGGTGAGTCGGTGCAAAAACCATTAAAATATTACCGCAATAATTTTTACTCCCTCATTAATTTGCTGGATGCTTATTATGGTAAACCACTAAATTTTATTTTTTCATCAAGTTGCACCGTTTACGGACAGCCAGACATATTACCCGTTACCGAAGCTGCACCGGTGAAACCGGCAGAATCGCCTTATGGCAATACCAAACAAATAGCCGAAGAGATCCTGAGAGATACAATAGCCTCTGGCAGTAACTATAAAGTAATAGCGCTAAGATACTTTAATCCGGTAGGGGCACATGAAACCGCGCTTATAGGTGAGCTACCTATAGGTGTACCACAAAACCTGGTTCCTTTTATTACGCAAACCGCTATTGGCAAACGCGAAAAACTGACCGTATTTGGCAATGATTATGATACTGCAGATGGCAGCTGCGTCCGCGACTATATACACGTAGTTGATTTGGCCAAAGCGCATGTGGCAGCTCTAAAACTGGCCGAAAAAGAAAGCTTTACAGGTTATGACGTATTTAATATTGGCACAGGTAATGGCAGTACCGTATTAGAAGTGATACACGCCTTTGAACGCGCCACCGGTGTAAAGCTAAATTACCAGATTGGCCCGCGCCGTGCAGGTGATGTAGAAAAAGTTTGGGGAGATGTAACCAAATCAACCAATAAATTGGGCTGGAAAGCCGAACTGGGTGTTGAAACCATGATGTTATCAGCCTGGGATTGGGAAAAATATATATCACAAAATCCTTTATAAAAACAAAACAAACACTAATCACACAAATTTTATCGAATTTCACTAATTGAAGTTTTTTTGATCGGTACAATTTGATTCGTGTAATTCGATAAAATTCGTGTAATTGGCGTCTATTAAACATTTACTGATGAAAAAAATAATTATTACAGGTGGTGCTGGTTTTATAGGATCACATGTGGTGCGCCGTTTTGTAAAAAACTACCCCGATTATACCATTATCAATTTAGATAAACTGACTTATGCCGGGAACCTGGCCAACCTTACCGATATTGAGAATGAACCAAATTACAGGTTTGTAAAAGGCGATATTGTTGATATAGCTTTTATTAACGAACTGTTTGCCACCGAACAGCCTGATGCGGTGATACACCTGGCAGCAGAATCGCATGTTGACCGTTCTATTGTAAGTCCGCTGGAATTTGTGATGACCAATGTGGTGGGCACCGTTAACCTGCTTAATGCAGCCCGTGAAAACTGGAAAGGGCGTTATGATCAAACCCGTTTTTATCATGTTTCAACAGACGAGGTTTATGGCACCCTGGGTGATGATGGTATGTTTACCGAGGAGACTGCCTACGACCCGCATTCGCCATACTCGGCATCAAAAGCCAGCTCAGACCATTTTGTGCGTGCCTATCAGGATACCTATGGCATGAACACTGTACTATCCAATTGCTCTAATAACTATGGCTCTTATCACTTTCCTGAAAAGCTGATACCCTTGGCTATTAACAACATTAAACAAAGCAAACCTGTACCGGTATATGGCAAAGGCGAAAATATCCGCGACTGGCTTTGGGTAGAAGATCATGCCCGCGCCATCGACCTTATTTTCCATAAAGCCAAAGCAGGATCAACCTATAACATCGGCGGCCATAACGAATGGAAGAACATTGACCTGATCAATTTGTTATGCACCATACTCGATAAGAAACTGGGCAGGGCTGAAGGAGAATCGGCTAAACTGATCACTTTTGTAACCGACAGGGCAGGCCATGATCTAAGATATGCTATAGATGCATCCAAACTTAAAGATGAATTAGGATGGGTACCCGGAATAACATTTGAAGAGGGGCTGGAAAAAACCGTTGACTGGTACCTGGCTAATGAAGAGTGGTTGGAAAACGTCACATCTGGCCATTATCAACAATATTATAGCGAGCAGTATGCTAACCGTTAACTGCACCATGCGCATGAGCGCCGAAAAAAATTAACTGCGAATAATTATGTTTGGGTTATTTAAAAAGAAACCGGAAAAAAAGCATACGAACTTTAACTATGATTCGATCATGGTTGATATGCACTCGCATGTATTACCCGGAATTGATGATGGTGCCAAAACACCGCAGGACTCCATTATCCTGATCCGTAAGATGATGGAGCTGGGGATAAAAAAGGTTATTGCTACCCCCCATATAATGGTTGATTTTTACAGGAACACGCCCGAAACCATTAATAACGCGCTTAACATACTAAAGGCCGAACTGATAAAGGAAAATATTGATATACCCGTTGAAGCAGCCGCTGAGCACTATTTCGATGAAACCTTTGAAACCCGGGTAGATGAAGGCAGACTGCTTACCATGGGCGATAATTATGCCTTATTTGAATTTTCATTTATCAATAAACCACCAAACGCCATATCGGTTATTCAAAAAATGAACGACATGGGCTATAAACCGATCCTGGCCCACCCTGAAAGGTATCCTTACATGGACCTGGAACAGTTTAAAAATTTGCATACCTGGGGTTGTAATTTTCAGCTGAATACTATTTCGCTAACGGGATATTACGGCCGTGAATCAAAGAAAATTGCCGAAAGCCTGATAGACAATGAGCTGATCGATTTCATATCCAGCGATATGCACCATCCCAAACACGCCGCGGCGCTAAAGGATGCCCTGCGTACTACCTACATCGAGAAACTACTTTTTGATTACCCGCTGAAAAATACTTTGTTGATGTAGATAGAAGCAAGAAATAAGAGTCAAGAATTAAGACAGAAGGAAATCATAATCGTTTCTCTTGATTCTTGACTCTTATTTCTTGCTTCTCTTTTCTATTCATATCTCAAGGCCTCTACCGGATCAAGCCTGGAGGCCTTTTTTGCCGGATAATAGCCCGATATCAAACCAATAAAAGTACATAACAGCACGGCAAAGAACAGCCATGCCCATGGTACCACAAAGGTTCCGCTAATTTGAACGGCTATCAGGTTACCTATTGCCATTCCTAACAATATACCAACAGCCCCGCCTATAAGGCATATCACAATAGCTTCAATTAAAAACTGCTTGCGGATCACCGCTGGTGTTGCCCCAATAGCCTTTCGTACACCTATCTCGCGCGTACGCTCGGTAACCGATACCAGCATAATGTTCATAAGCCCGATGGCCGCCCCTATCAGGGTAATGATACCTATAGCGAAACCCGCAACAGTAATACCCATTAACTGGCCCGAAAGTTCTTTCTGTATAGAATCGCTCCGGGTAATATCAAAATTAGTATCGTTAGCGATGTTGAGGCCGCGAATGTTACGGAATAAAGAAGTAGCCTCACCTATGGATGCATCAAGGGCACCAGGATTGGCAACCTTAATAGTTATAGTATAGGAAATGTTGCGCACCGTATCTATCTGCTTGGCTTTAAGAATAGGTATGATACAGAATTTATCGCCGCCAAATGAGCTGGATCCTTTCGACGCAATTACGCCAACTATACGGTATTTGTTACTACCAATAAAAAGTGACTTATTTATCGGGTCTTCCTTTTTAAAAAGTTTTGATTTGATCTCATCCCCAATAAGTACTACGTTGGCTCCATGTTCCAGTTCTGACGATGAAAAATTACGCCCGAAGGATAATTTTTTGCCGCTGGTAGCCAGGTAATTTTCATTGGATCCCGAAATAGAAATATTAGGGTTTGTTTTTTGATTACCATATTTAGCTACTGCCGTACCGGTAACATCCAGATTAATGGCGGTTAAAACCGGTAATTTAAATGTTTTTTTAAATCGTTCGGCCTGGTCGTAAGTAACTGCCGGGTAAGCTTTATGGTTTCCACCATTGCCAAAGTTTAATCCCTCGCCACGATTTTGAATAGTGAACGAATTGGCGCCCAGATCGGCAAAGGCATCATTAGTAAACTGCCGTATCCCCTCAATAGCGGTTAAAATACCCACCAGGGCCATAATACCTATAGCAATAATTAACGAGGTAAGCGATGTACGCAGCCTGTTGCCGGCTATAGATTGTAATGCAATAGAGACATTTTCTTTGTACGAGGTTTTTACCGGCATGGTA
>Ga0207671_10001999_pt1 | contig 22454 bp, 22 predicted proteins | sample KBSC24metaG_FD_184352 | JGI IMG/M metagenome (GOLD analysis project Ga0207671, IMG submission 184352) | Corn rhizosphere microbial communities from Kellogg Biological Station, Michigan, USA - KBS C2-4 metaG (SPAdes) (version 2) | ecosystem: Host-associated > Plants > Roots > Rhizosphere > Soil... | reverse complement strand
ATGGGTTGACAGTGTTTTCAAGACCCTGTCCCCCGATGAGAAAATAGCACAGCTGATGGTGGTCAGGATGTCTTCCATCGACCCCGTTACACATGGCGCGCTCTTTTATGACAGCGCCGTGGGAGACGCCGTCCGTAAATACGATGTAGGGGGCATCTGTCTCTTTCAGGGGGGGCCGCAGGCACAGGCTTCCCGGATAAACAATTTTCAGGCTATAGCAAAAACCCCGATCCTTTTTTGCATCGATGCGGAGAATGGACTCGGCATGCGGATGGACAGTGTCATGGGTCTGCCCAGGCAAATGATGCTTGGTGCAGTGAGCGACCCCTCGCTGGTGTACCAATATGGCCGCCTGGTAGGGGCACAATGCCGGCGGATGGGCATACAGGTGAATTATGCGCCCGTGGTGGATATCAATAACAACCCGGACAATCCTGTTATAAACGACCGGAGTTTCGGGGAAGACAAACAAAAGGTCGCTGAGTATGGCGTACAATATGTAAAGGGGCTGCAGGATGAGGGGGTGATGGCGTGCGCCAAGCATTTTCCCGGTCACGGCGACGTGTCTGTAGACTCGCATCTCGATCTGCCTGTCATCAACAAGAGCAAGACTGAGCTGGATTCGCTGGAGCTTTATCCGTTCAAAGCGCTGTTCAAGGCAGGTGTGGGCAGCGTCATGATAGCGCATCTTTATATTCCTGCCATCGACAATACGCCCAACCAGGCTACTTCCCTCTCCAAAGAGGCCGTGACAAAGCTGCTGCGGAAGAAGCTGCATTACGATGGGATCAGCTTTACCGATGCCCTGGAGATGAAAGGGGTAGCCAAGTTCTATCCTGATGGAGACGCTGCCGTACAATCCCTGATCGCGGGGAATGACATGCTTTGTCTGCCGGGAGATGTAGCGACCAGCCTGGATAAGATCAATGCAGCTATCCGGGATAAAAAAATAAAATGGAAGGACATCGATGCACGGGTAAAGAAGGTGCTGTATGCGAAATATGAATATGGGCTGGCCGATCGTAAGTCCGTGGATACGGCGCATTTGACCGATGACCTTAACGAAGGGATAAAGAATATGCGGCGGCAGGTGGCCGAGGGTGCGCTGACCTTGCTGCGAAATGAAGATATGGACGTATTCCCTTTTAAAGCGGCTGCCGGCGACGCTCCTTCCGTTGTGTCCAATAGTTTGGTCGCTCCTGACGGTGTTGCGCGCCCGGTGGTAAAAAAGAAGAAGATCGCCTATGTAGGAATGGGATTGACCGGGGATAATGAGTTCAGCCGCAGGATGAGGGCCGACTATAATGCGCATGTTTATTTCTTCGACTATACGCTCGACAGTGTCAAGGCCGCCGCGGCCCTTCAATTGCTCAGCGGCCGTTATGACGCTGTGGTGATAGGACTTCATAACTATGCCCGATTTCCCGCGCGTAATTTCGCCATCAGTCAGCCCGCTGCCTGGCTGCTGCGCCAGCTGCAGGAGAAGAACAAGGCCATACTCTTTGCCTTTGGCAATCCCTATGCGGTAAAGAATGATTGCATGGCGAAGAACCTGGTCGCCTGTTACGAGGACGATGAGATCACCGAGGGTGTTGCCGCCGACTGGCTGGCCGGCAAGTTCTCTGCCAAAGGGGTGTTGCCTGTCACCGTTTGCGAGCGTATGAAGTCCGGCGCCGGCATTCTTCCGGCTAATCGCGTGCTGCCGCGCGAGGAGCCTGTGGCTTTGGGGCTCGATCCTATCCGGCTGTCGAAGATCGATACTATTTGTAAGGAAGCTATCGACAAGATGGCGACACCGGGATGTGTGGTGCTGGTGGCAAAGGACGGGAAGCTGGCCTACGAAAAAGCATTCGGGTATATGAGCTATGATAAGACCGAGCCTGTATATACGGAGTCCATTTATGACATGGCTTCCTGTACCAAGATCTGCGCCACCACCATGGCGGTCATGAAGTTATATGATGAAGGCAAGCTGGACCTGCAGAAGACGCTGGGAGATTATCTCCCCTGGGTGAGGGGCAGCAATAAGGAGGGACTGCGCATCTTTGATGTGCTTTTGCATCAGGCGAGGCTGAATGCTTTTATCCCTTTCTATAAGGAGACCATTGACAGTACCAAACAGGGGACGCCATTGCCCGGATTTTATGTCCCCAAGCCCGATAGCACGCACAGCATCCGGGTGGCGGATAATATGTATATGCGGAATGACTGGGAGGATACCATCTATTCACGGATACTTACCAGCAAGTTGGGGCCGGCGGATAAATATGTATACAGTGATAACGATTTTATTTTTATGGGGAAGGTTGTGGAAGCTATCAGCGGGATGCCTTTGAATGAGTACGTGAAAAAGACGTATTATGATCCATTGGGGATGAGCTCTACGGGATTCAAGCCCCGGGAACGCTTTCCTTTGGGGAGGATTGCGCCCACTGCGCTGGAGCCTATTTTCCGGCAGCAGCAGATAAGGGGGGATGTGCATGATCCCGGCTCGGCAATGTTTGGCGGTGTGGCGGGACATGCGGGGCTGTTCAGCGATGCATATGATCTGGCAATCCTGGAGCAGATGTTGCTGGATGGTGGATCGTTGAATGGGCGTTCTTTTTTAAAGAAATCGACCATTGACTATTTTACGGCTTATCACAGTAGTATCAGCCGTCGGGGAATTGGATTTGATAAGCCGGAGAAGGATAATGCTACCCGTAAGGAGCCGTATCCCTGTCTGTCGGCCAGTCCCGAGACATTTGGGCATACGGGTTTTACAGGGACTTGTGTGTGGGTCGATCCGAAATACGATCTTATTTTTATTTTTCTGTCCAATCGGGTGAACCCGGTGGAGGGAAATCCAAAGCTGTCCAGCCTGAGCATACGGGGCAGGATACAGGAGGCGGTGTATCAGGCGATGGGTGTGGATGTGGGCAAGCCGTTGGATGGAAGGAATGCGAAGCATGGGAAGAAGGGGAAGAAGAAAAAGAAGAGATGATGTAAGATGTAAGGAAAACCCTTAGTAGATAAGTTTTAAAATTTTCGGAAGAAAGTGTCGCTAGTTTTGGCGGCACTTTTTTATGGAGCAGGAGAGGCATGATATAGGAAGGAATGAGGTTGAATTTACTTATTGGTTCTATAGTGAGGGGCCTAAAGGGAAAATATTAAAGGCGGTGCAATTTCAGCCTAAGCCGAAAGTAGGTAGAAATGTTTTTAATCTTACTTTTGGGGATTGGGACGAGTCAAGGGGAAAAATAGATGATCGTGTTATAAGCAATAATGGAGATCGTTTAAAAGTATTGCGCACAGTTGTGGATCCTCACGCGCATGCGCGGCGAAGACTAGCCCTTTCTATCCTTCTTCTTCGGCTCCGGTATCTTTCCTTCTACATTTTTCTTGTAATACTTGCAGGCGGGTCGTAATCCGCAGACCTCGCATTTTGGCGTCCGGGCGACACAGATATATCTTCCATGCAGGATGAGCCAGTGATGGGCTACATGTACGAGCTCGCGGGGAATGAATTCCAATAATTGTTTTTCTGTTGCCAGGGGTGTTTTGGCGTTGACGGTAAGACCGATGCGCGCGGAGACGCGGAATACATGCGTGTCCACGGCCATGTTAGGCTGATTATCCACTACGGATGTGATCACGTTGGCTGTCTTCCGCCCCACCCCGGGCAGCTCTACGAGTTCCTCGATCGTCAATGGCACCTGTCCATGGAATTTTTCCACCAGCATCTTCGCCATGCCAATAAGATGTTTGGTCTTATTGTTGGGATAAGAAATGCTCTTTACGAGGGGAAATAGCTCGTCAAAGGTGGCATGGGACAGGGATATTGGATCGGGATATCTTTCGAAGATAGCGGGGGTCGTCATATTGACCCTTTTGTCAGTGCATTGAGCAGACAGGATAACGGCAACCAGCAATTGGTAAGGGCTGTCGTAGATCAGTTCTGTTTCAGCGTCAGGATTGTGTTCCGAAAAGTAGTCCAGTACATATTGAAATCTTTCCTTTCTGGTCATTTTCAGCAAATCTTAGATGACCATAAAGATAGTGGGGAATTCAGTATTAGTGCTGTACAGATTCGGCGGAAGTCTCCCTGGCATAGTTCATGACCTTTAAGATCACTTCAGCACGGGGTGACACCGTAACTTTCTCGAGGCCTTCAGTAGAAGATTGTAAAACCTGTAGTTTCTCGCGAAGCATCCAGTCCTCCTTGAGCGCCGTCTCTAAAGCAACCGTCAATTCTGGGGAAGACTCTTTGTACAAATACAGCAAAAGATCCTCCGGTGTAAAGAGTGTCATAGGCAAAACCATTTAATGTCCTAATATATTCCGAAGCAGTAAAAAGTGAAACGTCCGCTATTAAAACGGTGTTTGGGTACTGCTTATTGTCCTCCTAAGGGAAGAAAATAAATGTAAAGGGTAGTTTTAAAGCGTAAGACTCTAAATGTCAACGTGTTGTAGATGGGGCTGCTTCCCGGATCAGGAAAAGATCCTCATTATCCTTTTTCATCCGGTATTTTTCCCTGGCATACTTTTCCAGAAGGGCGGGGTTGGATCTCAACTGTTCCAATTCCTCACGGGTGGTAGCGATCTGCTGTTCGTAGTACTTCTTGCTGGCTTCCAGCTTTCTCAATTCCTCTTTTTCCCGGAAATGGCTGGTGATAAAGTCCCGGGCGTCGAAAAACAGGATCCAGATCGTGAATCCCAGCGCTGTCAGCACATATTTGTTCTTCAACCAGGTAGGAATGATACGCATAAATGAAACCCGGACAAATTATCCGGGTTTCAAGGTACAATTATTTTTTGAATTTGATCCTTCCCTTGGGATAAATGCCGCTGTCTCCGAGCTCTTCCTCGATCCGGATGAGCTGGTTGTATTTTGCCAGTCTGTCGGTACGGGAAGCGCTGCCGGTCTTGATCTGCCCGCAGTTGAGGGCTACGGCCAGGTCGGCAATGGTGGTATCCTCCGTCTCGCCGCTGCGATGGCTCATGATGGTGGTATAGCCATGGGTTTGGGCCAGCTGTACAGCGTTGATGGTCTCTGTGACGGTACCGATCTGGTTGACCTTGATAAGGATGGAATTGGCTACTCCGCGGTCGATCCCCTTCTGGAGGATCTTTGTATTGGTAACGAACAGGTCGTCCCCTACCAGCTGTACTTTGTTGCCAATGGCGTCGGTCAGCTTTTTCCAGCCATCCCAGTCTTCTTCGGCCATCCCGTCCTCGATGGAGATGATGGGGTATTTATTTACCCAGCTGGTCCAGTAAGCTACCATTTCATCGCTGGTAAGCTCTTTGCCTGTGCTCTTATAGAATTTGTATTTGCCGTCCTTGAACATTTCGCTGCTGGCGGCGTCCAGGGCGATGGCTACCTGGGAGCCTACCTTATAGCCCGCTGCTTCGATGGCCTGCAGCACTGTCTCGATGGCTTCTTCGTTGCTTTGGATATCGGGCGCAAAACCGCCTTCGTCGCCTACGTTGGTGCTGTACCCCTTCTTTTTCAGTACGGACTTCAGCTGATGGAAGATCTCCACTCCCCAGCGGAGACCGTCGCTGAAGGTCTCGGCGCCGATGGGAACGATCATATACTCCTGGTAATCGATCTTATTGTCGGCGTGTACGCCGCCGTTGAGGATATTCATCAGGGGCATGGGTAATACGGTGCTGTTGACCCCGCCGAGATATCGGTATAAAGGCAGCTTGCTTTCCTGTGCAGCGGCCTTGGCAGCGGCCATGGATACGGCCAGCAGGGCATTAGCGCCCAGCTTGCTCTTATTGTCGGTGCCATCCATATCAATGAGCCTTGCATCGAGAGAAGCCTGCTCATTCACCGGGAATCCGATCAGCTGGTCGGCAATGATATCATTTACATTGGATACGGCTTTCAGTACTCCTTTTCCGCTATAGATGCTCTTGTCCCCGTCGCGAAGCTCCACGGCTTCATGGATACCCGTTGAGGCGCCACTGGGTACGGAGGCACGACCGCGATGATTGTTCTCGGTGATTACGTCCACTTCGACGGTTGGATTGCCCCGGCTGTCTAAGATCTGTCTTGCATGAATGTCAGCGATGTAGCTCATGATGTGGTTCTTGTTTTGATGTTTTTAGTTGGTGTTGGTAGATAGTCGAACGGTCGTAGTTTAGGTCGTAAGCCTTCGGAAGATATCTTCCAGGCTTTGGTTTTCGCTTTGCAAAGAAACAATGTTCCAATTGTTTTGCAAAGCCAGTTCGAGCAATTGTTTTTTTACGTCAGTTTCTTCTCCCGCCTGTAGCTCCCATTCTTGTGCGGATAGTTTCCTAACGGCGGTGACGCCTTTTAGCGACGCCAGCTGGTGGGGGGCCAGCTCTTCTTTAAAAGCTACCCGGATGGAGTTGGATGACCTTTCCAGACGGAGCTGGTCGAGTGGACTGTCGGCTATGAGCCGCCCTTTATTGATGATAATGACCCTGTCACAGAGGGCTTCTACTTCCTGAAGGATATGGGAGGAGAATAATACCGCCCGTTCTTTACCCAGTTTCCGGATCGTATCCCTGATCTCTATGATCTGGTTGGGGTCGAGCCCGCTGGTGGGTTCGTCCAGGATGAGCACTTCCGGCTCGTGAAGCAAGGCCGCGGCCAGACCTACGCGCTGCTTGTATCCTTTCGACAGCTGTCCAAGCTTCTTTTTGCCTTCGGGAGTGAGTCCTACCATGTTGATGACGGATTCGATCTTTTGTTTCTTATCCGGGACGGCGTGTACATCGGCTATGAATTCCAGGTATTCCCGGACATACATATCGGGATAGAGGGGGTTGGCCTCCGGCAAATAGCCTATTTTTTTCCGGGTGTCCAGAGGACGTTCTTTCACGGGGATGCCGCAGACGGAAACTTCCCCGCTGTCCTGGCCTAAATAGCCGGTGATGATCTTCATAGTGGTGGATTTTCCAGCGCCATTGGGCCCCAGAAATCCTACTATCTCTCCCTTTCCCACCTTAAAAGAAATGCCATCCACTGCTTTCTGTTCGCCATAGATCTTTACAAGATCCTTTATTTCAATCGACATGCGCTTGTTTTACCGCATAAAAGTAGTTAATCTATGGTAATATCGGGCGCTCCGGAGGAGAGAGTATGCCCTTCCTCCGCTGTGTACTCCCCTGTCAGGGCATAATAGCCGAATATCACCAGACCTACGGCAATGGGAATAAAGATGATCACAAAAGTGCTCCACTGGACCTTGGTGCTGGGTGCAGGATTACGCGCTATTTCGGAGAGGGCGGTTTTCACCAGGAAAAAGAGAGCAACCGGGCCGAGGAGCATCCAGACCACGCCCAACGCTCTTTTGATGACATCGATGAGACGGGACCCCTGGATATAAATGGCGCCGATGACCAGACAGAGCCCAATGATCAGCATGGGATACCAAAGTCCGGTGAGGCTGCTGCTGTGGACCATGGTCGAGAGCAGGACGGCAATGAATGGGGTCAATCCGCCAAATACGCCGTTGCCGATGTGATAAGGCAGGGACATGGAAGTATAGCGTATCCGGGTAGGGAACAGCTCTACCAGGAAGGCTGCGATAGGCCCGTACACCATTGTGACATACACGACCATGATAAAAATGATAGCGACGATCTTCCAGTAATCTGCCGTACCGAAGGATTTACTGACCTCCATGATGGGTTTCAGGCTGGTATTGCCGGCGGCGTACAGTGTATCTTTTTTTGTCTCTGTAAGGACGAACCCATCTTCAAAGTGGTGAATGGTAGCGGTGCTGCGCAGCACATTACGGGTTTTGCCGATGAATGCAACATTATTCCGGATCTCCTTTGCGGCGGGTACTTCCGTGTGTCCTGCCGTGTCGGAAAGACTCAGCATTTGTTTGAACAGGAAGGGATAGGTGGCCACCGACAATGCCATGCCGGCTATCATGATCCATTTACGGCCAATTTTATCGCTCCATCCGCCAAATACGAGAAAGAAGGGGGTGCCCAGCAGGATGGCGAGTATCAGAATAGTCTTGGACTGATCAAAGTCGATGTGACAGATATTCTCCAGAAAAGCCTGGGCGTAGAACTGACCGGTGTAGAAGACCACCCCCTGTCCCATGGTAGCGCCGAACAGCGCCAATAACACCATTTTCAGATTGTCCTTATGGCCAAAGCTTTCTTTCAGCGGATTTTTAGAGGTCTTTCCTTCCGTCTGCAGCTGTTTGAACAGGGGGGACTCGCTCATCCTAAGGCGGATATAGATGGAGACGATGACCAAAAGGATGGATATGAGGAAGGGGATGCGCCAGCCCCAGTCATTAAATTTCTCGATGCTGCGGGCAGGGTCCGCGTCCAGCAGGTGGCGTACCAGCAGGATCACACCCAAGGATACCAGGAGCCCTACCGTTGCGGTAGTTTGTATCCATGAAGTAAAATACCCCCGGCGATGTTCAGGCGAATGTTCCGCCACATAGGTGGCGGCGCCACCATATTCCCCTCCCAGGGCCAGACCCTGTAATAGCCGCAGGAGCAGGACTATCAACGGGGCGGCGAAACCGATGCTGTCGTATTTTGGCACCAGGCCGATGGCAAAGGTCGAACCACCCATAATGATCAGCGTCAGGAGAAACGTGTACTTACGTCCGATCATGTCCCCCAGCCGGCCAAAGACGAGGGCGCCAAAGGGTCTTACGATAAAGCCTGCCGCAAAGGTCGCCAGGGTGGAAAGCAGGGCTGCTGTCGGATTGCCTTTGGGAAAGAACTGGCTGGAGATGACGGTAGCGAGGCTTCCGAAAATGTAGAAGTCGTACCATTCTATCAGCGTCCCCAGGGACGAAGCAGCGATGATCTTGCGGATGCCGTTGGCGGGTGTTGATGACATGTGCTCGTTAGATGAATATTAATTAAATGGAATCGTTTGCGTTAAAAGTAAAGTAAATGTAAATAGTTGCCGATTAAATTCTAAATTTATGGCCCTTAATTTATGGAGCCCCTAAATGGGGGCCGTCTGAAGGGCACAATCATTAGCGGGTCGTGGGAATGAGCTAATTTTTGTTGGAGATCAATTCCCGCGTCAATACTATCATCGTCATATGAGCTATCCCTATCAGATCAGGTCCATGGAGCAGTATTTGTCCGAGTATAAGAGAAGCGTCGAGGACCCGGAAGGCTTCTGGGGAGGAATTGCCGGCCATTTCAGCTGGCATAAGAAATGGGACAAGGTGCTGGACTGGAATTTTACGGACCCGCGGGTAAAATGGTTCTCGGGGGCGCAATTGAACATCACGGAAAATTGCCTGGACAGACATCTGGCCGAAAGAGGCGATCAGCCTGCCATCATCTGGGAGCCAAACGATCCGGAGGAGCATTTTCGCATATTGTCCTATAAGGAACTACATTTCAAGGTATGTCAGTTTGCGCAGGTGTTGAAGAACAATGGCGCGAAGAGAGGCGACAGGATCTGTATCTATATGCCGATGGTCCCGGAACTGGCCATTGCCGTGCTGGCCTGCGCGCGTATCGGGGCTATCCACTCGGTGGTATTTGGTGGATTTTCGGCTCAAAGCATTGCGGACAGGATACAGGATGCCCAATGCAACGTGGTGATCACTTCGGATGGGGCTCACCGTGGGAATAAGCAGATACCGCTGAAGTCCGTCATCGACGATGCGCTGGTACAATGTCCTTCGGTGAAAAAAGTGATCGTGCTGACCCGAACCCGCGTACCCGTAAGCATGATCAAGGGAAGGGATACCTGGTGGGAGGATGAGATCAGAAAAGTGGAGACCCAGGGAAATCCTGTGTGCCCGGCCGAGACGATGGAAGCCGAGGACATGCTGTTTATTCTGTATACCTCGGGATCTACCGGCAAGCCCAAAGGCGTTGTGCATACCTGCGGGGGTTATATGGTGTATACCAATTATTCTTTTGTCAACGTGTTCCAATACCAGCCCGGCGATGTGTATTTCTGTACGGCCGACATTGGATGGATCACGGGACATAGCTATATCGTATATGGGCCTTTGAGCGCCGGCGCTACTACCCTGATGTTCGAGGGGATCCCAACGTATCCTGATGCGGGTCGTTTTTGGGATATTGTCGATAAGTTCAAAGTGAATATCCTTTATACCGCACCCACGGCCATTCGCAGCCTGATGGGCTTTGGCCTGGACTTTGTTCAAAATAAGGATCTCAGCTCGCTGAAGGTGCTGGGCACTGTAGGCGAACCCATCAATGAGGAGGCATGGCACTGGTATCATGAGCATATCGGCAAGGGACGCTGTCCCATTGTCGACACGTGGTGGCAGACGGAGACGGCAGGCATCCTTATCTCCAACATAGCCGGGATCACTCCTCATAAGCCGGCGCATGCGACTTTGCCGCTGCCGGGTGTTCAGCCGCTGCTGGTGGATGAGAAGGGTGAGCCGATACCAGGAGGAGATGCTGCCAAGGACGGCGTATGGTTTGGAGCCGGGAAATCCGGTGAGCCTATCTCCGGCAATCTTTGTATAAAAGCCCCGTGGCCTTCCATCCTGCGCACCACGTATGGCGATCATGAGCGGTGCCGGCAGACCTATTTTGCCACTTATCCCGGTCTTTATTTCACCGGCGACGGGGCGCTCCGGGATGCCGAAGGTAACTATCGCATCACCGGACGGGTGGATGATGTACTGAATGTCAGCGGTCATCGCATCGGGACGGCCGAAGTGGAAAATGCCATCAATATGCATACGGGAGTAGTTGAAAGCGCCGTGGTTGGATATCCGCATGATATCAAGGGACAGGGTATCTACGCCTTTGTCATCTTCAATGGAGATAAGAGCGACCAGACACATGTCCGTCAGGCCATCGTACAGACAGTGGCCCGTATCATCGGTCCTATCGCCAAGCCGGATAAGATACAGCTGGTCAGCGGTCTTCCCAAGACCCGCAGCGGTAAGATCATGCGGAGGATCCTACGCAAAATTGCCGAGGGAGAAACCAGTAATTTAGGGGATACCACTACACTGCTTGATCCCGCCGTAGTGGAAGAGATAAAAGCGGGAAAACTTTAGTGCTGAATGATCACTTTTGTCCCGATGGGGCAGATGCTGTATAGCTCATCCATGTCCTCACATTTCAGGGAGATACAGCCATTTGTCCAGTTCTGATAATTATCTACCGTCATCTCATCATGGGGCCAGGTGCCGTGGATGGCGATGCCATTACCTGGGGTGGCGTTCTTAGGGATCAGCCCTTGTGCCTTTCTTTCCTTGAATTTGGCCATGTCGGCAACGGTGGGGTAATCCAGGTCCATGATCTTGTCCCATTTTTCATGTGGACGTTTGGAAATAATATGATAAGTCCCTTCCGGAGTTTTTCTGTCTCCCTGCATCATTTTGTCTTCTAAGGATTTGTTGCCAAAGACGGCTGGATAGCTGGCGTACCAGCCCTGCTGGTCATAGACCTGCAGCTCGTAGTTGGTTTTTGTGACCAGTATATAAACTTCTCCATCCGGGTCGGGATGAAAGAATCGTTTGTGAGCGGTGCGGGCGCTGCGATCTCCGAACGCACAAAGGGTCATGAAGAACAAGCTTCCAAGGAGGATGTTACGGATAGACATTTTCGGATGAATTTACCCTTGGACAACGGGCACGAGATTTGGTTTATTTCTAATGTGGGAAATTTTAACAAAATGGGAAACTGGGCTGCGCGAAGAAGGGCCAGGGAGCATTGGGGGGTGATGCAGGGAAAAGTGAGTTAATTCGGTGATACTGGGGAAATTGGGTAGAAAATGGTGGAGACCTGGGATGACTGGCCGCAGAGTGGACCATGGCGGCACGGGCCAAAAAAAACCGGTGCCAGGAATAGCACCGGTTACTACTACACATGAGAACTCTAAAAGAATTCTCAGCTCATTATTGATAGGCTATCGAGGCTACCGGCCTGGTCTACCAATTGCCGAATCGCAAGCCAATCGTATAAGGACGCTGGTCCAATCCTTTCTGGAACATGCTTTTGGTTGTAAAAGAACCGTACAGGCTCAACAACCCCAGCTGCAGTTCCCCGATATAGGATATTTTCCAGGGGTCCATATCAAAATCGTCGTATGTCTTATACTTCCCCGTGACGGAACTCTTGAACTTCTGCCGGGAAGAGTACTTATAGCCAACACTGGCGCCTACACTAAATCCAAAATCATATCTCCCGTGCGGTGTAAAGTTAAAATTAAGCATAATTGGGACAGTGGCATAATCTGCGGCCAATTTGTTTTTGCTATAATTGATGGTATCCATGAAAACCTCTGTAGGATTTTTCTTGAATTTAATATTTTCTTCATATCGATAGTTGTTCAGCTCGATGCCCAGCCCGTATTTCAGGTTGACCACATGCTTGATGATATTGAGCCGTTGCATGAACACCCAGATATTGACATCGACGGATTTTCCCGTACGCAGGCGAAACCAATCCTTGTCGGCGCCGGGAGCAAACTGCTGGGCGGACATTGAAGAGTAGTTCGTCTGATCGTTGTAGTTAGCAAATCCCAGGTCGAATATGAACCAGTTGGTAGTGAGATTAGAAGGGTTGCGCCGGTGATGCTGATGATAGACATGTACCGTATTGCTGTCTTCTTTATCGAATCTTCCATTTTTGACGATGATCAGGTTTCCGACACGGATAGTATCCCGGGATGTTGTACCTTTTCCTGTGGTATCGCTCTGTGCATGGCTGGTCAGGGCCAGGCACAATCCTGCTAGTGAGAGGAGTCGCCTCATACATTTTCGTTTTTAAATGTCCGGACAACGGGCCTCCGGCCCGTTCTGAACGTGATAATTATTTTAGTGCAAATTGAAAGCCTCCGATGGTGACCTTTTTGTTGTCATCATCTTCGCGGGCGGCAGGTTTTTCCAGGACCCTGGTCACCTTCCGGAAGATGCCCCGCAATTTATTTTTTCTTGGAGAGACTGGCTGCTCCTGAGAGTCGTCATCCGAGTAGCTGACCTGACTAAGCAGCGCCTGGGTAGCAAATGATGCGTTCATATTACCTGTTGCGTCATGCTGTGTCTGATCCCCCGTCACGGCCACTGTCACTGGTGTCTTCATGTTCCTATCGATCGTCTTAGGAACTGTGACTGCCACCTCGCGGCCTGGATCGGTGTCAACGGTTTTGGCGGGACTGGCCGGATCGACCTTTGTAGGTCTTACTGGATCAGCCTGTGCCATTAGCGGAGCTGTCGTCTTGTCTTCCGTCGGAGTGGACTGTTTGTCCTCCTTCTTCGGTATGTAGTACGGATCAGCAGTCCGTGGAGTTACAGGAGCTGTGCTCTTTTTTTCAGTGGTGGACGACGCGCTGGCGAGGACCGGGGCCGGGGCGGGCCTGGGATCGGCTGTTGCAGCAGGTTTGGAGGGGATCTTTGCGGCTGTCGTAAGGCTGTCAGTGCCGGGATGGGCGGCTGCTCCAGAATTGGTGGAACCTACAAGGCCATGATCAGTCCGGAAAGGATGAAAAATAAGCAGACCGACGGCGCCCAGTATCAGCGCCGCCGCGGCTATTCCTGTCAGGGGAAGCCAGGCAATCCTGCGCCTTTCTTCCCTGCGATAGAGTAATTCTTTACCGGGAAATACAATGCTCGGATCAGGGGTGCTCACCGTCCGTTGCAGCTGCTGCAGCTCGATATTCTTTTCAGGATGGCGGCGGACGAAGTCGATGACGGCCTGGCGGGAGGGGGTGTCCAGCTCGTTGTCGATATAAGACAGAAACCAGCCCTCGTAATTACCGGTGTTCATGGGTGATCCGGATCTGAACAGATCCTCCTTGCCGGAGAAAGAAGGCATTTCATCAGGGCTTACCCTGCATTGCAGGAGCATCTCCAATTCTTCTTTCAGATCGGGATGTTCGCCGACAAATCTTTCCACAGCCTCTCTATCTGCCGTCGACAATTCATTGTCAACGTACAACAGGAAAAACTCCTCATAATTATTACGTGTGATCATGAAGTCTATATTAGGTTTTCCAGGCTGACTAAATAATTTTTCAATTGGATACGGGCCCGATGCAAGTACACTTTGACCTGGCTCTCATTCAATCCTGTGATCTGCCCGATCTCCTCATATGAATAACCTTCGTAATCCTTTAAAAGCACCAGGGAACGCTGTGTCTCGTTCAGCCTGGCCAGCGCTTTTTCCAATACTTTTTTCAGATCCTGTGCGGGAGATGATCTTTCCATTCCCGCCTCTTCTTTGAACTCGTCCCGGAGCTGTACCCTTTTCACTTTCCGGATATGATCGATCATCTGGTGGTAGGCGATGGTAAAAAGATAGGATTTACTTTTTACGGCCTGCACTTCTTCCCGGCATTTCCAAAGCTTTTCAAATGCGGTTTGTACCACGTCCCGGGCGTCTTCTTCATGACGGAGATTCTTTAGGATGAACCTATAGACATTGTCCGCGCAATTTGTTACACATTCATTGAATTCTTTCTCAGTCATAAACAGCCGCTGTCAGGAAATGTATATAATGTGCAGGAATTGATCCTCCCCGAAATGTAGCTCAATTCCTGCAATTGGCTAATGTCTGTCCTTCGGACAAGCCGCCTTCTGCGGCTCAAGGTAGATTTCATTCGTGGTAGTACGAATGGGAAGGAGAAAATGTTACAGTAAAAGGGAAAGTTTATTTACCCCTTGGCAGACAATAAGTTACGAGTAAGGGATTCCCAGAGGATGAAGTCAGACTGGGCCTTTTTTTCACAGCCTTTGCCGCCGCATTCGGTGCTGCGTTCGACGTTAGGGTCAGTCTTTTTCCGGGAATAAGAAAAGAGGATGAGGCTGGTAAATGCTACCAGGACCACCAGGAGAAGCCGTATATAGGTTTTGGTCTTCATGCTCTTGCATTTATTGGCTTGATTGGAAACCAGGTCAATAATGAGACGAAGGTAGCTATTAATTTGTTACAATTCTGGAAAAAAATACCCTTAGTTGTACAATCGATGAAGAGTCAACTACTTACCTTTGGCGTCTTAAAAAAAACTCTCTTATGAATTCGTCCTTTGTCACACGCATCGCAGCCGAGCTGGAAGAGATCAAAGCTTCCGGTCTTTTCAAGTCCGAACGGATCATTACCAGCGCCCAGGGGGCGGAGATCATGGTAGGTAACAAGAAAGTATTGAATTTCTGTGCCAACAATTATCTCGGTCTTTCATCCCATCCAAAGGTCATCGAGGCTGCCCATAAGGCCATCGATCACAGAGGGTATGGCATGAGCAGCGTACGGTTTATCTGCGGCACCGAGGATATTCACAGGGAGCTGGAGCAGAAGATCGCGACCTTTTTGGGCACGGAGGATACCATTTTGTATGCCGCCGCCTTTGACGCCAATGGAGGTGTGTTCGAGCCTTTGTTCGGCGACCAGGATGCGATCATCTCTGACGAGCTGAACCATGCATCCATTATCGACGGCGTTCGTCTTTGCAAAGCGCAGCGATTCCGTTATAAGCACAACAATATGGAAGATCTGGAGCAGCAGCTAAAGGCCTCACAAAGCGCCCGCAGCAGGATCATCGTAACGGATGGCTCTTTTAGCATGGATGGTACGATCGCCCAATTGGATAAGATCTGCGACCTTGCGGACAATTATGATGCTATTGTGATGATCGATGAATCGCATTCCTCCGGCTTCCTGGGGAAGACAGGAAGAGGGACGCATGAATACAGGGGCGTGATGGGCAGGATAGATATTATTACCGGCACCCTCGGAAAAGCCCTCGGCGGCGCCAGCGGCGGATTCACCAGCGGCAGAAAGGAGATCGTCGAGATGTTGCGTCAGCGCAGCCGTCCCTATCTCTTCTCCAACAGCCTGGCTCCTTCTATTACCGGGGCTTCTATCGCCGTATTGGATATGCTGAGCGAGACGACAACATTGAGGGACAAATTAGAATATAATACAAAATACTTCCGTAAAAAGATGACCCAGGCGGGTTTCGATATCCGGCCGGGAGATCATCCCATTGTGCCAATTATGCTCTACGATGCGGTGGTCGCGCAGAATTTTGCTGCCAAGCTGCTTGAGGAAGGTATTTATGTCATTGGCTTCTTTTATCCCGTGGTCGCCAAGGGGCAGGCAAGGATCCGTGTACAACTTAGTGCGGGTCATGAGCAGGAGCATCTGGATAAGGCCATTGCTGCATTTGCCAAGATCGGAAAGGAGCTTGGAGTTCTAAAAAATTAGTTTCATCTTAGCGGGGTAAAGGCATCATTTGTAGCTCAACAACCCAAACCCCGCATGGAAGAAACCCTGTCAAACTGCGCCAATTGCGGACAGCCTGCAATGGACGGAGATCATGCTACTCCACTTTGCAGCGACTGCCGCGAAAGTTTTACCCGTCTGCATATTCCCGTATGGATCCGGATATTCGCCGGCGGCATTGCCGTCATCTTACTCTTCTCGTTATTCACGCTGCCCAGGTCCATCTCGCTTGGTATACACCTGGAAAAGGGAGAGAGGGCGATCAAAGCGAAAAAATTCAATACAGCGGTAAAAGAATTGTCAAAGGTGCTGGAGAAGGTCCCTTCCAATATAGAGGCAAGGGGCAATCTGTTGATTGCCGCATTCTATAACCAGGACTTTATCCTACTGGACTCAATGTATAAAAAGCTGGAGGATGTAAATATCGAGGACAAGGATCTGTATGGCGAGATAGAGAAAGTAATGCTGAAGGCCAATGAATATCACGGTACCGATGATTTCGACACGCTGGCAAAGGTCTATGGGGATGAGGTGCATATTCCGGATACTGCATTGAGCCACTATTTGCAAACACATTCGGATGACTGTTTTGCTGCCTTTTCATATGCTTCTTTGCTGTATGACCGGAAGGATTATCATCGTTGCGACAGTTTACTCGAGCTGGCTCTGCAGATCGACCATGAATATATTCCTGCTCTTATGCTGGCCGTCAATGTACACCGGGATGAAGGGGATCTGGATGGAGCCATGACTTATACCGACAGGGTCCTTGCTATCAATCATGAATCTGTCTGGGGGCTTTCGGCCAAAGCACGGACGTTGTTAAGACAGAAAAAGTTCAAGCCCGGACTGGACGTGGCGTTAAAGCTGTATGATATGGACAGACAGAGTCCCTATGCAATTTCGACGCTGATACTGGCCTACCATTTCAATGGCCATACGGGTGAAAGGGATGCCCTGATCAAAAAAGCCCAGTCGGTCTCGCTGGATCCCACTGCGAAGGACAATCTGCAGTATGCCCTTGATGTCATCAACAACAAAGAAAAGTTCTAACCCCCAAACCATATGTTCTTTATTCCTGGTTTTGTTATCACGCTGGTCACCTTTCCCGGCGTCATCGTACACGAGCTGGCGCACCAGCTGTTCTGTCATTATTTCAAGGTGCCCGTATTTAAGGTTGTCTATTTTCAGCTGGGCAATCCGGCCGGCTATGTTCTGCACGAGCCAGTGAAGAATAAGGCGCAGGGCATGCTTATCAGTGTGGGTCCATTTATCGTGAATACGGTGATCGGGGCGCTGATATCGCTACCCGCGGCATTGCCTGTCTTTACCTTTCATACGGCCGGACCGCTGGACTACCTGCTGATCTACCTGGGTGTTTCTATTGCCATGCATGCTTTTCCCAGCAGGGGGGATGCCAATGTCATATGGCATTCTATTAAGGAGGAGAGTACGCCTGGCTGGGTCAGGATCATAGGCTACCCGGTGGTAGGGCTTATCTATCTCGGCAGCCTGGGCAGCTTTTTCTGGCTGGATCTTTTGTATGGGGTCGGTGTGGCGGTCGGGCTACCTAATCTCATCATCTATCTGCTTCGCTAGGCGGGCAGGCCTTAGTGCAGGAAGGCCACCATGCTGATCTCCACATTTACATTCTTTGGCAGGCTCTTGACGGCGTAAGTTTCTCTTGCCGGGAAGCCGCCGGCGAAGTACTTGCCGTATACTTCGTTGACATGTCCGAAAAGGCCGATGTCGCTGAGCAGGATCGTGGTCTTGACTACATGACCGAAATCCATTTGGGCGGCCGAGAGGATAGCCCGGAGGTTATGCATTACCTGGTGTGTCTCATTAATGATATCGGACGTGTCTACCGAGCCGGTGGCGGGATCGATGGCGATCTGCCCGGAGATATACAGGGTATTGCCTGCCAGAACAGCCTGGCTGTATGGGCCTATGGGGGCGGGGGCGTTGGGGGTGTTGATGATTTGCTTTTCCATAGGTGCAAGATACGCAATCGCTTGTTCAGCTGGTCGGGGATGAGCCCAGGGGTGTATATTTGCATTTATGAAGATTGCTGTCATAGCTGGGAAGGTCGTGTTAAAGCAATGGTTGTCCGACAAACTGCCGTCCCAATGGGAATGCGTGGAGATCGATGAAGTGAGTGAGTTGGAAAAACACAGCGATGCGGGTTTGGTCATCGATCTTTCCTTTTCCCCCGATGAGGACCGTATCCTGCGGCTGAGCCGGCTGTTGCCTATACCTGTAATGATCAACTCAGTAGCGTATACCATTGAGGAGATTGGCCAGCCTTTTATCCGTATCAATGCCTGGCCGGGAATGCTGGAAAGAGAGGTGCATGAGCTTGCTATCGGACCCGGGATGGACCGCCGGGATCTCGATGTATTGTATCAGCAGCTGGGTTGGAAATACCGTCTTGTCCCTGACATCCCGGGGATGATCAGCGGGCGGATACTGGCAATGATCGTCAATGAGGCTTATTATACCTTACAGGAAAATGTCAGCACCCGGGAGGAGATCGATATAGCCATGAAATTGGGAACTAATTACCCTATGGGCCCCTTCGAATGGAGTGAAAAGATAGGCCTGGAAAATATTTATGATCTTCTTAACAAATTGGGTGCAACGGATCACCGGTATATACCTGCCAAGGGGATGAGTGCGGCGTTGGAAGATAAGCTAAGAGCCGCGTCTGTGGCCCATTCTGATTAAAATATGATTAAAAAGCCGGAAAAGAAATAGTCTCATGGCATTGATCCTGAACATCGATACCGCTACCGAAGAAGCTGGCATTTGTCTTGCGGCAAATGGAGATATTGTGGCCATGGCAGTAAATCCTGATCAAAGGGATCATGCTGCCTGGTTGCATATTGCTGTTGAAAAGATGATGCGCGATGCGGGTTCCTATATGAAGGATCTGGATGCGGTAGCTGTCACGTCGGGGCCTGGTTCGTATACTGGTCTGCGCGTTGGAATGGCCGCTGCTAAAGGGTTTTGCTATGCTTTGGACATTCCGCTGATCACAGAGAATAAGCTCAAAGTGATGGCAATGGCGGCACGGGACAGGATAGCACAGGATGCGCTTTTATGCCCTATGATCGATGCGCGGCGAATGGAAGTATTCACAGCAATCTACAAGATTGACCTGGAGGAGATAATGCCCACTACTGCCATGGTCATGGATCAGCACTCCTTTGAGCAATATTTGTCAGATAGACAAATGTCGTTTTTTGGCGGTGGAAGTAATAAGTGTAAACCTATAATCACTGCACCCAGCGCGGCTTTCATCGAAATTAATTATAATCCCGGGTATCTGGGTATTCTATCTTTTTTACGATATTTACAACGGGAATTCACCGAGGTAGCATACAGTGAGCCCGCTTATACAAAAGAATTTTACACTCATACCAAAAAATGACTATATCATCATATTAGCAAAAATTCAACGTTTTTTTTAAACAGTAGCACCTAATTTTGTTTGATCCGTCTTGTATCTTCTTGAAATCCTTAAAATGGTAATCGCTCATGAGTTTAACGATGAACAACAATAACTATTGGATGGTAGTAAATGCGGAGGGTTCTGAAGGATCCCCTGTAAAAGTCGATTTTTTGAACCTGAAGAAAGGCGCACTGATCCTTAGAGCCCTTAATCACAAACTTCGTCAGCAGATCATCCGGCTGCTGGATGAAAATAAAAAATTGACTGTAACGGAGATCTATGTTCATCTGCGTCTTGAACAGTCCGTGGCATCCCAGCATCTTGCTATCTTACGCAGGGCAGGCATTGTAAAGACCCAACGGGATGGCAAATTCATCTACTACATCATCAATCACGACAGGCTGGGAGAAATAATGAAATGCGTCGACGAACTGATCGACTAACGTCGGCTGTCTGACCATGGCTTCGGGGAATAATTGCTAAATTTGCAGTCATAAATCATATTATGGCTATGTTTATTAAGCAATTGTATACCGGGTGCCTGAGTGAAGCCGCTTATTATATCGACAGTGACGGAGAAGCAGCCATTATTGATCCGCTGAGAGATATCGATGCCTATCTCCAACTGGCAAAAGAGAGGAACGCGACAATCAAATACATTTTCGAGACTCATTTTCATGCCGACTTTGTAAGCGGTCATCTGGATCTTTCCAAGGCCACGGGAGCGCCCATCGTGTATGGTCCCCGTACAGAGACGCAGTTCCCTATTCATCTGGCAACGGATGGAGAGATCTTCCGCCTGGGCAGCAGCACTATCGAAGTATTGCATACGCCGGGACATACCCTCGAAAGCACCTGTTATCTTGTGCATTCGGCGGATGGCGCACCTCATGCGATCTTCACGGGAGACACCTTGTTTGTGGGAGATGTTGGGAGGCCTGATCTCAGCAGCGGCAATCTGAGCAAGGAAGAGCTGGCGGGTATGTTATACGACTCCTTACGGAGCAAGATCATGCCTTTGCCTGACAGTGTCATCGTATATCCTGCTCATGGGCCTGGCAGCAGCTGTGGAAAGAACCTGGGTCCCAATACCTATAGCACCATTGCAGATGAAAAGGAAGGGAATTACGCCCTGAAAGAACAGACGAAGGAAGAATTTATCAGGGCCGTCACAGATGGCCTGGATGCGCCTCCCAGCTATTTTCAGGTCAATGCGCGCATCAATAAAGAAGGCTACGAGAGTCTGGACGAGGTCCTGGAGGCCGGACTTACCCCATTGGACGTGCCCGCCTTTCAACAGCTGGCCAAGGATGACAATACCATTGTGCTGGACACGAGGAAGGCGGATCTTTTTACGAAAGGATTTATTCCGGGCTCCATCAGTATAGGCCTGGACGGCAGATTTGCCGAGTGGGCCGGAAGCCTGCTGCCTTTTGATAAATCCATACTGCTGGTGACGACCGCCGGAGAAGAAAAGGAGAGCGTGGTGCGGCTGGCCCGGGTGGGTTTTTCCAAAATAAAAGGATATCTGGATGGCGGCTTTGCCGCATGGCAAGGGGCTGGAAAGCCCATCGATATGATCATCGATATCGAACCGGATGAGCTGGCAATGGATATCCCTTTCGATGAGAACCTGCTGGTGGTGGATGTACGGCGTGAGACGGAGTTTGCCGACGGTCATATCAAGGGTGCGCTCAACCTTCCGCTCAACGATCTCACGGACCCAGGCAGCATGGCCAACCTGGATGAGCACTACAATATTTATGTCCATTGCGGCGGAGGCTATCGCAGCATCATTGCCGTATCCCTGCTCAAACGCCAGGGCATACACAATCTGCGCAATGTCACCGGCGGCTGGAGCAAGATCAAGGATCAGAAGGGCATCGAGATAGAAAAAGAGAACAGCGTGCTGAACTAGAGCGCCACGATACCGTTGCGAAGGGCATAGAGCACCAGCCCCACTCTTGTCTTTACATTCAGCTTTTCGAATAGTGTATCCCGGTAGCCGTCAATGGTCCGGGGGCTCAGATACATCCGTTCAGCAATCTCCTTATAGGTATGTTCTGTACAGACCAGCTTGAGGAATTCGAGCTCCCTGTCATTGAGGGTGAGCATATGCCGCACTCTGTGCTCGGGTACATCCAGCGTATGGATCGTGTGGATGAGCTTGCCGGTGACCATTTCGGAATAATAGAATCCCTTTGTGATCACCGACTCCAGGGCCAGCTTGAGTTCGGAGGGGTCGATATCTTTGAGGATATAGCCTTTCACTCCATTTTTAAACATCCGCAGGATGGAATTATCCGTGTCGTACATGGACAGCGCGACTATCCTTATTTCGGGATGATTGCGTTTGAGCCATAACGCTGTCGCATACCCATCCATATCGGGCATGTTGATATCCAGCAACACAATGTCGGGGATCGTACGTGGCTTTAACTGCCGGATAAGATCGTTGCCATTGTCGGCCTCAAATAATACGGTGTATTCACCGAAACTGCGGATAAGATTGGCTAATCCATTGCGTAACAGGACGTGGTCGTCAACCAGTGCGACCGAGGGTTTAACATTGATCATCCGAATTAGGTTTAGGTTCAGGTATTAGCAACGGGTACGTTGACGATGACGCTGGTGCCTTCGCCAAGTGTGCTGCTAATCTGGAACCTTGCTCCCATGAGTCTGGCGCGGTTGTGCATATTTTTGATACCGAGCCCATAAGACTTGTCGAGATCCAAAGGAGTAAGATCAAATCCCTTTCCGTTATCCGTTATAGTAAGTGTAATTTCTTCCAGGCTGTAATGTAAATGTATTATAATTTTTT
>Ga0207671_10001997_pt1 | contig 22478 bp, 17 predicted proteins | sample KBSC24metaG_FD_184352 | JGI IMG/M metagenome (GOLD analysis project Ga0207671, IMG submission 184352) | Corn rhizosphere microbial communities from Kellogg Biological Station, Michigan, USA - KBS C2-4 metaG (SPAdes) (version 2) | ecosystem: Host-associated > Plants > Roots > Rhizosphere > Soil... | reverse complement strand
AAACATTAATCTTTAATATATCTTCTTCGTGATATTGCTTTAAAACAATTGATTGAACAATGTCATAAACTTCTTAATCATTACATGTTTCAAACTCCCTTACACCTTTCATTATCTCCGGGTGATTATTAATAACAATATCCACATATTAATAATACATCGGTGGATTAATTATACTGTCCCAAAAAGAATTACCAAGTGCTCGAATCACGCTCCTGTTCAGAATCTTTTCTTTCATGTGATTCAACTAATGAATTTACTTCTTCTTTAGAAATAATATTGTTTTGTAACAGATATATCAAGAGGGCTGCCCGCCCTGTAGTTTCCGTTTGTTCATTAATTTGATATTCTGGTAAATGCCAACGGTAGCCGTTGTGAAAAGCAACTGGATGTAGTTTTGAAACATATTCCCATTTTGTCGTCAACATTGGTGTTATTTCAAGGAAATTAAAAGCCGAATAGACTTCAAGGCGATCCTCTGCTTTTTCATCAATATGTCGTAAATATTTATTATAGTATTGATTTGCATTCCTTTGACTACTAATAATGATTTTTCCTGAATCTAGCCAGCGTAAATAAATGCATCTGCTTCTTTGAATAATGCCAAAGTCCTTTAGTATTACCGCTTGATCTACAGATATGATCCCAGTTTTCCTTATTGCAGTCCTGTGATAGTTTCTTGCATCTTTCAAATCAATCATGATAGCAAATTTATTTTAATTTATTGAAATCCAATTGCAGGAAATTTTGCCTATAAATTGCTAATACTGCCTGGTGCAGTGAAAACAATTGTGAATTGAAAATTATCCAGGACTACCAATTCAGGCTTACCAAAGAATATACGGTTATTGATATTTTTCCTCAATCTTTTAAATACAACGATATTACGTTCAATCAACGGGGTACTTTTAGCGACCTGTTTGACTTTTTAGAGAATTCCATTGGTAAACCTAAGTATCTCACCATAAAACTTGGGAATCAATGCTACTATCTGCAAACCGAAGATGCTTTTATTATTAGTCCAATTATTGATGGTACGGTCCATACGCTTATTGCGACACCTATACGCGTACCGAAGGACAGGGCAGGTCATGAAATTAAATTTTTGTCCGGAGAAATCCGGTATATCAATTATTCCAAGACTGGGCCCTGGGCTTTCTACAATCAAAAACCTGAAGAGCATGATTTAGCCCAGACAATTGGAAAGGCAATTATGGAACATGGAACGCCATAAATATAACTGAGCTACGCGATACTACTTATCGGACAACAGTCTCCTTATCTCCACCAAATCATGCCACCTGGGCCTGACCACAGCATCGCTGTACACCTGCGTTTTGATGCCGGTGATAATTTTGTTGACATAGCCGGGCAAATCATGAATGGTTATCCAGGCATTTAATTTAAATTCTTTGGGCAGCGTAGTAGTTGCAAAGAATTTTTCCATTGCCTCCAATTCAGCAGCTGTTACGATCATGCCTGCAGTGTTTTTTTATGAGTCTATTTCCGGCGTCAGTGTTACCATGCCTTTGTCATCCCCGTAACAATCGCCTCATCCAGCATAAGATCCCTGATATCATGTCCCCGGACACCGTATTTGCCATTGATCTGTTTGCGGTTTTCCATTTTTCTTTTTTCATCGGCAATGTTGTAAGCAGGTGAAGTATAATTTTTTCCCTTCCAGCAAAGTCCGCACAGCCGGACCGATGATTGTTCACTTCCCCCTAATCTTCTTCTTATGCTTCGCACCCCAGTCAGCCAAAGCAGCAATAACTTCCCGTAATGACCGGCTGTATTCAGTAGGCACATAATCTACCACCACTGGCTTTTGATGAGCCAGCACTTTCCTTTCCACCAGCCCGTTAAGCTCCAGGTCTTTTAATTCACTGGAGAGTACTCTTGCTGAAATGGTCGACAGTGTACGCTGCAAATCATTAAACCGCGTATGCCCGCTTAGTATAGCAATCATCACCCTTATCGTCCATCGCCCACCAACAACAAACAACGCATCTTCTACCGCAGACAATCTTGAACTGCATTGTACCTCTGAAAACACAGGCTTTTGATGGAATAATTCCGGCATAAAAAAGTTTTAACAAAGATAGTCCACTAACCTGGATATTAGTACTAACCTTTTGTATAGTACTATCTTATTGTTAGCAAACAGGTATAGGTTTGCATTATCAAAACAATCAAATCATGTCAAAAAAAATATTGCATATCATATCCAGTCCGCGCAACGTCGCATCTGTCAGCAGGAAATTAGGTAACCAGGTAATGGATAAGATTCTTGAAAAATATCCGGGCAGCAAGGTAACAGAACGCGACCTGGACAAAGACCCTTTTCCACATTTACAGGAAGGGCATATCAATGCTTTTTTCACGCCAACGGAAAACCATTCAACAGAACAAACCGAACTCATAAAATATTCTGACCAGGCGATTGCAGAATTGCAGGACGCGGAAATCATTGTGATCGATACGCCGATGTATAATTTCACCATTACCTCCACATTGAAAACCTGGCTGGATCATATTGTACGCAGGGGAGTAACCTTTAACGGCAGAGTGGAAGGAACAAAGACCATCATCGAAGGGTTGCTTAAAAACAAAAAAGTGTACCTGGCTTTTTCCTCCTCTGGTATTTACTCCGAAGGTCCAATGCAGTCCTATGATTTTATTGTGCCGCTGATGAAAGCTGTCTTAGGTTGGCTGGGCATGACGGATATCACGGCGTTCCGGGCAGAGGGGATCAGGATGGTGGGTGAAGAAGCCGCATTCAAAAAAGCGGTAGAGGAAATAGTGATTGCGTAGCAAACATCTTAAGCGGCGGGCACAAACCATACAGCCACCAAATTACTAATTGGAGCTGATACTTAATAGTCTCTTGATTTCTTTAAGGCGGCCATCAATGCATAAATATCTTGCTGAAAACAGCGTCGTGACACGGGAACGAATAGCTACCGCCTTTATATATTGTCAGGCGCCGGGTCGGTTTATTTGGCAGCAATCTTTCGTGAAAACTTATCAACTTTATTTTCCAGGGCTTTAACCGTTCTCAGATATTTATAGATCGCTGAAAGATCTGCAGGTTTCATTTTGCTATACATCATCCATGGCATTATACTGTTGAATTCGCCTTCTTTCACCAAAGCCGGCTGGTAAGCGGTATCTGCATACAGTTTAAATCTCTTCAGAAACATCTCTTCCGTCCAGGATCCAATACCGGTAGCTGCGTCGGGCGTAATATTGGCAGAACGGATAACGCCTGCAGGCATTGAAAACGCGCGGCCGCCGCTGAAAGCCAGTTTTTCTATTATCTGTCCTTTATCGACCTGCGTATGACATTCAATACATGCGCTGGCATTCACCATATATTTTCCGTAGGCGATTGTATCCGTTGGAGCAGGCATTTGTTCGGGAACTGCTTTTTTAGGTATGGTATTAATGATAAAATTCATAGGGAAATCAGACTTTGATTCCGGTGGCTGGCTTTGGATGGGCGATAAGGAACGGATATACGCTATGATTGATTCAATATCACTGGGATCCATTTTTCCGTAGTGGCCATACGGCATTACCGGGAACATGGCCCGGCCTTCTTTGGTAACACCGGTTGTAATGAGACGGAAAAGTTCCCCGTCGGTGTAACGGCTGATACCTGCAGGTGTAATATTTTTTGAGTAATAAATACCGGGAAAGCCGGCTTTCTGATCAAACTTTTCGCCACCCTTGCCCAATGTACCTTCTGTCAACGGACCCGCAAATTTTGTCCAGTCGCGGGTAGAATGACAATCCATGCACACGGTAACCGCATTGGCAAGATATCGGCCACGCTCAATCTTTTCAGGTGTACTAGCTATTTTTAAGTCGGGCGCAGGGCCTACGTTTGGCAGGGCAGTCTTTATATATACCAGGGAGATGGACACCAGCAATAAGATGACCAATAGCAGGTAGCTAAGTACTTTTAAAGCTTTTCTCATTATAGGTTGGTTGATCGGGGGGTTAAAAAATGTTTACAGGAAGGGTAAGTGGCTCAATAAACCAAGATAATTGATATTCACAAAAGAAAACTTTTTTCCCCCATAGTTTTTGAAAATTAAAAAAAATGATTGTTTACGCGGCAGTTAACAGAGACATGCATGGAAGAATAAAATAGTCAAATCAGGATGGATTGCATTTCGGAATAGTACTCAAGAAATTAACCTTCCTGAAAGATTTCATTGAATTTGTTTTCAATGGATACAACCTCATCATTGGTGAGCGCCTGGAACTCTTTTGTCCGGGCTCTCTCTGATAATTTGCCATTTCCCTGTTCAAGAAAACGAACCAGTAAAGCCACTGTTTTGTCCGGCATCTCGAATTCGTTGTCCAGCCAGTACTTTAGCCGATCATATTTTTCCAGGTATGCAACTTCTTCCGGTATTGTTTTTTCAATGGTTTGTTGTACACATGAATAGAGTAATTCTGCCTGCTTTGTGGCGTCGAAATAGCGGTATAGATCGGCTGTCTCATTTAACACTTCGACATTATTATCACTGGTTGGTTTCCATTCTACCTTGTCTAGCCTTGGTCTTGAGAAGTGTTCCAGCACTGCTCTGTATTCATTCAGCCGTTCAAGAATAATGGCAGAAACAGGGAATATGATACCTTTTAAAACATATTCCTTCCTTAGCAACACATGGTGGATCAGGTAACGGTGAATCCGCCCGTTGCCATCTACAAACGGATGGATAAATACAAATCCGAAAGCAATCATAGCCGCCGCCAATACAGCATCAAAACTGGGATCTTTTTCCAGCTTTTCGTCCATTGCAATGAGTCCTGTAATTAGCGGATGGATATCTTTCCACCTGGCAGAAATATGATCCGGGATGGGGGTTCCATGTCTCCGGTCATGTTCACCAATAAATCCTTCCTGCGTTCGCCATCCTAATTTGGTGAAGCGTGGATTGTCAATAACTATCTGCTGTAACCGGATGAGTTCTGTTTCAGTGATTGCCTGCATGCCAGCCTGGCCTATAGCACGGCCCCAGCGTTGTGCGCGGTTTTGTGCCGGCGTTTCTCCTTCTATAGCATATGATGCTTTTGAATCTTTTAATAACAGGAAAGCGGCTGTCCTTGCCATCAGGTCTGGATGTAATTTTCCTACGATGGTATTTATTTTTGCCGGCAAATTACTGTTTATATACGCTTCCAGCAGGGCGGTCTTCCTGACCATGGGACAAAATTGCCGGGTGCCCGGCAAATTGTTCCGGATGCGGTGTCTTTTAGAATTTTCTACGCTGCTGTTACTGGCATATTGGATGGTTTCATCCACCAGGCTTATGTAATTACCTGTTGTAATGTCGGGCAAAGCCAGCTTCTTATCTAATAACCATTCATACAAAAACCAAATTTTTCTACTGTACTGGCCGGTTGGTTCGTTGCTAACCAATTCAATGATTGTTTCAGGTGTCAGTTTTGTGAACAACGCCTTTAATATTCCAAGGTCAATTCCCTCGTATTTTAGTGCGAATACCAGGTGTCCGGCCAGTGTATCCCCGGGCATATACCTGGGAGTAAATATCAGCCATTCGTTCGTCTCATATTGTTTGTGTTTTTGACTGATCATTGTCAGCACGTCCGGCAATGGTGCGGATAAATCATAAAAATTCAGCAAGGCCCCATAACCGGCCAGATATCCTTCTTCCGGCAGGCGTCTTCCCTGAAAAACGCTTAAAATCTGTGAAAATTTATTATTATTCATATATTACAGTGAAAAACGATTACACAAATATATGAAAAATGATTATTTTATTTGAAATTCAATTATAAATAACAGCTTCATATGAAAAATACATAAACTGTCCGCTCTGATCCTGGCCGATAACCAGCATCAATCTTTGCAGGCCGGAAAGATTGGCCTGGCCGCTGGCAAACGGCCTCGAATGGAAATACAGCCCTCTAGTATACCCTTTAAGGTATAGTTTAAGGAAATAAGAAATAACTATACCTTATTGGGTATAATTAGTGAAAAATACCTATTTTTATACCCTAAAAGGTATAAGATGGACCTATCTGCATTCTTAAAGCAACAGCGTAAACAAAGCAAACTGACTCAGGAAGAACTGGCTGCCAAGACAGGCGTAGGTCTTCGCCTGGTAAGGGAAATTGAACAGGGTAAAACAACCATGCGAATGGACAAAGTGAACCAGATACTGGCACTGTTTGGCGCCGAATTAATTGTTAACCTCAAAACAAATAAGCATGGCTAAAACTGCAAAAATATTGTTTGATGGGCGGTTGGCAGCCCGGCTATCAGAAACAGACGAAGGCTATGTATTGCAGTACGACGAACAATATTTGCAACAACCGGATAGCAAGCCAATCAGCCTTACATTACCAAAGAAACAGGAATTGTACACCAGTAAAGTATTATTCCCGTTTTTCGACGGATTGATACCAGAGGGTTGGTTGCTGGATATTGCTGTGGATTACTGGAAAGTACAAGCTAATGACCGGTTTGAATTATTATTAACCACCTGCCGGGACACCATTGGAGCTGTAACGGTAGAGCCTGAATAAATGACCAATGAATAATTGCTGGTTTTGTTACAAAGATGCAGGGGATGTCCACTATCACCCGGCATGCGCTAAAAAATTTTTTGGTACATCCGAAACACCAACACTTCAACTGGATGATGCGCTGATTGAGTCGCTGGCCAGACAAACTGTTAACCAGCGCATAGCGGTTACCGGTGTACAGCCCAAATTGTCACTTACGCTGCAAAAAGAAAAAGGGCATAGCCGCTTAACGATAGTCGGGCTTTGGGGTGAATTTATTTTAAAACCGCAGCATCGGAGTTATCCTATGATGCCGGAAAACGAAGATCTCACCATGCATCTGGCAGAACTATTTAAAATACCCGTCTGTGATCATACGCTGCTGCAGGCAAGCGATGGCAGCATGGTATATATTGCAAGGCGTTTCGACAGGATAGAAAACAAAAAAATACATATAGAAGACCTGTGCCAGGTATCAGAATTTTTAACAGAGAATAAATACAAAAGTTCTTATGAAAAAGCTGGTAAACTGGTAGCTCATTATTGCCAGAAAGGGCTTGATCTGCTTAGTTATTTTGAACTGGTTTTATTTAGCTACCTGAGTGGAAATAACGATATGCACCTGAAGAATTTTTCACTGATGCACCAGCCGCAGGGTATTGTACTAAGTCCGGCTTATGACTTACTGAATGTAAACCTGCTTAACCCGAAAGATAAAGAAGACCTCGCACTTACTTTGAATGGTAAAAAGAGCAGCATGCAATTGACCGACTTTAAAGCACTGGCTGAAAACCTCCGGATAAATGAGAAGGTTTATTACAATAGCTTTAAGCTTTTTAACAGTAAAAATGCAGAAGTGGTGGATTTGATTGACCGGAGTTTTTTGGACCAAAAAATGAAAAAGGGGTATAAGGATAGCTGGATGAAGAAACAGGAGATATTTGGGTAGCATGGAATTTGGTAGTCTGTCTGGTATTGAAATTAACCTGTCAGTAAGGTTTAACTCCTGAGACTAACCTTTATTATTTGGGATTGCCTGCATGTCATATCTATATGATTATTTCCTGTACCTGTGTAACAAGGGATTTGAGGGATAAATGAATATGTTACATTTCCATTCAGGAATCATTTTACTTCTAACCTGGTCACAATTGGAAAAAGTTTTATAAACTTCAAAAGTAAACTACGGTACATATTCCAGATGATACGTCACAACAATATACAGGTAGTTATTTTTTGAACGGAGAAAACATGTCAGAATTACCGCCGGGTATTGAAAAGTTTTGATTCGCTTTTAATTGGTATTGCTATTGACAAAGGATTTATTAAAGATGAAAATGAACCTATTTTATTAATGGGAATGATTTTGATTTGCTGAAGGGTACCCATGAATACAACTTATCGTGGAAATGAAACGCCCGTGATTTTCCCGCATAAGTTTAAAAATTTCTCCTGCAGCATGACAACGCTGGCTTCAGGATTATGATGTCTTTCTTTCTTATGAAAAAAGTAACGGCCACTTACTTTCGCTTCTTCGTCATTGCTTACAGCAAGCCACACTTGTGTTTCACACCCTTTTTGCAGATCGTCCGGCGCACCACGACCTCCCATTTTTGTAGGAACCCAACCGGGATCAACTGCATTGCAGCAAACCTGTGACCATTTCCGTGCTACAGCCATACAAAGCAGCAGCACATGCAACTTAGAATCAGCGTAGGTTATGCGATCGGCATCACTATTGAAGCTATCGGGTTTGAAACTCCCTTGTAAATGCATCCCTGAACTCAGGTAAATCAACCGTTCCGGCTTTTCTATCAGGCAGGTTAGAATGTATGGCGCTAGTATATTGACTGCGAAAATATTTGTTGAGGGAGCCTGATAGACCCCTGCGTTATGAATTATAACATCGAATGTCCCTGATTGATTAGCTGCATGGGCAAGCTTTTTAGTTTCTTCAATGTCGGACAAATCTCCTGTTAATACAGTTTCCGCACCAGGCACTTTTCTAATTGCCTCCCCGCCGCGTGCAACATTGCGTGCGTGTAAGACAACCTGATGTCCCTGATCAACCAGTGACCTTACCGATAATTGGCCGAGTCCATCTGCCGATCCGGTGATAAATATTCTTGCCATGTATTATGCGTGGTTCTCGCTTTTCAACAATTTAATCCGCCTGCCTGTTCAACCATTTAAATTTTCAGTCAACCATATCTATTTAGCGGTCATAGCCTATTGGTTTACCAGGCATTGGATCAGCCTGCCATATTGTTCTTAGAATAGCCAACATCATTTACCCTGGTTTCGTTTGATAATATGCTACAACAGCGTCAATAATGGACTTATAGGTTTCGGTGTCCATACCATCTTTAATAATGGTTACTTCTTTACCGGGGTATAAAGGAATTTCAATGGTCTTCCAACTGGAAAAATATAAGTCAGGATGCTTATTCTGGAGCCATTCCATGAATCCTATGTAATCATCCATTTCAGGGGTAGGAGCCATATTGCAGGGGTTGGGACTACAAATCTACCAAACACGCTTCTTAATGACATTATTCCTTTTTGGCTTGTTTTTTTGGCGGGTGAGTCACTGGAGGGGCCCGTCAGCATTGGTCCAAAATTGCTGCTGGGATTAGTACAAAATTTGCTGCATGAAACCGGACAACATTGTATGCATAAATATAAAAGGATGGAAAAGACAGACATTCAACACCTGCATGAACAACTATTGACTTGCTGGAACCACCAGGACGCCATTGGATTGGCCTCCTTATTTTGCGAAAACGACAATACCATTGGTTTTGACGTGAGTCAGCTGGATGGCAAATCCGCCATCCGGGAAGGACTTGAAAAAGTTTTTACCAGTCACCAGACCGCATCGTATGTCTGGAAGGTGGACGAAATCAGGGTTTTAAGTTCAGCGATCGCTCTGCTCAGGGCCAGAGTGGGCATGGTTCCACCCGGAAAGAAAGAAATTAACCCATCCACCAATGCGATTCAATCTTTGGTCGCAGTTGTAGAAAATCAAACCTGGAAAATTGCTCTTTTTCAAAATACACCGGCACAATTTCATGGGCGACCTGAACTTGTTGAAAGTATGACAAAAGAGCTAGTGAATTAATTGCGGGGTAGGGAGGCAGGGCTACCAGCTTTTTTTAGGTGAACTGTAGGTAGCCGGTAGGAGATAGTGTTATTGATGATTTCAACGGATTACGCGACTGTTTTTATTTGTCATTAGAAATTATCACTGAACAATCATTTATTCTACTTATTCCGCAATCTGGCACCATTATCCTAATATGGTTTTTCATTCATTGGAAATACGAATTTATTGCAGCAACCCTAAACCTTGACCCCAGAATGCATCAAGATAAAACGAAAGATTTATATTTTATATAGATATTGTAGCTATTAACGACTCATCTAAAAGACTGTATAATGTATAATTTCTAATTCTCGAATGGTTAATTTGTAACAGACAGTACTTGATTATTCAAACATAGTTACCAGGATAAGAATTCATCGTACTATTTTACCTTTTTCGAAATCAAATCCTTTCATAGGCCCTGCATTCAATAGTGGACACTTACTGTCCGGAACCGGACATTGATAAAACAGGACTTATTGGTCCTGTAACTGAATATTAACAGATTACAAAACTGGCATCCTGTTGGTTCCAGAACTGATTACTTCCTTTAACCAACACCTGGCAACCATGCTCAAAAATTATTTCAGGACCTGCTGGCGCAATATGATGAATAATAAATTCTACACCGCCTTAACAATTATCGGGCTTAGTGTAGGGTTGGCGGTCGGCGGACTGATTTTTCTATGGGTCAATGACGAACTGGGTTTTGATCTCTTTAACCACAAAGCATCCCGGATCTACCGGGTAAATACCGCCTTGGGCACCGGCTTAAGCAAGGGCGTGTATTCCGTTACCCCCGGTTCTGTAGCCGCTTATGCTGCAAAGGAAGTACCTGGGGTGCAAGGCGCGATACGCTGGGATAACAACTACGAATATGCGGTAATCAGTTACCAGGATAAGCTATTGCAGGGAAACCAGTTGATCTATACAGACGCTTCAGTATTCACGCTCTTCGATTTTCAAATGCTGCAGGGAAACCGCAGCAATCCTTTTCCTGACTACCAATCAGTGGTGATTACAGCCAGTACGGCCAGAAAATATTTTGGCAGCGCGGACGCAATGGGTAAGGTGCTGCAAGCTGACCATAAAGATAATTTTACAGTGAGCGGGATCATCGCCGATTTTCCGGAGAATTCCAGTTTGCAGGGCGATATCCTGTTCTCTACCGAACTAATAAAGAAACAATTTTACGCGGCCGGGAAAAGTTTCTGGAAATCACTGGATGATGACTGGGGGAATTATCGCTGGAATACCTATTTGCTGTTGCAGCCGGGTGTATCCATTCAGTCGGTTGGCGATAAGCTGACCGGTATTCTTGTAAAACACAATCCAAACCAGCGACCGGTGGATTTAGGTTCCTTCCAGTTGCAATCCCTTGGAACCATACATTTGTACGCACCCGACGGCAGTTCACCTGGATTGGATATGGTAAAAATATTTGCCCTGGTGGCTGTATTGATCCTGTTGATTGCGTCCATTAATTACGTGAACCTGTCCACGGCAAGGGCCGTGTTGCGGGCAAAGGAAGTAAGCCTGCGAAAAATCATTGGTGCTGCCAGAATACAGTTGATTGGCCAGTTTATTGCAGAAACGCTGGTCTTTTTTTGCATTGCCTTGCTGCTTGCCATCATAGCCATGTCCTTACTTATGCCATTGTATAATAATATAGCCGGAAAGCAAATGCATTTTGACTTGCTGGGTATAAACCTGTGGAAGGTGATCGGGATTGTCTTTATCGTTACCTTATCGGCGGCTAGTATCTACCCGGCATTGCTGTTGTCTTCTTTTAAACCTATCCAGGCGTTGAAGGGTAAGTTAGCCGTGGGTATTGGAAATACTACATTTCGAAGAGTATTGGTGGTTTGCCAGTTTGTTTTTTCGGTCGGGCTCATCATCGGCACTTTAGTCATTAATACACAACTCCAGTTCATCCGGCAAAAAGAACTCGGATACAATAAATCCAATGTATTCTCCATTCCCCTGCACGATATGCAGTCCCATTATGAAGCGGTAAGGGCGCAGTTACTCAAGCAGCCCGGCGTACTTGATATAACCACCGCAGACAGAAGCATCACTGATGTGCCAGGGGCTACCCTCGATGTTGACTGGGATGGCAAAGACCGTAATTTGAGTTATTTTATTCATTCAGTCGGAATTGACCAGCACTTTATGTCTTTCTTCAAAATACCACTCGCTGGCGGGGCGGGCTTTACCGGTTCAAAAGCTGATTCTGCCCACTTTGTGCTGAATGAGACAGCAGTGAAAGAAGCGGGAATAAAAAACCCTGTTGGAAAAAGGCTAAGACTGGGGAGGACAACCGGAACAATCATCGGGGTGGTGAAAGACTTTCATTTTGCTTCGTTAAAGCAAAAAATTCAGCCATTTGTTTTTTACTACCAAACGGCAAGCGAACGCATGTTTATTAAGACAACGGGCAAAGATGCGCCGGTTGCCATTAGTGCCGTGAGTAGTATGTATAAACAATACAATCCGGGCTTCCCTTTCGATTATACATTTATGGACGATAGTTATGACAAAATGTACAAATCCGATCAGCGTACAGGTCTGTTGTTTAACATATTTGCCGTTATGGCCATCATCATCTCCTGTTTGGGTTTGTTTGGGCTGGCCACCTATACTGCGCAGGCCAGGATAAAGGAAATCGGCATCCGGAAGGTGCTGGGTGCAAGCATCGCAGATATTACGACCCTGCTTTCAAGAGATTTCCTGTCACTGGTGCTGCTGGCTATCCTGATAGCTACACCCATTGCCTGGTGGGCTATGAATAAATGGCTAATGGATTATGCCTACCACATTTCGGTTTCCTGGTGGATTTTTGCAGCAACGGCAATTGGAGCCGTGGGCATCAGTATACTAACGGTAAGTTTCCAGGCCATCAGGGCAGCCATCGCCAACCCGGTTAATAGTTTACGGAGCGAATAAACCATTTGATAAATGCAAGATTCGGTCCGGAATAGGAGGTGCGGCTATATCACCTCTTTGTTGCCAGATTTCACGAATTTTCTGTGCTCCTTCTTCTGGCGTAATTCGGATATATCTATAAAAATCTCTTAAACTTTTATGTCCGCTGATTTTCATTATCAATTCCACGGGCGTACCGGCTAAAAATTCATTGGTGCAAAATGAACGACGGCAAGTATGTGATGTTATTCAAGCGTATTTTGCTTTGGAAACCTTGACCTTTTTGTTTGTACGTTTGTGTGAAAAGTTTATTATTTCATCGATTCCCGCCAGTTTGCCGGTCACTTTTATGTACCTGTTAAAATCAAGGTCATTTACATTCTGCCTGTTTGTTATCACCAGTCTTTTACGAAGCCAGCAATCAATAATTGCTGGCTTCTGGTCGTTTCCGCAAATCAATTTCAATTTTTTATGATCGCAGCAACGTTAACAAGCAATGCACCTTACCAGGGAAAATTTTCTTTTGCATAGGTTTACCTATTGGTTACTTGTAATGCCGGATAAGTCAATGAATCCTGCAAATAATGCAATTGAATAAAATAATGATATGCATCATGAATATAAAGTGCAATAGCTACCAATTACCCGAATACAATTTGTTGCCGGAGTATAGTTTTAGTCCTACCTAATACGTAAGCGGTGTTCCGGGAACCAGCTGACGCAAAATCAACTTTGAAAAAAGATTGACATTTTTAATGACATGGCTGGTTGGCTATTGTTTGAAAACTTAAGATTAGTTATTATCTTGACCATTAATCATTAACCCATACATGAAAATTTTTGTCCTTTCAATTTTCCTTGTTGTTTGTTTTTGGTCTTGCAGGAAGTCGTCGGATTTAAACGGCCTTCCGGGTTTTCCACGTATCGACAGTATCAAAGGATATTATCTGTTCAATACCGAGCAACACAGCGCCGAATTTTATATCGGTGCAGTTATTGAAGGCTGGAGCGTTTTTCAGTTTAGCGGAGACAAGATTATAAAGAGAATCGGTGGGACGGCAGGATATTTTGGAGGCGGAACAGATTTAATAATTGATACTGTCATCTATAATAGCAGCGGGGATACCATCATCTTAAAAACAATTAACCGCGCACCCGTCTACAATATTCCCGAAAATCCAAGAATATTGGTCTTGAAAGACCGACGTATCGTCCGCAAACTGACTTATAATACCCATCCCGGCAATGAAGCCGTCGACACAATTAATTACTTTTATGATGGATCAGGGAAATTAGAACGCACATTACAGCATGCAGATGATCTGTTAACAGAACGGCTTTACGCCTATGACTTGAAAGGCAATCTTCAAAAAATTACACAGCAGATAAGTCACAGGTTATATCCAAACCAACAACCCTATACAACGTATGAATACTTTGGAGGCTATGATAACACAGCCAATCCCCTGAAAGGTGTTTGTCTTTGGCAGGATTTGCTTTATCGATCATTGTCTTCCAATAACTATACTACTTACGCTACCAAAGACCCGGCAGTCTATCCCTGGCCCGAAATTTTTTATGGCCTGGTATATAATGCTAACGGTTTAGTTGATTTCTCCAGGCATTAGATTACTAATTAAGATTGGTAAGCTGCGCCTGGCGGCAGCGCCGAAAGATATCTGATGTTCAGCAGCCCACCACCCGGCAAAGCAGAACTTTAACCAGCAATCATCTTTTACGTTCCACTGCGCTGACTTTATTGGATGCTTTTTAAGCATGGTTGGTTCAAGGCTTTTGCAGCCCGCTGCGGGCTACCCTTTTTTATTTTTTTGTATTTCACCGGGCCAGAAGCCGTACTGCTTTTTAAAAGCCACGGAGAAGTTGGAAGGATCGGGATAGCCCACCATTTCACAGACCACCCTGAGCGGATAGGTGGTCTGTATTAATAACTGGTGCCCCTTTTCCAGTCTTGCTTCCCGTGAGAACTCCGCCACTGTCTGGCCGTACAGGTACTTGAATGCCTTTTGCAGTTTGTGTTTGGTCGTACCAACCTTTGCAGCCAGTTCCTCCACCGTATGAAATGCTTCAAAATCCCCGGTGATAATTTTCCTGGCTTTTTCTGCCTGTGCCAAATCAATGGCCGGAACCGTCGGTTGATCAGAAAGCAGGTTAACCCGGATACAAACCAGTAATAGCAATTCCTGCACAAGCCCGGAAAAATAGAGGGAGGCCAAGGCTTCTCTCCCTTTAAAATTTATCATTTTGTAAATAACATGAATCATGGCAGGTGAAAGAAACTGTCTGGTATCCAGCATTTGTGCCGTACTACCTGCATCCGCTTTATCCAATACAGCCTGTAGTTTATCACAATGCTTTGCAAACTCTTTTAAATAATCGGGCGAAAAAACGATAGCAAAAACCTGGTAATCCGTTGCATCCGGAAAAGTAAGAACTGCATTGCCTCCGGGTGAACAGTAGATATCAAATTGTTGTTCTCCGGGATTTGATTCGTCTGCATCGCCGTAGATGATTCCTGATTCATTGACCCATGGAATATGTAATAAAAATAATGGGGGCGGATAGTGCAAAATAAAACCGGTGGGCTGAGCAATATGATAATTGCTGAACCAGATATCGAAACCCGCGCCTTTAAAATGACTGCTGAAGACCCGGCCAAATAGTCCCTTGGCCATCGTGGTCACCCCGCCCATTAAATGATATTTATTGCTGTCAGGATATGATTTGTCAGGCAATACCATTTGATCCGACAGTGGGATCATTGCACGCAGTTCACTCATTACCCATCATTTTTGAATGCTATACCAGCAGCAATACAAATTTGTATCTGGGAGGAAAGTGAAAGAATGCTATGGCGGGCTTGCCCGCCATAGCCTGATGGTGTCCCCATCCCACTTTTCACACCCACTAACACCCATGCACAGCTGCATTTACTCATCACAAACATACTGCAGGAAACCGCGGTTGTAAATGGTAAAAAGATAAGAAATACAACTGCCGGCGGAATAAGGGGCGGTGCGCAATACATTCACCGGGATGAAGAATAAATACGCGCATGCAACGCCTGCATGCAGGCATAGGGGAATTGACTGACGGTTATTCAGCTGCTGACAAAATCGTTCAAAATTAAATGCCGGGCTACCGGGGTAAAGAAAAGAAGAGATACTATGCCCCCCGGATCTCCGGGCAATACTGCCCATACCGCCTTCCGGTAATATCAAAGGGCTGCCTTTGCCGTATTCCTCATAATAAATTGTAGGATTAAAAGTTGACAGGTATTTCCCATTAGCAGACCGGTATTTCACTTTTTGTTGTCCATGAACAAGTCCATTAAGAATGAAAGAAAGAATAAGTATAACGCTTAATTTTTCATGCCGGGAATTAAATAGTCAATTGTAATTTGTCGTAATAGCGTTCTGTCGAAAGCTTGCACACGGACAGGGCTGGCAGCGGTGCAGACATTATGTGATTCTTCAGCCCGAACCGCTGCTGGGTAAAGTTAATACAGTTAATATTCTTCGGCCAGCATAGCAGAAAACCACCTGTTAGCGGCTGGGCTATTCTTGCTGACATTAGCCTTTCGTTATGATGATATGCGTTGCTTGTTCCCCTTCTATTCTTTGTATTTTGTTGAACCCCAGCCTGAGCATATCAATGTCTGAGAATAAATGTTCTCCTGAGCCGAGGAAAAGAGGTGATATGGCAAGATGTATTTCATCAACATGACCCGCTTGCAGGAATTGCCGGATAGTAGAAACCACTCCTCCGATTCGTATATCTTTTCCATTTGCTGCTTTTATTGCTTCCTCCAATGCCGGTTTTACTCCTGTGGTCACAAAATGAAATGTCGTTCCTCCTTTCATCTTCACAGGTTTTCTTTCATAGTGAGTTAAAACGAAAACAGGAACATGGTAGGGTGGGTTGTCGCCCCACCAGCCCTTCCACTCATTATCTGTCCAATTCCCGCGAATTGGTCCAAACATATTCCTTCCCATAATCCATGCACCTACATTTTCAAATGCTTTTTCCACAAATTCGTTGTCAATTCCTTCAGTACCGTCATTCTTGCCGCCCATTGCACGAAACCTTTTTGTTGGGAACATCCATGTGTGAAGTTCTTCACCTCCTGCGCCTAACGGTTCTTTCATGCTTTGATTAGCGCCTGCTCCAAATCCATCCAGGGAGATGGTGAAATTTGTCACTTTAATCTTGCTCATAAGAATTTTGATTTTGTTTTAATTTGAAAGTCTGCGGCGTCGCCCAAGCCTTGCCGCTGACGTATGTATTGTCGTATAAACGAATATAATCGCTTTTTCCCTTAAGAAATAGCTGCTTTGATTTTCAATCAGAGGTGACTGATATACAGGAATTATACTGTTAGAAAATTATAAAAGTGACTGAGTAAGTATCGAATGCTGTAAGCGGACCTGAAATTCAGCAGCAATGAATCAGCATAAATCTTTAATGCTTAATGAATGATGGAAAAATTCAATGCTCCTTTACCAGATTTGATGCTTTTTGGGTTATACTCTTCCTGACACGGAAGATGGGGAATAATTATTTTACACGAAAAGATGGATACGAAGTTTACTGCAATAATATCCGGAAGATGTTTTTTATCAAATGTTTTTTCTAAATAATCATTGGCGCCCGCGTCCTTTACCAGCTTTCCATTACCCACAGAGGCTGAAACAATGATTGCAGGAATTTCCTGCGTTGAAGGGTGATCCTGCCACTTCAGCCAATTGCAATTGCCAGCAGCAGTTTGCCAGTTATTGCTTTTCCCATACTCACTTAGGCTACTTCACTGTTCAGCAATTTTTCAGTATCCTGCTACCGGTAGCAATAAATTCCGCCCACCTTTCCCTAACGAAATTTTCCGGGGATCCTGAGCCTTTGAACGGTACCGGCGGAGATATTCAATAGTTTCCTTACCACTGAATTTTTAAGCTATCGCTAAAACATTATTCTTCGCTAATCCCGGTCATTTTATTAACTTACTCCTGAATTAACTGGTGTAAAGATGAATTTTTACGATGCGGACGCAATGCGATCAACTCAAACCTGATGTGATGGGTTTTATTGTTTGTTTGGACTGCTATTCCAAACGACTTTTGTTTTACCCAGGTATGCATTCTTAGGGTTTGCCTGCCGTTGCGGTTACCAATATCATAAAAGGAAACAACGGGAATTGGGTTAAGTCCGGGGGAAAAAGATGATTATGAGAAAAGAAATCCAAAAGCAGGTTCATTCAGGCAAAAATACTGTTAAGCGCAAATGATAGGTTTGAAGAAACGACGCAGGAAACGACGTATGCCTGCCTGGTGATGCCCGTTTTCTGGTTAGAAGGAAAGTTGGTTGAATTGGAAATAATTGTATTATTGAGTAAAAAATGATTGCAAGGTATTGCTAACTGATTTATATGAGAAGCGCTGTTCAAAAACATATTTGGTTTGCCGTGCTCTTTCAGTTTTTTACCTGGTACCCCTCGTTTGCATCAGCCTATCAGGTGAATGTATATCTGGGGATTAATCAGGGTCTGTCGAATAATTTTGTAAGATGTGTTTACCAGGATAAAACTGGATTTATGTGGTTTGGCACCTACGATGGACTAAACCGCTATGACGGATATGAATTCAGGATCTTCAGGAACAATTTCAAAAATAATCGCTCTCTCATTAATAACTGGATCAATGCCATCAGTGAAGATGCAAAAGGAAATTTGTGGATAGGCACAAGACAGGGCGCCTGCGTTTACCAGGGGTTGTCCCATAATTTCACGGCTCTTTATTACTACACTGCGGCTAAAAAAAAATCCCGGCTTAATTCGGTCATTAACGATATTGAAGCTGACCAGCAGGGCAATATGTTTGTTGCTGCGGCAGGCAACGGCTTACTTTTTTTTCCAAATGGTGAAAGCATTGGTACCAGAATACCACTGGACGGCAATGCTGAGACTCCTTATGATGTTCGTTCCATTAAAACGTTAAATGATAAAAATGCCTGGTTCTTTGTCGCTGATAAAGGCCTGTATCTTTACGAGTATAAAACGAATAAAACAAGGCTGGTAAATGCTACTATCAAATCAGCCAATTGTATGGAAACGGCAAATGGCTTTTTGTGGATAGGAACGAATGATGGGTTGTTCCGGTACAATGTATCTTCCAAATTCCTCGATAAAATGTATAATGTAGCAAATGAAAAGCTAAGCTACAATACAGTTGTAGGTATCACTCCCGGTAAAAGCAATGAACTGTGGATTGCAACAAATGGTGGTGGTGTTGTTATCTTAAATACGGCGACCGATAATGCACAGGTTTTGTCGAATTCAAAAGAGCCCAATTCTTTATCCAGCAATGCAGCGTATTCTGTTTGGATTGACAGGCAATCAAGAAAATGGATTGGTACTTTAAGAGGCGGCATCAATGTTATTGATCCCAATAAACAGCGTTTTCAGAATGTCGTTTCCGGTTCTGCTACCACCAACACGCTTGTCAGCAATTATATTTTATCATTTTACGAAGCCTTCAACAATGATTTATGGATTGGCACGGATGGCAGCGGTTTGAGTATTTGGAACAGAAGACTAAACTCGTTTACCAACTACCGCCACGATCCAAAGAATCCGTATTCATTAAGCGATGATTTTGTTACCGATATCCAGACAGATTTTCAAAAAAACATCTGGATTTCCACTTACCGGGGAGGAATAAATAGGTTTAACAACGGCAGGTTTGAGCATTACAAATGCATTGACCCTGGTAATGGCTCAGTCACTTTGCGTCCTATAGGCCCGAATATGCTTGAAGATGCTGAGAGAAATTTCTGGCTAACCACTCAGCAACACGGCCTGTTCAAATTGAACAGGCAGAAAAAGCTTTTTGAATTGTTTGATGACAGGCTTAAGGATTTGTATGTATTGAAGGAAGACAAGAATAATGTTTTTTGGGGAGGCGGCATAAATCAGCTGGTTCAAATTGATAAAATCAGCAAAAAACATGTTTTTTATACAATTGGTAAGCCGGTTAGTGTAATAATGGAAGACAGCCAGGGTAATTTCTGGATTGGTACCGAGGGAGGAGGATTGATTCTGTTTGACAGAAAGCAGGGCAGGATCATTGCCCGGTTTACTACAGATGAGGGTCTTTGCAGCAATTCCATATTAACCATCCTTGAAGATGCAGAAGGTAATTTGTGGATGAGCACTTTTAATGGCATTGCCAAATTCAATCCTAAAAACAAAATTTTCAAGAACTATTATCAGAGCGATGGATTGCAAAGCAACCAGTTTAATTATCATGCTGCAGTGAAATTACGATCCGGTGAATTTGCTTTTGGTGGCATCGGGGGCTTTTCCCTGTTCCGTCCGGAAAGTATCACTGCGGACACCAGCCATCCAAAGATTTTTGTGACAGGTGTGAAAGTTGGCAACATCCCCCTTGAGGAGGACTCTTCGCTTGAAATCAAAACGAATCCCAAACGTATTGAGCGCATTAAGATCCCTTACAATAAAGCCGTTCTTTCATTTGAGTTTGCCGCATTGGAATATTCCGCACCTGATAAAATTCAATATGCTTACTACATGCAGGATTCGGATAAAGATTGGAACTATTGCGGCAATACCAGAAAAGCAGTTTATAGCTATCTTTCAGAAGGCGCGTACATTTTCAGGGTAAAAAACACCAATGCCGAAGGTCAATGGAATAAGGAAGAGGTGCAGATCGAAATTATCGTGCTGCCTCCCTGGTACAGAGCCTGGTGGGCATATTTGGTTTATGCATTGATGATTGGAGCAGGCGTTTATTTTTATTTGCAATACCGTGCAAAACAAACCAGGTTGCAATATGAAGTAAAGATTGCAAAGCTCAATGCAGAAAATGAACGTTCAGAAAAAGAAAGAGGCCTTGCCGAATTAGCCGCAGAGAAAGCGGAACTGGAAAAGGAGCGGGCGGAAAGGGAAAAAGAACATGCCGAACGCGAAAAAGAAAGGATTCTGAATGAAAAGGAAAGAGAGATCAATGAAAAGAAAATTTCCTTCTTCACCAATATCTCCCATGAATTCAGAACACCATTGACATTGATAATTAACCCGGTTAAAGAGCTGCTGGAGAAAAATTCTAATGAGCAAAAAGATAAGGGCGGATTGAACATTATTTACCGTAATGCAAGAAGAATGCTTAGTCTTGTTGACCAGTTGCTTTTGTTTAGAAAGGCGGAGAGTGGTTTGGACAAAATAAAACCCTCTAAACTCAATCTTCACGACCTGGCCTGCGAAGTATATTTGTGTTTTATTCAACAGGCAAAAACACAGCGCATCAATTATGTTTTTGATTGCGCGAACAGGGACCTGGAAATCTATGCAGACCGGGAAAAGCTGGAAATCATATTATACAATCTTCTTTCCAATGCATTAAAATATACACCTGCTGAAGGCCGCATCAGGTTTTTAATTGAAGAAGCAGCGGAGCATGTGGAAATTAAAGTTGAGGACAATGGTGCAGGCATTCCATCTGAAATTGGAGAAAAACTATTTGATAAATTTTATAAAGCTGAAAGAACAAAAACAAGTTCCAAGGCGGGTTTTGGCATCGGGCTGTTTCTCGTAAAACATTTTACCGAACAGCACGGAGGCGCAATTTCTTACCAAAGCGGGGAAGGGCAGGGGACCATCTTTACATTAAACCTTCTAAAAGGCAAAGCGCATTTCCCTGCCGGTGTTATTATTTCAGAAACGGAAGCTCCACCCCAATTGCTGGAAGTGCTGAGGGAAAAAGCCCCGCTACAGGAAACCAGCGAAGAAAAAGAACCCATACCCGAACTGGTTTCCGAAAAGCAATCCATTTTAATTGTGGATGATGATGAATCCATCAGGCAATATCTTAGTCGCCTGTTTAAGGAGACCTATATAATATATCAGGCCGAAAATGGCGAAGCCGGCCTGGCAATGGCTCACAAGTATTTGCCCGATTTAATCATTTCTGACATTCACATGAAGGAAATGAATGGGATTGAGCTTTGCAGGGCTGTTAAAGAAAACGGGCAGTTAAGCCATGTTCCGGTAATCTTACTTACCGGTGCTACGTCCGATGAACTGAAGCTGCAGGGAGCGGAACGCGGCGCCGACGATTATTTTGTAAAACCATTTGACAGCAAACTACTTGCCGCAAGGGTCACCAGCCTTTTAAAGAATCGTAATACGCTTCAAAAATATTTTTACAATGAAATAACCCTGAACAAAAACGATTTCAAGATTTCTCCTGAATACAAGCAGTTTTTGGACAAATGCATGTCCATTGTTGAAAGCCATTTAAAGGATAAGCATTTTAGCGTTCAAACATTATTGAATGAGATGGGCATGAGCCATTCCAATCTTTTACGCAAAGTAAAGTCGGTGTCCGGACAGCCGGTAAATGTTTTTATCCGGTCCATCCGCCTTCGCAAAGCTGCGGAGCTATTTATTAATACTGACTACAGCGTCAAGGAAACAGCATATTCCGTTGGCATTGGAGATATTAAATATTTCCGTGAACAATTCAATAAGCTTTTCGGGATGAATCCGTCCGATTATGTGAAGAAATACCGCAAGGTTCATGGAAAGCAGTACACAATTGATAGGGAATCACTCAATCCCGGCAACTAAATGGCTCCGGTTAATGGTGGAGCTCAAACGGCGAATTGGGAAGCGCCATTTGAGCGTCCAGTTCAATCCGGGAAGGCCATATTGGTTTTTAATTCTTTAACCATCTCTATTTGGCGTCTCCACCCCCCTTTTTGGGAGTTTACCCCCCTCCTGATTTTCCAAAAAAAAATATTTTAGGCTATTAGCTTTACATCATCGGATTCG
>Ga0207671_10001996_pt1 | contig 22483 bp, 17 predicted proteins | sample KBSC24metaG_FD_184352 | JGI IMG/M metagenome (GOLD analysis project Ga0207671, IMG submission 184352) | Corn rhizosphere microbial communities from Kellogg Biological Station, Michigan, USA - KBS C2-4 metaG (SPAdes) (version 2) | ecosystem: Host-associated > Plants > Roots > Rhizosphere > Soil... | reverse complement strand
AGCGTGAACATTCCCCGCATTTCGCCGGTTGTGGGATCCGAAGGAGTTTTCGTATTAAAGTGGAACAGACCGGGCAGGCAAAACATCTCACGGTCTTTCAGCTGGATATGATAAGGTATTTTATTTTTCCACCCGTTGACTTCTCTATGTTCGTAGATGCCGGTGACGGGTATAAGGCATCTGGTCCGGCGGATACGGTGCCAGAAGGAGCGTTTGTCATCGAGTATCTTTTCGCTGCGTGCGTTAACCATCGATCTGCGCATAACCTTGATCTTTTCCGGTGTATCCATGTATTCGGCAATGATCCCCCACTCGAAATGTTTACGGTGGTAGTGACCGTTCTCAAAAAGGATCACCGGATAACGATTGTATCCCAGGGCCATAAAATGCACGCCCATGTCCAGGTCGAAATTGATCTCTCCGTCGTGGATAAGATCCGGGAAGTAGTCGTCGATCAATTGCAGGGCTGAATAATAAGAGATGTCAAGGCACATATTAGTATTTTTCTATCAGGTCAAAAGGTATGGTGTCGTCTTCACCGTCATAGCTAAATTTAAGAAAAAATTGTCCGAATTCTTCGTATAGGCCGATCTCGATTTTTTTTCCTGCCTCCTGCGGCACCCATGCGGGATGAAGGCTGCGAATATAGTGTCTCATTTTCTGTTGATAGGGGCCGGGCGGTTTCCAGTCCACCCCTTTTCGTGCAGCATAAAACACTCTATATCCTGTGGGTTGTTTTGCCGCAAGGTGTAATCTTTCGAGATGTTCTGCGAGGCCGGCATCATATAGAAAGGCATGTCTATCCTTTTCGACGACGGCCAGGTGTGTTTCCGCTGCGCTCTTTTCTTCTGTAGGGTAAGATCGTATTAACAGGGCTGCTTTCAGACCCGTAGTCATTCCCCGGGGATAGTTCTGCCGGACGAACCAGCGTTTTCCCTTTGTCAGTTCATCTCCGAGAAGACCAGGAGTTAATAAAGGCAGCGGGTTATACATAACCCTGTAAGTTACGAAAAAAATGCCCGGCAGATGGCTATCGCCCGACACCGACTGCCCGTATCAGCAAGTTTTCTCCGAAGCGCTTTTTTATAGAATCGATAGATTGATAGAGACGGATATTCTCCTGCGTGTCTTCATAGAGTTTTATCTGGTAATTACCGGGTATCAACCGGGTAAAGCGGATGCCCAGCAGCCGGACCAGCATTCTGCGGTCATAGAGCTTGTTGAAGATATCCTGGGCTGTCTGCAGCAGCAGATGATCAGCATTAGTGTAATCGATGGTCTTTTGCCGGGCAACCGTATCAAAATTAGAATAACGGATCTTTACGGTTACGCATGCGGTAAGCTTATCCTGGTTGCGTAAATCGAAACCAATGGACTCCGTCATTCTGACCAGCTGTGCGTGCAGAAAGTTCAGATTGATCGTGTCCGCCTGGAAGGTTTGTTCTGTTGAAATGGATTTCTGTTCCCGGTAGGGGACAACGGGGGATTCATCCATGCCGTTGGCTTTTTGCCAGAGGTCGATACCATTTTTACCCAGCATAGTTTCCAGCATTTCGATGGGTATCTCGCTGAGGGTCCTGATAGTTTCCACACCGCGTCTTATCAGCTTGTATGCTGTTTCCTTCCCGATGCCGGGTAATTTGGCGATCTGCAGGGGGGCCAAAAAGCTTTTTTCTTTACCAAAGGGGATCTCCAGTTGTCCGTTTGGTTTGACCTCATTAGTGGCCACCTTGCTGATCAGTTTATTACTGGCGAGTGCATAGGATACCGGCAGGCCGCTTTCCTTCAGCACTTTCTTTTTTAATTCACCGGCATACAGGCTGCAGCCGAAGAACTTATCCATTCCCGATAAGTCGATATAGAATTCGTCGATGGATGCTTTTTCAAAGAGGGGAACACTATCCTGTATAACATCGGTGACGAGCTTCGAGTACTTTGCATAGGATTCCATGTCTCCTCTGATGACAATAACTTCGGGGCATAGCCGGCGGGCGAGTTTCATCGGCATAGCGCTATGGATGCCGAATTTTCGGGCTTCATAACTACAGGCGGCCACTACGCCGCGGTCACCCGAGCCGCCGACGATGAGCGGTTTGCCTTTCAGACGGGAGTTTTTCAGGCATTCGACCGATACAAAAAAAGCGTCAAGGTCAAAATGGGCGATCTGTCTTTGTTCGTTGAGAAACATAGTATTAGTTTATGCGACGAGAATTGAGGGGGGCTTTTTCTATGTGCGTAACCTCAATGTTATAAACTCCAAACTCTTCTATGACTTTACCCGTGATGCGGTAGAACCCGGCCTGGGGGGGATGGGCGGCGTGAATGGGCGGAAAATGTACCGTGTCGATCCAGTCCTTGCCGGCATCGAGGAAAGTGCCAAAACTCATCGTTTCGCCTTTCACCGTGCGGACAGGTTTATGAGTGATGTGGTAGCCGAGTACGGTGACTGTTTTACCGAGGTGGCTGGTCAACTCGCGCGCGGGCAGGTATAAGGACGGGTCGTCGTCTACCAGTGCAAAAGGGTCTCCCACCGGAAATCCCAGTAATTCCACGTCGTCGTACCAGTCTTCCATTGGCCAGCTGGTCAGGGCCGGTAAGGTAAAAGAGAGAGGGGCCTCTTTGAAAAGGGGATGGGGGATGGCAATCGTGTCGCGGGTTTTCCTTTGTAAAAAATCTCCTTCCCAAAGCAATTCCTTTTTGCTTTTTCCGGTGAAACGAAGAGCGCCGGTCCGGATCAGGATATCCAACTGTTCGGTTTTGGCGGAGGTACGTTCGATAAAGTCGATGAGATCGGTATAAGGGCCCGAGTGGTCGCGTTCTGCAATAATGTTTTCTGCGAAAGCCTGTTCAAGACCTTTGATATGGATGAGGCCTACATAGGCGTCCTTTCCATTGATATTCGTATAGTAATCGCTATGGTTCACGCAGGGGCGGTGGACGTTGGCGCCACTTTTCATCAACTCATAGAAATAAAGCTCCCGGCTGTAAAATCCGCCGAAATTATTGATCACTGCCACCGCAAATTCCATAGGGAAATAGGTTTTGAGGTATAGGCTTTGATAGCTTTCCACTGCGTAACTGGCGGAATGGGCTTTGCAAAAGCTATATTCAGCAAAGCTTTCTATCTGTCGCCAGATGTCCTCTACTGCCGTCACCGGGTAATCGAAGGACTGACAGTTGGCAAAGAATTTTTGTTTTAGTGCGGGTAGTTGTCCTTTCCCCCGGTATTTAGGACTGATAGCCCGTCGCAGCAGGTCGGCGTCGGCCATGTCCAATCCGGCCCATTCGTGCGCAACCTGGATCACCTGCTCCTGATAGATCATCACACCGTAGGTAGAGCCTAATATCTCTTTCAGTCGGGGGTGGGGGTATTCGAATTTATCCGGGTTGTGATATCTGTATATATATTGGTGCATCATCCCGCTTTTACCAACGCCAGGCCGGATGATAGAGCTGGCTGCTACCAGCGTTTCGTAATCGACGCAGTGCAATTTTTTTATCAGCTGTCGCATGGCGGGGGATTCGATATAGAAACAGCCGATCGTATTGCCGGTGCGGAGCTGTTGTGCTATTACCGGATCTTTTTTGAATTTGTTGGTATCGTGAATGTCGATGTCGATACGCCGGTTGCGTTTTACCAATTCGACACATTCCTTGATATGACCCAGGCCGCGCTGGCTGAGTACATCCAATTTATGCAGGCCGATGTTCTCCGCGACGAACATATCCTGCATGGTTGTCGGGAATCCTTTTGGCGGAAGGTGGAGGGCGGCGTAACAGGCTATGGGCTCTTCTGAGATCAGGATTCCGCCGGGATGGATGCTCATGTTAGAAGGGAAATCTTTAAGCAGGCTGCCATATTGGAGGATGGCGCGATGGATCTTATCCTCGTTGTGACGACCTTTTGCTGCCAGCTGGTCGATCTCTTCTGCGGGCAGACCGAAGACCTTACCCAGTTCGCGGATAATGGCATTGTGCTGGAAAGTGGGATACATGCCCAATAGCGCTACATGTTCTTTGCCATATCGTTTTAACATATAATCAATGACTTCGTCGCGGTCGCGGTAGGAAAAGTCGATGTCAAAATCGGGGGGGCTCGAGCGATGAGGATTGAGGAAACGTTCGAAATACAGTTCCAGCTCGATGGGATCGACATCGGTGATCCGGAGACAATAGGCTACGAGGGAATTGGCGCCGCTGCCCCGTCCAACATGATAGAATTGCCGGCTTTCGGCATAACGGATCATATCCCAGGTGATAAGGAAATAGGCGGTGAATTCCATTTCGTGGATGATACGCAATTCTTTGTTGAGACGGTCGCGATGGGCTCTGCTGTTGCCATATCGCCGGCGGAAGCCTTCCCGGGCCAGCTTTTCGAGCAATACGCGGTCATCTTCGCGGCTGGCGGTGTATAATTTTTTGTTCTTGTGTTCATTGAAATTCATGGTGATCGAACAGGCGTCGATGAGTTTATGCGTATTTGTAATGAGGAAGGGGTATTGGCGAAAGGCCGTCAGCAAGTCGATCTGTGGAAGAAAATATTCCTCTTCTCCGGCCAGGTCATCCTGTTGTAATTTGGTGAGCAGGGTATTCCGGTGGACTGCTCTCAGGAGGCGGTGGAGATTGTAATATGTTTTGTTTTGGAACGTGACCGGTTGCCGGATGATGAATTTGTTTCTGTAGGCGGCGACCGGTTGTTTGAGCAGTTTGCCTGCCTCTGTGGGTTGGACACCGATGCGTTCGTTGTCCAGCAATTGTTCGGGGGATTTGTTGCCCAACGGATAGATGATAAATCCATCGGCTTCGTTCGTAAAGACCGGCGCGAGGGAATTGCAGTCGGGAAAGGGTTTTTGTTGCAACTGATGCAGGGATAAAAATTCATTGATCTGTTTAAATCCCTGATTATTTGCGGCTAACAAGATGTATAACAACTTATTTTCATTTCTGATCTCCACTCCAAGGATGGGTTTGATGTCTTGTTGCTGACAGAACTGGACAAAATCCCAGGCGTCGCAGGTGGTGTTGATATTTGTCAATGCCAGCGCGGTCAGGCCTTCTTCTGTTGCTGCATTGACTAATTCTTCGGTGGAAAAGGTGCCGTACTTGAAACTAAAGTATGTTTTGCCTAGATACATGGTGAGATCTTGTAGGAACAAAAGTAGATAATGCTAAATTATTTAGTTTGTCAAATGCTAATATTTTTAGTAATTTTGAGGGTTGGAACGCTTTTTGACATCCGGGCTAAAACGCAGAATGATGTTGGCTTATGTGATTTTTTCGAGAGAAAAGTTCGGAGTGGACGGAAGGCATTTCAGGATTCGAAAACTAAAAAAATGGGTATAATAAAGGGACGCGACAGGAGGTGAAAAAAGACAAAACGGACGTAATTAAGACTTATATAGAAAATTACTTTTTTCTTTGATCTATGATTAAGCGAGATGATCGGTATACTATTGTCAACACCATGTATGGTGCGGGCCATATCGTTTCGTTCAATGATATTTTTAAATACATTCCGAAAACGGTCGTTGCATTGGATCTGGGAAAAAAGGTTGATCGTTTCAATAAATTAATGAATAAAGTGGAAAGCTTTACCATTGAAGAAATATACATGGTAGGTAGTTTCTGCGGATTTACTGAAAGGCAGATATACGAATTAGTAGAGGCGGAGTATTTTAAAAGTAAGAGTAAGATCAAAAAAACAAAAAAGTCCTGAATACCCACCATTAACTGTTCTCAAGACCCGAATTTCAACTTGTTGCATGCTCAACAACATGTCAACATGATACAGGAAAGATTTGATGTAACCGTGGACCTTATCCGGCAGCGGGGGGATTGTTTTCCCTTTCTTCAGGACCTGCTTCGAGTCTGTCATTCAAGCGTATTGGTTTTTTCCTTTTTTAATAAACCTTCCAGGGGGAATGTCCGGCAGAATGTGTTGGCTGCCTATAGATTGCGGGCTGAGCTTTCGCCCGATAGGAATGCTTTCGCCGGACAGGCGCTTTTGCTGGCGGGTTTGAGAAAGACGAAATATGCTTATATCTGTATTTCGATATTTATAACGGAAAAGGGAACCTTCACGGTGTTTTCTGATTTTGACAGAAAGGAGCTGATCGGGGCATTGTTTACGCGGGAGGCTCCGGAAGAAGTGCCATTATTCAGTCATCTTTTTATGAATGGGAAGTTATTGTCCCGGGAGCGGGAGTAGATGTTTCTTTCTCCTTTTTTATACGCTCGTAATACACATACGATACTACAAGACAGATGAAGAAAAACGAGTGGCCGATCTCCAGCAATACGCTGTCCCCGCTGGTCAGATGTGCGATGGGAGCAGACAACAGGGTTATGGCGAAACCCGCGTAGGCAAAAAGTTTCGCCTTATAGGGCACCATCGGGATCAATAATGCCAGGGCGCCAAGGATCTTTGCTATCGTCAGTTCTATCCTGAACCAGTTGGGCAGTCCAAAATGGGCAAATGCATCTTTCATTTCCTTGTTGAATGCGAAATTCATGGCACTCCATAAAAAAATGCCGGTGACAATTCCTGTGGAGGTCCAGTAAAAAATTTTATTCTTTTTCATATCAGTTGAATTTAAAAACGCTTAGAATAATGATCAGGGCGCATATCGTGAGTTGCACCGTATGGAATATTGTCAGCGTTTTTTTATCCTGTCGTTTCCTCAGGATAAAGAGATTTAGCGCGGCAAGGACAACGAGGGGGACTTTGATACGCAGCCAGAGCTGTTCTCCAAAGGCTCCTCTTGTCAGGGCCATCATTCCGATGCCTGCGAGAACGGCTGTCGCAATGCCGATGCGCATTAGTAAACGGAACGTTGTGAGGATCGGTAAGGCCGTCTGGATGACGCCGGGAGTTGGCCGGGTGACGCCGGGGGCTGGCTGGGTGATCCCGGAGGCTGGCGGGGTGAGGCCGGGGCGCGCTTCCTCATTCTTCCAGAATTGGCGAAGGGTGACCAGGTCTAAAATTGTTGTGCCGACGAATAGCGCAAAGCCAGTAAGATGGAGCGCAAGGAAAACCAGAAATAAAGTTTGAGTTGCCATTGCATTTGAGATTTAATTAATTCGGTTTCGGTGTAATTCTATACTAAGATACTACGGAAACGGATAGAATATGCGAATCCGGGGTAAATATTTTATTTTTGATTCGAAACCGAAGTATTAATATGGAAAAAACCATTGAATTAGTTAATCGCTGGGGAGAATATGCCCGGCAGCATCCCAATGCGGACATAGAAGATTTTTGCAGACATTTCCTGGTGAGTAAACGGGAGCATGAAAACAAGGGACCGTTGGTAGGAGGTGTTGTCCCGGCCTTGACAGATGGTCTGTTGATGAAAATAATAGGGCGTATCCACAAGATGCATGTTGTCTATGCCTATGCGGCATTTGCGGGGACGCCGCTGAACCAGCTGGAGGAGTTTGGGTGTCTCGTGACTATCCGGAAACAGAAAGATCCGATCAAGTCGGAAGTGATAAGCGCCAATCTGATGGAGCCGTCGAGTGGGACGGATATGTTGAACCGGTTGAAAAATAAAGGATTGATAAAGGAGTATAATGATAAAACCGACAAGCGATCGAAAAGACTGATGCTGACCCCATTGGGTGAGAAGACCACTGCAATTTGCCTGGGTCGGGTGGAACAGCTGGCGAAGATGATGCTTCATGATATGTCGGAAGACGACAAACAATTGTGTATTCAATTGTTAAAACATGTTGAAATAAAATTCTCGGGTCTGGTACACAAACAAAAGGGCGAAGAATTCGAGCAGATATATAAACAAATTGTTGAGGCAGATGTAAATGTTTAGTCTATGCACAGAAGTGGATTTTTGAAACTGTTTTATGTTTTTGCGGCAATAACCTTGCTGTTGGACTGGTATGTCTACAATGGCCTGAAAACCCTTGTTTCCGGCTGGAAGTCAACCTGGTTGCGCCGGCTGGTTACGCGGGGATATTGGGTTGTTTCGTTGGGTGTAACGATAATATTTCTTGCCGGGGCGGGTAGTTATAGCACGGCCCGGGGAATGACGCCTTTCCACGAATGGATGTTCAGTCTGTTCCTGATGTTTCTGGTCACCAAGCTTATTTTTGTACTGGTGTTGTTCCTGGGGGATATCGGGCGGTTTTTTTATGGGATCGTGCGTGGGGTGGCTCGGGGCTGGGGGGCTCGAGGGGCGAACCGTGGTTTAGAGGCTCGCGGCATGGCCCCGTCCAATAGCAGCCCGGGTGAGCCGTTCTTCCCTTCGCGTCGTAGATTTATCAGCCAGACGGCTGTATTGATCGCTGCCGTCCCCTTCACAGGGTTTCTCTATGCCATGTTCAAGGGGAAATATGATTACAGGGTGCATAGACAAACGCTTTATTTTGATGATCTTCCGGAGGCGTTTGACGGATTTACCATAACACAGTTGTCGGATATTCATTCCGGCAGCTTTGATAACCCTGAGGCTGTGCAAAAGGGGATCAGGCTGGCCAATGCGCAAAAAAGCGATCTGTTTGTTTTTACGGGCGATCTGGTGAACAATGCAGCCTGGGAGATAGAGCCTTATATTCCTCATTTTAGTCAGCTGAGGGCTCCGTTTGGACAATTCTCTATTCTTGGAAATCATGATTACGGCGACTATATAAAATGGAACAGCGAGACAGAAAAGGCGGCTAATCTCGACCGGTTGAAAGAGCATCATAAAACATTGGGATACCGGTTGTTGCTGGACGAACATGTTACGCTTGAAAAAGGCGGGCAAAAGATATCCCTCATCGGTGTGCAGAACTGGGGTAAGGGTTTTATCCAGTTGGGCGACATCGGGAAGGCAATGGAAGGAGTGGAGACGTCTGCTTTTAAAATATTATTATCTCACGACCCTACGCATTGGGAGGAAAAGATCCGATTCCATCCAACAACTATCCATTTAACGCTTTCGGGTCATACTCATGGGGCGCAGTTCGGGGTCGAGACAGACAAGCTACGGTGGAGTCCTGTGCAATACCGTTATCTTGACTGGGCCGGATTGGCAAATGAAAAAGACCGTTACCTGTATGTGAACCGGGGTTTCGGTTTTTTAGCGTTCTCAGGCCGTTTGGGGATATGGCCGGAGATAACCGTGATCACATTGAAAAAGAAAGTTTAATTCTCTGTACGAAATGTATTTGGAGAGTGGATTTTATTTAGTTACTTTGTAATTCAAAGTGCTTTTTAAAATGAAGGATTTGAAAAAACAAGAAAAGAGCATTCGTCGATGGATACTCTTTTTTATAATAGCCTTGATATTCAGTGGGGCGACCGCTTTTGCACTGCAAACGGAATTGCATTGGCTGCTGGGTGCATGGCCGGTGGGGAATAAGGGGCTTCTGTATGGTTGGGTGGAGAGAGTGTATGACGCCCTCCGCGACAGTAACAGCCGTTATCCTTTTTTAGCCTATGGGTATGACTGGCTGGCCTTTGCCCATTTGGTGATTGCAGTGGCGTTTATCGGTCCTTTGCGTGATCCCGTAAGAAATAAATGGATCATAACCTTCGGGATGATCGCCTGTATCGGCGTCTTTCCCCTGGCGTTTGTAGCCGGGGCCGTTCGTGGGATACCTGTTTACTGGCGATTGATAGATTGTTCTTTTGGCGTTGTTGGATTGATACCGTTGACTATTTGTTATATTAAAATACGCGTACTGGAAACTGCTTATGCAGCGCAGCGAGGGGTGGAGTTTGAGCGGTTATAGCTGCCCTTTATTGTTGTTTCGTAAACGTTTGCGTAAATAGATCTCGTAAACGTTTGCGTAAATAAATCGAGACGATAATAAAACGGTCTCAGTTTTTTTAGCAAGTTTTGGACCGGCACTAAAATCTCCAAAACGACTGCTATGCTAGTACACGCTATCCCGTTAGGGAATGCCTTCATACGAAGGCTGACATTTTTTCTTTCTTTCCTTTGTATTTCCCTGTTCTCCGTCGCACAAGTAAAAAAGGTCACAGGAGTTGTAACAGACTCCACCGGCAATCCTGTGCAGGGGGTTTCAGTAATTGTCCGGAACACAAAAGCCGGGACCAGCACAGATGCCAGCGGCCGTTGGTCCATTAATGCCGCGGCCGGCGCTACGCTGGTTTTTTCTTATGGTAATCGTGAAGCTGCCAGGGTCATCGTTGGTAGTGAAGCCGAATACAATATCAAGCTGGCGCAGCAGGTGAGCGCGCTGAACGACGTAGTGGTCATTGGCTATGGCCGTCAGAAAAAAGTCAACCTCGTAGGCGCTGTGGGAACGGTGAATGTCGATGAGAAGATTGCAGGGCGCGCGCTGCCCAATATTTCAGAAGGGCTCACGGGATTGGTTCCCGGGCTGTCGGCTACACAGTCTACCGGCATGGCGGGTAAGAATGGAGCCACGCTTCTTATCCGCGGGTTGGGAACGCCCAATAACAGTGCTCCGCTGATCGTAGTGGACGGAATACCGGACGTCGATATCAACCGCGTGAACGTAAATGATATCGAGACTGTGTCGGTATTGAAAGATGCTTCTTCCGCCTCCGTGTATGGATCAAGGGCAGCTAATGGGGTGATATTGATCACTACCCGTACCGGCAGGGGGATGAACAAAACGCTCTTTGCCTTCAACGGCAATGCCGCGCTGGAAAAAGCTACGAAGGGTATCGACTTCCTGGCAAATTATCCTCTGGCCTTAACTTTGGAACAACGCCGCGCTTATACCAATTCGCTTCCTGCAGGCCAGGCGTTTAAGAATGGGACTATCGACCAGTGGATGGCGCTGGGGATGATCGATCCGTTGCGTTATCCCAATACGGACTGGTGGAACATCATCATGCGGGATGGCAAATTGCAGAACTATAATGTATCTGCTACCGGCGGCAGCGAAAGATCGAATTTCTTCATTTCGGTGGGTACGAGAAATGAAAATGGTCTCCAGATAAATAATGACTACAAACAGTATAATGCCCGCTTCAATTTCGACTATAAGTTAAAGAGCAATATGAACACGGGGGTAAAGTTCAATGGCAACTGGTCTGAATTTGCCTATGCGCTGGCAGAAGGCTTCACGGACCCCGATCCTGCCAATACGGGCGGTACAGATCTGCAATTCGCCGTCGCCGGTATCACCCCCTACGATCCTGCGAGCGGCTATTTCGGCGGAGTGATGGCTTATGGCGAAGATCCCCAGGCGTATAACCCTTACCAGAATTACATCAACAGCCGCAATCACCAGACGCGGCAGGAGATCAACGCAACAACGTACTGGGACTGGACCCCCGTCAAAGGACTTACGGCGGGTCTGGACTATAACCTGACCTATTATAACCAGTTCAATTGGAGCGCTCCTACGCCGGCCCAGGCATTCAATTTCCAGACGAATGCCTATGGCAGCCGGGTATATTTCGGGCCCAATGCGGCGGTCAGCAATACCAATCTGAATGGTTATAAAACATTGATGAACGCCCGGCTGAACTATCATACGAATTTTGGAAGAAACCATGATGTATCGGCACTGGTGGTATACAGCGAAGAATATTGGAACGACCGGTCGCTCGGAGCTTCGAGGAACGACCGTCTTTCACCCGCCATCACGGAGATCGACGGAGCGCTTCCCAATATCGTTTCCAACAGTGGCAGTTCCAGCGCTGAAGGTCTCCGGTCGTATATCGGCCGTGTAAACTATACCGCCTATGGCAAGTATCTGCTGGAAGGCGACATGCGGGTGGATGGTTCTTCCAAATTTGTCGCCGGTCAGCGTTATGGTTATTTCGGCTCCGGTGCTGTGGGCTGGCGTTTCACGGAAGAAAAATTCCTGCAACCTTTCCTTGACAAATTTCTCAGCAGCGGCAAACTTCGCGCCTCTTATGGCGCCCTGGGTAATAACAGCGGCGTGGGCCGGTATGAACAGCAAACCACCCTTTCAGCCAATAATTATATCATCGGGGGAACCGGGGTCATCGGTCTTGTGAATAATAAGCTGGTCAATCAGAACCTTTCCTGGGAATCTACCAATGTGCTTAACCTGGGATTAGAGCTTGGATTCCTGAACAGCAGGCTGACTGCGGAAATGGATGTCTACGATCGTCTGACAAAAGGCATCATCCAGGGTTCTCAATTATCTAACCTGTTAACGGGCGCCTTCAGTGCACCCAATACGAACATCGGCAACATGCGCAACCGAGGGGCGGAACTTACGCTTACATGGAGGGATAGGATCGGCTCAGTCACGTATGGCGTCAGCGTAAACGGGTCTTACAACAAGACCAGGCTGGAAAAATGGAGCCAGTTACTCACCCGCGGCGCTACCTACAAAGGCGACAATGGCGTGACCAGCACAGTATTTATTAACATGCCTTACAATTATGTATACACGTATGTAGACAACGGCATCGCCCAGACATGGGGTAACATATACAGTAGCACGCCGCAAAGCTCTCAGCCCGGGGACCTGGTCCGGGAGGACCTGAATGGAGACGGGAAGATCGATGCCAATGACCAGAAGGCTTTACAGGCATCCCGCGACAGGCCAACTACCAGCTATACGTTAAATGCGTATGCGTCGTGGAAAGGTATCGATATTGGTATGTTGTGGACGGGTACGGCCGGCCGCAAGGATTTCTGGTTGAACGCCTTCAACAATGTCAACTTCAGTTCTACGCGTTATGCCGTTAATCAGCAGGATGTAACCAACCCCTGGTCCGTCGAGAACCGCGGGGGCATCTGGCCCCGCATCGGTGGAAGTTCTAACAATACGGCTCAAACTTCTTTCTGGCTTTATGATATGAGCTATCTCCGGCTGAAAAACGTTCAGCTGGGCTATACCTTTCCCAAACCGTTGTTCAGAAAGCTGGGGGTTACCAATTTCCGTATTGCGGCATCCGGAGAGAACCTGTTAACCGTAAGCTCGTTTCCTGGTCTCGACCCGGAAAAAGCCGGCAACAACAACAATGTCTATCCGCTGGTCAAATCTTATTCTCTTACAGCCCAGCTGGGTTTCTAAACTTGCTATACATGAACAACATAAAAGTCATTTATCCGGCATTTGTCATTACGGCACTTGCCCTTTGTTTGATACTACCGGTCTCCTGCAGGAAAAACCTGTTAGATCAAAACCCTACCACTCAACCCTCTCCGGCAACGTTCTGGAAGACAGAGTCGGATGCCTCTTCCGCTCTTTATGGCCTGTATGCGGCGATAAGACCTTGTTTTGACCGGGATTATTATTTTGACGGCCAGGCCGACTATGTAAGGACCCGCGGTACAAGTGTTACAAGCGGCACCCTGAGACTGGGAGATGCTTATCAGAGTTCCAGCAACACTATGTTTGCGCCCACGGGCTATGGGCAATACTTCGACAAGATGTATCAATATCTCTATGGGGCCATTGATAATGCCAACTATGTGATCGCCAATGTTACGAAAATGCAGGCATCCGGCGGTAGCTTTGCCACTTCGACCGTACTCCAGACCATCCAGGGAGAAGCACGGCTGCTGCGCGGACTGGCTTATTTCAAACTGATCTCCATGTGGGGGGATGTTCCCTATTATACTTTTGCGCCTACGAGCAATTCCGATGTGGCGACACTTTCCCGTATGCCGATAGGCCAGGTGAAAGATTCCATACTGGCTGATTATACCTATGCCTTCAACAATCTTCCCACGACAGCATCGGCCCTGGGACGGGCATCGAAAGTTGCGGCGCTGGCGTTGCGTGGTAAACTGCAGTTATACTGGGGTTCCTGGAATAAAAATGGCTGGCCCGAGCTGGATGGCTTTACCCCCGACGCTGGCAAAGCTACCGCCGCCTTTACGGCTGCGGCCGCCGATTTTAAATCCGTCGTCAATGATTACGGCCTGACCCTGTATATGAACGGTGATCCTGGTCAGATCGACGCGCTGGGCAAGACGGACATACTACCGAACTACTTTTCGTTGTTTACACCAAAGGCCAACGGCAATCCTGAAATGCTGATGGTGTTTACGCATGGCGGCACGGGCACTAACCAGGGTGAGGAACTGATGCGGGATTTCGCCGGCCGTTCTGTTGAAAACTCACAATGCTGGGTAAGCCCGCGGTATGAGATCGCAGACCGGTATCAGCTATTGACAACTGGTGATTTTGCCACTCCCATGAAACCGATGAATCCTACTGTTCCGGCTTCCGGTAATGTTGCCAGGACCACGGCTAATTCGGCGACCAACCCCAACAGCTATGCCAACCGCGATTATCGCATGAAATCAACCTTACTATGGGATTATGAAGTCTGCATGGGAAGTGCGTCGCTGGTATCCACCGGTATTGTTCCGTTTATTTACAAGACAATGGGCGGAAATGTCACCATCGGCGGCGTCACTTATATCGCCTATAATACGGACGGAAGCAACTCCGGATACGTGTTCCGCAAATTTGTACGCAACTATGCCGGACAGGGCCGCAGCGACGGCGATTTTGCCTGGCCGGTGGTACGTCTGGCTGACGTTTACCTGATGTATGCTGAAGCCACCAATGAGGTGAGCGGGCCGCAGGCCGATGCCATTGCTCTCGTAAACAAGGTGCGTCACCGCGGCAATCTGCCGGCACTGGCAGCATCGAAGACGGACAACTACCAGCACTTCTTCAGTGCCATCGAACAGGAAAGGATCGTCGAGCTTGTCGCAGAAGGACAACATTCATTCGACCTCCGCCGTTGGAGAGCGATCGAGAGGGTGTGGGGACCTCCGGGCAGCCCTGGCGTATTACGTACCGACACCTGGGGCACTAATTTGACGAAATATTTTCAGAACACTTCAGACCTGGAATACAAACAGGATTATATCTTCCGGATACCACCGGGAGAGCGCGATAAAAATCCTAACCTCACACAGAATATCCCCTGGAGATAACCCTTAAACTCTTACCGAAATGAAAAGAAATACAACGATAGCATTGACCGTCCTGCTTGCGGTACTCACATGGGCTTCCTGCAAAAAAGATACGCCAGTAGATTCGAATGGCCTGTTGATCACGACAAGGAGAGAATGTTCCGTCAGTAACTTCGAATTGCTGGGTACCGATTTCGTCACTGTCCGTGTGGGCTCCCCTGTTATTGACACCACGGCTCAGACCGTGAAGGTAACCGTAGCGTTCGGCACCGATCTGAAGAACTTATACCCGCAGTTCTCGCTTACGCAGGATTGTATACTGGATCCTAAGATCACAGGCTTAACGGACTTTTCTGATCTGTCCCATCCCCGTCAATGGACGGTGATATCCGGCGACCGGCAGGTCAAAAAGACATATACCGTCATTATCACCGTTCAACCACGTTAATCTTTAAAAAAAGCGCGATGCGATACCTATCTATAAATATTGGTTTTACTTCTTTACTGGTTGCGGCTTTATCGCTGCTTGCCACCTCGTGTAAGAAAGAGGGGTATGTTCCTCCGACGCCTTCGGACAAGTTGCAGAACCAGGCGATTAAAAGGACCCTCGGTCCGAATATCGTAGGCCAGCCGATCGAATTTGCCTATGCCATGGCCATCCTGCCTTCTAAAGGGAAACTGGTATCCTGTACGGCGGTGGCTTCCATTGCGGGAGCTCCCGGTACCTATATGGAGAACAGGTCCTTTTATACGGATCAGTCTGGTGCGGATGTCGGCGTTCCCGTAGGGACTCCCTCCGTAACCACCGACGCGACGACAACGGTGACCTACAATCACGATACTTCGACTGCTACGCTCCGTTATTATTATGTGATACCGGAAGCAGCCCGCGGCAAAACGGTTACTATTACCTTTACGGCCAAAAGCAGTGACGGAGAAAGCATCTCTACCATCATGGGCCCTTATACGATCGCTAAGATGGATATGAAACTCAACATGAACGTCAGCGATGGCAACCTGATGTATATTTCCATCGGGGACACTGCGGTCTACAATGCTGCCGATGCTGCTGCCCATGCCGCCAGCATCGACCTTGTCTATCTATATCGAAACCTCACCACCAGCGCTTTTAACCATGCATTGGTAGCGCCCGCGGCCGATCCGCAATACTTGCCGGGTGTAACTTTACCAACAGGCGTCAACAGGAGCGCCAAAGAGATGAAGACGTTTAATCTGCAGGACCATAACCTTGCTCCGGACGAGCAATATGGCGGTATCTTTATTGACGATATCGACTTTGTGAGCCTCAATCTTTCGAACCAGCCGAATTTTGCCATCAATCTCAAGGGGGATGCGGGGGTATGGGTAGAAACGGCGGATGGGAAATACAGGGCCTATATCTTTTTCAATGCGGTGGGAACCGGAACGGCAAGGATCAGCATGAAACGTTATGCTTTAAAATGAGAACAAAACATCGTTTGATCATTTGGATGGTTTGTTGTCTCCCGTTGAGAAACATCGCACAGCCTTTTGTCCATCCGGGCATCAATCAGCGATCCCAAGACCTCGCTTATATGAAGAAAGTGGTGCTTGCGGGTGGACAGCCCTGGAAGGGCGCTTTTGACAGGCTTAAGGCTGCCGTGGATACCGATTTTGTGGTAAAAGCGCATACACACGTGTTGCGGGGCCCTTATGGGAAACCCAATATCGGTGGAGATGATCTGTCAAAATGTGCTAACATGGCGTATAATTATGCGCTGGTCTGGTATATTACCGGGGATAGACGATATGCGGCCAGGGCGATCAACATATTGAATGTATGGTCCTCAACACTGTGGGACCTCGATTATAACGACGCCAAATTGCTGGCGGGATGGACGGGCCATCTTCTTTGTAACGCGGCGGAGATCCTGCGGTACACCAATGCGGGCTGGCAGCAAAAGGATATAGCCGCGTTCAGCAATATGCTGATGACCGTATATTATCCATTGATGCGGTCTTATTTCCCGCAGGCGAATGGCAACTGGGACGGTGCTATCATTCACTCGCTGATCGCGATAGCCGTATTCACCGATAATCGCCCGTTGTATAACAATGCCGTCGATCATTTCAAACATGCGCCGGCCAATGGAAGCCTCTTCAAATATATTTACCCCAACGGGCAATGCCAGGAAAGTTCGCGCGATCAGGGGCATGTACAACTGGGGATCGGCGAATTCGCGGGTGCTGCACAGGTGGCATATACGCAAGGGACCGATCTGTTCTCCATTGCCGGCGACCGGATCGCGCTGGGATTTGAATATACGGCCCGTTTTTTACTGGGAGAAACCCCATACTGCTATTGCACCATTTCCCAACGGGTAAAAATGCTGCGGGACGATTATGAATATGTTTATCGGCATTATGCTGCGCGGGGTGTGGACCTGCCTTATACTAAGAGGGCGGCTGATTCGGTACGTTCCAGAGCTTCCCGGAGTATACTGACGGCGGTCCGTGCGCCCCTGGTGCGGGGGGGTGGGGCAGGAGCCGTGGTTGGGGCAGGGGCTGTGCCGGGGGCAGGCGCTAAGAACCCCGGGGTGCCTAAGCCAAGCGCTATCGCCTATATGGCGGGGGCTGCGAATCCTTCGGTCCGTCCGGATATCCCCTCCGGCGCCATCGTTGTTTCACCCGGACAATCTATTCAGCAAGCGCTGGATTCTGCCGTTGCCACCGGTAGCAAATGGGTCCTTGTAAAAGCTGGCATCCATACTTTTCCTTCTACGTTGAAGATACCTTCCGGAATTACGCTCATGGGCGAGGGGCTTTCCACTGTTCTGTTCCTCGATGCCGCCTCAGGCCAGAGAGAGGCCATGATCAACGCGGATATAGATATGCACGACGTTACTATTCGTGATCTGGTCATCGAAGCATCCATTCGAACAGACCCCGGTACGGACCCCAATACGAATCGTTCGTCCAAAGGCGGCTACAACCGTGGCGGCATTTTGTTCCGTGCAGAAAAGGAAGGCCAGATGTTGCATATAGCTCTTATTGACCTTACTATCCGGAATGGCACGTATTCTGGTGTTTCCATCAGTGGGGCGGAAGGGGTCACCATCACCAGCTGCGATCTTTCGGAGAATGGCGCCGGTGTGCCGCCCGGCCCCAAACTCAATCACAACCTTTTGCTGGCTCACTGCACCGGTGTCAAGGTTTCCGGCAGCAGGCTGGCCACATCGCCATCAGGCAGCGGGATATCCCTGGACCATTGCAGCGATGTATCCATTACCAATTGTGAAATCGCGCGTAATGGCTATTTTGGCATCCTGGTGGCAGAAAGTAAGCATGTGTTGCTTCGGGGCAACCTGATAGAAGCAAATGATAGCAGCGGCGTGATGGCGGAATTTCTATTCAACGGCAATGAGAAGATCACCGTCAGCGGCAACCGGATCCAGTATAATAACGGCTATGGTGTTGAAGCCCATGTCGTTAAAAACGGCAAAACAGATAATAACATATATGAGGGCAACAGCCAGGGACCTTCTATTGTTTTACAATCCTCCTTGTGATCCTTTTCGCCCCATTGCTTATTTGTAAAATATAGACGCCGGCTGGCATATCGTTGAATGGAAGCGTATTTTCTCCACTTTGTATCGTGGTTCTGCTCACAAGCCGGCCAACAACATCATACAATGAAAGGGAAGCCGTGTTCGCAAAAGCCCCGTTTAGTTTGATGGTGAGTTGGTCAACCACCGGGTTTGGATAGAGCATGAGCGAGTCGGAAGAAAGCGCGATCGCTCCTGTCCTGGTCGTTAGGGTCACGTTGTCGAAGGTACTATTGTCAAGGGCGCTGTTGCCTGAGCTGGCCGCCAATCCGACGTAATACGTACTGTCCATCGCTACGGTGCTGGAACCAATGGTAAACCAGGTGCTGCCATCGGAAGACTGGGATGCTGTGAATGTATTGCCAGCACGCTGCAATCTGAGCCATACGGGTATCCAGGTGAATTTATCTCCGTCTGTCCAGTTCATGGTACTTCCCGATGACGCTCTTGTTCCGAACGCTGCAAGACGCCAGCCGACATCGCCCAGCTTAATGAAGAGGGTCTTCGCGTCCGGCGACAATGATTGGCGGATCATAATCCCTGTTTTGCTTAGCGTGCCTGTTACATTCAACAGGCGTGCCGAGATCGTTATGTCACCGGTGACTGTCGTATACGTATAATGAAATGCATCGGCAGTGCCGCCGATACCGCTGCCGGAGCCGTTGACCAGGAAGGTATTATTCCCTACACCGGCATAGCTTGTGCTGCCGGCAGTGATCACGCTGCCAATATCCTGACCCGACCATCCTGCAAGCAGGGATGTGGATGCTGCCTTTGGAATAGCGCTGGTTTCTGTGGAGTTGTTGCTTGTCCCCGACTGATTGATGGCGGCTACAACATAGTAATAAGTAGTGTCATTACCTACAGACCAGTCAGTATATTGAGCGCTCGTATTGCCTGTCCATGAAGCGATCGTAGTAAAAGGTCCGCCGCTGGACAGGGAACGTTGCACGCGGTAGCCCTGTGCGGTATATCCGGCGGAAGGTGTCCATTGCAGGTCTATCCGCGAGACGCTTGCCGTTGCCTTCAATCCCGTGGGTGCGGGGGGGACGGGCGAAGGCGGATAGGGAGATGCGGCGGCGTCCAGTGTAAATGCCAGCGTACCATAACCGAAGTGGTCCAGGTAGCCGCCATATTCGGGTCTTGTCACTGCGGCGAGCATTTTAGTGTTCGGAGCAGATAAGCCCTTCAGCACGGCATAGTGATTATAGATCAGTTCCCATACAGGGTGGGTGACGCCGCCCCGGCCGTTAGTGGAAACATAAAAATGACGGTCGTTCACGCAATCGTTGTAATATTGGAAAGGCACATCCTGCCATAGATTGTATTTGGCCACATATTCTGCCCCGGCCAGCAAACGATTGTTGTCATAGGCGAAAAGGTCCAGTCCCTGATTCCACGCGATCTGACAAATATAGCCTGCCTCTCCTATCCCCAGCTGCACGTGCCCCTGGTCGCGGCCACTTTCCTGCCATTGCCCGAGATTGCCCGGATGGAGGTAATACACGGCATTTTCGATGTCGCCGTTGCCGATGCCCGTCTTATAATAGTTAACGCCCTGGTTGAATTTTGCCGTATCGTCGCAAAGCACCCCCATGGCCATCAGGGCCTCGATACAGGCAAGATCCCAATTGGCGAAAAAGTGTGTTGAACAGGAGTTCTGGTGGTGTAACAAAAAATCATTACAGGGAGGATAGAGATAAGCGATCATCATATTCTTAAACCGGCTGAGATCTGCGGCATCCCATCCGGGGTACAGTCGTAAAATTTCTGCCGCCAGGGCAAAATTGCAGGTGGAGAGTCCGTTCAGACCCGGTATATCGGCGCCGGTGGGTATCTGGTTCACTGTCGCGGACCATGCATTTAATATTCTTGCCGCACAGTTGGCATGGGTAGTATCCCCTGAAATATACCACCGGAGGGCGTTGAGGTAGGCTGCGTGGGCGTCGAAATCTGCCTGGTTGCGGTTATCCCCAAGATTGGCCAGGGGTGTAGGGTTATAGGTATTTCTCGACCGTGAATCCTTGATCAGTATGTTCCAGTCATCTATCCAGGGATGTGCGCCGGCGGCTACCTGGGTTTTCATCCGGTCGAGATCCGCTTGTGTGTGTAAGCCCCCGGGATGTACAAAGGTCTGCGCCATTAAATATACGGGCTGTGTAAACGATAGGCATAGGGTAAGAACTAAAATGGTTTTTCGCATAAGTAAACATAATAAAAAATGCTTCCGGTTTTGCCGGAAGCATCAACTTGGGACAAATATCTACATGCTATTTTAAAGTTTTATGATCTGACCGGTGCGAACCGACTCATCGGAGGCCAGCGCGATCCGGAGACTGGCGACGGCATCCTGGGTAGCATCGGTGAGATCGATATTCTCCCGTATGGCCCGCAGGAAGAATTGTTGTTCCCGGCGGCAGAGTTCGTCATGATCCGGCTCGTCTTCAAGGTTGATCCAGGTGTCAGGCTGCAGGAATTCGTCCTGTGCGTTAAGGCCGGCCTGGTGGTAGCGGAGGGATTCTGTCTTCGTGTGTGCTTCGACCGAATCGGATTTTCCGCTGCCGCCAGCTTCTTTGGCCACGATCGAGACGGAGCCTTTGGGCCCTATCACGTCTTTCACGAAGAAAGCCGTCTCGCTGATCATGGGTCCCCATCCCGCCTCATACCAACCTATGGACCCATCTTCGAAGCGGATCTGCAGTTGGCCGTAGTTGTAGTTACCGGCGGGGATCTCTTCGGTGAGTCTGGCTCCTATGGCGCTGACCTGTACAGGCCGGGAGCGGGTCATCTGGCACATGACGTCGATGTAGTGAACCCCACAGTCCACGATGGGGCTGAGGCTTTTCATCAGGTTGCGGTGAACGGTCCACATTCTCCCATGGCTTTGCTGGTTAAGGTTCATCCGCATCACCAGGGGTTTGCCCAGCTGTCCGGCCATTTCGATGAAACGTTGCCAGGAGGGGTGATGGCGCAGGATATAGCCTACCACCAGTTTGCGATCCGCTTTGGCGGCGGCGAGTGCCACCCTTTCAGAGCCTTGTATGGTGTCTGCCAACGGCTTCTCGATGAAGACATGGCATCCTTTTTCAAAGGCTTTCAGGGCATAGGCTTCGTGGGTGTCGGGATAAGTGGATATGCAGACTGCGTCCGGACGGGTAGCGGCCAGGGCCTGCTCATAGTTGTCGAACAGGGGGTAGCCGCCACCCAATTTCCGGTTCAGGACCTCTTTGCTCTCGCCGCCAGAGACCAGTCCCACTATAGTAAATCCGTCCAGGTCATGATAGGCCTTTGCGTGAGAAGAGCCCATATTTCCACAGCCTACAACCAGTATCCTGCAATTTTCAATTGCTTTGCTCATCAGGAATATTTTGTCAAATATAAATGTTAAATTTATTGTGAATATTTTAAATGTTCATAAAATGAAGCGCTCCCAAGTACTCCATCCTATTTTATGGCTGTTGAGGGCTGCAGGTTGCTCTCCCGTTGTTATCACACTTATGTATAGCTGTAGGGAGGGAAGTGCGACAGCCGGCAATGGGGCCATGCCTCCGCCTTCACTTCCTGTCATTACAGCCGCGATGATGCCTGTCACTACTTACGAGGATTTTACGGCATCGGTGCAGGGCAAACGCGATGTTGAGATAAAGCCGCAGGTGGATGGTTATCTGACCGGTATAGAGGTGGACGAGGGCGCTTATGTACATAAAGGGCAAACGCTGTTCCACATCGACAGAAGGCCTTTTGAAGAGCAGATGAACAATGCGAAGGCTGCCTTGGTGGCTGCCAGGGCCTCGATGGAAAATGCACAGATCAACGTAGACAAGCTGAAGCCCCTGGTGGAAAACAATGTAGTGTCGGGCGTCCAGCTGAAGTCGGCCGAGGCACTGTATAATAACTCCAAAGCCGCAGTGGATCAGGCCCAGGCGGCCGTGGAATCTGCCGGCATCAATCTCAACTATACCACCATTACGGCTCCCAGCGATGGGTATGTAGGAACCATTCCTTACAAAACGGGAAGCCTTGTCACCAAGGGCATGGATG
>Ga0207671_10001993_pt1 | contig 22502 bp, 21 predicted proteins | sample KBSC24metaG_FD_184352 | JGI IMG/M metagenome (GOLD analysis project Ga0207671, IMG submission 184352) | Corn rhizosphere microbial communities from Kellogg Biological Station, Michigan, USA - KBS C2-4 metaG (SPAdes) (version 2) | ecosystem: Host-associated > Plants > Roots > Rhizosphere > Soil... | reverse complement strand
CAAGGCTGGATGAGCACCGACTGGAAAGTACCTACTGATAATATTTTCCCGTTAATGGATGCTATCCTGGAAAACATTCCACCAGCTCCTATAGCCGAAGGTACATTACAAATGCAGATCACCTCGTTAGATTATTCATCTTTCGTAGGTCGTATCGCTATTGGTCGTGTTGCCCGCGGTACTATCAAAGAAAACATGCCGGTATCATTGGTAAAACGCGATGGTACTATCCAAAAATCAAGGATAAAAGAATTATATACCTTTGAAGGTTTGGGTAAAGTACGCGCTACAGAAGTAGCTTCCGGCGATATCTGTGCGGTAGTTGGTATTGAAGGTTTTGATATTGGCGATACCATTGCCGATTTTGAAAAACCAGAACAACTGGCTGTTATACATATTGATGAGCCTACCATGAACATGTTGTTCACCATCAATACTTCACCTTTCTTTGGTAAAGAAGGTAAATTCGTTACTTCCCGTCACTTACGTGACCGTTTATATAAAGAGATGGAAAAAAACCTGGCGCTTAAGGTTGTTGAAACCGAATCGCCTGACTCATACCTGGTGTATGGTCGTGGTATTCTCCATTTATCTGTATTGATCGAAACCATGCGTCGCGAAGGTTACGAGTTACAGGTTGGCCAGCCACAGGTAATTGTAAAAGAAATTGACGGTGTTAAATGTGAGCCGGTTGAAACATTAATTGTTGATGTACCGGGTGATGTTGCAGGTAAAGTTATTGAGCTGGTAACACAGCGCAAAGGCGATCTGTTGATCATGGAGCCAAAAGGCGACTTACAGCACTTAGAGTTTGATATCCCTGCACGTGGTATTATCGGTTTACGTAACAACGTATTAACCGCTACGGGTGGCGAGGCTATCATGGCTCACCGCTTTAAAGCATACGAGCCATGGAAAGGTAACATTCCGGGTCGTTTAAATGGTGTATTGGTATCTATGGATACTGGTAAAACCACTGCTTTCGCTATTGATAAATTACAGGATCGTGGTCGTTTCCACATTGATCCGGGAGTTGATGTTTACGAAGGACAGGTTTTAGGCGAGCACATCCGTGATAACGATTTGGTGATCAACTTAACCAAAGGCAAGCAGTTAACCAACATGCGCGCATCTGGTAGCGATACCAACGTACGTATTGCACCTGCTATTAAATTCTCGTTAGAAGAGTCAATGGAGTATATCCAGGCCGACGAATACATTGAGGTAACACCACAAAGCATCCGTTTGCGTAAGATATTCCTAAACGAAAACGAAAGAAGGATTAACGCTAAGAAATTTACAAACCAATAATCGGTAAGTAAATTAAAATATAGAGCCCTCCGGAAAATATCCGGAGGGCTTTTTTTATTTATTTACTTCATACTTATAAGTATGTTTTATGTTAAATAAATATCATTTAACATAAATTAACATAAAAAATATATAAAGTGCATGTAATACTTGTAGATTGCGTTTATTAAAACCTAAATAATACAATTAATACATGAAAAACCTAAAAAACAACCTTATGCCATTTATGGCAGGAATGATGATGTTGGGCGCACTTTCGTCCTGCAAGAAAAACCAAAATGTTAGCCCAGAGGCTCAACAGCTTAAATCAAACCCGAAATCTACAAACTATGTTCCGGGAAGTAACCTTTCATCCGGCCTTATTGCTTATTGGTCATGTGATAATACAGCTTATGATTTGTCGGGGCATGGCCATAATGGATCGCTGAATAATATTACTGTAACAACAGACAGGTTTGGTTATCCGCGCGGAGCTTATTATTTTAACGGTTCAAGCAGTTATATATCTGTTCCTGATGCTGCCGAGCTGCGTTTAGGTAATACCGATTTTACACTGAACGCCTGGGTTAGATTAGATGCCTATAACTCATCATTTGGTTCTTCTATTTTAGTTAAACGCTTTAGTGGCATCAATAACGGCTGGGTGTGGACTATCACCGGTAGTAGCAGCAGCCCAACAGGGGTACTTAGCTACGGGCCAGGCGGTGGTAATACTAATGCTTTTGGTAGTACAGTAATTGGCACAGGTACGTGGGCCATGGTTACCAGTATATACAATCTGGCAAGTCAGTCGTTAAGTATTTATGTAAATGGCGTGCTTGATCATACCGTAAGTGGTATATTACCAGCTAATGCTTCTGTAACAGCAGCGCTTTATATAGGCCGCGATGATCCAAGTACGGGTACAAGCTATTTCTTCCAGGGAGCATTAGATGAGATCCGCATGTATAACCGTGCCATCAACAGCACTGAACTTCAACAATTGTATACCGCTACAAGCGTACCTACACCATCATCGGGATTGGTAGCTTACTGGCCGCTTATTAATACTGCCAATGATCTGTCAGGACAAGGGCACAACGGTACAGCCAGCAATGTAACTACCACCTCAGACAGGTTTAACAACCCGGTTGGTGCATATTATTTTAATGGTTCAAGCAGCTTTATTTCAGTACCTCAGCACACAGATCTTGCTTTAAGCGGTACCGACTTCACCATCAATGCCTGGGTTAGACTCGATTCCTATAACAGTTCATTCGGCTCCGTTATACTCGGCGATAGGGTAAGTGGTACAGGTTATGCTGTTAGTGTTTCCGGTTCTGCGAGCAGCACTCCAGGCATATCATCATTTGGTTCAGGCGGCGGTGGCGCCAATGCCCTTAGTACAACTGCTATTGGTCTTGGAAGCTGGCACATGATAACCAGTAAATATAGCGTATCAACCGGCACGTTAACACTTTACATTGATGGTACCTCAAATAGTGTAACCGTTAACCCAAGCTTAACCCCATCCAGTGTGTTAAATACCTTTTATATAGGCAAAGATAACCCAGGTTCGGGCAGCCCAGGCTACTTGCTGAACGGTGGACTGAGCGATATCCGTATCTACAAAAATGCTTTAAGCAATACCGATATACAAAACCTGTATAACGCGCTTAACTAATAAAACTGTTTTTAATAAAAAATGGGTACTGGCAATTGCCAGTATCCATTTTTTATTTTATATGAATTTTAAGTTTTACAGATTAATTGATACTATGGCACCTGTATTGTATCTTTGAAAAGATAATTAGTTTGAACCTTATCTCTTGATATGAAGAATTTTTACCTCTTTTTAATAGCCTCGGTTGCTATAATTTATACGTCGTCCTGTTCAAAAAAAAATAGCCCTCAACCAGATCCTCTTCAGGGAATTTCACTCAGAGATACGCTCACTATGTATCTTGGCGATGCCACGCAGCTGGGTATAAAAACTAACCCTCCGTCTTACGATACCACAAAATTTATATGGCAATCCTCAGATACCACAGTAGTATCGGTTACCAAAACGGGTAAGTTAACAGCCAAAAAAGAAGGCACCTCAACCATAAAACTAAGCAATGCATCAAGTACAAAAACGGCTAGCTGTTTAGTAACCGTTAAAGATGTTTTGAAAATAGGCTTACTGGCCAGCTATCCATTTGATAACAGTGCTGCCGACGTTTCTGGTAATGGCAATAACGGGGAAGCCAGCAATGTAATTGCCGTAGCCAACAGATTTGGGGAGGCTAACAGCGCAGTTTATTTTAATGGCTATAACAGTTTAATTAAAGTGAACGATAATGCCGCTTTGCGTTTGGCGCATACCAGTTTCGCTATTAACACCTGGGTAAAGCTTGATCAGTATAATTACTCATACGGAAGCCAGGTAATCGATAAAAAATTACCTGGGGAAGCCAATGGATGGAATCTTTCTATTACCGGGCAAAGTTTTTATAGTACTGGCCAGGGTGCGTTGGGTATAGTTGCCCTTACAGAAGGTAGCGCCGACTATCGTAACTTTTCTACTATCCCTGTTGGGTTAAACAACTGGCATATGATTACTGTTGTATACGATTATAACCTGCATCAGTTATCCTTTTATATGGATGGCGTGTTTAATACATCATCAATTGGTTTCGCATCGCCAAATTCAGCCGTTTCTACAGATGTTTATATTGGTGCCGATAATCCGTTTGCCGGCAGCGATGGATATTTCCTGAAAGGCGCCCTTGATGATCTGCGTTTATATGACAGAGCATTAAATGCTTCGGATGTTAAGCGATTGTATACTGTAAAACATTAGTATTTTTCCTGCGGGAATACATTGAATACAAAAAGAGGTTTTAATTTTAAAACCTCTTTTTGTATTAATAAGGCGATATGATTTAATGTGTTAACTCATTTTTTTAACTTAGCCGCATGAGAGGTAATGATAGGTTATACCCATCTGTATTTAATCCACGGTATATAACCCTGTCTCAGTTAAGAGACCGGACTTTAGAAAAAATAAAAGAACTTACACGGCATGACGGCAAACTTTTACTGGCCGACTTTGGTTGCGGTGATATGCCCTATCGCGAAATTATTGAGCCGCTTGTTGGAAAATATCTCGGTATCGACCTGGATATGAACCCTAAGGCTGAGCATCACATAGGTTTCGACAGTAAAACAACCCTACCCGATAACTATACCGACATTGTTTTATCAAACCAGGTATTGGAACATGTTGATACCCCATCGGGATATCTGCAAGAGGCTCTGCGCATTTTAAAACCAGGTGGCTCTATGCTTATCAGTACCCACGGTTATTGGTTTTATCATCCCACACCCAATGATTACTGGCGCTGGACAAGCGCCGGCTTAAGAAAAACCATCGAAGCCGAAGGATTCAGGGTCAATTCCTTTCATGGAATTTTGGGATTGCCGGCCAGCGGGCTCCAGCTGTTTCAGGATGGTATATACTTGAAATTACCCAAATTACTGAGGCCTGTTTTCGCGCTCATCATGCAAACCTTTATCATCTTGTTTAACAAGATCAGTTCGCAGGAGCAGCGTAACCGCGATGGAGCCATTTATGTAATTGTTGCACAAAAGCCGCTTTAATATTATTTATTAACTTTGTACGGCAAGCATAGCCTTAAATATTATTCTCTGTATTTGTAATGATCGAAAATCTGAATCGCGAAACTGTTGTGTCTTATTATGATGAGCACGTTAAAAATAAACTGAACGATTATATCAAGGTTAATCCCCGTATTGAGTACGGCTGGAAAACTATTAAACGTTTTGCGCCATCAAATCCAAAACGCATTTTAGAAGTGGGCTGCGGCATGGGTAATATCAGTTCGAGAATGCACAAATATTGGCCCGATGCTGTCATTACCGGCATTGATATCAGCACGCTTTCTATACAAATAGCTCAGAAGTTATTTGCCGATGACAAGCTCAGCTTCAGGGAAACCATATTAACCCCCGAAACATTTAATGAACAGTTTGATCTGATCATTTTTATGGATGTTTATGAACATATTGCGGTAAACGATCGTCCCGATGTTCATGCCGCACTGGCCAAAATATTAAATAATAAAGGTAAGATCATTCTTACCGTACCAACACCGCACAACCTGAAATGGTCATTGGTAAATAAGCCCGAAACCATGCAGCCGGTAGATGAACACATATCATATGAAGTAATAGGCAGGCTTGCCGCCGATACCGGTACCGAAGTGATCCTGTACCAGCTGAAAAATGTATGGAATGTGGGTGATTACGCACACATCGTACTGGAGAAGAATGACGATTTTGAAGCCGCCTTTTTTCATCCCAAACCGGTAAGTGCCGGGCAACGGAGTCAGCGTATCATCAGTAAGGCCAGGGCCAAACTGGGTAGCTTTTTCCGCAATTATTACGTTCGCCGAAAACTGGGATAAACATGGGCGGAGCTTATAACTTATGTATCATTAAACCTAATAAATCCGCTTTTTCAGAAACCTTTGTACAAGCGCATATCGATGGGCTGGCCGGCAACAAAAAGGTTTTGTACGGAGGCGCGTTCCCGGTATATGATCATCAGGATAAACCCCTTATCCGGTCGAAATTTGGGTTGTTAAACTACCTGATCCAGAAACGGATATTTAAACGCAAAAACATCAGTGTAAGGACCAGGGCCTTAAAAAACTATCTTATTGATCAGCATATAGATGCCGTGTTTGCCGAATATGGCATGGTAGGCGCATCCGTAACCGAGGCTTGTAAACTGGCCGGAGTACCCCTGGTGATACATTTTCATGGTGCCGATGTTTTTCACCGGAAAACAGTAGCCGAATATCATGATCTGTATCAAAAAGCTTTTGCCTATGCCAGCGCTTTTATCGCGGTATCTGCCGAAATGGCTGATACACTGAAACAAATGGGTGCGCCTGCCGCTAAGGTGATCAATGCCTCCTGCGGAGTGGAAACCAAAGATTTTCCTTTACTTGATATTTCCGGTTCGCAGAAAGACTTTCTGTTTGTAGGTCGTTTTGTGGAGAAGAAATCTCCGGGATCATTGGTTAAGGCATTTAAAATTGTTACCGAAACATACCCGGATGCCCGGTTATGGATGGTGGGTGCCGGACCTTTGTTTGACGAAACCAGGAAACTAATAAATCAACTTGACCTCGATAACAACATCACCTTAACCGGAGTTTTAAAACCAGCCCTGATCAGGGAACTGATGAAAAGGATGCGGGCCTTTGTACAACATTCTGTAACCGCGGCCGATGGCGATAAAGAGGGAACACCGGTTACAGTATTAGAGGCTTCTTCATCGGGCCTGCCTGTTGTATCAACACGTCATTCCGGTATTAAAGAGGCCGTGATTGATGGTGTTACCGGATTTTTGGTTGATGAACACGATATAGCAGACATGGCTGCAAAGATGATCGAATTAGCTGCATCGCCAGAATTGGCTGTAAAGCTTGGTAAAGCAGGTCACGAGCACATGGTAAATAATTACGATATGAAATTGAGGATCACTTTACTCAATAATGTAATTCAAAAAAGTATAGTTTAATTAACAGGTAAATGAACCTATTACAAAAGCAGGGATTTCTGAATAGCTTGATACTGTATGCAGGTACTGCTTTAGGTTTTTTTAACCTCGTTATCCTGTTTCAGCGGTTTTTAACGCTGGAGCAGATCGGTTTTTTTTCGTTGCTGATAGCCGTTTCTTTGCTTTACGCGCAAGTTGCATCAGTTGGTATCAGCAATGTTATTTTAAAATACTTTCCTTATTACCGTACCAACGATAAAAAGCATGGTGGTTTTGCCACTTTTGTAACCTTGTGGACGCTGTTGGGCTTTGTAGTGTTCACCCTGCTGTTTTGCTTATTTAAGGACCACATTGTTAGTTATTACAGCCAAAAAAAGGGAGGGTCGTTACTGGTAAAATACTTCTACTACCTCATCCCTTTAGCCTTTTTAACCACAGTTTTTGCCGTATTGGAAAGTATGGCGCTTACCGTTTTTAAAAATGTATTATCCTCATTTCTGCGCGAGGCGGGGCTGCGTTTATTTACGCTCGCCAGTGTATTGCTCATTGCGGCAGCTGTGATCAATTATCATGATTTTTTATGGATATATATTGGTGCCAACGTACTTATGGTGCTTATTTTATTGGTTTACGTATCCAAAGGCAAACATTTTAAACTGGCGCCTATATCTGCCCAGCTACTGAAAGAAAAAGGCAAATTTTTAAACTACGGGGTTTATACCGTTTTAAGCGGTACCTCATACGTGCTGATCCAAAATCTGGATATTATTTTGCTAAGCGCCTTAACCAACGATAAACTGGTAGGTATTTATACCACCTTTTTCAGCATAGCTATTGTGATTAGTTTGCCGGCCAAGGCTTTAAGCCGCACCTCGTTACAGATAGTATCACAGGCATGGGCAACTAACGATCTGGCCAAGATCGGTAAGATCTATTATAAAACCTCCGTGGTACAAATGCTTATTGGTTGTTTACTGTTCATTGGTTTGGTGGCAAACCAACAATTTGTTATTGTACTGCTACATAAGCCCGAGTATGCAGGTTATTTTGATGTTTTTGTGGTAGTTGGTTTAGCTTTCCTGGTTGACATGACAGGCGGACTGAACAATTACATCATGAATATTTCTAAATATTATCGCCTTACCACCCTGTTTATTGTATTGGGGGTTATTTTTTGTGCAGGGCTCAATTGGTTGCTCATACCCCGTATTGGCATGATGGGAGCGGGGATATCTTATTTGTTTACCATGTTCGCGCTTAACCTGGCTTACACCTTGTTTGTAAAAATAAAATTTGGTCTGCAACCTTTCGGTAAAGCGCATATATGGATACTGCTCATCGGTGTAGCCTGTCTGTTGATTGGGCTGTACCTGCCGGTATTAAAGAATGTTTATGTTGATATGGTATATCGCAGCATGATTATAGGCATAATATATACTGCTCTGGCTTACTTTTTAAAGATATCTGAGGATATTAACAGCGTATTCGACCGGCTTTTGAAGAAGAAGTAGCCTGGTACAATGGTTTTAAATGTATAGATTTCAGATGTGCGGATGTGCCAATAATTTAATCACATTATTTTTTTATCCGCACATCTGAAATCTGCACATCTGATTTTTTTTATTTATTTGAAACAGAAACATTGAAGCTATAGTTTTACTTTCGTAACTCATGCAGGAATCAATTATTGGCGGAAACTACAAAACCGCGTACGATCAGTTTTATCAAAAGCACGACGAGGCCTGGCGTATGCTCAGCGCTAAGTACAAGGCGCAGCATATCATAGAGGTTTGCCGTGGATTAACTTTTACCAAAGTGCTGGAAGTAGGCGCAGGTGATGGCAGTATCCTCAAAATACTGTCAGATAATAACTTCGCCTCCGAGTACCACGCTGTTGAAATATCGGGCAGTGGAGTGGAGTATATACAGTCGCGTGGTATTAAGGATCTGCGGTCGGCGCAGGTATTTGATGGCTATAAACTGCCTTTTGATGATGATAGCTTTGATCTGGTGATCCTGTCGCATGTGCTGGAACATGTAGAGCATGAACGCCTGCTGCTGCGCGAATTGCGGCGGGTAGGCAAGCAATGTGTTATTGAAGTGCCCCGCGATTATAGAACCGGGGTTGATACCCGTATCAAACATTTTTTGGCTTACGGCCACATCAATGTATATACGCCAACATCGCTGCGCTACCTGCTACGTACCGAAGGGTTTGAGATAGAGAACGACCTCACATCGATGATTGAGCCCGAAGTAACCCGCTTTAACGCTTACGTGAACCAGAAAAAAAATAAAAGCTTTATAAAAAATCTGAAGATAGCAGCGGAGTTTACAGTTAAACAAAGCCTGGGAAAAATTTTCGGAAAAAAAGTAACAGAACAATTTGCCAACGCTTATACCGTTTTGTGTAAGAAAGCGACTAACCAACCCGAATTGTTTTAATAGTATCAAGTATCAAGACTTTTGATCGTGTTACGAAAAATTGTAGCTGTCGTGATACTTGATACTAGCTACTTGATACCCATCGATACCCAACAAAAAAATAACTATGCAGCAACTTGCTCCTATAGCCTTATTTGTTTATAACCGGCCCGGTCATACGCGTCGTACACTGGTCCATTTGCAAAAAAACGTATTGGCAGATGAATCAAGATTATATATTTTTTGTGATGCCGCCAAAACCGATGCTGACCGCGACAAGGTAGAGCAGGTAAGGCAGATAGCCCGCGAAACCACTGGTTTTAAATCGGTAAGGGTTATTGAGCGCGACCATAACCTGGGTCTCGCCGAATCTATCATTAGTGGAGTAACCCAACTGGTGTATGAATATGGCAAGGTGATCGTTTTTGAGGATGATCTGTTGTCGTCGCCCTATACGCTCGAATATTTTAACGAGGCACTAACCCATTATGCCAGTCAGGAAAAGGTGATGCATATAGGCGCCTACATGTATAACCTGAAAGATAAGGACCTGCCCGAGTCCTTTTTTTACCGGGCGGCCAGCAGCTGGGGCTGGGCAACATGGGCCCGTGCCTGGAACCATTTTGAACCTGATATTGATAAACTGATAGCCCAGTTTGATACGCTCAGCATCATCCGCTTTTCGATAGAAGGCAAGATGAATTTCTGGCGGCAGGTGCAGGAATTTAAAGCGGGCAAAAACAATTCCTGGGCCATACGCTGGTACGCTTCCATCTTTTTACGGGGCGGACTTACGCTTAACCCTTCGCGCTCGCTCATTAACAACATCGGGCACGATGGCACCGGCGTACACTCCAACCGCGAAAACATGTACGATGTGCACATCTCGCAGCAGCCCGTCAAAGAGTTCCCCGACGTGATCGAGGAAAACGAAAAAGCCTACCAGGCCATCAAACATTTCCTGGCACATCGCAAAGGCAACCTGTTTAAGCGCATGGTGAGGTTTGTGAGGCAAAAGGTGGGGTGAGTCCCCGGCCCGCTGAAGGTTGGGTGTGCGATTTTCTCTTTTAGGAAACAAACCAAATTAAGTATGTCATTGCGAGGAGGAACGACGAAGCAATCTCCTCGCGTTCTCTTCAATAAAAATAGCCACGAGATTGCCACGCTTCGCTCGCAATGACATGGTTGGTTTCCGCCTCTCCAAGCTTTTTTCCCACCAAAAAAATCAGTATATTTGTATATACTACAGCCCGGTTATCTCCTGAAAAAGATAACCGGGCTGTTTTGTTAAGGCGGAAAAGAACACAAAAACCGACCGTTCTGCATGTAGTTATTTGAAAATCAGTAAACTAATACTTTTTAAAGTTTTCAAAACGCGTTAAAACCACGTTAAAATTTGTTAAAAAGTGTTAAAATGAGATGTTTTGAATGAATTTTTAACTGTTTTTACCCCGTTTTTGAACAGAAAAGTGTTAAAATTTAAGGTTTAAAAAGTTTTGCCGGGCTGATTTTAGCAGAATTGTTAAAAAGCGTATCGTCAGAAAAATATCGCCAAAAACAAAACGAGTTTTTAGGACTGGTCGGTATTTGGGTTCGGCCGAATAAATGTATTTTTGGAGCATGTTAAAAGTAGTGCATCTGAATACCTATGATGGCAATGGTGGCGCGGGCCGGGCCTGTATGCGCCTTAATCGGGCACTGCTCAGTCAAAATGTCGATTCAAAGGTCATCGTGCACTATAAGTTCGGGAAAAACCCGCAGGTGGGTGCTTTTAACAGCAATCCTATACAGAAAGCCTATGCCGCAGCTACCATTATCCTGGAGCGGATATTGGCTAAAAGGTACCTGAAACCTTTATCGCGCACCCCTTTTTCATTTACCTGGTTCGGGCGGTCGGTTATCCGCCACCCGGCGGTGAAAAATGCAGATATTATACACCTGCACTGGATTAATCACGGTTTCCTGGATCCTAAGCACATAGCCGAGATAGCCAAACTCAACAAACCCGTGGTATGGACTTTCCATGATAGTAATGCCTTTACCGGCGGCTGCCATGTACGCTATGCCTGTGATCATTATATGCGGGAATGCGGTAATTGTCCGCTGCTGATCCATGAGGGAGACAACGATATTTCGCATAAAATATGGCAGCAAAAGCGCAAGACTTATGATGTGCTTGACTTTGCCGTCGCTGCCCCAAGTACCTGGATGCAGGCATCGGTAAAAAATAGTAGCCTGATGCGAGGTAAGGCGGTAAATCATATCCCCAATACGCTTGAAACCGATATTTTTAAACCTACTGATAAAAAACAGGCCAAACAGAAAGCCGGGCTGCCTACGGATAAATTTATCTTCCTGAGTGGTTTTATGCCCTCGCGGAAAGACCTGCACAAGGGTACGCAATACCTGCTGGATAGCCTGGAATTGTTGAAACAGCGTTTAGGTGCCGAATCAGACCAGGTAGAGCTAGTGGTATTTGGGAACCGCGGAACAGAAAGCGTGCCCGATTTTCCGTTCAAGACCAGCTTTTTGGGTACTATCAATAATGATGAACAACTGGCACAATACTATGCTGCTGCCGATGCTTTCCTGATACCATCACTGGAGGATAACCTGCCTTACACTGTGATGGAAAGCCTGGCTTGCGGAACGCCCGTAATAGCCTTTACAACAGGCGGGATACCCGATATGGTACAGCATGGATACAATGGCTACCTGGCCACTTATCGCTCGGCTGAGAGCTTTACAGATGGCATGGAATGGATCATCAAACATCCCGATCAGGAACTGATACAACAGCAGGCCAGAAAAACGATCATGGACACGTTCTCGGAAGAAGTTATTGCCCAAAAGCATATCCGGCTTTATCAAAGTCTATTGCAAAAGGAGGGGATTGATGTTTGAGCCTAAACTGAGCGTGATCACCATCGTGTATAATAATGTACGTGATATTGAGCGTACTATGCGCTCGGTTTTAGGGCAGACCTACACGAATATTGAATATATTATTGTCGATGGTTTATCAAATGATGGGACGCTGGAGGTGATCAATAAATACCGCGACCGCATCAGTAAATTGATCAGCGAAAAGGATAAGGGTATCTATGATGCCATGAACAAAGGTTTGGCTATGGCTACCGGCGATTACGTGATCTTCATGAACTCAGGCGATGAATTTTATGCCCCGGATACTGTGGCCGCTGTTTTTGCCTCGGCAGAAGATGCCGACATTTATTATGGCGAAACGGAGATGATAGATGATAATGGCCAAAATTTGGGACAACGCAGGCACGAGGCACCCGCTGCATTTACCTGGCGTAGTTTTAAATATGGCATGAGTATCAGTCACCAGGCCATCTATATCAGGCGTAGTTTAACGGAACCTTATGATAACCAGTATCAGCTTAGTGCCGATATTGACTGGATCATCCGCGCAGCAAAAAAGGCTAAGAAAATAGTGAATGTGAATGGGTACGTAGCCAAATACCTGGTAGGGGGTATGTCGAAAAAGAGACATCGCCAAAGCCTGCAGGAGCGTTTTGATATTATGAAACGGTATTATGGATTTATCCCTACTGTTTTTAATCACATTGTAATTGCCTTTAATCTGGGCTGGTATTGGCTCAAAAACAAGCGTACGAACGATTAACGCATAAAAAAAGCGATGGATCTTACACCCATCGCTTTTCATTAATATAGTTAAGCCTTATGCTTTTTTAGTGGCAGGCTTAACTGCAGGTTTCTTTTTGGTTTCGGTATAGATTGCACCGCCCAGAGCCAACACCAATAGGATGGATCCTGCCAGAGAAATGTTTTCACCGGCATAATAGGAGGTTGGGTGGAATATAAACTCGATCTTGTGGTTACCAACAGGTATCTGCGCCGCACGTAAAAGATAATTAGCGCGGAAGTATGGTTTTTCAACCCCATCGATCAGCATTTTCCATCCTTTATTATAATACACCTCAGAGAACACCGCTATTTGTGAGGCGGTAGAGCCACTTTGGTATATCATATGATCTGGATTGTAACTTACCAGGTCAATTTTGCCGGCAGGATCGTTCCCTAATGCTTTTTCGTCGATATCATTTTTATATTGCTTATCAACGATAGCTTCATTTTTAGGATCAAAGCTGCTGATAGCCTGCATTTCCTGATCGGCATTATCGGCATATTTGATGCTTTTTATAAACCAGGCATGTCCGCATGCAGTTTGGTTAGCCTGCATGGCCAGATTTTGGCTTTTGGGGTCCTGTGAAATAATATACTTGGTGTTTAGCATATCCAACACTTCGTGATTGATGCTTTTGGTTAGCTGTTCATCAACAACTTCTTCAAAACGCTTTAATCTTGCAGCTGAGTACCCGCCTATCGATTTGTAGAAAAATGGAGTAATACCATCACCTTTGATAGATTGGGTAAGATCAATAACCCGGAAATCAGGGTCTTTGTCTTTCAAAATAAACTGGTCAACCTCACGTGGTTGAGGCGCGTTATTATCTTGTTTAGCGGCAAAGCTATCGTTATTTAAATAGCGTTTATCCACCGTCCACAGATCCACCAGTATCAGGGCCAGAAAACCTACAGATAACACTGTGACATTGATCTTCTTTTTAATAAAGGCCCAGGTAATAGCAAATGTTAAGGCCACAAAAATAAGCGAGCGCAAAGCATCGGCTTGTGCAACAGAAGCTCTGTCTTCAATCAGTGCCTGAGCTAATGAGCTCGCCGTAGCGTTATCAATTTTCAGCATTTGCGAGAGCTGATCGATGTAAGCCAGTTGATTGCTGGGTTTAAATGATAAAAACAGGCTTGGTAGTACAGCAATAATTAGGGTAATACCGCCAGTTATATAAAATGTGATCTTTAGTTTTTTAAACAGATCGGCCTTATTGTCATTTACAATAGCCTCGTTCACGGCCAGTAATGCCAGTATTGGGAAGCATAAGCCTGCTACAGCCAAAATAGACTCCACCGCTCTGAATTTATTATAAAGCGGGAAGTAATTAAAGAACAGATCAGACACATATGGCCAATTTTTACCGAACGAGAGCAGCATGGTAAAAATAACTGCGCCCAGTAACCACCATTTGATACGGTTTTTGACGATAAGCAAGCCCCATATAAACAAAAAACAGATAACAGCGCCAAAGTAAAAAGGTCCTTCGGTAAATGGTTTTTCGCCCCAGTAAAGCGGCATTGCGTTTTGGGCTATATAGACTGCCTGATCGGCTGGGGCACCTTTGTCAACCAATGCTTTGACTACATGAGAGTCTGCGTCCGAAGGTCCCCTGCCACCACCACCATATGCGTTAGGTATCAGGAAAGTGATACACTCACCCACACCCTGACTCCACTGATACGCATAGTCTTTAGGTAAACCATTGCTGGGCTCTGTAGTATGTTGTGTTAAGTTTGATTTACCGCGGATGGTATCTTTACCATACTCGTAAGTGCTCCAAAGCATGGATGCGTTTACGGCTATAGCCAATACAACAGCAGCGCCTACATAAGCTAATGACTTTAAAAAAGCGGCCGTTGTTTTACTTTTGATAGCATGATATAGCTCAATAAAAACCAGGATAAGCAACACCAGTAAAAGATAATAGGTCATCTGTACGTGGTTAGCTCTGATTTCTAAAGCCAGCGCCAATGCGGTTATGGCAGCGCCAATAAAATGTTTCCCTCTTATAATAAGTAGGATACCCGCTAAGATAGGAGCGAAAAAGGCTATCGCGAAAGCCTGGTTAGCATGCCCCGCCACGAGTAATATGATATTGTAGGATGAAAACGTAAAAGCAATGGCCCCCGCTGCTGCCAGCCATGGGTTGAGCTTCAATACAGAAAAAAGGAGGTATGCGCCTAACAGGAAAACCAATATGGTGCCAACCGGACTGGGCAGGGAATAGTTGATAGCATTTATCACCCACGAAGTTAAATTGGCTTTATAAGGCGCCCATATTTGAAAGGCTGGCATACCGCCATATATCTGGTTGGTCCATAAAATGGTAGTGTCTTTTGCCTTGTAATCATTGATCTCTTTTTGGGTTGATTGTGCCCTTGTAACGTCATTTTGCCCGAGGGTTTTTCCCTGAAATGCAGGAGTAAAATAGATAAAGCAGATCACGAGGAAAATAGCAGCTATAATAAAGTGGATGCTATTACGCTTAAACCAGTTGTTCATTTAAGTTTTTTGAAATGGATAATATATATTCCTCAAAAATAGAAATTTGAATGACAATTACATGAAGAGAATCAAGATATCAGAATCAAGAGTCAAGAATCAAAGTTTTATATAAAATGATGATGGTATAAGAAGAAATCAGGACTGTAATTCTTATATCTTGATTCTAACTTCTTGACTCTTGCAACTTAACAGGTAAGCTCGCGGCTGCGGAGTAGGAAAAACAACAATATCATACCGGCAAGGCTTACTGCGTAGGCTATCACTTGGGGTTTGCCATAATCTTCGCGGTTTTTGCGTATGCTGAAAAAATTATAGAGGGCAAGGGCACCTAAAACCACCCAAAAAAATGTACCGATCTTAGCGCAGGTAGCAAATAACTGCAGGGCAACTGTAAACACGATGTAATTGGCCACAATGAGTATAACAGACTCGGAGGTGTTGTTATGGTTTGGGCGTCTTTTGTATACTTCTTCTGGCAGCATATTGATTATTTCACTTCTTCGTAATCAATAAACTCGCCTTCAGAATCAGGCACGGTACTTCTTTTTCCCTGCGGGATATAATCAACCTTGATAGTGCCATCCGGTCGTTTTGATGATTGGCGTTGTTGCTGCTGTGCTTGTTGCTGGGCCTTATTCACCACGCTTTCAAAAAGCACAGGAAGCAGGTATCGTACTAAACTACGTATGATATATAGTATACAAATTGATATGAGTAGAAAACGGATTAAAAGCATCACATTAATTTTTAGCTTACAAATATAAGTTATATAACGTAAAAATTGTTTTAATATGATTACGGATAGATGTGCAAATGTGCGGATTACAGATGTGCAGATGAAAAATCTACTTTCCTGTGATACTCATTTGCCTATTTACACAGCTGAAATCTGCCCATCTAAAATTTTTCTTCCATCATTTTTTCTAAAGCAAACATTTCATCGCGCAGCTTGGCGGCCAGTAAAAAGTCCATATCCTTGGCTGCCGCGAGCATGTCTTTTTTAGTATTGTCGATCGATTTTTTCAGATCCGCCTTGGTCATATACTGGACTATCGGGTCGGCAGCCAGTGATACGGAATCAGCTTCTACATAAGCCTTTTGTACACCGCCCTGAAAATCGACTACCGAAGTTTGCTCCATGATCTCCTCGCGTGATTTACCTACCGTTGTCGGGGTTATGCCGCGTTCGGTATTATAGGCGATCTGTATATCACGCCGGCGATTGGTCTCATCCATCGTGATCTGCATGGAGTCCGTGATCTTATCAGCATACATGATCACCCGGCCGCGATCATTGCGGGCAGCACGACCAATGGTTTGTATCAACGAGCGTTCAGAACGCAGGAAACCTTCTTTATCGGCATCCAAAATCGCCACTAAGGATACTTCTGGCAGGTCGAGCCCCTCACGTAACAGATTGATACCGATCAATACATCAAATTCACCTAAACGCAAGCCCCTTAGTATCTCTACCCGCTGCAGGGTTTTTACTTCAGAGTGGATGTAGCGGCATTTAATGCCCAGGCGGTCCATATACTTAGCCAGTTCCTCAGCCATACGTTTGGTGAGTGTGGTTACCAGCACACGGTCGCCCATTTTGATGGTCTTATCTACCTCATCCAGCAAGTCGTCAACCTGGTTGATCACCGGACGAACGTCAATAACGGGATCAAGCAAACCGGTAGGGCGTATTACCTGCTCCACCACTACACCGCCGGATTTTTCCAGCTCAAAATCACCTGGAGTAGCGCTCACATATATGGTTTGGGGAGCCAGTTTCTCAAACTCCTGGAAGTTGAGCGGACGGTTATCCAAAGCGGCCGGCAAGCGGAAACCATAATCCACCAATGATATTTTGCGTGACCGGTCACCCCCATACATGGCCCTGATCTGCGGAACGGTTACGTGGCTCTCATCAATCACCATCAGGTAATCATCGGGGAAATAATCCAACAGGCAGAAGGGGCGTGCGCCGGGCTGTCGCCCGTCAAAAAAGCGGGAATAGTTTTCGATACCCGAGCAATAGCCCAGTTCCCGTATCATTTCCAGATCGTAGTTAACCCTTTCTTCCAGGCGTTTAGCCTCCAGGAAACGACCATCGTCAATAAACTGCTTTTTGCGGGTCTCCAATTCTTCCTGTATAGCCCAGATAGATTGGGTAAAACGCTCACGGGGGGCAACGTACAGGTTGGCCGGATACACGACCATATGTGTCATTTTTTCGACCGTTTTTCCTGTGGTCACATCAAAAGTGCTGAGTTCTTCAATGTCATCCCCGAAGAAGGAAATGCGGTAAGCATAATCCAGGTAAGCCGGGAAAATATCAACCGTATCACCTTTAACCCGGAAGGTGCCACGCTTAAAATCGGCGGTGGTGCGGGCATAAAGGATCTCGACCAGACGATGCAAAAAGGCATTGCGGCTGATGCGTGTACCTACCGCGAACTTGAAAACCGAGTCGGCAAAGTCGTCGGGGTTACCCATACCATAGATACAGGATATGGATGATACCACGATAACATCCCTGCGGCCCGACATTAAGGCCGAGGTAGTCCGCAAACGTAGTTTCTCTATCTCCTCGTTTATTTGCAGGTCTTTTTCAATGTATGTATTAGTGGTAGGTATAAACGCTTCGGGTTGATAATAGTCGTAGTACGACACAAAGTAGTTCACCGCGTTTTCCGGGAAAAACTGCTTGAACTCGCCGTACAGCTGCGCTGCCAGGGTTTTATTATGGCTCAGGATCAGCGTAGGCTTTTGTGTTTGCTGTATCACATTAGCAATAGAAAATGTTTTACCCGATCCGGTAACACCCAGCAGGGTTTGAAAAGGATCGCCATTATTTACACCTTCAACCAGTTGCCTGATGGCCTCGGGCTGGTCGCCGGTGGGGAAGTATTGGGAGGTTAAATTAAAATCCATGTTGTTATGTAAAAATACAAATATTCCTGCAATAGGTTTTGCAATTCAAAATAAGTGCGGGATAATGACAACCGTATGTCAGCAGGATTTGGAAGACCAAAAAATCTTCTTGCCGACGAGGGTCAGTTTTTCGCTCCCTCTTTTACCCGGTAAAAACAGAACTTATAAAATTCAAACCAACCATCCCCCCAGGGATACTTTTTAAACCCTTATTTTTAACACTTTTCTGTCCATAATTGGGGTGAAAATCGCTTAAAAATGCTCCAAAACTCATGCAAAACCATCTATTTTAACACTTTTTAACAAATTTTTGATGGGTTTTGAAAAGTTTGAAAAGTATTAGATTGTTGATTGTCAAATAACTAAATGAAAATATGTCAATTTTTGGCTTGTTTTGTCCCTTTCATCAAACAGCCCTGCTTACAATTTTCAAAGTAAGCAGGGCTGGCCTGTGGTGTAATTAAAGATACAAAAAATAGTTGGGATGTGCAAGGGGAAGAACCGACTCCCCCTGTCATCGCTCATTTTCCTATGTGTCATTGCGAGGAGGTACGACGAAGCAATCTCGTAGCTATTCTCACCGATGAGAACGAGAGGAGATTGCCGCGCTACGCTCGCAATGACATGGTGTACTCACCCTCTTTCCGCCGTAGGCGAAGAGAGGGTCGTCCAGCGAAGCGCAGACGGGGTGAGTCGCCTACGCTCCGTAAGCCTTCAACTAATTTTTAAACTAATCCGCTTAGCCCGCTCAAACATACTCAGGCGTTTCATTTGTTCTTCCACCTCGCTGATGGCCAGTAACAGGTTGTTTTGTGTAGTAGTGAGTTCTGTTAAAGCCGCTATCATCACATCCCAAACGGGTTTCATTTGCTCAATCAGTTCCTGGCCCTTTGGCGTGAGCTGGATCAGGCGTTTTCTTTCATCGGTCGTATCCTTTTTAGAGCGGATCAGTTTTACTTTTTCCAGCTCCTTCAGCAAACTAATGGTAGAAGGGTGGGTGTAACCAATTTCGTTTGCAATTTCCACCACGCTCAAAACCGATCGCAGGTGCAGGGTATAGATCACCGGGAACCATTTGGGTTCAAAATCAATACCATTGGCCTTATATATCAGCACCCCATCCTTACGCAACTGATCGCTAAGACGCTGCAATCTGGTTGCAATGGCTAAAATGCCCGATTCATCTATCACATTCATATATAAACCTGTGCTTAATTTGTCAAATGTAGGTGATAAAAAATAGTATCCTTGCTCATTAACGGAAATGATGGCGGCAATTCATTTTTGGCCAGCCGGATAAAACCATTGCGTTCATAAAAACGATGGGCCGCTTTAAATGCTTCAACCGTACCTAAATAAAGATCGGTGATCTGCTTCTGCCGGCAATAATCAATCAGTGTATCAAGCAATGATTGACCGGTGCCCCACTCTTTGCCCCGGTATGCTTCCCGCACAAACATTTTACGGATAGCGCCGGCATGCTTGTCGAAAGCAATTAAGGCGATGGTGCCTGCCAGCAGTTCATTGTGTTTGGCTCCCCAGAAGTTGCCGCCGGTTTGATGATAGTTTTTTTCAATATCCAGCAGGTCGGGTTGCTCTTCGATGGTAATAGGAACACCAAATTCAATTCGCTGTATAGGTAAAACAACGTCAATGATCTGCTCGCTGTAATCATTAGTTAATGGGGTAATAACAAGTTTGTTCATGGCAATAAAATTTATATCCAAAACTACGTAGTTAACTACATATATTCATAATGGAATTGTAATTTTTTTTAGTATCAATTAGTATCAAGTAGTTAGCATCAAGTATCACGACTTCTGAAACTTAAAACTTATATTTACGTTATTCAAAAATCCTGATACTTGATACTGGCTACTTGATACTAAATCTAAAAGCATGATCTTTATTCTCAATAAAACCAATACCATTGCTAACCAGTTTTTGGCCGAACTAAGGGATGCCGATATTCAGCAGGATAAAGCGCGCTTTAGGTATAACCAGGAAAAACTGGGGCAGATACTGGCCTATGAGCTCAGTAAAACACTCTCCTATGAAATCAAGGAGGTACAGACCTCATTGGGGACGGCCACGGTGAGCGTACCTGTTGATCAGCCGGTGCTGGGGACTATTCTGCGTGCCGGTTTACCCTTTCACCAGGGTTTTATAAATTATTTTGATCAATCGGCTTCGGCTTTTATTACCGCGTATCGCAAAGTAAAACGTACCGGCGATTTTGTGATCCAGGTTGATCATATCTCCACCCCCAATCTCGACGGTAAAATATTTATCCTTTGCGATACCATGCTGGCCACGGGGCAAAGCATCGTGGTGGTATGCAAGGAACTCATGGCCCAGTATAAAATAAAAGAGCTGCATATAGCTGCCGTAATAGCCAGTACCGAAGGCGTAGCGCATGTGCGGGCAAATCTGCCTAAAGCAAAATTATGGCTCTGCGCCATTGACGATGAAATGACCAGCAAAGCCTATATAGTACCCGGCCTGGGTGATGCCGGCGACCTGGCTTTTGGGGAAAAGGCTTAGTTGGATTTCGGAATTCGGATGTTCAATTTTTAACTATCGTTTATTTTTAATTGTGTTAAAGAAGGCTACGCCGTTTCGGATTTAGAAAGGGAATAGTTTAATTTTGGAGTCTGTCTGAACCATGATTTATTGGATTACAGGATTCCCATGATGCTGGTTTGAAAAGAAAAATCCTTTAATCCCTTAATCAGGAAAATCGTGGTTCAGACAGAAATTGAACATCCAAATATCCAAATGAACAAATATAAACACATCTTCTTTGATCTCGACCATACTATCTGGGATTTTGATAAAAACGCGGAAGAAACCCTGCACGAGCTTTTTATTCTACACCGCTTACAGGAAATCGGTTTACCATCGGCCGATGTGTTCATCGAAACTTATACCCGTAATAACCACGAGCTTTGGGCGCAATACCATACGGGTGTTATCACCAAAAAAGAGTTGCGTGATGCCCGTTTTAAAAGAACTTTTATACAGCTCGGCTTGCACCCTGATCTGATCCCGGCCGATTTTGAGGACGCGTATGTACGGCTTTGCCCTACCAAAACCAACCTGTTCCCGTATGCGCACGAAACGCTGCAGTATCTGCAGGATAAATATACGCTGCACCTCATCTCTAACGGATTTAAAGAATCGCAGCAGTTAAAGATCTCGGGTACCAATCTTGGCGGATATTTTCAAAACATTATCGTATCCGAAGATGTTGGGGTAAATAAACCCGATAAAGCCATATTTGAATACGCGGTTAATCTGGCCGGTACTACAAAGGCCGAAAGTGTAATGATAGGGGATAGTTTAGAAGCCGATATTTACGGAGCGCTCCATTATGGGATGGACGCTATCTTTTTTAATCCTTTTAACGCGCCAAAACCCGATGATGTGCCCTTGCAGATTACTCATTTAAAAGAGCTAACTTTATTGTTATGAGCATTGCCAAAGAGCTTAGGACCATTGAAACCGCACTGGATGACTACCGCGAAATGCTGGATACCATCCCCGATGAGCTATTTGCCGAAACACCGGCAGGTGGTGGCTGGTCATCCGCCGAGGTTTATAGCCATATAATGCAGTCAGTCCTTCGCTCGTCGATAGCTATAGAGCGTTGTGCTCACGGTAACTGCCCGCCTACAAAAAAAGGCTTGAGTTTGCAGGGGCGTTTCCTGTGGCTTTTTGGCTGTTTCCCGCCGCTAAAGATCAAAATGCTGGATATCATGAACGTAGAAAAGATCAGTAAGGAGGAGGCCCGCAACCTGATCATCAAGTGCCGTAAACGGATGGAAGACGTTTCCCCTATCATAGCCAAGGCCCCGCCTGATGTACGTTACGGGCACCCGCGCCTGGGGATGCTCAATGCCAAACATTGGCTTAAGTTTATCCGTATACATTTATTACACCATTTAAAACAGTTGGAGCGAATCAAAAGGAAAGTAATGGTTTAGCGCGGAGACGACTCACCCGGTCTGCGCTTCGCTGGACCACCCTCTCTGCGGCTTTGCCGCAAAGAGGGTAAAGAAAAAAAGAGTTAAAACCCCTCTTTGCCCAAAGGGCAGAGAGGGG
>Ga0207671_10001990_pt1 | contig 22531 bp, 15 predicted proteins | sample KBSC24metaG_FD_184352 | JGI IMG/M metagenome (GOLD analysis project Ga0207671, IMG submission 184352) | Corn rhizosphere microbial communities from Kellogg Biological Station, Michigan, USA - KBS C2-4 metaG (SPAdes) (version 2) | ecosystem: Host-associated > Plants > Roots > Rhizosphere > Soil... | reverse complement strand
GGTATCAACACTGAATTTCAACCCCGCTTTCTCCGCCGTTATCTCCGCCTGCACGAAGAGATCACCGATGCCATCCAGCGATATATCCACGACGTAAAATCAAACGATTTCCCCAACGAACAGGAACAATACTAAGTATTAAATAATTTATAATACATGATTCTTCTTATTGCTTAATAAGGAGGTCGATCTTTCATTGTTTAAAATCAAACAGATATACACATGTTGGCCTGATTAAATAAGGTGAATAGAATAATTATTAAAAATAATAATATAAGTTATTTAAGTAGATGATGATATTTTATCGTGATTTTTTGGTAAATTCATTAAATACCAAAACTATCACATATGAAGAGAGCAGCTCTTATAGCATCCCTGTTAGTATGTTCCGTGCTCCTCCACGCGCAAAAGACCATCACAGGAAAAGTAACGGATTCAAAATCAGGCGCTCCGCTATCCGGAGCCTCCATCAGGGTAAAAGGCGGAAAAGGAACCGCTACCAACAACGAAGGCCTCTTCAAGATCCAGGTAGCCGCGGGTCAATCCCTCGAGATCACCAGTATTGGCTTCGAAACCCAGTCCCTTGTAACAGGTGAAAAGGAATTCCTGGAGATCCTCCTCGTCCCGGCCTCCACCGAACTGAAAGAAATGGTCTTCGTCGGCACCCGCGGCGCCGCCCGCTCGAAAACAGAGTCCCCCGTCCCCATCGACGTCATCAATCCGGGACAAGCCGGCATCTCCTCCGGCAAACCAGACCTCAGCTCCCAGCTGAATATGCTCATCCCCTCCTTTAACTATAATAAAGTGAGCGGCGGTGACGGCTCGGACGCCATGGACCTCGCTGCCCTGCGTGGTCTCGGCTATGACCAAACGCTCGTCCTCATCAATGGCAAACGCCGTCATATGACAGCCTTCGTCAACCAGGCCGGCACCCGTGGCCGCGGCAATTCAGGGACCGATCTTAACGCCATTCCGGAATCCGCGATCGAACGGGTCGAAGTCCTCCGCGACGGCGCATCGGCCCAATACGGCTCCGATGCCATCGCCGGCGTTATCAATATCATCCTGAAACGCGATTATAACAAGCTGCATCTCACCACCGGCTGGAGCGGCTTCTACGACCATAAATACAATACGCTCAGATCCGTCGATCCAAGCCAGTATTACACCGGTTCCAAAGTCGACGGCAATTCCGCTACTATCGGTCTTGACTACGGTCTTCCCCTCGGCAAACACGACGGTTTTATCAATTTCGGCGGCAATTTCCTTGCACAGGGTAAAACCTTCCGGGCACCCAGGGACACCAACTGGACCGTCAACCCCAACAATAAAGAAGCGCTCGGCATCCAGACCCGCCGCGCCTTTGGCGATGGTTCGGTCACTTCCGGCGGTGGGATGTTCAATATGGAACTACCCTTGGCCGGCACAAAAACTACCTTCTACGCCTTTGGTGGTTACAACTACAAACATTCTAACGTATATGCATGGACACGCAGATTTGAAAATGCGCCACAGAAATATCCCACCAATCCCGACGGCAGTATCATTTTCCTGCCCGGCATCATGCGCACGTTCGCCACTGCTGACGGCAGCGTCGGCCCCAATAACGTTTACTATAATCCCCAGGAAGACGTGTATATAAAAGACATGTCGGTGGCAGCAGGCTTTAAAGGTTCGCTGGGTAACAGCTGGGACTGGGACATCAGCAATGTCATCGGCCGCAATGACTTCCATTTCTTTGGCAACAAGACTTTTAACGCCTCGCTTTTTTCTCATGACGCCGCTACGATGAACCGTTTCGACGACGGAGGATTCAATTTCCTGCAGAATACGACCAACGTTGACCTGACCCGCCGTTTTGAAACCGTGGCCCAGGGCCTGACCCTCTCCTTTGGCGGTGAGTTCCGCTATGAACGCTACTCCATCTACGCCGGAGAATACAATTCTTATGGCTTTATCGATACCGCAAGCAGATACTTCCCAAATGTTGGCGAAAACAGGTATCTCGCTTCCGGTTCCGAAGGTTACCCGGGCTATCAGCCTACCGATGCCGTCAAAGCCCATCGTACCAACGGAGCTGCCTACGGAGATGTAGCCATCGATATCACCAAAGAATGGCTGGTAGACGCTGCCGGTCGTTTTGAACACTACTCTGATTTTGGATCTGTCGGAACATTTAAAATTGCGAGCCGTTACAAGCTAACGGATAACCTGAATATCCGGGGCTCGGTGAGCACTGGTTTTCGCGCCCCTTCGCTACAGCAGATCAACTTCAGTAATACCAATACCACGGTCAGCGCCGGCAATCTTGTCTACACCAAGCTGGTCCCCAATTACAGCGATATAGCCCGCCAGGCCGGCATACCCAAGCTCAAACAGGAAGAATCGACCAATTACAGCCTGGGATTTACCTGGCAACCCATCCATAGCCTGACGATCACGGCCGATGGTTACCTGATAAAGACCCGCAACCGGATCATCTTTACCGGTAATTTCGACGGCTCTGTCGCCTCTATTGCCCCCTATCTGGGTCCCTCCTATAACAATGGCATCACCCTTAATGCCGTGCAGTTCTTTGCCAATGCCGTGAATACCACTAATAAAGGCATCGACCTGGTCCTGGACTACAATCTCAAATGGGGCAAACGGAGCTTTAAAGCGCTATTCTCCGGTAATGTGCAGGACATCCATATCGATAAGATCAATATACCATCCGCGCTTAATACCAGCTATCTCAATCAGCAACGTTTTTATAGCAGCCAGGAACAGGCCTTCATGATCGCCAGCGCCCCGAAAAACAAGGCTTCCTTCCTGATGGAATATAGCTTTGGAAAAGTAGGCTTCGGCGGCCGCCTCACCTGGTTCGGAAAGCTCACGACCCTCGGATCGGGTTCGGCCAGCCTGCCCGGGGCTACCCCTGGCGGACCGGGTTCAGCTGGTATCTCTGACCAATACAACGGCTGGGACCCCTATGTACTCGCAGACGACGGCAAATCGGTCATACGTGAATCCTATGTCTACAGCGGGAAGGCGACTACCGATCTTTATACGACGATCAAACTCTCCCGCACCGCCACGCTGTTCGCCGGCGTGGACAATATATTCAATGTCCATCCTGACTTCAGCGTCACCCGGGGCGCCCGCGTGAACTCCTGGAATGACAACCAGACAGGGGGCGCCTGGGATTCCGTTCAGATGGGCTTCGACGGCATGCGGATGTTTACCAAACTGGCTTTTAACTTCTAATCCGCCTTTTTTTTCACAGTCAACCAGCCGGGCGGACCAGGGGTCCGCTCGGCCCTTTTATACCCCCATTCATCTAAAAATTGGATTCGAAACTTCTTCGCCCCTATATTTGATATAGTCAATAAGAAGAAGTTGAAGAAGATAACCGTACAGATCGTTATTCATATCGCAGCCTGGATGTGCTTCCTGACGCTGCCCTTTGCTTTCTATCCGAGACCGCAAACGGATACCTTTGACGTAAGCAGATACTTTACCACCTTCTTTGTGGTGAATAACCTGTTCATTATCGTCTTTTACTACCTTAACATTCGATCTTTTATCCCCCGGCTGCTCGACCAGAAGAAATTCTGGGCCTATGGCCTTCTCATTTTCGGTCTGCTGATCGTCTATTCGCTGATGCCCCGCATCTATCACGCCCTTTTTGGCAACCTCCAGCCCCCGCAACCACCCCGCCCCGGTCGCACCGGTCCGCCCAGGGTCCGTCCCCTTGTCAACTCAGGCAATATTGCCATTTTCCTGCTGGTATTTGTTTTCAGCACCGGACTCAAAGTCATTAATCAATGGCTTCGCTCCGAACAACGCAACAAGGAAATAGCCAACGAAAAATTAAAAGCGGAGCTTTCTTTTCTGAAGGCGCAGATAAATCCACATTTTCTTTTCAATACCCTTAACAATATCTACGCCCTTGCGTCCGCCCAGTCGGAGCATACCGCCGCTGCCGTGATGAAACTGTCCAGCATCATGCGTTATGTACTCACTGAAGCCCGTAACGACCTGGTACCGCTGGAAAAAGAAATATTATTTACCTCTCATTATATCGAACTGCAGAAAATGCGGCTCACGGATAAGACCATCATCGATTTTGTGGTCAAAGGTGATCCCATCGGCCGCCAGATCGCCCCACTCCTGTTGCTGCCCTTCGTGGAGAACGCTTTCAAATACGGCATCAGTACGCGTGAACGGTCTCCCATCCATATAGAGCTGGAAATAGAGAAAGAATGGTTGTACTTTCGTATCTGCAACCAGAAACACATCAATACTTCCCTGAAAATGAGCGATAACACCGGCATAGGTATCAGCAATACCAAACGCCGGCTCGACCTGTTCTATGAAGACCGTCATCAACTGACTATTGATGACAGGGCAAATGAATTTTCTGTTCATTTAAAAATTCCGGTATAATGTTAACCTGTATAGCCATCGATGATGAACCCCTGGCGCTCGAAGTGCTGAAGAAATATATTGCCAAAATTTATTTCCTGGACCTGAAAGGAGTTTTTACCGACCCCTTCGAAGCCCAGAAAATAATGGAGACCGCCCCCGTCGACATTCTTTTTCTGGATATCCAGATGCCCGATATCAACGGCATAGAGTTCTCCCGCATCGTCAATAAAAAAAATACCGCCGTCGTATTTACCACCGCCTTCAGCGAATACGCCGTGGAAGGTTTCAATGTCGACGCCATTGACTACCTGCTGAAACCCATTGAATATGATCGGTTCCTCAAAGCCGTCTACAAAGCCAAGGAATACGTCGACTATCTGACCAGCCAGGAATTACAGGAAGGATACATCTTTGTCAAGTCTGATTACCAGATGGTCAAGGTCAATCTCAAAGAGATATTATACATCGAAGGTCTCGACGATTATATAAAGATCTATCTCCCGGGAAAAGCCATCCTCACGCTGATGACCTTGAAAACTATCGCCCAGAAACTTCCTGCCCGCGAGTTTATCCGCGCCCACAGGTCGTATATCGTACCAATCAGCAAGATCGAACACATCAGCAAAAGCAAGATCAAGATCGCCGATAAAGAAATACCCATTGGCGTTAGTTACAGCGAAAGCTTTTTTGCCGCGATGGAAAACAAACTGAGTTAAAAAAGGGCCCCGCAGGGGCCTTTTTTAACATTTACTCCACTACGGGGACGCAACCCCCTACCCCCCCTTTACGTATTATCTATTGCCGGTAAGGTAGATACCGGCATAGGACCAGTTTTTTCATAGTAGATTTTAAGTTAAGGTTCAGGCCACTGGTTAGTGGTTAGTTTTTCCTAATTTGCTTGCGATTAAGTCACTTAACTCGCAAGCAAATTTTATGGAATTTCTCAAACAACTCAATATTCAGCCCGAAAATGAGGGCACTTCCACCGGCACCAAATGGCTCTCTTCCCGCAGCCCGGTCCTGGAATCCTTTTCCCCTGTGGATGGCAAACTGATCGCCTCCGTCATCACCACTGACAAAACAGGATACGAAACCGTCGTAAATGCCGCCCGGCAAGCCTTTACAGAAATGGCGCCTCTGGCCGGCCCCCGCCGTGGCGAAGTGGTTCGTCAGATCGGTGAAGCCCTTCGTCATCATAAGACCGCCCTTGGTCGCCTCGTCTCTTATGAAATGGGTAAAAGCCTGCAGGAAGGATACGGAGAAGTCCAGGAAATGATCGATATCTGCGATTTTGCCGTCGGCCTTTCCCGCCAGCTGCACGGATTGACGATGCACAGCGAACGCCCGGCCCATCGCATGTACGAACAATGGCATCCCCTTGGAGTCGTCGGCATCATCTCCGCTTTCAACTTCCCCGTTGCCGTCTGGAGCTGGAATAGCATGCTCGCCTGGGTATGCGGCAACACCTGCATCTGGAAACCTTCCGAAAAAACACCGCTCTGCGCCCTTGCCTGCCAGTCGATCGTCGCTACCGTATTTGCCGCCAATGCCGTTCCGGAAGGAGTCAGCGGACTCATCACCGGCGGACGCGAAACCGGTGAATGGCTGGCTGCCGACCCCCGGATCCCTCTGCTTTCCGCTACCGGCTCTACCCGTATGGGCAAAGCCGTAGGAGCAACCGTCGCCGCCCGCCTCGGTAAGAGCCTGCTCGAACTGGGCGGAAACAACGCCATCGTCATTTCCGGCAATGCCGATCTCAATATCGCCATCCCGGGCGCCGTCTTTGGCGCAGTAGGCACGGCCGGCCAGCGCTGTACCACCACCCGTCGCCTCATTATTCACGAAGATGTCTATGGTAAGGTAAAAGATCAGCTCAGCACGGTCTACCGGCAGCTTCGCATCGGCAATCCGCTCGATGAGAACAACCACGTAGGCCCCCTCATCGATAAAGACGCAGTCAATAGCTATCTTCAGGCCATCGAAGCCGGCAAAGAGCAAGGCTGCCGCTTTATCGTCGAAGGAGAGGTCCTCGCAGGTGACGGCTTTGAAAGCGGCTGTTATGTCCGCCCCTGTATCGCTGAAGCAAACCCTGCCTATGCCATCGTCAGCCAGGAAACCTTCGCCCCGATCCTCTATCTGCTGAAATATTCTACCCTTGACGAGGCCATCGCCATCCAGAACGGCGTTCCCCAGGGACTATCTTCCGCTATCATGACGCTCAACCTGCGGGAAGCCGAACAATTCCTCTCCGCAGCCGGCAGCGATTGTGGTATTGCGAATGTTAACATTGGCACCTCGGGAGCAGAAATAGGCGGCGCCTTCGGCGGGGAAAAAGAAACGGGCGGTGGACGGGAAAGCGGCAGCGACGCCTGGAAAGCCTATATGCGGCGCCAGACCAACACCATCAACTATTCTACCCAATTGCCTCTGGCTCAAGGGATAAAATTTAATATTTAAAACCGGATCCGCCTTCCGGCACAAAATAATCCAACAGCTCCGGCGTTATAGCGGGATAGATCCCTATATACTATGAACGCCCGCCATAACGTACGCTCCGCAGTTTTAAAACAAAGGGTATTCTTATTATTTCTCGCCATTGGCTGCTGCGGAAGTATGCAAGCCCAGGTAAGATTAGGCCTACTGGGTGGCGTACACTCAGCTAAAATTTTGGAAACCAACCATATACCAGGTTGGGACAGTACGGTTAAACCTTTCCAGAGTTCCAAGACCGGCTTTCAGCTGGGGATTATCCTGGACATTCCTATCGGCCAATCCGGACTTTTCTTTCAACCGGCTATCACCTATATCACAAAAGGCCGCAAATACTACAAGACCAACGACTCTCTCACCAGCCTGCGCACAGATACGGTTTATAACAAACAAACCCTCAATCTGAATTATATCGAGATCCCGCTTAACCTTACCTACAAGATCCCAATCGGCAGCAACCGTAATAACAGTTTTTTCGTCAGCGCCGGCCCTTACGTCAGCTTCATTTATACGGGCAGTAATATCAAACAGGAAAGCCTTACGGCAACTACGCATAAATACAGCAGTGAATCCGACCCCGTCACCATTGGAAAAGGTTCGGACACCTATAAGACATTCGATCTGGGCCTGAATGGACGGGCGGGATTCGAATTGGGAAAGGTCATGCTCAGCGCCTATTTCAGCCAGGGACTGACCAGCTTCTATACCGCTTCCTACCCGGGCACTTTTCACCACCAGGTCATCGGCGCCTCCCTCGGCATCTGGCTGAGCAGCTCCGCGGCTCCCCCGCCACCTAAGAAAAAGGACACGGATAAGGACGGCATACCGGATGATCAGGATCAATGTCCGCTGGTGCCCGGCAAAGCCGCCTGGCACGGCTGCCCCGTCCCCGACAGCGACCATGACGGCATCGACGATGAACACGACTCCTGCCGCAATGTCGCTGGTGTGGCCCGCTACAACGGCTGCCCCATTCCGGATAGCGACCACGACGGCGTTAACGACGAAGAAGACAAATGCCCCCATCAGGCCGGCGTAGGCCGTTACAACGGCTGTCCCATTCCGGACAGGGACGGCGACGGCGTTAATGATGAAGAAGATAAATGCCCGGACAGCGCCGGCACCGCAGAGAACCATGGCTGCCCGGTGGTAAAAGAAATTAAAAAAGACGCCACCGACCAGATCAACTACATAGCCCATAATATCCTGTTCAACTCAGCAAGTGACCAGCTTACCGACAGTTCCTACATAGCGCTCAACCAACTGGCCGGTCTGCTGCAGACTCATCCGGAATGGCTCCTGGCGATAGAAGGCTATACGGACAATCTGGGTAACCCCTCGAAAAACCTGCTGTTGTCACAAAAACGCGCAGACGCTGTCAAAGACTTCCTGGTCGGCAAAGGAATAGCCGGAACAAGATTAAAAGCGACCGGATTCGGCCAGTTGAATCCTATCGCCGATAACAAGACCTCGCAGGGAAGAGCGGCAAACCGGAGGGTTGAATTAAAGCTAAGTTTGGAAAAACAATAAGTAGAAACGGTAATTTTAACATCTTGATAAGGCCATTCCTGTAATTTTTCAGTGGTCAGGCACAGGTTTTCCTTATTTTAGAAGTTTAAACTACACTACACTAAAACAGAATACAATGATTTGTCGCTTGACAGGATGGCTAGGTGTGATATTAATAGGGTGCTTGCCGCTTACGATGTTTGCCCAGGGAACTTCCGCAAAAACCGAACTGCCAAAAGGATGGCATCTGCTCGATAAGGAAAAAGACGGGTTTTATGGTATCAGCGTTAATAAGGCCTATGAGTTTGCCAGAAGCAAAAAACTGAAAAGTAAAACCGTCCTTGTCGCTGTCATCGACTCCGGCGTCGACACCCTGCACGAAGACCTCAAAACTGTCCTCTGGACCAATCCCAAAGAAATACCCGGCAACGGCATCGATGACGACCACAACGGATATGTTGACGATATCCACGGCTGGAATTTCATTGGTGGAAAAGATGGTCGCGATGTAAAAGACGACTCCCAGGAAGAAGCCCGGGTCTATTATGGGTTTAAAGAAAAATTCGACTCGCCCGATCTCGACACGGCAACCCTCAGCGTGGATGACAAAGACAATTATCGGATGTGGGTAAAAGCCCGCAAGAGCATCATGGGCGAAAGTTCCGAAGGCCCCGTCGATATCGGTACCCTGCATATGGCCCTCGAAGCCTCCATCAAGAGCGACAGTATCCTTAGCCAGGCCATGGGGAAAGTAGAATACACCGGTAATGATCTGGATACCTTCCAGACCCGTACCACCGAAAGCAAAAAGGCTAAAGCATGGTTCCTCTATCTGTTCAAGGCCAACAAGATCATGGACATGACCAACAAGGCTTTTATCTCCGATTTTACCGAACAGGTCGACCAGGAAGACAGAAAGGCTGCTGCTAAAAAAGAAGCGCCTAAAGACCGTCGCAAAGAGATCGTACAGGATAATGAAGCCGATATCAATGACCGCTACTATGGCAACAACGACGTCATGGCCGGCGACCCCATGCACGGTACCCATGTATCCGGCATCATCGGCGCCGAAAGGGGGAATGGCATAGGCATGGATGGCGTGGCCGACAATGTCCGTATCATGATGATCCGCGCCGTGCCCAATGGCGACGAACACGATAAAGATATTGCTCTTGCTATCCGTTATGCCGTAGACAACGGAGCCCGGGTCATCAATATGAGTTTTGGCAAGAACCTGTCCCCGCAAAAATCCTGGGTGGACTCCGCAGTAAAATATGCCGAAAGCAAAGGAGTATTGCTTATACACGCCGCAGGCAATGACGCCGCCAACGTGGATACTACAGACAATTTCCCAAATCCCGACATGCGTCATTCCACCTATGTCGCCTCTAACTGGATCACCGTTGGCGCAAGCAGCGATCCACTGGCAGAACCTGGTTTTGAAAGTTATACCGCCTCTTTCTCCAATTATGGCAAGAAAGAAGTAGATGTATTCGCACCCGGCACCCGTATCTATTCCTCCCTCCCGGGTGGTAACAAATATGGCAACCTTCAGGGTACCAGCATGGCAGCACCTGTCGTCACCGGTGTAGCTGCGCTTATCCTGGAATACTATCCTAATCTCACCCCGCAACAGGTGAAATATTGCATCGAAAAGTCAGCCGTTCACGTGGCCGCCAAAGTCAAAAGGCCCGGTTCTGAAGATCATCTGGTCAATATGACCGATCTCTCTACTTCCGGTGGTGTCATCAATGCCTTTGAAGCCATGAAGCTCGCCTCTACGCTGAACACCGCACCCCGCAAACTGGAAAGATCAACGTTGAAAAATACAAAAGACTAACACCCGCATGATCCCCAAATCTGAAATTATTCCCGCCGAATTTTACCAGGGTTACATAGATCTGATCAAAGAAGAAGACTTTCGCGAGGCCATCCGGAAAAACACCAGGCAATTCCGGAAGTTCACGGAAACGATACCCCGTAAAAAATTCGATTATGCCTATGCCGAAGGCAAATGGACCATCCGGGAAATGCTGCAGCATATCATCGATGCCGAAAGAGTTTTCGCCTACCGCGCCCTTACCTTTTCTCGTATGGACGGCTCTCCCCTGCCTGGTTTTGACGAGAACAGCTGGGCAGTCCAGGCAGGAGGCGCCAACCGTCGCTGGAAAGACCTGCTCCAGGAATTCAGATCCGTAAGGGAATCTACCGAACAACTCTACGGATCCTTGTCGGACGAACAACTCCGTTTCGTCGGCCAGGCAAATGGACGGCCACTGAACGGATTTACGCTAGGCTTCATCATCCCCGGCCACGTCGCACACCACATACGCATCTTACAGGAAAGATATCTTTAAAAATAGCTCGCACAAAAAAAGGGGGTGTCTGGCGACACCCCCTTTTTTTGCTTCCAATAATGCGGCCCGTCAGGGCCGCATTATTCTATTTATTATAAACCAGGTTCCTCGACACAATCATATCGTCCAGCACATTAACCGCCTCTCCCAACCAGGCATCCCCTTTCCGGTCTTTTAACCATTGCTGAAAACGATCCCCCTTGAGTTTGTCTTCATCATATTTATGCGCATCCTGCGGCAAGGCCTGAACGGTCAGCTCATTGCCTCCAGTCAGCTTGCTTAACGTTTCGATCTGTTTGTAAGTGGCCTTCAATTGCTTCTGTTCGTCGCGGTATTTAACCAGGCTCAGCGGATATACTTTATCTTTCTCCTTATTCAACCATTCTTCATCCTGACGGATCAGATTAAATGAAGAATTGTTTTTCAACCGCTCGGCGCTCATTGCCTTTATCGTATTGACGTCATAGGCATATTTCCAGGGCGTATAGTCAGCCTTTTGTATCTCATCCCAGGGTAACGCATCCGGATTATCCTTTTCCCTGAATTTCGCATATTCATAGATGTCGGGATAAATATCGGGTAACGCAATGTCGGAAGAGACCCCCCGCAACTGCGTCGATCCACCGTTGATGCGATAGAACTTCTGCAGTGTCAGTTTGATCGTACCCAACTCACTGTTAGGGTCCGGCATAAAGCCCATCGATTTGTCCAATCCGATATTTCGCTGTACGGTACCTTTACCATATGTAGACGTACTACCGATGATCACACCCCGATGATAATCCTGGATGGCGGCAGCAAATATCTCCGATGCCGAAGCACTCAATTCGTTCACCATTACAGCAAAAGGTCCGTCATACAATACGCTTTTGTCATGGTCGGGCAGGGTCTGCGATTTGCCGTCACGATCCCGCACCTGGACGATCGGCCCCTGTTCAACAAAGAATCCTGCCATTTGCACCACGTCATACAAAGAACCACCGCCGTTATTGCGCAGGTCCAGCACAATGCCGTCGACCTTCTGTTCCTTCAACTTCAGTATCTCTTTGGCAACATCGATGCTGCAACGACTCCCTTTAGGGTTATCGAAATCAGCATAAAACTCGGGCAGATAGATATAACCGATCTTGCCCTTACTGGAATTGACAATAGCGCTACGGGCAAAGGTTAACTCGTCCTGCACGATCTCGTCGCGGATCAGGGAGATCATCTGTATCGAGCCATCCGATTTTTTCAGCCAAAGCCGGACTTCCGTACCCTTATTGCCCCGGATCACCTTTATCGCATCCTCGACAAAAAATCCGGTCAGTTCGACGGGCTCCTGATTGCCCTGGCCCACTTTCATGATAATATCCCCAACAGCTACCTTTCCGGATTTCCAGGCAGGACTGCCCGTAACCAGCGAACCGATCTTGATGTTACCATCCTCGTCCTTCAACGAAGCACCAATGCCGAAAAAGTGCCCGCTCATCTGTTCGTCAAAATACCTTTTTTCCACCGGCGGGAAATAATCCGTATGCGGATCCATCGACTGGACAATACTCTGTACATACAAATTGAAACGCTCGTCATCCGTCATCTTCACCTTCAGCCGGTCGTAAATACGGTCCATGATCTTTAAAGAACGGGCCCGCGCATCCTTTTCCAGGTCCTCATTGCTTTTTGCTACAAACCCCTGCTTGCCTTTATTGGCTTCCTGCTGATCCAGCATTTCGGAATAACGCTCCAGCGTCAGGTATTTAAGACGCTTACGCCAGGCTTCCTTTCGGTCTGCTTCCGTACGCGGGAATTTCATCTGGTCGTAATTCATATCGAAATCCTCGTCCTTCGTAAACTCGAATGGTTTGGAAAGGATATCCTGATAGATAGCCTGCGTCTCGGCCATACGTCTCTTATATATCTCCGTCACGGCAGGCACGAACTGCACTGGAGCCGTCCCCAATATCTCATTGTCCAGCAATGTTCCATATTTGCTGTTCAGGGCATCGACGTCAGACTGCAGGAAAACGTCCTTTTCCGCGTCAACCTCCGCTACATACTTGTCAAATACTTCCTTGGAAAACTTGTCATCGATGGCTTTGGGACTATAGTGGATCTGTGACAGCATGGTCCCCACATTCAGCAGTATCCGTTCATATTTGGTCGGAGGCTTGCTTCCAATTCCCAGGGTACGGAAAGCGACAAAAACCCCACCCCCAAGGATCAAGAGGAGGATCGGCAGATTTCTTTTATTAATCATATTCTTAAGCACTTTTAGCATATCAATTCAAAAATAACGATAAATATAATGGTATGTTGTCGGAAAAGCTCAATATTAACACCGTCTTTGCCAGATTTTGATGGACGGTGGTGCGCTCCGCCAAATTTAGCGCACCGCCGCCCATCAGCATCACATCTGCCCTTCGGGCACCGGCCCCGTGAGCCGGTTTGGATGAACGGCGAGCCGCCCCCTTCCACCCTCTAACAAATTTTTTTTGATAATGTTTTTGAGGAAAATGTAAATTGTCCTAATTTCGCGCTTCAGCTGGTGGTTGTAGCTCAGTTGGTTAGAGCATCAGATTGTGGTTCTGAGGGTCGTGGGTTCGAGCCCCATCATCCACCCGAAAAAAGAGGTCATAACGGCCTCTTTTTTTATAGTAAAAAGAGTAACATGACCAAATTACCCTGGTGGTTTTATACTATTCCCCTTATATCGGCATTTATTCACTGGCTTACCATCTGGATGGCCCTCAAACTCCTTTTCCATCCCCGTAATCCCAAAAAAATACTGGGCTTCACCCTGCATGGCGTTTTCCCCAAACGACAAAGACAGATAGCCGAAAGCCTGGGTAAGATCGTCGGCCAGGAACTCCTCTCTTTCGGCGATATCGAACAAACGATCACCAATCCCGAGAACGTCCGCCGTATCCTTCCCCTTGCTGAAGAACATATCGACAATTTTCTTCGCAACAAACTCAAGGAAAGCATGCCGATGATCGCAATGTTCATCGGAGACAAGACCATCAATCAACTGAAAGCAGTTTTTATGCAGGAGCTGGAAGAACTCTTCCCGGTGATCATGAAAAATTATATCGCCAATCTTCGCAACGATCTCGACCTGGAACGCATAGTAGTCGACAAGATCGCTGGATTTTCATCCGACCGGCTTGAATCCATGCTCAATCAATTCCTTACAAAAGAATTCCGCTTTGTGGAGATCATTGGCGCAGCCCTTGGATTCCTGATCGGCCTACTCCAGATAATGCTAACTTTGCTGATGAAATAACGCCATAAATAACTACATATTAACTTCTCTTAAGGTGATTTTAACCGGAGGCCCCTCATTACCCCTTCTGTATTAAATTTATACCGCTTGTACAGATTGGGCGTTTTTGCTAAATCTTTTGACCTCAATTTTGCAGGCAAAATGAAATACCAAACTCATGAGAAAATATTGGCTATTGTTTCTGGTTATGGCAGTGTCGTTGACTGGCTTCGCCCAGATGCCCGGCGGCGGAGGCGGTAGAAGAGGCACGGGCGGACAGGTTCCGGCTATCGGTCACTTCTATGGCAAGGTCGTGGATGCCAAGACCGGTAAAGGAATGGATGGCGTTTCAATCCAATTGATCGGAAGTAAATATGATACAGCAAAACATGCCCGCAGGGATACCGTGATCTCCGGTATGATCACCCGGCGCAGCGGTGAGTTCAGCCTTGAAAATCTTCCCATTTTTGGCAATTTCCGTCTCGTTATTTCGGCGATCGGTTATACTACATATGATCAGAAAGTAGCCTTCGATCTCAAGGGGCTCCGGGGAGCCGCAGGAGCAGCCAACGGTGGAGCAAACAATGGCGACGGACCTCAGAATATAGCCAATGCCGAAAAGGCGATCAATGCAGTGGATAAGGACCTGGGAAATATTAAATTGACCGAAGACGCGCAAAGCTTGGCCCAGGTAACGGTGACAGCCTCCAAACCCCTCATCCAGATGGGCGTCGACCGTAAAATATACAACGTGGAAAAAGACATCTCCGCCCAGGGAGGCACCGGCGTAGACGTCATGAAAAATGTACCTTCTGTCCAGGTAGACATCGACGGTAACGTCACGCTTCGAAACAGCGCACCCACCATCTTTGTGGACGGACGGCCCACCACACTTACCCTCGACCAGATACCGGCCGATGCCATCCAGAGCGTGGAGATCATCACCAATCCCGGCGCTAAATATGACGCCTCCGGCGGCACCTCCGGTATTCTGAATATCGTGCTTAAAAAAAACCGTAAGGCAGGTTACAATGGTAATATTCGGGCCGGTATCGACCAGCGGGGCAAGCTCAATCTCGGCGGCGATCTCAACGTCAAACAGGGCAAGATCAACTTTTTTGTGAACGGACATTATGGCCAGCGTAAATCCATCTCCAACGGAAATACCGACCGCTATAGTTTTTTTGGCACCCCGGACAGCCTGCATCAGTATGACCATAACGTTAATAATGGTTACTTTGCCTTCGGCAGGGCAGGCCTGGACTATCTCATTGACAACCGCAATACGATCTCTCTTTCCGGCAATATCGTTCACGGAAGCTTCAGCCCCGTTACCAGCAGCGACCTGAACGTAGATACCCTGTTCTCCACAGGTACGGTTTACTCTCACACCCTGAGAGAATCCAATACCCGGAATCACTTCAACAACCATGGCGCAATGCTGAGCTACAAACACACCTTTCCAAAGGCGGGGGAAGAGTTGACGGCCGACATCAACTACAGCCAGGGCTCCAACGATAACTTTAACCTTATCACTTCAAATATCTATAATGTAAAGAACGGCCCTCTTTCTTCTGTTTACCAACAACAACAGATAGGCAACGGGGACAACAAATTTTTTACTGCCCAGACGGACTATGTACTGCCCCTGGGTGAGAAATCCAAGTTCGAAGCAGGCGCACGTGTTGCCATCCGCAATAATACCAGCCTCAATAATATCGACACGCTGAACAACAATAACCAGTTTGTCGTCAACCAGCTGTTATCCTCGCACTATACTTACAGGGACAGGGTGTATGCTACCTATGCCAGCTATGGTAATGCCATCAATAACTTTACCTATCAGTTGGGATTACGGATGGAAAGCTCCGACTACAAAGGCACGCAGAACTTCACGGCAATAGATTCGTCCGACCCGGCCAATCCCCGCAAACAGGTGCAGTCCGTTGGACAGTTCAGCAATAACTTTCCCATCAACGTATTCCCCAGCGTATTTCTGACACAGAAGCTGGGCGACGATCAGGACCTTTCTTTTAACTATACCCGCCGTATCGACAGACCCAATTTCTTTCAGCTGTTTCCTTTCACCGATTATTCCGACTCCCTCAACCTCAGCAGGGGTAATCCCAATCTGAAACCGCAATTCACCAATTCATTTGAATTGGGGTACCAGAAAACATTCTCCGGTAATACACTCCTGGCCTCAGCTTATTATAAATCCACGACCGACCTCATTACCCGTCAATCCGGTCTGGGCGTCAATCCGGTCAACGATTCGATCGTTATCATCAATACTTATATCAATGCCAGATCCAGCTTCGTCGGTGGCCTGGAATTGATCAGCCGTAACCCGATAACCAAATGGTGGGACCTCACCAGCAGTGTCAACGTCTTTACATCAAAGATCAATACTATCGACACGGGCAAATTTGCCGTGCCGTCCCAGGGGCAAACGTGGAGCTGGTTTGGTAAGATCAACAACAGCTTCAAACTGAACAAGGCCCTTACCTTACAGATCACCGGCGACTTCACATCAAAAACCGTATTGCCGCCCGGCGGCAGCGCCAGCAACGGCGGCGGCGGCGGTGGAAGAGGTTTTGGCGCCCAGGTCAGCGGCAATGCCAATGGCTATTCCAAACCCACGGGCGGCGTAGATGCTTCCATCCGGTACGAATTCCTGAAGAACAGGGTGGCCTCTTTAACCCTCAGCGTAAGCGACATCTTCCGCACCCGAGTCAATGATGTCTACATTTCCTCCGGCACCTTTGTCCAGGAGGCCGATCGCAGAAGGGATCCCCAATTCTTCCGTCTCCAGTTCAACTACCGCTTCGGCAAATTCGATATGACACTCTTCAAACGTAAGAATATGAAGGGCGAAAGGGACAGTATGGAAGGACTTCAAGGTGGCGGCGCCCAAAACTAATGGCTTCTGCCGGACCAAGAGGCGCGAAGCGCCTCTTGGTCCGGCCAAAAATAAAGCGCTCCGTCAGGACCGCTTTATTTTCTATACCTTAGTCCCATGCATTCCTATCTAGCCCTCGGCGACTCCTACACCATTGGCGAAGGAGTCCATCTCAGCGAAACCTACCCTTATCAATTTGTCCAATTGCTTCGTGAAGCCGGCCAGCCCGTTTATGCCCCGGAGATCATCGCCCGCACCGGCTGGACCACCGACGAGTTGGCCACGGCAATCGCCCATACCCACCTCCTGCCCCATTATGATATCGTTAGCCTCCTCATCGGCGTCAACAATCAATATCGCGGCCGCGGCCTGCAGGAATACGGCGGACAGTTCGAACAATTGCTGGACCAGGCCATCGGGCTGACTCAACCCCAGGGCCGGGTTTTTGTGCTTTCCATTCCCGACTGGGGCGTCTCGCCATTCGCAGCTGCGCAGGAAAAAGACAGAAGCCTCATTGCAAAAGAGATCGACTCTTTCAATACACTTGCGCGGCAGATAACGCAGGAAAAAAAATTGCCCTTTATCGATATTACCGGTCACAGCCGGACCCGGCTGTCCCCAGCCAACTTCACAGCAGACGGACTGCACCCTGATAAAGACCAGTACGCGGAGTGGGCCAGACAACTCAATAAATACTATTCAGCCCATCCGTATTCAGATAGATGACATCCGGCTGTCGCACATATGTATTGTTATACCGGAATTGTATCCCCGTATTGATCATGATCTTAAAGGAATTATTCTGCATGGTCTTTCGGGGAAAATAAACCATCCGGAACTCGATGGTGTTGAACACAAGATTTTCGTTCCGGGCCCGCATGCCTGCTCCAATACCATGATATAAGGAAGATTTATCAAAATTGTGGCTCTCAGGGGTCAGCAGGGACAGATCACCAAATGCAAAGGGCGCAAACTTAAAACCCAGCAATTTATAATTCAGGTAAAACGTGGTTTCTGAATGCAGCGTCACCCGCTGAATGCCGAAGGTAGAGTCTCCGCTAAAATAGCGCAGCCCAAACACGTTATTGATGGTTAATGGATCAATAGCCAGCCGGTTGAACTGCCGCGTATAGCTGAAATTGACATATTGCCTCATTTTCACCGCATTGAATATAAATAACGGACTATAAAAGCTCGCACCGATGAGCACACTCCCGTCTTCGAACCTGCCCCGGCGCATAAAAGTACCACTCCGCAGAAAATACTGAATGAACCCACCCCTCTTTGTGACCACAAAGCCATTTGCGTCGACCCCCGTATAAGGCCTGTCCAGGTATAGTTGCCGGTACCATCCCCCCGTGAACGCCACGTTGTATCCCATAGGGATATCCTCCGTCGTACCAAACCCATAAAGGTAGTTGGTCTTATAAAAGTCCTGCCGGAAAAAGGTAAATGAAGCCAGCGCCGCCTGCCGGCTGTTGAACCGGAAATTAAACCTGTCCTTCCCCACCTGGTAAGGAACGCTGTCAAAATCATTGCGGAAATAACGAACCGCTACGAATTTACGGTCCCGGACCGAGGTATTGCTGAGAAAACGGTCCGAGCCCAGATTCCATCCTATCCAGGCATCATGCGTATGATAATGATATTTAAAAAAGGTACTGTCGGGACCGTGATAAACATTAAAGGATTCGAAATCTCCGATAGTAAACCCTCCGGCCAGATGCGCATAGGGCGCATAAAGAGGTCGCTCCAGCGTCAGGAACCAGGCTCGTTCATTGGGCGTGCCGGGATAAAGATCATCCTTTATCTCGGTATAAGACGCGGTCGCATTGACAAAGGAACCCCCGATATTATTCTTACTATATAACAACTGAGGCCCGAAATTCGGAAAACGGTTCTGCTCAAAGTTGACTCCCAACTGTATCCGTTGCCCCATCCCCAGAAAATTCGCCTCACTGACATTCCCGCGGACGCTGAAAGGAGGATAACCCAGACTGCCGATCGCTCCTCCAATGGTGAAAAGGTCTTTGACCACGACCACCAGGTCCACCGAATCGGCATTATCCGGCAGATAGGTCACCAGGATACGGGCATCCTGAATAAAGTTGAGGTTACGGATCAATCGTTCGTTATCCGCCAGTTTGTATGCATTCACCGGCATATTTTCCTTGATGAACAGATTATTCCATATGACCCAATCCCTCGTTTTACGGTGCAACTGATTAAGCACCTTCGTGCCAAAATATTGCAACCGCCTGGACGTATCGGTAAAAGTCTGCTCAAAACCATATCCCCGGATGAAAATATGCCGGATGATCTTTCCTTCATAAGGCTTGAAAGGGCTTTCACTTTTGGTATTCAACGCCGGGACAGTGACCGGGATGGCACTGATGGAATCCGGACTGCCCTTGGTGATAGAATTGCGGAACCATTGAAAAACATTGTTGTTTTTCAACCCTTTATTCCGATGGACCGTGCTGTCCTTCACCTGTTTATCCCGATGCGCAGTACTGTCTGCTACCTGGCCAAAAGAACACAGATACAGCCAACTACAGCCGATCACTGCCACAAGCCGTATCATAATACCCTTCCTCAAGCACTTATTGGGTCAAATTGTTTGAATTGAATGATAATCAAAGGTCTAATATAAGGCAATTTTTATCCTCTTTTTTTGGTTAGCGGAATGTTATAAAATATTCCTATGAGTGCCTTTACTGCAATGCGTATCGCCGGTGGTACCGTTTTTGAATATCATAGCTTCGGAATTGATAAACCATAGAAACTATATTTCCAAATGACAACGACAAACTCCTTAATTACCTGGCCGGACTTTTTGCCTGGATCAACAAGGATCGCTCACACTACCCAAGCAAGGCGGAACAGGCCCGGTTTGGTCAAGCGGCTGGACAGCCCCAACCCGCCGGATGAGATCACCATCCAAAAATTGAATGAACTGGCGACAAAGCGTCCCTTTTGCACTCTGTTTAAAGTGAAAAAACACGAAATACTCTGATCTTTTTTGTGGAAAAAATTCCCTCCCCGAAGGGAGGAAATTTCTACAAATAACAGGAGTGATACGCTAAGAAGCAGCCTGGATCTTTTCGATAAATTGATTCAGATGGGATAATTTAAATATTTCCTTATCTTTTTCGTCGGCTGCGAAATTCATAAAGAGGATACGGCCATCTTTAGCGAGCGTTAACAGATAGTGATCTTTACGGTAAATATCATATACGACCAGGTCGCCATGGTCTTTTTCCTGCAGCAAATATTCCTCCACTCCTTCATTTATCTTGATTGTAACCGGCTCTGTCATTAAATTTTCCATATGATCTTTTATGCTCATAACAGAAAAAGGCAGGCCACCCCTAAAGGATGGCACAGTTCTATCATTGAATATGGAAACAGCTATATGGAAACAACGACCCCAAACCGGCCAGACTCCAAATTGGAGGAACTTTTCCTGGACGAGTTAAAAGAAGTGTATGGGTCTGAACAACATCAGTTGACCCTATTGCTGCTCCTGAAAAAAGCAGCCTCTTCCCTCAAATTACAAAATGTCATCGCCAACCATCTCGACGATACCCGCGAACATATCATCCGGCTGGAGAACGTCTTTCAGCTAATGGGCCGCCCCGCAGAAGCCAGGACTTCAGAAGCCATTCTTGGCATTACCCGTGCCGCTGAAGACGTCATCGGCACCACTGAAAAAAATACCGCCACCCGCGACGCCGGCCTCATCGTCGCCATCCAGAAACTGGAACATTATGAGATCACCAGTTACGGCAGTCTGGCCCAGCACGCACGCACCCTCGAATATGACGACATAGAAGAGATCCTGGAACTATCCCTGTTCGAAGAAAAAGAAGCCGACGACCTTCTCACCGCTCTCGCGGAAAATTATATCAATACCGCCGCCAGCAAGGAATAGGCTACTGTCCCGCCTGAGGACCGCGAACGGCCGGCCCGCCGCCATCGAGCTTCGCCGCCAATCTTTTATTCTCCGCCTTCACCTCCTCCAGCTCGCGCTGCTGCTGTATGACATACAAAGTCAACTCCTCTATTTTTTTCAGCAGAACAGCCTGGTTACTCCCCAGGTCGATCCCATTCTTCGCCACACTGTCGGCCGACGGAACATCGGGCAAATGATGATTAGCCTGTATATAGGCGTTCACACTATTCAGCGAAGGAAGGCGATACTCCGGCCTGAAAACATAGTCGGGCCAGCTACCGAACGCCTTCACCACGACCTTGGTAAAGATCGCGGAACCATTAACGGCCAGGCTATAATTATTCGCGTTAGACGTGCCTATGCTTACATGCCCAAATGCATCAATTCGAAGCCCTGATCCATTGGCAGCAGTGCTCCAGGGTCCGAAGACAAGTCCACCCGCGCTTGCAGCATCCGGAGTGGCCGATTTCCACATTAAAAGATTATCCCCTGGCTGGGTAAGTCCGTTCCAGGCCCCGGAGGTTTCATTGACCATCAGCGCTATACTGCTGTTAGGCGCCCCTATCCACATACCATCTCCGGGTGTAGTTGTTCCAATTACAAACCGTGCTAATCCGGTAGAGCTCGTTCCAACAGCCACATTTCCCAAATTGTAGACGGATCCATTGGAACCATTTTGGAATTGCGCTTCCGCCAGTTGACATGCTGCGCACAGCAATAAGGTCATTAATTGTCTTCTCATAGTCAGTTATTTTTTGATTAATGTTTTTAGATCCTCCTGCATTCGTCCCGACACTTACAAGGCGTAAAAGATATGGGCAATACTATGCCCTGCCGGGATACAAGTGTATCACAGCAGCTCAAATAAATACATCGGGTTTAACCCGGAACTGTTACCGAACGTAATGTGGGGAACTATAGAGAGTGGGCATGAACAAGGGTTTAAAGGTTATAACGATTGTTTCAATACCGGGTAAGGATAGTAACGCAGTTATCGGAGGGAATAGATTATTCTCTTTCAAATATAAAGTACAATTTTTAAAAAAACAATAGCGATAATCGCTGCCGATGGATGTTTACCACGTTGATCTGTAAGTGAAAAATAAGGAGAATAAACCAGCGTGTAGATTTATACCTTAAGCGTGTAAAAAAAGTGATTTTCTGTAACACTCGATTGTTTCAGTATTTTCCACATGCAATCTCCTTAATCCGGGATTTTTATCCGTATCCCTTCTCTCTCTAAAACCGAACGGATCATCCCGGCAAACTCCACCGCATGCTCCCCATCCCCATGCAAACATACCGTCTCCGCCGCAAGAGCCACTTCGCCGGCAACCACCCCATCCGGTGTGAACACCTCCACCCTACCCTCTTTCACCATCTTCAACACCTGTCGAACTGCCTGCTGTGGATCACCGATCAGCGCATGCGGCTGCGCCCGCGGCGTCAGACTCCCATCCGGCCGGTAGGTCCTGTCGGCGAATACCTCGCTGACAAAAACCAGCCCCTCCGCATCAGCCTGCCGCTTCATCTCACTTCCGCTAAGCCCATATAATAATAAAGAAGGATCAATAGCAACCATCGCCTGGCAGATCACCTTACTCACCGCTGCATCTCTGGCCGCCCGATTGTACAAGGCGCCATGTGGTTTTACATGCCGCAGT
>Ga0207671_10001988_pt1 | contig 22555 bp, 19 predicted proteins | sample KBSC24metaG_FD_184352 | JGI IMG/M metagenome (GOLD analysis project Ga0207671, IMG submission 184352) | Corn rhizosphere microbial communities from Kellogg Biological Station, Michigan, USA - KBS C2-4 metaG (SPAdes) (version 2) | ecosystem: Host-associated > Plants > Roots > Rhizosphere > Soil... | reverse complement strand
CTGAAAGCTGTCGATTTTTATTCACTTTTTTGAATACCTCGTCTTAATGAAGAAGGGTGGCCACGAGGCCACCCCGCCAATGACTGAATGGAGATTACTTTATCCGGTCGATCCAAATCCACCGGCCCCGCGAGCGGTTTCATCGAGATCACTTGCCCACGCAGCTTCCGGCGTAATGATCTGTTCGACAATCAACTGGCAGATCTTGCTTCCCGCAGCAAGCTTGATCGTCTCGTCACTCGTGTTGTAGAGCAAACAACAAACCTCGCCCCGGTAATCAGAATCGATCACGCCCGCGAGCACGTCCAACCCATTCTTCGCCGCGAGTCCGGATCTCGGTGCGATTCGCCCGTAGAAACCCGGCGGAATCGCAACGGCGAGTCCCGTCCTCGCCATCACCCGCTGCTTCGGTGCGATTTCTAAGTCCTCAATTGAAAAAACATCCAGTCCTGCCGCCAACGTGCTTCCACGCTGCGGCAGCGCCGCACGCGAATCAAGTTGTTTGAAGCGAAGAAAGTTCAGCGTTGCGGGCATCAATTCGCGTACGCCAATAGCGGATATTCCTGATCTTCGAGATGGGCCAGTTCGTCGATGTGCAGGCGATACCAATCCAGCGTCTTCCTGAGCCCCTCATCGAGCAAGACGTGCGGCGTCCACTTCAATTCGGTTTGCGCTTTCGTCGCATCGAGGAACTTCACCATCGGCGGTTCTAAAGTCGCTTCGTTGACGATCAGGTTTCTCTGTGTGTCGTCGTAAATCTCGGAGATCTTGTGGACGAGTTCGCGAATAGAGGTGGCGTTTGCGGATCCGATTCCGAAGTTAAAGACTTCGGGAGCGTCGTCGTCGGAGTTCGCGGCGTGATGTGCGAGGCGAAGGAAGCCGTCGATCGCTTCATCGACATACAGGAAATCCAGTACAGTCGATCCGTCACCTCTCGTGAGCGCCAGCGGTTCGCCTTCGAGGAGTTGTCGTATTGTTCTCGGAATGATGCGGCTAAAGTGACGATCTCCGGGTCCATAGATGTTCACAAAGCGACCGATGATCTTTCGTAGCCCTACAGCGTTTCGTAACTCTTGTTCGGCTTTCTGTTTTGATTCCGTGTATGAATAAAAACCTGCGCGGAGTGGTTCGCTCTCGCGTAGAGGTGACGCGCCTTGTGCAGGTATGCCATAGGAGCAGGCACTCGATGCGAGCACCATCACATTTGCATTTCCCGCGAGAACAGAACAAAGATTTCGCGTGCCACCGGCGTTGACGTCGATCGTCGCTTGCCGCTCGAGGTTTGACAATCCTGAGATCGGTTGTGCCGCGAGATGAAATACGAAATCAAACGGCCAGCGCGACAGCTTTCTCACGTCATCATGAACGCGAATGTCTCCCTCGACGTACTCGACGTCGTTCGTGAGTCCGAACGCGGACAGCAGCGTCCGGTCGGTCTTTTCAGCAGCATCGAAGACGACTATCCGCGCGCCCGCTTGCAACAGGCGCAGGCAGAGGTGACTACCGAGAAATCCAGCGCCACCCGTGATGAGGCAGGTGCGTCGCGAAAAATGCTTGTCGACGGTATTACCCGTCCGTTGTTCCTGGCTCATATAATCGTCTCCGCTACGAAGGCTTCAGCATGCGTCAACTCTGTGCCGCTCTGGGAAGCTCTGAATGCCATTCTACCCAATGTATGCTCCCTTTGAACTACCAGAGGTAAATCCCTCGGGTCCATTATCCTAAACGCGTGTTCCAATATAAATGCCTTTTTGTCGGCAAACGTTCCCCCACGCCAGACAGCACCCCCTAAATCAAGATTCTCGTTGCTCCGTATCCCCAAATCAACAAGCAGATTAGGTTTGAATTGGCTGCGCCGAAAGTCCTTAATCTCATACTCAAAAACGTTTGCGCCTCGAAATTGTAACATCGCGGCCTGTGCCGTTACCATGTGGTCCTGATGCACATCGTCCTGACGCGGGACAAAGAGCAGATCGGTATGACATGATTTTTCGTCAAGTGCTTTCATGTACCTGTGAACCTTCGCTTCATCAAAAGCCTGGTCTATAAATACCTCGTCTTCACAGTTTTCATGTTTAAAGCCGATCTTTCTGCAAAGGTCGTCGAGGTCTCGATACAACTGTTCCAAGGTTGCGTCTTTGAGTTTGTACCGATCGTAGTATTCCGACGGATAGAAGTTGCAGAGTGTGACGACACGAATTTGAGCGTTATAACATTCTCGTAATCGCATCAACGTGCCCGAACAACCAAGCCATACGTCATCGAAATGACTTCCAATGGCGACGACTCGTAAATGATCTGAGAAACCAGACGCACGCAGTCCTCGATAGGGCCAATGACGTGGGCGGGGATCGAAATAGCGTTCTAATTCTGTGCGACGATGAAGTACACCGTCGCGTTGCATGTCGAATTGAAACTGATTGAGATCAAAAGTGGCAAGGCATTTTTTAACCTCGGGAGCTTTCCCAGAATCCTGCTTGTAAGAAGAAATGATCTGACTGCGGTGAGCCTTGTTCCCATTACAGTAAACGACACACCATCTCTCGTTATCAGCCAACGTTCGTAAGCCTTCCGGTAACTGGCGATCTGCATTTCGCGCCGGAACCACGAGAAAATCGATTTCATTACGAAGCATATCAATGTACTGTTTCCGCGAGTCATGGCCAATCGCGTCTGAGCAAACAAGGACCGCAAAGTCACCGAAACCCGTGTTCTTAAAAATCAAAACAATCCGACGATCGACTGTGTCGAACCCAGGTTGCTCTATAGCCGCCGGAACAAACTTCCGTTGATGGTAGATCTCGCGGTGCGGAATTAAGATGGGGCACACATGTTCGACGCCTCCAGAATTAGGCAAGGATCGGTAGTAAGAACCGCCGACTACAATGCAGCGCTTGTTACTCTTGTCAAGCAGCTTCTTGATCTTCTGCTCAATGGACTTCGATCCCGAAAGCTCAGGCATTACGATCAGCGTATGATCGTTAATAAATCCTTTGACCAAGGTCACTGCATCCTCTTGGTAGTGTTTAAACTGCGGATGCTTTATCTTAATTTTACCGAACGCGCCCTTTTCCCCATCCAGGACTAGAAGATCATCGGGGGGCCAATTATCCCTTTTGGCGTTTGAGGCGAGCACCAATCGTGTTGAGTCAGGTGTTAGCCTATAACTCCAACCTACATCAATATTTATAGCGGTTGCTGTTGTCACCGAAGCGCGTAAGGACCAGCCGGATCAACGTAGAGTGAACAAACCAATAAGGTTGCAACTGTGAGCCTTATTGCGGCAAATCTTGACAGTTTGCACCCGTATGGTCAAGTTTATTTTGCCGGCCGCGGCCCGGCCCCGGCCCGACCTTGGCCCCGGCTGACAGGAGGATTATGCCTACCAAGCTCACAACCGATTTACCAAATAACCTGCCGCACCTCATCAACGACACCTTTGACGACACTGGTGAAACTTCACAGTCAGTTCGGGAACGGATGGCTTATCAGTTCAACCCGGATCGGAAGGAGGTGCCATTTGATGGACTCTGGCTGGAGGTAGTGCTCAACCATGCACGTTTGAACTACGTACGTTCGACTATGGAGATGGCTCGTCAGACCCGGCAAACCGAGCTTGACCTTGGGGCCGGCTGGACGAAACGGTCTGTGCGGCCACACATGCCCCCACCAGGACGTGATGCTTGTCAGTTCTGTAACCTCCAGCACGAAAGCCCTCTCTTCATCACACAACTCCCGCTGCGTGACAAAGACTATGGCCTGATTGTAAACCCGCGGCCCTGGGGACACAGAAACTTCATGCTGGTCACGAAGGACTCCGAACCTCAGGCAATGAACAGGGAGAATCTAAGAAACAGTTTCGAGCTCATCAAGTTGTTGGGTTCAGAGTACGAAGCGATTTTTACCGGCATCCACGCAGGCGCCAGCGTTTATCACTTTCACTTGCAGATTCATCGAGGTTCAGCGGCTATTTGGAAGAATCTTGCCGAGAAGAATATTCACCTCACGCCGTTTTTCTCGGTAGGAGATGCGACCGCAAGTTGGGTCGAAGGATGGCCCATTCATGTCTTCGCCTTTGAAGGTCCCGATACCGAACTCCTCGCCGACGTCGTCTCATGCATGATCGAAAGTTTTGCGGAAGGCGACAACGACTTCCCATACAACATCGGGTTTAGGTATCAAGACGGCACGATACGTTTGTTACTGTTTCCGCGCACCGGAGAGGAACGGCCGGACTGCATGACGGGGTACCCTGATTCATGGGGTCGCTTCGGATTCCTGGACCTGGGCGGTTCGGTAATCCTGTTGACGCCGGAGGCGTATGAGGCAGTGGGCGAAACCGGCCGCGAGATCTATGATGCGATGGCCTTGATGTCGATCAGCCATTCCGAACGCATGAAACTGATATCAGACTTTCAGACCTTTGCACGCGCTCGATTTTGATCCTCACATCTTCGGCAGTGTGACACCACGTTGGCCCTGGTACTTGCCGCCGCGATCCTTGTAGGAGGTCTCGCAGATGTCGTCGTCGTCTGATTCGAAGAAGACGACCTGGGCGACGCCTTCGTTAGCGTAGATCTTTGCGGGCAATGGCGTGGTGTTTGAGAACTCGAGTGTTACGTAGCCTTCCCACTCGGGTTCGAATGGAGTGACGTTCACGAGGATTCCGCAGCGTGCGTAGGTGCTTTTGCCGAGACAGATGGTCAGCACGTTGCGTGGGATGCGGAAGTATTCGACCGTGCGTGCCAGCGCGAAGCTGTTCGGCGGGATGATTACGAAGTCGGCTTTGATGTCGACGAAGTTTTTCTCGTCAAACTCTTTTGGATCGACGATGGTGCTGTTGATGTTTGTGAAGAGTTTGAATTCGTCGGCGCAGCGAATGTCGTAGCCGTAACTCGACGTGCCATACGAGACGATTCGCTTGCCTTCGACTTCTTTAATCTGGCCCGGCTCGTACGGCTCAATCATCCCGTATTCCGTCGCCATCATGCGAATCCATTTGTCGGATTTGATGCTCATTTGAAGTGCGACATTCTAAAGGCGGAAACACAAAAGCACAAAGATCTACAACCCACTCTTTCGGATGTTCACAGTACCGTCGCCGACGGTGAACTTGAAATACGGTCCACCGGCGCCGGCACGCGCGCGGACGGTGCGCTCCGTGATGCCGGGTTTCTCGCGTGAGGCGAGGCCTTCGTATTCGTTCACGATCTTTCCGGTACGCAAAATCTCCGCGTCGATGTCACCGCTGAACCCGTGTGGGAGATCGACATTTATCGTTCCCGAGGCAATGCGAATGTCTGCGCCACTACCGCGCCAGCTCCGCGAAGGGATGCTCAGGTTTATGACACCCGCGGTGATCGTGGTCGAGACGACACCGCCGGTTAAAGTCAATGCAGTCTCACTCTCAGTCGCACTCAACCGCATTGCGCCTTCGACACCCGAAACCTTCACCGCGCCATGTCCTGCGTTGATTTCCAAATCGGTGTTCGCCGGAACGCGCAGCCGATAGTCGATCTTCCACGGCAGGTTAAGAAGCCTTTTAGGAAAGTTCTTCGCCGTTCGTTTCATGAATATGCGATCATGCGTGCCGGTTGTGAGCACGCTTATGTGATTCAAATCGTCGTCAAAAACAAAACTATTCACATTGGCGAGTTGGTCCAGGTCAGCCTCAGTCGGTCCTTTGAGCTCGATGTTCGCGGTGAGTTCAACCTCGCTGCGCGACCACCCTTCAACTGTTACCGAGCCTTTTGGCGCTCCGATTAGAGTCACTGTGCCGCCGTACGCGAAGCGACGCGTCTCGCGACGTGTGGTTGTACGCGTCAGTAATTGAGTTTCGGGAGCAGCTTGAGAAAAGACGGGACTAACTTGAATAGCGAACAGCGCAATGAGAAACAGAAGTTTGATCATCGCGGTCATAGTAGCCCTTGTTCGCGCAATCGGAAACAAAAAGGTAATGCCCTATTTTGAAAATCAATGCTCTGCGGCTCTCTGCGTATCTCTGCGTCCTCTGCGTTGAATTACCCTTTTAACGCTGAGGACGCAGAGATACGCAGAGGCCGCAGAGAAAAGGCAAATCAGGCACTACCCAAAAAAGGACGTTGCGTTCGCAACGTCCTTTTGACAACGGATTCAATCGGGCAACACTTACTTTCGCATAAACGTAATCTGACCGTTGAAGTTAGTCACAGACACCGACGAGCGCCCGTCGCCAACATCGCCCGTGATTCTTCTTCCATCCTGCGACTTGAAGTTGTTGTTCCAAAAATCATTCAATGCAATCCTTCGCGCAGGTGAGGCGGCGACTAAGCGAAAATCCGAATTTCCGGGAATGCGAATCGTGATGTCGCCTTTGTTCGATTTGAACTCGTAAGTGCCGCCGCGTGAAAACTCGCCGTCAAAGAAAATGTTTCCGATAACATTTTGTGCGATGACGTGCGACGCAGCGATGTTAGTGAGCTCGATGTCGCCTTCCGATGACACGTGCGCTCTCACCAGACCACTGTTAATGTTGCTCACGTAGATGTTGCCGCGAACGGTTTCCAAATCGATGGAGGAATTAACCGGAACCTGTAACTTGAAATTGATATCGCCTACATCGCCCATGCCCCGATTGTCGCTCATCACATCGACGACCAGACTCTGATCACTCTGTCTGGGAACGACGTGCGCTTTCTTCGACTCGATTGTCGCCGAAAGTCGTATCTCGTCTTTGTTCCACGATTCAACCACGATCGTGCCCGAGACATTTTTCAACTCAATGCGAACATTCTTTGCAACGGGATATCGTTTCGAAAGTTTTTGCTGCGCCTGAACAGTGGAGAACGGGGACATCAACGCGAGGAGGGCGCCAACTGCAAAAACGGCGGCGCGAATTGATGGGCGCCAGGTCAAGAATCCAGTTTTCATTACTGTGGGGCTTTTAATCAAAACAAGTTCCGGGCGATGTATTACAAATCAGAAAAATCCTGTAGCAACGTGAGCTTGTCGTTTAATGCTTCGTTGAGCATCTGCTCGGAAACCTCGTCGTGTGGATTTCGCTTCAAGTCTTCGACGGCGTTGGCGACCGCCTCGTCGATGGTCTTCATGTTGCGATCGAAAGTGGCGCGCATTTCAGGACTCCAGCGCACCTTGTTAAGTTCAACTCGCTGGTTCCAGTAACTGATCACCTGCTGCTGTCGTTGCCACACCGGATCGTTTTCGTTCGAGGCTGCAACCTGAGTAACTGGAGTTACATACCCACTCGAACGACGTAGCGCGACCACGGTTGCGAGTGAAACTAACAACACGATAGCGACTACCGAAGTCGCCAACTGCGGCAATGACAGTTCCCAGGTATGCCCCATCAGGCGGCCGATAAACGAGCGTCGCGGTTCGGCGGTAGCTGCGGCCCTGCCTGGAATCTCCGCTTCGACTACGTTGCGGATGCGAAGCCAGAGCGCTCTTTCGTTTGGCGGCGCTTCATACTGGCCGCGCTGTGTGCGGCAGAAACCGACGATCGACGCCAGATCCTGGCGAACACTGTCGCAATCCAAACACTGCTTCAGGTGCGTATTGAGAGTGAACTCATCCGTCTGGCTGATCGATCCGTCGATCAGGTCATGGATAAGTTCCTGACATGTCTCGCAGTTCATTGCTTACCACCTTCGTTCTGTCATAAAGCGCACAATCCGAACAAACTGTCTGCGACAGAACTTGTTTCCGGTTGTCATCAATCAAGGGAAGACTGCGTTGTTTCGACTAACACTGACCCGCTGGTTATTAGCTTCGAGGCTATTCACTCACATTCTGTTGCCTCAGAAGCCCGCGTAATTTCATCCTGGCCTTATGTAGCTGCGACTTCGAGGTACCTACAGAGCACCCCAGCATCCTGGCGATTTCCTCGTGTTCATGCCCTTCGATGTCGTGAAGCGTGAACACCGTCCGGTAACCGGGCGGCAGTTGGGCGATAGCCTTGTCGAGGGCTATGCGGTCAACTACGGGCATGGAATTGGGGTTTTCCGTACCTTTAACTATCTGAACCGGCGTTTCGCCGTCTTCAGTCGTCGTCTCCATACGCACTCCGCGTTTGCGGAAGTGCATGAGCACCTGGTTGACTGTCAGGCGGTGTAGCCAGGTAGTAAAAGCGGATTCACCCCGGAAACTGCCAATTTTTCGAAAGAGCTGAATGAAGACCTCCTGTGCGAGATCTTCAGCCTCCGACACATTGCCCGTCATCCTCAGGCAGAGGGAATACACGCGACGATTATGGCGCTGGTAAAGGTCCTCGAAAGCTCCCATATCGCCTTGGGCGGCTTTCTGAGCCAGCTCATAATCTGTCGTTTGCGGTGTCTCGGTTTCGGCTGCGGTCACGTGTCGCCTGCTCGGGCAAGCTCGGAAGAAATTTCACAAAACTTCAACCTTGACAGGCTACGAACTCACGCTTCCGCGAGTTTCAAGGGAGCAGTACTGTTTCTTCCAAAGTGCCCGCGTGGGGATGCGGTGAGAAGGCCCAGTACCCTCAACGCGGCTGTGATGCGACCCTTCGCGCGCGTCGTTGCCTTACCCGACCCTAAAAATAGTGATTGTCCCAGCCGAATCAATAGTTTCAGACGGCTGAGTTGCAGCATAGGTGATACGCGCGTGCGTGACAAGAGCAGTCATGAGCAAGTAGTGCATTAGTTGAAACTCGAACCAGATTACGCCGAAGGCATTATTACGCCGAAGGCGTTCGCTAATTTCAGCCCAGGGTTGGAGCGCAAGCGACAACCCTGGGGCACGCAAAATTGCCAACGCGACCAACGCCGAAAGCGTTAGGCCTGTGCGGTATTAACCCTTTCAGGGTTGTTGGAATGTTGATGAATGATCCCAGGGTTGTCGCTTGCGCTCCAACCCTGGGCTGAAATTAGCGAACGCCTTCGGCGTTTTCATCCAAATCTCACAAGTCAGGTCCAACTCAAAAGTCAGGTCCAACTCAAAAGTCAGGTCCAACTCAAAACGTCAGGTCCAACTCAAAACGTCAGGTCCAACTCAAACGTCAGGTCCAGTACGTGCGGTCGAGTGAGCGATAACCGACGGCTTCGGAGACGTGGTTTGAATTTATCATCTCTGCGCCTTCGAGATCCGCGATGGTGCGGCTGACTTTGAGAATGCGGTCGTAGGCGCGGGCAGAGAGACCCTGACGACGCATCGCGTTCTCGAGCAGCTTTTCACCGTTGGTATCGATGCGACAATAGGTGCGAATCATGCGCGGCGTCATGGCAGCGTTCGCAAAGATCTTCTCGCCGGCGAAGCGTCGCTGTTGACGTTCGCGCGCGTCGATCACACGCTGGCGAATGGTTGCTGAGCTATCAGTTTCCGGCGCAGCTTCGCCGCGAAGCTCGCGAAACTTCACCGCCGGAACGTCGATGTGAATATCGATGCGGTCGAGTAAGGGTCCAGAGATTCGTCCAATGTAACGTTGAATTTGATTTGGCGAGCAACGGCATTCGCGCGTAGGGTCGTTCCAAAAGCCACAAGGACACGGATTCATCGCAGCCGCCAACACGAACGAAGCAGGAAAGGTCAACGACATGGACGCGCGGCTTATGGTTACCTTTTGATCTTCGAGCGGCTGTCGCAGCACCTCGAGCACGCTGCGATCGAATTCCGGCAATTCATCGAGAAACAGCACGCCCTGATGCGCCAGTGAAACCTCTCCTGGCCTCGGCACACTTCCACCGCCAATCAGACCGGCATCGCTGATTGTGTGATGAGGTGAACGAAATGGACGTTCAGTGACGAGCCCAGCCCTTCCTGTCAAACCCGCGACGGAATGAATCTTCGTCAACTCGAGCGCCGCCTCGAATTCCAGTGGCGGCATGATCGTCGGCAGACGTTTCGCGAGCATCGTCTTGCCCGAACCTGGAGGACCGATGAGCAGAATGTTGTGTGCACCGGCAATCGCGATCTCCAGCGCTCGCTTTGCAAACATCTGCCCTCGAACCTCTTTGAAGTCGACTTTGTAATGACCCGTTCGTCCGAGGATCTCGGCGACGTCGACTTTGAGCGGCTCCGGCGGAGTAGACGAACGCAAGTCAGCGACGAGATTGACGGCGCTGCGAAGGTCGGCAACCGGATACACATTCACGCCGGCGACCACCGCGGCTTCCTTCGCATTCTCTTCCGGAAGTATCAAATGCCGGATCGACCCTTCTCGCGCGAGCATCGCAATCGGCAACGCACCTTTGATCGCGCGCACGCGCCCATCGAGAGAAAGCTCGCCCACACAGAGCACATGAATCAGATTGTTTGTCTCGGCGAGGTCGCGATTGGCGCCGAGAATTCCCAACGCGATTGGCAGATCAAAGCTTGCGCCTTCTTTGCGAACATCGGCAGGAGCGAGATTGATCGTCGTCTTTTGAAATGGAAAGAAGTGTCCGCAGTTCTGAATCGCCGCGCGTATGCGTTCACGCGACTCGCGAACAGCCGCATCGGGCAGTCCGACGATTGTGACCGGAGGAATTTTATCGGCTTCAGCACGAAACGGAGTGAGATTGACTTCGATGTCGACGAGATCAGCGTCTATGCCATAAACGGCGGCGGAGAGTGTTCTGAAGAGCATGTGAGGTGGCTCCTGATTTGAAAGTGAGGTTTCACAGGATTTACAAGATTAGACATGATTTACATGTTAATCCTGAAAAATCATGCAAATCCTGTCTAACGACGGCGCGACGATACAGGCGCTGACGACGGAATCTTTATCTGCTGACCGGCACGAAGTTCAGCGTTAACCGGAATGCCATTCAACCGCGCGACGTCGTTTGCGTCGAGGCTACGCGCCGCAGCGATGCTGGCAATCGTGTCGCCCTTGCGAGCGCGGACCGTTTGGAGACCAGCGGCCGGTCCCGCTTCTGACGTCGAAGCAGTCGATCTCACCCACTTCGTGAGTTTCACACCGCCACTCGGCGCGACCAGCTTGGTTGTTGATTTCAAATCCACACCGCTGTTCATCGCCTGGAGTTGAGCGGCGTTGATGCCGGTTCGGTTCGCAATACTCTGCCAGTCTTCACCCGGCGCGACTGAAATCAATCTTGCCGTCTCGCGTCGCTCCGGCGGAATGCGCTGAATCAACGCTGCAAACTGTTTCGCACGTCCGGCGGGAATGCGTACGTTGTAGCTGTCGCCGCGTGGAGTTATATCTCGTTTCAACTCCGGGTTCAGAGTGCGAATGTAATCGACGTTGCTATCGGTAGCATCGGCGACCAATTGCAAACTCGTCGCTGTAGGCACCTGGACTACGTCGTACGACCACGCAGCATCCTGCTTGATGCCCTTGAATCCATATTTTTCAGGATTCTTTGCAATCAGGATTACGGCGAGAATGTTTGGAACGTAGTTACGCGTCTCCTGTGCGATGTACGGATAGATCATCCAGAAGTTGGCACTGCCCGCGCGCGCGATGGCACGGTCGACATTACCCGCGCCCGTGTTGTACGCAGCCATCGCCAATTCCCAATTGCCGTTATATCGCTTCGCCAGATCTTTCAAGTGCCGGGCTGAAGCGCGCGTGGCCTGCTCGATACTGTTGCGCTCGTCGATGTATGCATTCTGGCGCAACTGGTACATACGGCCGGTGCTCGGAATGAATTGCCACAATCCCGAGGCGGCTGCCCAGGAAACGGCTTTCGTTTTCCACGCGCTTTCGACTTGACCCAACCACGTGATATCGAGCGGCACACCTTCTTCCGCGAAGATCTTGCGCGCGACTCTCATGAACTGACCGGAACGGCGCAGGCCATTCTCCATCGTCCCGCGATTACGGCCCTGGTAGTAATTGATGTATTGCTGAATTAATGGATTAAGAGTGAATGAGAAGTTGACGTTCTTCTGCGCTTGTTCCAACGCCAAAAGATCTTCACCGGAAACTTCCTTCTCACGATCCGTTAGAACGAGCTTGCTCAACTCATCGAGTGGCGAAGGTTCAAACTTCTGATCGCGAAAACCAATCTGCGTTGGAGTCTTTTGAGTTGCGGGTTCCTGCGTGTTCTGCGCAACGAGCTGAGAGTTGACGGCGGCAGGCTGCGTCAGCGGTACCTCTTCGCGATAAATCCGCTCGACCAATTCGAGATAGTAAGTCTGCAAACGCTGACTTGCTCTTACGTCAAAGCCCGACTCCAGGATCGAATCGACGGCTTTATCGAACTCTTCTCGCGCCTGCTCGCGCTTATTGTCTTCGAGGTTGAGCTTGCCGCGGCGGAAGTGATCTTCAGCTCGCGCGATGACCTGAGCGACTCGCCCTTCTGACTGTTCGACTTCGGTCGGGATTGCTCGCGCAGACGAAGCTGCCGGAATCTGTCCGAAGATGGTTGTCGCTGACGCGACGAGCGCCGTTAATAAAGCCACACCGGCCATCAGACGAGGAAAGCTCGTTGAGATCAAAATCGAGGTACTCCTAAATGTGCGGTATCTAATGGCTCCTCTACGGTTAGAGCACACTAAGCGGAGCCCAAAACACAGCGAGGTTACCACACGGTTTTTTGGGGTGTCAACGAAACCCCATGACTTGAAACACAGTCTTAAACAGTAAAGTTTTCCACCAAAATCTACTGTCGGATTACTGATGCAGCCCACGCGACGCGGGTTGTGCTACTAAACGCGCCAAATGGTCCAGCGTTGCAAATTTTATTGGGAACGGTTCTGGACACAGAGGAACACAGAGAAGAGCATCGATTCCGTACACAACACTTCTGACTTCATTTCGCAACCAAATGGGTAAACTCTTAAAAGAGCAACTTTTAACCCGCTTGTCGCCTCGTATCCAGTGAATGGAACACTGCTTGCCCAAACCTTCGCAAGGGTGTGCTCTCCCTGTGTCAGAAATTAAGAAGTTCTGAAATCGGATTAGAAACGATTAACCCAAAGAGCTATGTCAACAGTCGTCAAAAGAGAAATCACGGTACACGAATTCCCCAGACGGGCTGAAGTCAGCGCCGTCGCGTCCCAGTCACAATTGTTCTTTAACCGCGAGTTAAGTCTTCTCGAATTCCACGCGCGAGTCCTTGAAGAGGCGCTCGACGAACGCAACCCGCTGCTCGAGCGGCTGAAATTCCTGTCCATCTTCTCTTCGAATCTGGACGAGTTTTTCATGATTCGAATTTCCGGACTCAAGGAAGAGCTGCACGACATCAGTGTAGTTTCGCCTGACGGCCTGACGCCGTCGCAACAGTTACAGAAGTCGAGAGAGCGAATTCTCGTCCTTATTAACGAGCAGGCTCGTTGTCTGCGCGAAGAGGTCTTACCGCAACTCAGGGAAACGGGAATCTCTCTGATCCGGTATGAATCCCTATCGCGTCATGAAAAGGAAAGTCTCAAGGAATATTTCACGGAAAAGGTGTTTCCGGTTCTGACGCCACTCGCCGTCGATCCGAGTCACCCGTTTCCTTACATCTCGCCGCTCAGCGTGAACATCGGTTTGATGGTCCGCGCGCCGAAGGATGTGAGGTACATCGGCCGCGCGCAAGGCGGAGACACGAGATTTGTCAGGATCAAGGTTCCGGAAACTGTGCCACGCCTTGTTCCGGTCGGTTCTTCGGGATCGCGGTTCGTACTGCTCGAGGAGCTTATCAAGGCAAACATTCAAGCGCTGTTTCCGAGAATGGAACCTGGCCCATGTCACATGTTTCGCGTCACGCGTGATGCGGACATCGAGATCAGAGAGGAAGAAGCTGAAGATCTGCTCAGCTTGATCCAACAGGAATTACGCCAGCGAAAATTCGGTACTCCGGTGCGCCTGGAAGTTTCAACCGACATGCCTGCCGAGATGATCGAGTACCTGACGTCTTCGCTCGATCTCGGCGCAGAAGATGTATACGTCTTCGATGGACCACTACATCTTCAGGATCTCATGTCGCTGTATGACTGCGATCGACCTGACCTGAAAGACGCTCCATTCAGCGCGAGAGTTCCCGCGTGGTACGACGAATACAAATCGATCTTCGACGCTATCAGAGAACGCGATCGGCTGCTGCACCATCCGTACGATACGTATGATTGCGTCACGGGATTCATCAATGAGGCCGTCGACGATCCTGACGTCGTCGCGATTAAGATCTGCTTGTATAGGACTGGTCCAGACTCGCCGATTCCGCCGGCACTGATCAGGGCCGTCGAACAAGGCAAACAGGTAACAGCGCTGATCGAGCTGAAAGCCCGTTTCGACGAAGAACACAACATCGAATGGGCCCAGAAGCTCGACCAGGCCGGCGTACACGTGGTCTACGGCATTATGGGTCTGAAGACGCACGGCAAGCTGACGCTCGTCGTCAGACGCGAAGGCGACATACTCAGGCGCTACGTTCACATCGCATCCGGTAATTACAACCCGACGACGTCATGCACGTACACAGACCTCGGAATGTTTACTGTCGACGACGTAATCGGTCGAGATGCGACGGAGTTGTTCAACTACCTGACAGGTTTTTCGGAGCAGACGGATTATCGACGACTGATGGTAGCGCCCGTCAATCTGCGTGAGAAACTAAATGAGTTGTTCGATCGTGAGATCGAGCATAAACGCGCTGGACGGCCGGCGCATATCGTCGCGAAGTTCAATCGCCTGGCCGATCTGCAAATCGTCGAGAAGCTTTACGAGGTTTCGCGCGCGGGTGTGGAGGTCGATCTGATCGTTCGTGGTATTTGCATGTTGCGGCCGGGGATTCCGGGATTGTCAGAGAATATTAGAGTGCGAAGCGTTGTTGGTCGCTTCCTGGAGCATAGCCGTGTCTTCTGGTTTGCGAATGGTGGTGACGATCAGGTGTTTATCGGAAGTGCCGACTGGATGTCGCGAAACCTGAAGCACCGCATAGAGGTTGTTGCACCGGTAACGGATCCAAACGCAAAACGATTTTTACGAGACGTGTTGCTCGACGCATATCTCAGCGACAACACGAAGGCGCGCGAGCTGCAAGCCGACGGTAAGTATGTGCAGATTCAACAAGGCGGCGAGGCGTTCGACAGCCAACAGTATTTTATAGACAGGATTGACAAAATCTTGTAAATCCTGTCTCCCCTTCCCTCAGAGCCCTCGACATAAACATCCCCGGGTAGCGGAGAACAACAATGAACCGTCGAACTCTGATCGTAGTGGCTCTGGTGTTGAGCCTGCTGACATCTGTCGATACCACTCTCGCAAAAAAGAAAAAGAAAGCCGTGCCCAGGGGCACGCCCATCCTTTGGCAACAACCAACGGATATAACCTCGCGCAATCTCTATCTTGGACCAGGCGGGACAGACATGCGTCCCGACCTCCGCCGTATCACGTTCATTAAAGAAGAAAAGGGCGGCTACTCGAAAAAGTATGAAGTGCGTGACGGCTCGGGACGCGAGTGGGTCGTAAAAATTGGTAAGGAAGCGCAATCAGAAACCTCGGCGATCCGATTGCTGTGGGGCCTCGGGTACGTGACTGAAGTCAATTACCTCGTGCCGCAGGTAACGATTCCCGGTAAGGGAACTTTGACAAACGCCAGATTCGAAGCGCGCCCCGACAAATGGAAACGAACGGGCGAATGGAAGTGGAAAAGCAATCCGTTTGTCGGCACACCGGAGTTTCAGGGTCTGAAGATCATGATGGCCCTGATCAACAACTGGGACCTCAAAGACTCCAACAACGAGATGCTCCAACTGCGGAACGGAAATGGTGATGAACTCTGGTACATCATCAGCGACCTTGGCGCGACGTTCGGTCATGCGAGCACGACGCCGCTCTTGTGGCGTTTCACGCGCAGCCGGAACAATCCAAAGAACTATGCGAAGTCGAAATTCCTGGAGAAGGTCAAAGGCGATCGTGTCGTGCTGCATTTCGGTGGAAAGAATCGCGGGATAATGAACGACATCCGTGTTAACGATGCGCAGTGGGTGGCGAGCTTGCTCTCGCAGTTGAGCGACGATCAGATTCGTGACGCCTTTCGCGCCGCGAACTACCGGCCCGATCAGATCAACCTGCTTGTGCGAACGGTGCGCGAACGGACGAACGAGCTGCTCAGCCTGCGGCCGGGTGTTCAAATCGGAAGAAATGATTGATGAATCAAAAGAGAAAAGAAGTACTCACGCTCCTCGTTGTTTTTACCGGCGTCGTTCTGCTGAGCGCATTCGTCGTCTATTATCTGACTGGCGGCAACCGCACGACTCCCGAGCGCACGACTACGGCAACTGTCAGCCCAACTCCACAGGCTCAGGAGCCTAATGCAGTCTTTGGACCTGATGAGCGTGGGGCGCCGGCGGCCCCGGTTGGTGACACTTTCATAGATCGACTGTTTGGCGCGCGACACAGCGGTGGATATGTAACCGGCGACAACTGGGCGGAGACGATCGGCCGGATCTCTTTAAGACTTGTTCTCGCCTCACTGCTTGGCGCCGCGCTGGCGTTTCGTCCGCGCAAGCGAATTCTCGCGATCAAACGCAATCCTTACGTGTCGCAAACACAGATATTGCTCGCAATCGTCGCGGCAGCATTGATGATCATCGTCGGCGACAATGCGGCACGCGCGTTTGGTATTTTCGCTGCCGTTTCGCTCGTGCGATTCAGGACAAACATTCGCGATCCGAAAGAGATCACGGTGTTGCTGATCAGTCTCGCACTCGGACTCGCTTCAGGCGTGGGACGCTGGGACCTGGCTATTGTCCTGACGGTGTTCTCGTTGATCGTGCTCTGGATATTGGAGTGGCGCGAGCCTGAGCTGGTGTTTCGCTCGATGGAATTGAAGGTGACGACGACGAACGTCGTCGCGACTCAGAAAGCATTGCGAGACGTGTTTCGACAGCATGGTTTCGATAAGGAGCTGCGGGCTGTGGATCGTGAAGCGACGGAAGAGTCGCCGGGAAGCATTGTGTACTCAGTGGATGTGAGTCCGACGGTAAGCACTGACGAGATCAGTGCAGATATCCTCGCGATCGACGGGCAAAATGTTCAGGGTATCGAGTGGGATCAGAAGAAGAGCTACTCGTATCTTTATCAGTAGCTACAAAAGGCACAAATTACTTTGTGCCTTCTGTGATCTGCTGCGATTTGCTCTGGAAGCTGGTGGCGTAGTCCTGGACGAATTTCTTCATGTCGCCGTGTCCGAAACGGGTGTAGAAGTCATACTTCTTCATCTCCGCGTAGACCTGATCGTAAGTCCAGTTGTAATGGTTGAACCTGTAAACAGCTCCTGCAACGCCTGTGCGATGGCGGCCGCCGGCGCAATGCACGTAGAACTTTCCGGTTGAGGGATCGTCGACCAGTTTTAGAAAGGCGTCGATCTTCGCAGTCTCCGGATACGAGCTGTCGCTCATCGGGATGTTCACGTACTTCATTCCGAGAGCCTCGACACTTCCCTTTTCGTACTCCGTCGGATCGTCGCGGAGGTCGATGACCGTTTTGATTCCAAGTGCTGCTAATTCCTGATATTCGTCCTTCTTCGGTTGCCCACCTCGGAAGAAGCGGTCGTCCATCTGGCCGAAATTTTTAATGCTTACATTTGAAACGCTGGCTTGTGAAATGCTGGCTTGCTGACTGAATGCCGAGACTGACGAAAGGAGAACGAGTGAAATAACCCCGAGCAGTACAGAAAAATAACTGCGACTTGATCTGATCATTAAAACTCCTTGTTTACTGGTTAGCGACTTTCGCGAGTCGCGGGAAACTATACCAAAACCGAGGATAAGATTCACAGATCTTTCCGTCGGTTGTAGGTTCAGTTTCGACTACTTTGACCGTATCAAACTCAAGCAGGGCGGGCACTAGCGGCCTGCGGTATTCGCTGCGGCTTCGGCGGCGACGTCACCGGCGGCACGACTCTCTCACCCAGTGCTTCGCGAAAAACCTGCCGCATATTATCAACAAATACGAAGCGAATGTCTTTGAAAGGCTCCTTCGGCACCTCCTCGAGGTCCCTGCGATTCTGCTGCGGCAGGATGATTGTAGTCACTCGAGCCCGCCGCGCAGCAAGCACCTTCTCCTTTACACCACCAATCGGCAGCACATTTCCACGCAACGTGATTTCGCCCGTCATTGCCACGTCTTTTCGAACCGGCCGCGTCGACAGTGCCGACACCATCGCGGTCGCCAGCGTGATACCTGCTGACGGGCCGTCTTTCGGAATCGCGCCTTCGGGGATGTGTATGTGGAGGTCGTAATTGCTGAAGTCTTCCTCCGCGATATCCAACTCTTTCGCGCGGGACTTCGCGTAAGAGTACGCCGCCTGTGCCGACTCTCGCATGACGTCCCCGAGCTGTCCGGTCAGGACGAGGTTTCCTTTGCCTTTCATCCTCAGCGCTTCGATGAAAAGTACATCGCCGCCGACGGCTGTCCACGCGAGGCCGGTCGCGACTCCCACCTGGTCTTTTTTCAGGACTTCTTCAGGAATGATTTTCGGCGCGCCGAGAAACTCATGGATGTTCTTCAACGACACGCGAATGCCGCCTTTATGACCTTCCGCGATTTTACGTGCGACTTTTCGACAGATTCTTCCGATTTCGCGCTCGAGCTGGCGCAGTCCGGCTTCCTGCGTGTATTGCTGAATGACAGTCGTCAGCGCGGTTTTTGAGATGTGCAGATCTTTGGCGGTGATCCCGTTTTCTTCCATCTGTTTCGGAATCAGGTGGCGAATGGCGATCTCGCGCTTCTCTTCTTCGGTGTAGCCTGCGAGCCTGATCACTTCCATGCGATCGCGCAGCGCGGGTTGAATCGTGTCGAGAATGTTTGCCGTGGTCATGAAGATCACGTTCGAAAGATCGAACGTGACGCCGAGATAGTTATCGCGAAATGAATTGTTCTGTTCGGGGTCGAGCACTTCGAGTAAGGCGGACGATGGATCGCCGCGGAAATCCGCGCCGACTTTGTCGATCTCGTCGAGCATGATCAGCGGGTTGTTCGTGCCGGCCTGCTGTACGGCCTGAATGATTCTACCCGGCATTGCGCCGACGTAGGTTCGGCGATGGCCGCGAATCTCCGCTTCGTCGTGAACGCCGCCGAGTGAGAGTCGCACAAACTTCCGATCGAGCGCTCTGGCGATCGAACGGCCGAGCGACGTCTTGCCGACGCCCGGGGGGCCAACGAGACAAAGAATCGGGCCTTTCGGTTTCTCTTTCAGCTTACGAACAGCCAGGGCTTCGAGGATTCTGTCCTTAACTTTTTCGAGACCGTAGTGATCTTCGTTCAGGACTCGCTCGGCTTTTTGTAAGTCGAGGTTGTCGATAGAAGATCTGGACCACGGGAGATCGGTCATGATCTCCATCCAGTTTCGCAGCGTGGCTGTTTCCGCAGCGTCGGGATGCATGCGCTCGAGTTTCTTCAGTTGGCGGAGCGCTTCATCTTCAGCCGCTTTCGGCATCTTCGCCGCTTCAATCTTTTCGCGGAACTGCGCGGTCTCTTCCGCGAGCTCGTTTCCCTCGCCGAGTTCGCTCTGGATTGCTTTCAGTTGCTGGCGCAAGTAAAACTCTCTCTGCGAACGATCGATGTCGGCGCGTGCCTGGGTGTTGATTTCCTGCTGTACGGTGAGGACTTCAATCTCTTTGTTTAAAAGCTCGTTGACGCGTCTGAGACGCGCGGTTGTGTCGGCGATGTCGAGCACCGACTGAGCATCTTCAACTTTCAGCTCGAGGTTTGAAGCCGACAGATCCGCGAGCCGGCCGGCGTCGTCGAGATTCGCGATGATGGCCATCACTTCGGGCGAAATGTTTTTGCCGAGGTTGATGGCTTTTTCCATCGACGCACGAACGTTTCGAACCAGCGCTTCAACTTCGAGCGAGCGCTCAGGCGGTAACACTTCCTGCATCACGCTTACACGCGAACGCAGATACTCGCCCGTTGAATCAACGGATTCGATTTGAGCGCGCGCCAGACCCTGGACCAGGATGCGTATGCGACCGTCGGGCAATTTCAGCATGCGCATGATGACTGCGGCAGTTCCTATCGAATAGAGATCCTCGGCGGTTGGCTCTTCCTTATCGAGGTCCTTCTGTGAGGCGAGGAGAATCATTCGGTTTTCACCAAGCGCCTCGTCAACGGCCCTGATCGATTTCTCCCGCGACACAAACAACGGAACGATCATGAACGGGTAGATCACGATGTCGCGCAGAGGCAAGACCGGCAACTCGTTTGGGATCTGGAGTTGTTGATCGGTGTCGGTTGTCTCGACTGCTTCGGAAAACTCTGGTTCTTTCGGTAGTGCCATGGTGTTTACCTGATCATTGGTCATTTATCATTTGACATTTATCATTTGCTATTGAAGACCTCCGGCCTGGAAAAAATGACCAATGATAAATGACCGATGACTTCATCTGGATTATGCGTCCTTAACTGCTACCAGGACCTCCTCTCCTCTTCGATCCTGAATCTTCGGAAGACGAATGATAAGCATGCCGTTCGTCAGTTCTGCTGTTGCATTCCGTATGCAGACGGTCCAGCGTAAAGGTACGACGCGGCCAAAGTTACCAAAACTTCGTTCGGAACAGAGGTACCCGATGATTCGCCGGCGGTTGGGCCGCCGCTTCTTCTCGCCCCAGATTCTCAGTTTGTCGTTCGTGAGACCGATCTTTACCTGATCGGCAGTCACGCCGGGAAGCTCGATACGGATTGAAATGGCCTGTTCTGTTTCACAGAGATCTACCGGCGGCGCCCATGCGCCAGAGGCCAGGGGATTTTCGGCTTCGGTGGCTTCCTGCAAAGCGGCGTACAGGCGTCCGACTCGGTCGCGCAGACGCTGCAACTCGAGCCGCTCTAATCCGGTCGCACGAATAGGTTTGATCATTACAATTTCCCCGGTTCGCTTACTTCTTGTTCGTTGGGCCGCCAGCCCGCGTCCGCACCAGGTGTTTGAGCTCCGTCATGAATTCCGACACGTCTTCAAACTCCAGATACACAGACGCAAAACGAACATATGCGACTTTGTCCAGTTCTTTCAAGCGTCGCATGATCATCTCGCCGATCTTACTCGTCGGACGCTCGCGTTCGGAAGATTCCTGAACATACTTCTCGATCGCGTTGACGATGCTATCAAGTTTACCTGAAGGCACGGGACGTTTTTCGCAAGCTCTCAACAACCCGGCCATCACTTTGTTGCGATCGAAAGTTTCTCTGCGACCGTCTTTCTTGACGACCATGTAAGGAATCTCGTCGATGCGCTCGTAGGAGGTAAATCTTCGTTCGCACCGGAGACACTCGCGTCTGCGACGGATTGCATCACCCTCGCGCGACTCACGCGAGTCGACGACTTTATCTTCAAGGTAAGCACAGAATGGACACTTCATCTCAGTTGAACCTCCTCAGAGGGCGGTGAAATCATTTTGCGTAACTTTGTGAGGCTGAGGTCGCCGCGAATTACGTAAAAGAGTCCAAACAAAAGCGCCGGGCCAAAATCGACAAGGTGCAACACGATGGCAAGCGCGGCTGCCGTCTCTCGGTTTTTTACGCCGATGAACAACAATCCCGTGGCCGTCGCTGCGTGAAAAGCGCCGGCGGCGCCACCCGGCGTCGGCACCAGAGAGCCTACGAGCGCCCAACCGAGCACGAAAATCGTTTCGGGAAAGCCGATATCGAGATGGAACGCGCGCATGACGAGAAGATTGGCTGCGGCAATCGCAAACCAAAGTAGCGCCGTCCATGCGATCGTCTCTGCCAGCTCGCGAAAATTAACGAGCACGCGAAGTGCTTGTGCGAGCTGTTCGAGCATGCGCAAAACAAGCTTTGCCAGACGCTTGGGAATGAAACTCCAGCGGGCGAATAAGCGTTGGACAAAGTCGATAACAGACGACGATTTCGATCTAAACCACGCGAGAAACGCGATCCCGAGCACCGTCACGCCGAACAACCCAAACCCAGCCAGCCGAACTCGATCGAATGAGATATCGAGCGCGATTGGCGGTCGAAACCAAATCAGGTTGATGGCGAACATAAGCGCAACAGCCGTCATGTCGTAGATGCGCTCGACGACTATCGTAACGAGCGACGCGCTCGGTCTTACTTGCGGATCGCGCATCGAAAGCACGACGGGCCTGACGAATTCGCCCGCGCGACCGATCAGGAAAACGGCACTGAAGCCGATGGTGGTCGCGGCAAAGAGATCGGAGAACCGTGCAGCGCTCAACGGCTTCAATAGCGCTCCCCATCTGAAAGCCCTGAAGAGGTAAACCGAGCAGATGAAAAGGATCGCCGCTACCAGGAGATATGGATTCGCCTCGCTTACTGACTGCCGGACTTCAGTCCAATTCAGTTTGCGACCAAACCACCACAGAAAAGCCACTGCGACCAGACACAGAACTCCGAATTCGACGTATTTGCGATAGCTCGGCTTGCTGGGCATCTGAGTCAGAGTCTGGCCGGAACCACAACATGTTGGGCCGGTCGCCAAGGCTACTACATGTCAGCAGTGAGGGCAAGAAACGACGCGGGGACGCGGGGACGCGGGGACGCGGGGACGCGAAGACGGGGGGACGCGGAGACGCGGAGACGCGGGGACGCGGGGACGCGAAGACGGGGCGACGCGAAGACGGGGCGACGCGGGGACGCGGGGACGCGGAGACGCGGGGACGCGGGGACGCGGGGACGCGAAGACGGGGC
>Ga0207671_10001984_pt1 | contig 22567 bp, 22 predicted proteins | sample KBSC24metaG_FD_184352 | JGI IMG/M metagenome (GOLD analysis project Ga0207671, IMG submission 184352) | Corn rhizosphere microbial communities from Kellogg Biological Station, Michigan, USA - KBS C2-4 metaG (SPAdes) (version 2) | ecosystem: Host-associated > Plants > Roots > Rhizosphere > Soil... | reverse complement strand
GCCATCACCGCCCCCGACGAACGCATCCGCGACGTGTGGGCGCGAGCCGGCGTGCTCGTCAACGAGCTGGCTCGACCCGCCTTGTTGCTGAATCTGCCGGTTCAGCCCGGCGAGGCACCGGTGTGCACACCAGGCGAACCCGCCTACCTGTCGCTGCGCAGGCTGCTGCGCACGCCTCCGCACTGGGCCGTGGCCGGCAAGACGGTCTTCGTGTGCGAGAACCCCAACCTCGTCGCCATCGCCGCCGACCGATTGGGCGCGGCTTGCGCCGCGCTGGTCTGCACCGACGGCATGCCGGCGGCGGCGCAGCGCACACTGCTCACCCAGCTGGCGCAGGCCGGCGCACAACTTCGGTACCACGGCGACTTCGACTGGCCCGGCGTGCAGATCGCCAACCACGTCGTGCGGACCTGGGAGGCACGCCCCTGGCGTCTCGGCGCCGTGGACTATGAAACAGCGGTGGCGGGCGCGTCACATCAGCAGCATGATCTGGATGACGCTTGCATCACGGCGTCATGGGATGCCGCATTGGCCCCGGCCATGCAGCGCCACGGGCTGGCCATCGCCGAGGAAGCCGTGGCGGCATTGCTGTTGGGAGATCTTCGGCAAGGCTGAAACGCGTCTCAACCCGCCGCTGGATCGAGCAACGTGAACTGCGCGCGGCCGATCAACTTCCTGAAGTCACGATCGAAACTGACAAGATGCTCGCCCAAGTGGATCGTGGCGGCGGCCAGCCAAGCATCGGGCATGTCGTTGCCCGCAAGCCGTTTGTCGATGCAAAGCTGCCGCAGGCGTGGCCACTCGGCGCCGAGCGTTGCCAGCCGCACGCCCTGAAGCGCCAGCAACGCATCGACGAAGCCCACGGCGTCGTCGACCGGGGTCGGGATCTGGAAAATCTTGGGGCTGGTCACCAGACGCAGGAAGCTGGCCAGCACCATCGGCATCAACGTCAAGTCGCGGCCCGAAGCAGCGGCAGCAGCAGCCTGCTCCAGCCAGGTGCGCGCAACGGCGTGGTGGGGATGGTCACTGCGCGACGCAGCGACCAGCACGTTCACGTCAGGCGTCATCGCCCAGCGCCGCCAGCATCGCCTTGTTGCTGAGCGGGTCGACGCCAACCGCCAGGCCTCCCCGTCCCTTGAAGACGGGCAGGCGCAGCTTGCCGCGCTGCGGTGCCGCCGCAGCGCGCAAACGCATCTGCAGCCCTTCCTCGATCAGGCGCGTCAGGCTCGTCCGCTGCTGGGCGGCAAGCACCTTGGCATCGGCCAGCAATTGGTCATTGATGTCGAGCGTCGTCTTCATGAAACCATGATACAGATTTCTGTACCGCGGTCACTCCCACTCGATCGTCGCCGGCGGCTTGCTCGACACGTCGTATGTCACCCGGTTGATTCCCCGCACCTCGTTGATGATCCGGCTCGACACCTTCTTCAGCAACGCATAGGGCAGCTCCGCCCAGTCCGCCGTCATGAAGTCCGAGGTCTGCACCGCGCGCAGCGCGACCACGTAGTCGTAGGTGCGCCCGTCACCCATCACGCCGACGCTCTTCACCGGCAGGAAGACCGCGAAGGCCTGGCTCGTCAGCTCGTACCAGGTCTTGCCGCTGGCCTCCTCGCGCGTCGCGCGCAATTCCTCGATGAAGATCGCATCGGCCCTGCGCAGCAGGTCGGCGTACTCGCGCTTGACTTCGCCCAAGATGCGAACGCCCAGCCCCGGCCCGGGGAATGGGTGGCGATAAACCATGTCGTGCGGCAGCCCGAGCGCGACACCCAGCTCGCGCACCTCGTCCTTGAACAGATCGCGCAAGGGCTCGAGCAGCTTCAGACCCAGCGTCGCCGGCAGGCCGCCGACGTTGTGGTGGCTCTTGATCGTCGTCGCCTTCTTCGTCTTCGCGCCGCCGGACTCGATCACGTCCGGATAGATCGTGCCCTGCGCCAGCCATTTCGCGTTCGACAGCTTCTTCGCCTCGGCCTGGAACACTTCGACGAACTCGCGGCCGATGATCTTGCGCTTGGCTTCCGGATCGCTCACGCCCGCCAGCGCCCCGAGGAACTGCGCGCTCGCGTCGACATGGATCACCTTCGCATGCAGCTTGCCGGCGAACATCTCCATCACGAGGCGGGCTTCGTCCTGCCGCAGCAGGCCGTGGTCGACGAAGACGCAGGTCAGCTGCTCGCCGATCGCACGATGGATCAGCGCCGCGGCGACGCTCGAATCGACACCACCGGAGAGGCCGAGGATCACCTCTTCGTCGCCGACCTGCTCGCGGATGCGCGCCACCGCCTCCGCGACGTGGTCGCGCATCACCCAGTCCGGCTTCGCGCCGGCGATCTCGAGCACGAAGCGGTTCAGCAGCTCGCGTCCCTGCACCGTGTGCGTGACCTCGGGATGGAACTGCACGCCGTAGTAGCCGCGGATCTCGTCGGCCATGCCGGCGATCGGGCAGCTCGGCGTCGAGGCCATCAGCTTGAAGCCCGGCGGCAGCGCGGTGATCTTGTCGCCATGGCTCATCCAGACCTTCAGCATGCCGTGGCCTTCGGGCGTCGCGAAGTCCTCGATGCCCTGCAGCAGCCTGGTGTGGCCATGCGCCCTCACCTCCGCATAGCCGAACTCGCGGTGCGTGCTGGGCTCGACCTCGCCGCCCTGCTGCACCGCCATCGTGAACATGCCATAGCAGATGCCGAGCACCGGCACGCGCGCGTCCCACACCGCCTGCGGCGCACGCAGGTCGTGCTCTTCATAGGTGCTGGCATGGCTGCCCGACAGGATGATGGCCTTCGGCGCGAACTCGCGGATGAAGGCGTCGCTCACGTCGTTCGGATGGATCTCGCAGTAGACATGCGCCTCGCGCACGCGGCGCGCGATCAGCTGGGTGACTTGCGAGCCGAAGTCGAGGATCAGGATCTTGTCGTGCATGGCGGGTGTTCTCTGGTCGAATCGAATGCGGTCTAGGCGGCGCGGCCGGCAGCGGCGGCCTCGGCGGCGGCAGCCCGGCGCCTGCCGCGGAAGTGCGCGCGCGCCAGCAGCAAGGCCGCGCCCTGCAGCAGCGCGCAGAGGTAGAACGGCGCGCCGATGCGCCAGTCGCCTTGCGGCAGGTGCGACACGCCGCTCAGCAGCGGCGCACCGATGACCGGCGCCACCACCGCCATCAGGCTGTTCAGCGAGCTGACGGCGCCGAGCGTCTGGCCTTGTTTCGTCGCATCCGCGGCGCCCGACATGATGCTCTGGATCGACGCCGTCACGGTGTACCCGAGCAGGTTCGCGAAGATCACCGCGTACATCATCCAGCCCTCGGGCACGGCGCCGTAGCAGACGTAGGCCAGGGTCGACGAGACGAGACCGGCAACAGCCAGGCGCTGCGGCGAATAACGCTTCAGCAGCCGGCCCAGCAACAGGCCCTGGACCAGCACCGAAGCCACGCCGACCGCGGCCAGCGACTGCCCGTTCTGCAGCGGCCCCCAGCCGAACTTGAAGGTCGCGTACAGCACCCAGGTGCTGTACAGCACGAACTGCGCGAGCCCGGTCAGCGCGACCACGGCGACCAGCGAACCCACGCCCTTCAGCCCGGTCAAGGCGCGCAGCGAAGACACCGGGTTGGCCGAGCGCCAGCGGAACGGCCGGCGCCGCTCCTTCGGCAGCGATTCGGGCAGCACGAAGTAGCCATAGGCGAGGTTCAGCATCGCCAGCCCGCCGGCGACGAAGAACGGCAGATGCAGGTTGATCGCGCCGAGCAAGCCGCCGATGACCGGCCCAAGGATGAAGCCCAGCCCGAACATCGCGCCGATCAGGCCGAAGCGTTTGGCGCGGTCCTCGGGCGGCGTGATGTCGGCGACGTAGGCGTTCGCCACCGCGGCGTTGGCCTGCATCGCACCGCCGACCAGCCGCACCGCGATCAGCATCCACAGCGCGGTGCTGAGCGCGGTGGCGAAGAAGTTCAGCCCCAGCCCGCAGAAGCCGAGCAGCAGCACCGGGCGGCGGCCGTAGCGGTCGGAGAGCGCGCCGAGGATCGGCGAGCCGAAGAAGTTGGCGATGCCGAACGCGAACGACACCATGCCGAGCGCCAGCGCCTGCTCCGCCGGCGAGCTCGTGAAGCTGCCGACCAGCGCCGGCAGCACCGGGATCATCAGGCCGATCGCGACCATGTCGATCAGCACCGTGAGCATGATGAAAGGCATCGCCGCCTGGCGGGGCGCGGCGGCGGGCGGGGGCGAAGAGAGACTCACAGGTCGCTGAGGTTCAGGACGTTGATGGATTGCGCCTGTGCCGCGGCAGCGAGACGCTTGTCGTGCGTGAGCAAGGGGAGCTTCAACGACAGTGCGAGCCAGAGATAGGCGCTGTCGTCGATCGACAATCCATGATCCACCGCCAGCACCAGGCAGGCGCGCACCTGCGCTGGCGCGAAACTGGCCAGATCGACGCGACTGCGGATGGCGTCCAGTACGCTCCAGGTCAAGAGTGCGTCGGCCGGCGTGACACGCTGGCGCTTCACGCTGTTGGCGATGATATTGCCGCACTCCCACAGCCACAGTTCCGGCGCATGCGCCTCGACCGCGCCGCGGCGCAAACGCGCGTAGGCGCGGCGGGAGGCGTCATCGTGCTCATCTGGTAACAGCCAGGTGGCCGTCACGGAGGCGTCAAGCACCAGAGCGTCAGATGTCACTCTCGACCTTCATCGCGCAGTTCGCGCCAATCGGGCCCTGTCTTGATCCGCGCATGCAACTCGTCGATGGCGGCCAGCTCGCGCTCGATCTGACTGTCGGTGATCACCGGCACACGCCGCACCGGCAACATCCGAACGACTTCCTTGCCATGCCGCGTGATGCGCACCTCCTCACCCGCCTCGACCGCATCGATCAAAGCCGAGAAGTTCTGCTTCGCTTCGAAAATACCGGCAGTACGCATGATCTGGCCAGAAATAAAATATGGCCAGATTATAACCAGGCAGCCAAGCTTGTGTCCCCGGCAGGGGACAGGCCGCAAAGCGGCCAGGGGAGCGCGCCGGTGACCAGCGGGCCCAAGCCGATCCGGGTCCCCCGGTCGGTTTGGGTAACCCCTCGGGGGTGGCCGCCAGGCGGCCGGGGCTCCATCACTCAGCGCGATAGTTGGGCGCTTCCTTGGTGATCTGCACGTCGTGCACGTGGCTCTCGCGGATGCCGGCCGACGTGATCTCGACGAACTCCGCCTTGTTGCGCATCTCGTCGATCGTCGGGCAGCCGCAGTAGCCCATCGAGGCGCGCAGGCCGCCGGCCATCTGGTACAGGATCGAGACCAGCGAACCCTTGTAGGGCACCCGGCCTTCGATGCCTTCGGGCACCAGCTTGTCGGCGTTCGGGTTGTTCGGCCCGGCATCCTGGAAGTAGCGGTCGGCGCTGCCCTGCTGCATCGCGCCGATCGAGCCCATGCCGCGGTAGCTCTTGTAGCTGCGGCCTTGGAACAGGATGACCTCGCCCGGCGCCTCTTCGGTGCCGGCGAACATGCCGCCCATCATCACGCTGTTGGCGCCGGCCGCAATGGCCTTGGCCACGTCGCCCGAATAACGGATGCCGCCATCGGCGATCAAGGGCACGCCGCTGCCCTGCAGCGCGGTCGCGACGTTGTCGATCGCCATGATCTGCGGCACGCCGACACCGGCAACGATGCGCGTGGTGCAGATCGAGCCCGGGCCGATGCCGACCTTCACCGCATCGGCGCCGGCCTCGGCCAAGGCCAGCGCCGCTGCGCCGGTCGCGATGTTGCCGCCGATCACGTCGACCTGCGGATAGTGGCGCTTCACCCAGCGCACCCGGTCGATCACGCCGGCACTGTGGCCGTGCGCGGTGTCGACGACGATCACGTCGACGCCGGCCTTGACCAGCGCCTCGACCCGCTCCTCGGTGCCCTCGCCGACGCCGACCGCGGCGCCGACCCTCAGCTTGCCCTGCGCATCGCGCGCGGCGTTCGGGAAGCTCGTCTGCTTGGTGATGTCCTTCACCGTCATCACGCCCTTCAGCTCGAAGGCGTCGTTGACGACCAGCACGCGCTCCAGCTTCTTCTGGTGCATCAGCGCCTTGCCCTCTTCGAGCGTCGCGCCTTCGCGCACCGTGACCAGGCGCTCGCGCGCCGTCATGATCTCGCGCACCGGCACGTCGAGCCGGGTTTCGAACCGCAGGTCCCGGCCGGTGACGATGCCGACCACGCTCTTGCCTTCGAGCACCGGGAAACCCGAAACGCCATGCTGGCGCGACAGCTCCATCACCGCGCGCACCGTCACGTCGGGCGTGATCGTGATCGGGTCGCGCAGCACGCCGGATTCATAGCGCTTGACCTTCGCCACCTGCGACGCCTGCTGCTGCGCGCTGAGGTTCTTGTGCACGATGCCGATGCCGCCTTCCTGGGCGATCGCGATCGCGAGGCGCGCTTCGGTGACCGTATCCATCGCCGCGGAAACCAGCGGCAGGTTCAGCCGGATGTTGCGCGAGAGGGAGGTGGAGAGGTTGGTGTCGCGGGGCAACACCTGGGAGAAAGCCGGCACCAACAACACGTCGTCGAAGGTGAGCGCTTTGCCGAGTAGGCGCATGGGGAAAGCTCCAGTCGCAAAAGCGAATTATACGGATGCCCCCCGAGCGGGGTGGCGCGCGGCGGCAGGCCCCTGGCCTGTCACATGTCACGCCCGCCGCCTCCCCCCGATTTCGGGGTTGCCACGCCGCCGCTACACTGCTTGGTCATGAAACGAACTGTTAAATCGTTCCGCCCGAGGCACGCTGCCGCCGTGCTGCTGGCAACACTCGGCCTGGCGCTCGGCACGGCGGCCTCGGCCCAATGGCAATGGCGCGACAAGAACAACCAGATGCACTTCACCGACGTGCCGCCACCCTCGGACATCCCCGACAAGGACATCCTGAAGCGGCCGCCTTCTGCCAAGCAGCTGCCTGCTTCGCCGCCGCCGGCCGCAGCCCCGGCCAGCGCGCTCGATGCGGCCTCCGCCCCCGGCAGCAACAAGCTCGAGGCCGAGGCCGAAGCGCGCCGCGCCAAGGCCGAGCAGGAAGAAAAAGCCAAGAAGAAGGCCGCGGACGAAGCCAACGCTGCGGCGCGCGCCGACAACTGCGCGCGCGCCAAGCGTCAGATGACAGCGCTCGACAGCGGCATGCGCATCTCGCGGGTCAATGACAAGGGCGAGAAGGAATTCCTGGACGACAAGGCTCGTGCCGACGAGGCGCAGCACACGCGTGCGGTGATCGCCTCGGATTGCAAATAGGCGATCGCTTCAACGCTCGGTCTTGACCGCTTCGGCCAGGCCTCGCTGCCGCCGGTAACGCAGCCGCCGCGCCTCCTTCGGATCGACCCGCAGCGGCCGATAGACCTCGACCCGATCGCCATCGGCCAGCGGCTGCGACAAGGCCGCCACCCGGCCCCACACGCCGGCCACGCAGCGTTCGATGTCGAGCGCGGGATGCGCGAGCCGCAGGCCGCTGGCGTTCAGCGCATCCAGCAACACGCTGCCGGCGGGCAGCACGCCCTGCCAGCGCCACACCGCCCGCGGCGCCGGGCTGAAGACCACCTCGACCTGCAAGGCCTCAGCGTTCGCCATACACCTGCGCCGCCCGCTTGACGAACGATTCGACGAAGGTGTTCGCAATGCGATCGAACACCGGGCTGACCACCGCCTGCAGCGCCCGGTTGGAGAACGCATAGCTCAGCTCGAACTCGATGCGGCAGGCGGCGGCCTTGCCATCGCCGATCGGCTTGAAGAGCCAGAGGCCTTCGAGCTGCGAAAACGGCCCGTCGACCAGCGCCATGCGCACCGACTCGTCCGCGACATTGCTGTTGCGCGTCGTGAAGGCCTGCTTCACGCCGGCATAGGAGAGCGACAGCCTGGCGGTCGTGTCCTGCCCGTCCTGCGCCAGCACCTCGGCGCGCTCGCACCAGGGCAGGAACTGCGGATAGGCCGGGATGTCCGTCACCAGGCGGTACATCTCGGCCGGCGAGTACCAGAGCAGCACGGACTTCTTGACGTGTTTCATAGGCGCCGCCGCCCCGGCAGTACGACGTTCACGGAGAGAGGGGCCACGATGGCCAGACTCCACAGGCAGCGGCCTGCCAACACAACGATCCAGGCCATTCTTCGGCATCTCCAAGGCGCAGCCGCGGGCCGGCAGCAGCTGCAAGGCGGACGGCACGTCGCACATCCGACGTGCTCCCTACAATCCGCAAATTGTATTGGCGCCCCTGCGCCCCCACTTTGGCTCCCATGGCTTCCATTGCAGAAAACCGGCGCGCGAATTTCGAGTACCACATCGAGGAGCGCTATGAAGCGGGCATGGTGCTCTCGGGCTGGGAGATCAAGGCGATCCGCGCCGGCCAGGTGCAGCTGACCGATGGCTACGTGGTGATCCGCGACGGCGAACTGTTCCTGATCGGCTGCCGCATCAATGCGCTGCGCAGCGCATCGACCCACGTCAACCCGGAACCCGACCGCACCAAGAAGCTGCTGATGCACAAGGAAGAGATCAAGCGGCTGATCGGCAAGGTCGAGCAGCGCGGCTTCACGCTCGTGCCCTTGAACCTGCACTACAAGGGCGGCCGCGTGAAGGCCGAGATCGCGCTCGCCAAGGGCAAGGCCGAGCACGACAAGCGCAACACCGAGAAGAAGCGCGATTGGGAAAGAGAAAAGGGCCGGCTGATGAGACATAAGGTCTCATCCAAGCCGAAGGCTTGAAGCGGCGACAGCCGCGGTAGGCCCTTTCGCGACGCGCAAAAGGGCCGGCTGATGAGACACTAGGTCTCATCCAAGCCGAAGGCTTGAGCGGCGACAGCCGCGGTAGGCCCTTTCGCGACGCGCAAAAGGGCCGGCTGATGAGACACTAGGTCTCATCCAAGCCGAAGGCTTGAGCGGCGACAGCCGCCGAGGCCCTTTCGCGGCACGCAAAAGGGCCGGCTGATGAGACATAAGGTCTCAGGTCCGAAGGCCTGACGAGTCGGGCGTCCTGCTCGAATTCAGAACGCTTCAGCCAGCTTCAAGACCGCCGGCCGGATCCAGCCGGACACTGGTGGCAGAGCGAGCAAGCGGCCCGCCAGCGCGATACCGGCCGCGGACCGCATCCAGGCTTCGTCAGGCTTGACGACGCCCCGCTCGCCAGGCGCACGCGGCCGGCGCATCATCGGCACGAACCGTCGCGCGGCGACAAGACTCGAGGAGATGGCAGATGGCAGCCCCCATGGAACAAAGCCTGACGGCCAGCCCGCTGACCCCGGCCCAGGGCACGGGCCCGCGCCGGCTGCGGCAGCTGGCGGACTTGCCCGGGCCGCGCGGCTGGCCGGTGTTCGGCAACTCGCTGCAAATCAAGCTGGCGCGCATCCACCGCGATTTCGAACGCTGGAGCCGGCAGTATGGTCCGCTCTTTCGGGTGCGGCTCGGCCGCTCGCAAGTGCTGGCGATCGCCGATCACGAGCTGATCAATGCGGTGCTGCGCGAGCGACCGGAGACTTTCAGCCGCAACGAACGGCTGCGCGAGGTCGGCAAGGAGCTCGGCGGCCGGCCCGGCCTTTTCAGCGCCGAGGGCGAAGCCTGGCGCAACCAGCGGCGCATGGTGATGGCGAGCTTTGCGCCCGGCCACATCCGCGCCTACTTCCCATCGCTGCTCGGCGTCACCCTGCGCCTGCAACAGCGCTGGCTGCGCGCGGCGCAGGCCGGCACGGCGATCGACCTGCAGGTCGACCTGAAGCGCTTCACGCTCGACACCATCGCCGGCCTCGCCTTCGGCAGCGAGGTCAACTCCCTCGAGACCGACGACGACACCATCCAGCGCCATCTCGACACGATGCTGGCCGGCCTGTTCCGGCGTGCGATGTCGCCGCTGCCGTACTGGCGTGTCTTCAAGCTGCCGATCGATCGCCGCCTGGAAGCCAGCAACCAGGCGATCGGCGCGATGATCGACGGCTTCGTGGCCCGGGCGCGCGAGCGCATGCTGGCCGATCCGCAGCTGTTCGAGCAGCCCCGCAACCTGCTCGAAGCGATGCTCGCGGCCTCCGGCAAAGGCGACGTCGGGCTGAGCGATGCGGACGTGGCGGGCAACGTCTCGACCATGCTCTTCGCCGGCGAGGACACCACCGCGAACACGCTGTCGTGGCTGATCTACCTGCTGCAGCGCCACCCCGACGCGCTGCGCCGCGCGCAACAGGAGGTGCGCCGCCTCGCGCCCGATCCGGCGGCCTTCACGCTGGAGCAGATGGGCGCGCTCGACTACCTGGAAGCCTGTGCCAGCGAGGCGATGCGGCTCAAGCCGGTCGCGCCGTTCCTGACGCTCGACACACTGCAGGACACGACGGTGGCCGACATCCGCGTGCCCAAGGGCACGGTGATCTGGAACGTGCTGCGCGGCGACAGCCTGGACGAGCGCCATTTCGCCAGCGCCAACGCCTTCGAACCCGAGCGCTGGTTGAGCGACAGCCCCGCGGTGGCGGCCGCGGGCAGCCATGCGAAGCGGGTCGCGATGCCTTTCGGCAGCGGCCCGCGCATGTGCCCCGGGCGTTATCTCGCGCTGCTGGAAATCAAGCTGGCGATGGCGATGCTGCTGGCGCGCTTCGAGATCCGCAGCGTCGAGACGCCTGACGGCGGCGAGGCCGAGGAGGCGATGCTGTTCACGATGAATCCGATCGGGCTGCGCATGCGGCTGGCCGAGCGCTCCTGAGGCTCGGCCGCCGAAGCTCCCGCGCCGCGCTTCAATCGTCGCGCTGGCGCCGTGCCAGCGCGCCCAGCACGGCGAGGCCGGCCAGGATCCAGGTGCTCGAACTGGGCTCCGGCGCGGCAGGCGTCAGCAGGAAAGCCTCCCGCTGGCCGCGGTAGTTGATGTCACTTGCCGCGGCGATGCCGCAGTTGCTCCAGATGAACGGATCGCCCAGGCCGGTTGCGCCCGGGGCGTCGTCGTCGTTGCCGACAGCCGTTCCTGCATGGTTCAGCGCCGACACGCTGTCGTGACCCGCGAGCGCCTTCAAACGGTAGCTCGCCTGCGCATTCAACGCCACGAGCGACATTGCCAGCAGCGCGCCGGCGCGCGCCGCTTCCCAACCATCGAACTTCATTGTTATCTCCCTGGAAACGCCGCCCGGTTGCGGCGAATCCGGAAGATAGCGAAAACCCCCGGCGATTGAGGATCCCTACAAACCAGGAGCTCTCAGCCTGCGAGTGCGGCGAAGGCCTGCTCGAGATCGGCCCGCAGGTCCTCCGCCCCCTCCAGCCCGATCGAGAACCGCACCAGCGGCGCATCCCGCCCGGGACCCGACCGGCGCGTGTGCGACATGTCATAGGGCACGGCCAGGCTGGTCGATCCGCCCCACGAATAGCCGATGCGAAACAGCTTCAGCGCATCGACGAAACGATCCACCCGTTCGCTGCTGAAACGCTTGTCGAAGACGACCGAGAACAGCCCCGCCGCGGCGCTGCAGGTCTCGGCCCAATGGTCGTGGCCAGGCGAGCCGGCAAAGGCCGGATGCAGCAGCTGCGCGATCTCGGGGCGCCGCTGCAGCCACGCGGCGAGCATGCGCGCGGTCGCATCCTGCGCCGCATAACGCAGCGCGATCGACGGCAGTGCGCGCAGGATGGTCTCGGCATCGTTGGCGCCGATGCCCAGGCCCATGCGCATGTGCGCCAGCTTGAGCTTCAGGTGCAGCGCTTCATCGCGGGTCGTGGCCGAGCCCATCAGCACGTCGCCGCCGCCCGACGGGTATTTCGTCAGCGCCTGCATCACGATGTCGGCACCGAGCGCGAAGGCATCGAAGGCGATGCCTGCTCCCCAGGTGTTGTCGACCGCGCTGGTCACGCCCTTGTCGCGGCACAGGCGCAGCAGGCCGCGCAGATCGGGGAACTCCATCGTGATCGAGCCGGGCGCCTCGATCCACACGAGCCGGGTCTGCGCGCCGATCATCGCGGCCAGGCCCTCCGGGTCCATCGGATCGTAGAAGCGATAGGCGATGCCCCAGCGCGCGAGGTCGTGGCGCGCGAAGTCCTTGCCCGGGTTGTAGGCGTTGCCGGGGATCAGCAGTTCGTCGCCCTGGTTCAGCAAGGCCGTGTCGACCAGCGCGATGGCCGACAGGCCGCTCGGCGTCAGCACGCATTGCAGGCCGCCTTCCAAGGTCGCGATGCGCTCTTCGAGCGTGAAACTGGTCGGCGTGCCGTGCAGGCCGTAGGTGTAGCCGGCCTTGGAGCGCCAGTCGCGCGCGCGCATCGCCGCGGTGCTCTGGAAGATCACCGTCGAGGCCTTGTGCACGCCGATCTGCGGCGCCTCGAAACCTCGAGGCGGCTGGTACGGGTGGTGGATCAACGACGTCGTCAACGACGCCGGCGGTGCATCGTCAGGGCGTTCGGCCATCGGCTACCTCGGGCTCGGGATTCGAGCGCCGGAGTGTAGACGGGCCATCCGCGCCGAGGCGGCCGTGCGGTCTCGCAGGCGATCGTCATCAAGTCCGACGATGGCAGGCCGGACGGCGGACAGGACACTGCGAAACCCATCCAGGAGACCGGTTCAGCGCGGCTCGATGAACACCGCCGCGGTGCGCGCCGGCACGCTCACGCTGCCGGTGGCCGGCTGATACGACGCGCCCTTCACCACCGGATCGGCGCCCCGCACCTGCACCGGATGCAGCTTCAGCCGCCGGCCGGCGTAGCCCGGCAGCACATAGGTCTGCGCCTGCGTACCGGCGTTGATCACCGCGACCAGGCTCTTCGCGTCATGGTCGATGTCGCGCCCCACCCGATCATCGATCGCCACCACGATCAGCCCCGGCACTTGGTTCGGCCCGACATTGAAGAACTTCAGCCGCTGCCGCACCTCCGCGCCGCTGCGCAGGCGCAGCAGCGGCGAGGCCTGGCGCAGCTTCAGCCAGTCGCGGAACACCGCGTTCGCCTGCACGATGTCGGCCGACGCGGGCTTCAGCGACAGGTTGGCCAGCAGCGGCTGCATCACCGGCCAGTTGTCCTGGTTGCCGGACCATGCCGGCGGCAGCCCCACGCCCCAGTTGTTGCTCTGGTAGCTGAGGTCGAGCTTGTTGAACCAGTCGCCGGAGTTGAAGCTGTCCCGGTCGAGGGACTTCGAGCGCAAGAGGTCGTCGCCGGCATGGAAGAAGGCCACGCCCTGCGACAGCGCGACGATCGCGACGCCCAGGCTGTTGACGCGCACGCGGTCGGCCATCGACGCCGTGGTCGGCATCTTGAACTGGTCGTTGTCGAACAGCGTCTGGTTGTCGTGCGCCGAGATGTAGTTGATGACGTCGGCCGGATCGACGGTGTAACCCGCCGGCTGGCCGTTGTAGTCGATCTGCGCGCCGGTCTTCAGGTTGCCGTCCTTGTCGGTGAAGACGTAGTCCTTCGGCGTGCCGGCGAGGCCCAGGCGCACCCAGTCGGCATAGGCGTTCAGCTGCGTCTTCTGCGCCTCGGTGGGCGCGCCGGCGAGTGCGTTCGGGTCGTACCACAGGCCGTTGATGAAGCCCTGGTTGATCACCAGGCTGGTGCCGCCGTCGAACGGGCCGCCGCCGCGCACCGCGTCGCGCATGCGGTCGCTGAAGGTGCCGATGCCGGTGCCGCCCATGTTCAGCTGCGAGGCCTGCACGAAGCGCGCGTCGTTGGCGATCGCGCCGAAGTTCCAGCCTTCGCCGTAGACGTAGATCGACGGGTCGATGCGTGCGAGCTTCTGCTTCAGCTCGAGCATCAGCGCCTTCGGATGGAAGGCCATCAGGTCGAAGCGGAAGCCGTCGATCTTGTAGTGCCGCGCCCAGGTGGTCACCGAGTCGATCAGCAGCTTGCCCATCATCGCGTGCTCGGCCGCGGTGTCCTGGCAGCAGCTGTTGTTCAGCACCGCGCCGCTGGCGTCGAGCCGGTAGTAGTAGCCGGGCACGATCTTGTCGAGCACCGAGAAATCGGCCTGGCCGGACGCGGTGGTGTGGTTGTAGACCACGTCCATCACGACGCGCAGCCCGGCCTCGTGCAGCGACTGCACCATCTGGCGGAACTCGACGATGCGCGCGGTGCCGCTCGGCGTGCTCGCATAGCTTGCGCCCGGCACGGTGTAGAGCACCGGGTCGTAACCCCAGTTGAAGCAGTCCTGGTCGCGCACCGGCGCGAGTGCGGCCTGCTGCGCGCTCGAGTCCGGCGCGGCGGCCGGGATGCTCGGCGTGACGCAGCCGCTGTCCGGCACGCTCGCGATCTGGAAGGCGGGCAGCAGGTGCACATGCGTCAGGCCGGCATCGGCCAGCGCCCGCAGGTGCTGCATGCCGTCGGAATGGCCATAGGTGAAGGCGCGGAACTTGCCGCGGTCGGCGGCCGGCACGCTCAGGTCGGAGGCCGAGAAGTCGCGGATGTGCAGTTCGTACAGCGCGATGTCTTCCGGCGCGCGCAGGCGCGGGCGGTCCTGCCCGTCCCAGCCGCGCGGCTGGACGCTGCGATCGTTCAGGTCGACGATCAGGCTGCGCGTGCTGCCGGCGGCGGCGCCGAGCGAATACGGATCGGCGACGAGATTGGTCTCGACCTTGCCGGTGCTGCGCACGAAGACGACAGCCTCGTAGGCGTAGTACTGGCGGTTGGCCCAGGCATCGTCGCCGTCGGCGCTCCAGACACCGCTGCGCGGGTCGAAGCGCATCGGCAACACCCGGCTGACCGGCCCGCGCTCGGTATCGAACACCTGCACGCGCATCGATTGCGCGGTCGGCGCCCAGACGCGGAACTGCAGGCCGCCGTTGCGCCCGTTGCCGCGATGGCGGCCGTCGTCGCCATGGTCGAAGTCGTCGCGGTCGTCGTCGCGGCCCAGCACGGCGCCGAGGGCGCCGCGGTAGGGGTAGAGGTCGTCGAGCACGCCGGGGATCTGCAAGGCGGTCGCGTCGATCAGCTTGTTCGCCGTGTCGAACTGGGCGACCACCAGCTGCCCGCGCAACCAGGCGGGCACGCGCCCGAGCTGCGCCGCATCGATCTTCAACGCCAAGGCGCCGGCGAGCTGCGGAAAGCGTGACAGCACCGCGGCCGGCAGGCCCGCGGCATCGACGCTCAGCGCCACCGCCGAGCCGCCCGCCACGCCGTCCTGCCCGCTGGTGATGCCGCCCGCGGCTGCGAAGTACAGCGCATAGCGGTTGTCCGGCGCAGCGCCCGGCCAGGCGATGGTGCGCCGGTCGACGAAGTGCGCCTTGGCCTGGTTGACGTCGCCGACCTTGATCGCCGGCACGCTGGTATAGACGCTGCAATCGTCCTGCAACTGCCAGATCTCCATGCCTTGCGTCGCGACGTTCGCGGGGAAGGGAGCGAGCATGTCGTTCGGGCAGTTCTTGGTGTTGCCCGTGGCGTCATGCAGGATGAAGTTCAAGCCCGTCGCGCTGAGCTTCAACGGCACGTCGTAGTAGACACCGAAGCCGTCGCTGCCGTTGGGCGCCTGCGCCGGCGTCCAGTTCGGGCTCGGGTTCAGCGCGCCGTTCCAGGTGTAGAGCTGCCAGCCGGTGTAGTCGGCCGCGGTGCGGTGGTAGTGGATGCGCGCGATGCCGGCCGCGGCCTGGGCGATGCCGGCCAGCATCAGCCCGAGCAGCCAGAACACGATCGTCTTGCGCAGCATCCCGCTGCCCCAACGAGGCTGCATCTTCTTGTTCATGCCTTGTCTCCTGCCGCGGGCTCGAGCCCGCTGTGTCGTTCGCCGTCGCGAACCGGGGGCACTGTAGGAGCCGGCTCAGGAGCGCGTCAATGCGGGTAATTCGCAGGAATTGTGAGCATCGGTGTGCGGCCGGTTTCAGCGCGCCGCGGCACGGCGCTGCCAGACCTCGGGATCGACCAGGTTCGGCGGCTGACGGCCGAGCAGCGCGGCGGTCAGGTTGTCGGCGGCGCACTGCTGCATCGCGGCGCGGGTCTCGACCGTCGCCGAACCGATGTGCGGCAGCGCCGTCATATTGCGCAACCGGGGCAGCGGCGAGTCGAGCGGCAAGGGCTCGCGCTCGAAGACGTCGAGGCCGGCGGCCTTGATGCGGCCCTGCTGCAAGGCCTCGGTCAACGCGGCCTCATCGACCACCTTGCCGCGCGAGGCGTTCACGAAGATGGTCTGCGGGCCCATCAGCCCGAACTCGCGCGCGCCGATCAGGCGCTCGGTCGACGGCAGCAGCGGCAGGGTCGAGCAGACGATGTCGGCCTCCTGCAGCAGCTCGTCGAGGCTGCGGCGTCGCGCGCCGAGCTCGGCCTCGAGCTCGGGCCGCGGCGACTCGTTGTAGTAGAGGATGGGCATGCCGAAGCCGAGCCTTCCGCGCCGCGCGACCGCGGCACCGATGCGGCCGAGGCCGAGGATGCCGAGCGTCTTGTGGTGCACGTCGACGCCGAAGAGATCGCTGCCGATGTTCTTCGTCCAGTGCCCGGACTTGACGTGCTCGGCCAGCTCGAAGGCGCGGCGGCAGGTCATCATGATCAGCATGAAGGCGGTGTCGGCCGTGGTCTCGGTCAGCACGTCGGGCGTGTTGCTCAGCAGGATGCCGCGCTCGGCGAGGTAGGCCAGGTCGTAGTTGTCGTAGCCGACCGAGATGCTGGCGATGGCCTCGAGCGACGGCGCGGTATCGAGCAAGGCGCGGTCGAGTTTCAGGCTCGCGCCGAGCAGGCCGTGCGCGCTGGCGAGCGCGGCGCGAAAGCCCGGGTCCTCGCTGCCGGCGAGCGCCGGGAAGTAGCTGACCTCGAAGTGCTGCAGCAGCTGCGCGATCAAGGCTTCCGACACCTTGCGGTAGACGACGATGTGCTTCTTCATGATGCGTGGATCCTCGGTGATCAGGCGTGCTGCGGATCGGCGAAGGCGACGGCGGCAGGCTTCGGCTCGGCGCGCACCGCCATCGTCAGCAAGGCCGAGATCAGCAGCGCGCTCGCCATGAAAGCATACGAGGCGCTCGGGCCGCCGGTGCTGCCGTTGAGGTAGCCGACCAGGTAGGAGCCGACGAAGGAACCGAGCGCGCCCATGCTGTTGATCAGCGCCATCGCGCCGCCGGCCACGTTCTTCGGCAGCATCTCCGGGATGATCGCGAAGAACGGGCCGTACGGGGCATACATCGCGCCGCCGGCGATCACGAGCAGCGTGTACGAGAGCCAGAAGTTCGTGCTGCCGAGCAGGAACGAGCCGGCGAAGGCGAGCGCGCCGATCAAGAGGAACGGCCAGACGAAGGCCTTGCGGTTCTGCAGCTTGTCGGAAGCCCACGAGACCATCAGCATCGCGACCACCGCCAGCAGGTACGGCACGGCCGAGAGCCAGCCCGCTTCGACGATGCCCATGCTCGAGCCGTGCTTCAGGATCGACGGCAGCCACAGCACGAAGCCGTAGACGCCGATGCTCCAGCAGAAGTACTGCGCGCACAGCAGGATCACCTTCGGCGACTTGAAGGCCTCGCGGTAGTTCTTGACCACCTTGAGCCCGGCCTGCTCTTCGGCGAGCTTGGCGCTCAGCGCGGCCTTCTCGTTCGCCGAGAGCCACTTCGCGCCGCTCGGCTTCTCGCTCACCATCACCCACCAGCAGAAGGCCCAGATCACCGCGGGCAGGCCTTCGGCGATGAACATCACGCGCCAGTCATAGGCCTGCACCAGATAGCCCGAGACCACCGACATCCACAGGATCGTCACCGGGTTGCCGAGGATCAGGAAGGTGTTGGCGCGCGAGCGCTCCGACTTGGTGAACCAGTTGCTGAGGTAGATCAGCATCGCCGGCAGCACCGCCGCCTCGACCACGCCGAGCACGAAGCGGATCACCAGCAGCCACGACGAGTCGTTGATCATGCCGGTCAAGGTGGCGCAGCCACCCCACAGGATCAGGCTGACGAACACCAGCTTCTTCACGCTGCGATGCTGCGCATACATCGCGCCGGGGATCTGGAAGAAGAAGTAGCCGAGGAAGAACAGCGCGCCGATCAGCGACGACATGTTCGGCGTGATGTGCAGATCCTTGGCCATGCCGGCCGCCGCGGCGAAGCCGTAGTTGGCGCGGTCCAGATAGGCCAGGCTGTAGGTGATGAATACGATCGGCATGATGTACCACCAGCGTCGGCTGGCGAGGGGTGCGGTCGTCATGAACTTGTCTCCTGTGGCAATGGGGTCGTGAGGGGTTGCCGGGCTCAGCGGCCGGGCTGTTCGAGACGGTCGAGCTCCTGCCGCGTCGGCAGGCCTTCCATGTCGCCGGCGACCTGGATCGCGAGCGAGCCGATCAGGTTGCCGCGGGCGACGGCGCGCGCCGTGTCCAGGCCTTGCAGACGGGCGCTGACGAAGCCGGTGGCGAAGCCGTCGCCGGCGCCGACGGTGTCGACCACGTTGGCCACCGGCAAGCCCGCGACCACGCCTTCGTCGCCCGCAGTGCGGTAGTACGCGCCGGCCGGGCCGAGCTTGATCGCGACCGCCTCGACACCCTGGTCGAGGTAGAAGCCGGCGATGTCGTGCGGCGTCTCGCGCCCGGTCAGGATGCGGCCTTCGGAGAGCCCGGGCAGCACCCAGTTCGCGATCGCCGCGAGGCGGTTCAGCTCGTTCACCATGCTCTCGCGGCTGGACCAGAGCGACGGCCGCAGGTTCGGGTCGAACGAGACCGTCTTGCCCGCGGCGCGCATGCCCTGGATCGCATGCAGCGAGAGCTCGCGTGCGCTGGCTGAGATCGCCGGCGGGATGCCGGTGGCATGCAGGTGGCGGGCATTGGCGAACAGGCTCGCATCGAAGTCGGTGGGCGACAGATGGCTGGCGGCCGAACCCTTGCGGAAGTACTCGACCTTCGGGTCCGAACCGTCATCGGATTTCGACTTCAGCTGGAAGCCGGTCGGGTAGCGCGCATCGACCTGCACGCGGCTGCAATCCAGGCCTTCGCGCTGCAGGCTCGCGACGACGAAGCGGCCGAAGCTGTCGTTGCCGACGCGGCTCAGCCACGCGACCTTCAGGCCGAGGCGCGCGAGGCCGATCGCGACGTTGTTGTCGGCGCCGGCGATGCGCTTGCTGAAATGCATCACCTCGGCCAGGTCGCCGGTCTCTTCGGCGACGAACATCGCCATGGTTTCGCCGAAGCCGACGACGTCGTAGGAAATGCTCATTGACCGCCCCTCGTCCGACGGATACGTCGGCCGATCCCCCAAGGGGATGCGGGCCGGCTTGGTAGCGGCCCGGCGCTCGGCCCGCCTCGAGAAGTTGGCACAGGGTATCTCATGGTGTCTCGCTCCAGGCTGGGCATCACAGCGTTGCCAGTTCGGCCACGTGGCGCGTGGTGACGGCCGTCAGATCGGCGCCGACCAGCGGGAATTCGATCGCCCGCATTACGCCCGGACGGAAGTGCGCGAACAGCGCCGGCCACTGCGCCAGCTCGGCCTCCGGCGGCACCGCCTTGAGTTTGCCGCCGTCGCGCAGCACGCCTTTGCAATGCACGTACTGGACGTGGGGGCCGAGCAGCGCCGCGGCCTGCAAGGCATCGTGGCCGGTCCACTGCCAGTTGCCGATGTCGAAGGTCAGGCCGATGCGCAGCCGGGCTTGCTCGCCGGCGGCAAGGAAGGCGGCGATGCGGGCCGGGTCGCCGCCCTGCTCGGTCTGGTCGTTTTCGATCAGCAGCGGCGTGCCGTGCACCGCGAGCACCCGGGCCAGGGCCGAGAGGTCGCACGCGGCGCGGTAGTGGCCTAGCGAGACCTTGAGCCAGCGCGCTTCGAGCATGGCCGCTTCCTTCAACGCGTCGGCGAGCGGCTCGGCGTCGAGCCGGCCATCGGCGCGCCAGAGTTCGAGCGGCACCGAATAGACCGTCGACAGGCCCTGTCCGGCGATCGCGCGGCGCAGACCCTGCAGTTGCGGAGCCACCTCGGCCGTGAACAGCTCGCGGCGGATCTCGATCGCGGCAGCGCCGGCACGGGCGACGATGGTCAGCACGTGCTCCTGGCCATGGGCGCGGATGAAATCCGCTCCATAGGCCGAGGTGGCGACTGCAACGAGGGGGCGGGCCATGGATGTCTCCTTGTGTTTGAAACCGGTTTCATGACTATAAGAAACCGGTTTCAGACAAACATCAGGACAAACCCTAGATCGCGCTCGAATGCCCTGCTCTACGCGCGGACGGTCGACCCGCGCTTCGCCAGGCGGCCCGGCAGCAGGATCTGCCGCGGCGGCAAGGCCACGCGCTGCAGGCGCTCCAGCAGGCAGGTGGTCGCGATGCGGCCGATGTCGTCCGTCGGCTGCGAGATCGCGCTGAGCCCAGGACCGACCAGCGGTGCCCAGTCGGGATCGTCGAAGCCGATCAAGCCGAGATCGCGCCCCAGCGCCCAGCCGAGGCGCGCTGCCGCCGCGGCGATTCGCAGCGATATCACCGCGTTCGCCGCCATCACCGCGGCGGGCCTGCGGCCGGCGCTGCGCTTGAACGCCTTCAGCGCCTCGTCGAGCGCCGCCTCCTCGCCTGCAGCGGCTTCACAGCTGCCGCCGCTCACGACGTCGGCGTGATCGGCAACGAAGCCGCGGAAGGCGCGCGCCCGCTCCTCGCGCGAGCTGACGCCCTTCATCGGCTCGGTGACGAAGAGCAGCCGCTGGTAGCCCGCCTCGACCAGGTGGTCCGCCGCCAGGCGCACCGCGGAAGCGTTGTCCAGCCCGACCAGGTCGAGCTGGCCATCCCCGGCACGCCGGTCGACCAGCACCACCGGCTTGCCCAGGCGCGCCGCATCGGCCAGTGCCTCGGCGTCATGCCCCAGGGTGTGCAGGATGAACCCTTCGACCTGGTACGCGCACAGCGCGCGGATCGCCTCGCGTTCGAGCACGTGGTCGTTGCCGAGGTTGAACAGCATCACCAGGTAGCCGGCCTCGCGGCAGGCCTTCTCGGCGCCGCGCAGCACCGCCACCGAAAAGGAATTCGACACGTCCGCGACCACCAGGCCGATCAGCTTCGACTTGCCGCGCTTCAGGGCCTGCGCCATCGGGCTCGGGCTGTAGCCGAGCTCGGCCACCGCGGCCGCGACACGCGCTTCCACGTCGGCCGAGAGCTGCTGCCCTCCCCGGTTCAGGAAGCGCGACACGGTGGCCTTGGAGACGCCGGCCAACTCGGCGACGGACTGGATCGTCAGCTTGGCGCCGCCGTTCGGCGCGGGCACGGGGGAGGGATTCTTGGCGCTGCGGGGCATGGGGGACGAAGAAAGGCTGAAACCAGTTTCATTGTCGCCCATCCCTAGACCGGACGGATTGACAAGCCGATACGCCGATCGCCAAATCGAAGTCGATGCCGCGCCGTAGGACTTGGCGATGACCGCACCGACAGACGAATCCTCCTTCACCGCCACTGCAGCCTGCAAAGGCTACTGCGTCGATGGCTGTTCGAGCGGCGGCGAGCCGGTGCCAATCAGCGAACTCGACGACTACGACGACCATACCGGCGTGGTGACCGGCATCGGCATCCTCGTCGCAGCGCTCGAGACAGCGCTGTGGCTCGCGTTTCTCTGAAATCCCCGGCTCGTCACGGCGTGTTCGTGATCTCGCTGGTCGTGCCGTTGTCGGTATCGTTGCCCTGTACCAGCAGCAGCTTCACGTCGTTCGGCACCAAGGTGCCGGCCAGCGACGTCGGGATCGCCACCAGCAGCCAGTCGGCATTGTTCGGCACGCTGACCGTCGCATTGAAGATCACGGTCTTGCTGCCGGCCGCCGTCATGCGCAGCTGATACGAGCCGCTGGAGAACTGCACCGAATCGGCGCCGGTTCCCGGCATGCTCTGCTTGAACTGCACCGCCGAGAAGTCGGGCCCGCGGCTGTTGATGTCCGTCGCCGGAGGCGTCAGGTAGACGTCGACGCTGTCGGCATTGATCGCGGCATTGACCACGCGAACGCGCGTGTTGTTGGAAGTCAGGCTCTTGTTGTACGGGTCGTCGATCAGCAACGCGTCGAGTCCGGCCGAGCCGGGCAGCGCGACGATGGTGTTGCGGTCGCCGCGCTTCGCATCGAAGCTCAGCTCGGCCAGCTTGGTCGTGGTCGCGGCGGCCGGCCGGATCGACCAGGTCGCCGTGCCCGGGCTTACGTCGAAGTAGCGCGAGGCATAGGTGTAGCCGACATTGCTCGCATCCGACTGCGCGACCTCCTCGCGGAACAGCGTGACGTTCGGGCTGATCTGGGACACATCGACAAAGCGCACCTTGGGATCGGCGATGTCGAGCCGGTCTTCGGTATCGCCGCCGCCGCAAGCCGCCAGCGCCGACAACGCCACCGCCGCTAGCGTGAATCGAATGAACTCCATACCGTGTCTCCTGCAGACTGCATACATGCAGGAACGGTAGAGACAGGCGGACGATGGGTCTGTCGGGAGTCAGCGGCAGTTGTTGTGGGCATGCACCGACATCGCGCAGCCGGCCGTCAGCGCAGCAGTGCGAGAAAGTGATCGGCCAGCAGCAGCGCGAACAGGCCGCCCAGGTAGGTGATCGAGTAGCGGAAGGTCGGCATCGCCCAGGCCGCGTCGCGGCGCAGGCGCAGCGCCAGTTGCACGAAGCGCGCGCCCAGCAGCAGCGCGCCAGCGCCGTAGAGGGCGCCGCTCAGCCCTATCCCGAGCGGCAGCAGCGACACCACGCACAGCGCCAGCGTGTAGGCGAGGATGCGCCGGGTCGTGAACGCGATGCCGTGCGTCACCGG
>Ga0207671_10001982_pt1 | contig 22573 bp, 23 predicted proteins | sample KBSC24metaG_FD_184352 | JGI IMG/M metagenome (GOLD analysis project Ga0207671, IMG submission 184352) | Corn rhizosphere microbial communities from Kellogg Biological Station, Michigan, USA - KBS C2-4 metaG (SPAdes) (version 2) | ecosystem: Host-associated > Plants > Roots > Rhizosphere > Soil... | reverse complement strand
ATGTTTCCGGATGAGCATTCGCGCCCGGCCCGTCATGCGTTGCCGATGGACGTCATGGACGGCGGCGCGTTGGTGCAGTGCGACTTCACCGCCGTGATCGATTGAGGGAGTTTTGCGCATGCCGACCTATCTGCCGTTCGACCCGAACCCGCGCCGCCCGGTCAAGGCGCCACCGCCGAAGACCGTCGACAGCCAGTTTCACGTGCTCGGCCCCATCGACAAATATCCGGAGCGCCCTGGGGCTGCCTATCGGATGCCATCAGCAACCTGGGAAGCCGCGTTGCGCGTGCACAGGGCGCTTGGCATCGAGCGCGGCATCATCGTGCAAACCACGACCTATGGTGCCGACCATTCCGTCGTGCTCGACGGTCTCGCCGCGATGGGCCCGAACTATCGCGGCTGTGCCAATGCGTTGGTGTTCGCGGAGGCGAACGACGCTTATCTCGCCAAGCTGCATGATGCAGGCGTGCGCGGCGCGCGCTTCAGCTTCCGTCAGGAACTCGGTGCGGTGTTGTCGGACGCTGACTTTGCCCGTGCGATCGCCCGGATCCGCGAGCTCGGCTGGTACGCAAAAATCCAGCCGGAGAAGGACGGCATCGTCTCCAGCGTTGCCAAGTATGAAAATCTCGACGTGCCGGTGCTGATCGACCACATGGCACGGCCCGAGCCCTCACGCGGCAAGGACGATCCCAACCTGCGCAAGATGCTGGAGTTGCTCAAGAAGGGAAATTTCTGGGTCATGCTCTCGCTTGGCGAGAAGACCTCGCAGACAGGCGCGCCTTACGATGACGTGATCCCGATCGCGCGCAGCTATATCGAGGCCGCCATCGACCGCTGCGTCTGGGCCAGCGACTGGCCGCATCCGGTCTCGGTCAAGCAACCGCCGAACGATGCCGATCTGCTCGAACTGATGTACCGCTACGCGCCTGATCAGGCCGAGCTGGAAAAGATCCTCGTGCACAATCCGGCGAAGCTGTTCGGCTTCCCGGATTGAAACCATCCCCGGCGTCCATTGCGAGAAGCGAAGCGACCAAGCGCTTTCTCCGCGGAAAGATTCTGGATTGCGCTCGCAATGACGGGAATGGCCGCATTAATGCTTCAGTAACACCCAAGACGATCGGTGGCGCCTTCATGGCGTAACTGAGTTCTTAACGAATGACCTCTAGTTTTCGCATTCTCGCCAATGTGATCGCCTGCTGCCTGATTCCCGATGGCGCGGCGCCCAGCAACCTCGAAGAGGCAGAATGCCGGCTCTCAAGAACCTGTTTTCGTTGCGCTCGATCGGCTCCAAGCTCGCCCTCATGACGTTGGTCGGTGCGATCTGCATGGCGCTGGTTGCCTCGACCGTGTTGTGGATCGCACGCAACCAGCTGGTCACCGAACGGGTCGAGAAGGCGCATGCCGCGGTCGATATCGTCTACAATCTGGCCGACGGCTATTACAAGGCCTACAAGGCCGGCCAGATGACCGAAGAGGAAGCCAAGAAGCGCTTCCTCGAAGCGAACAATTACGTCTGGTACGAAGACCACGGCAATTACGCTTATATCTATGACTACGAGACCGGGCTGTGCGTCTCCAACCCCGGCATTCCGCAATTCGTCGGCAAGGACATGCGTCTGAACAAGGATGCCAATGGCATGCTGTTCGCGGTGGCGCTGATGGACATCGCGAAGAAGGGCCAGGGCACGCTGCGCTATTCCTTCCGCCGCAGCGGTTCTGATCCGACCCCGCTCGACAAGGTCGCCTTCACGCGCGGTTTCGCGCCGTGGAACCTGATGATCGGCTCGGCCGAATACATGTCCGAGGTCGACAATTCGTTCTGGTCGATGGCGCAGACCGCGTCCGTCGTCATCGCCGTGCTGATGCTGGTCTCGATCCTGATCGCCTGGGCCGTCGGCCGCAGCGTGGTCAAGCCGCTCACCGTCCTGAAGGAGCGCATGGCTTCGCTCAGTGAAGGCCAGCTCGAGGCGCCGGTCGCGCATGCGGACCGCCGTGACGAGATCGGCGAGATGGCGCGCACCGTGCAAGTGTTCCGCGACGCCATGATCGAGACCAATCGCCTTCGCGAGGAACAGGCTGCCGCCGAGCAGCGCCAGGGTGAGGCGCGCAAGGTCGACATGAACCGCCTCGCCGATCAGTTCGAACGCGAGGTCGGGGAGATCATCGAGCTGGTATCGGTTGCCGCCAGCCAGCTCGAGACGTCGTCCACGACGCTGTCCAAGACCGCCGACACTGTTTCACAAGTCTCGAACCGCGCCTCCACGGCGTCGGGTGAAGCCTCGGCCAACGTGCATTCGGTGGCCGCCGCGAGCGAGGAGCTTGCCTCCTCGATCGGCGAGATCTCCCGCCAGGTCGAATCCTCGGCGCGGATCGCGGGTGAGGCCGTCAGTCAGGCGCAGAAGACGGATAGCCGTATCAGCGAGCTGTCGCAGGCCGCGGGCCGTATCGGCGACGTCGTCGATCTCATCCAGACCATCGCCGGCCAGACCAATCTCTTGGCGCTCAACGCGACCATCGAGGCCGCGCGCGCCGGCGAGGCCGGTCGCGGCTTCGCCGTGGTGGCGTCCGAGGTGAAGTCGCTCGCCGAGCAGACCGCGAAAGCAACCGACGAGATCAGCCAGCAGATTGCCGACATCCAGTCCGCGACGCGCGACTCGGTTGCGGCGATCAAGGAGATCGGCGCCACGATCGGCAAGATCTCGGAGATCTCGTCGGCGATCTCGGCATCGGTCGAGCAGCAGGGCTCCGCCACGCAGGAGATCTCCCGCAACGTGCAACGCGCCGCCGTAGGCACCTCGCAGGTCGAGACCAGCATCGCCGACGTGCAGCGCGGTGCCTCCGAGACCGGCGGTGCCTCCGCCCAGGTACAGTCGGCCGCCCAATCGCTCGCCGGCGAAAGCGCACGCCTGAAGCGCGGCGTCGCCAGCTTCATGAGCTCGATCAGGGCGGCGTGAGCGCAGCCAGACGGTCCCGCACCCCGGCTGCAATCTCGAACGAGCGCAGCCGTGCGGCATGGTCGTAGATCTGGCCTGTCGTCATCAGCTCGTCCGCCGCGGTATCGGCGATCAGCGCCTTCAGCTTTTCTTCGATCACCGCGGGCGAGCCGACAGCGGAGCAGGCCAGTGACTGCGCGACGCCCGCCTTCTCGGCCGGCGACCACAGCGCGTCCATGTCGTCGACCGGCGGCGGCAGCTGGCCGGGCGTGCCGCGGCGCAGATTGATGAACTGCTGCTGCAGCGAGGTGAACAAGCGCTGCGCTTCGACGTCGCTGTCGGCGGCGAATACGTTGACGCCGATCATCGCATGGGGCTTGTCGAGCTGCGCCGAGGGCTCGAATCGCGCGCGATATTCGCGCAGCGCCGGCATCATCATCTGCGGCGCGAAATGCGAGGCAAACGCAAAGGGCAGCCCGAGCATCGCCGCGAGTTGCGCCCCGAACATGCTGGAGCCGAGGATCCACAGCGGCACCTTCGTGCCCATGCCGGGCACGGCGCGGATGGCCTGGTTCGGCTTGACGTCGCCGAGCAGCGCCTGCAATTCCAGCACGTCATGCGGAAAATTCTCGGCCGCCGTCGCGAGGTCGCGCCGCATCGCCCGCGCGGTGAGCTGGTCGGTGCCCGGCGCGCGGCCGAGGCCGAGATCGATCCGGCCGGGATAGAGCGACTCCAGCGTGCCGAACTGCTCGGCGATGACAAGCGGCGAATGGTTCGGCAGCATCACGCCGCCGGAGCCGACGCGGATCGTCTTGGTCCCGCCGGCGACATGCCCGATCACGACCGACGTCGCCGCACTCGCAATCCCCATCATGTTGTGATGCTCGGCGAGCCAGAACCGCTTGAAGCCCCAGGCCTCCGCATGCTGGGCGAGATCGAGCGAATTGCGGAACGCTTGCGCGGCGTCGGAGCCCTGCCGGATGGGCGCGAGGTCGAGCACTGAGAAGGGGATCATGGGAGGGGTACCGGAGTGGAGGGGGTTTGATCATGCGCAGGCGTGAATGTCATATCTAGTGCGGGCGTCACGCCGCCGCTTGCCCGTTTGAGCATCGGCGCCATCCAAAATTGCGACGCTGGGCGCACAAAGACGCCGGACCGGGCCAAGCGGACCCCTCAAAAGCGCAGTTCGAATTGAACCTGAGGGCCCTTGCCGATGTCTATTATCTACCGGACTTGCGCGTCACCTGGAGCTGATGGTCTTGCGCAGATCGCATGGGGAAATGTGATGCGGGGATATTTGCAGAAACACCGTTGCGTGCTTGCCCTGCTCACGGTCGTCCTCGGCCTGGGAGCTGCACCGGCATTCGCCCAGCAGGACGATCTCAACGCGATGCGGGCCAACGCCGACAAGCTCCGGCTTGAGCGAAAGTATGACGAATCGCTGGTCGAAGCGCAGAAATACGAGGCGGCGATCAAGGAGAAATACGGTGTCGACGACTTCTACTACGGCGTGGCGCTGGTCAAGATCGCCAACGTCTATACCGCTCAAGGGAAGTTGCCGGACGCGCTCGATCTCCTGACGCGCGCGCTTGCGATCCAGGACAAGGATCCCGACCGTGATCCTGTCGAGTTCGCGAAGACGCTCAACAATCTCGGGAACGCACAGAGATCCAACGGTGAACTTGCCAAGGCGGAAAGCTATCTGCTGCGCGCCATTGCCATCAACGAAAAGGCGCTCGGACCAGGGGACGCTGTTGTCGCAGCCAATCTGAATAATCTCGGCGTTGTCTATCGCAATCAAAAGAAATTCGACTTGGCCGAAGACAGCTTTCAGAAAGCGTTGTCCATCCGCATGCAGGTGCTCGGGCCAGACGACGTCGCGGTTGCGATGTCGGCCGGCAATCTGGCATCGCTTTATCATTCCCGGAAGCGATACCAGGAGGCGGAAGACCTTTACCAGCAGACGCTGGCGATCTACGAGAAGGCGTCCGATCAGCGGAATGTCGCGCGAACGTCGATGCGCTTTGCCGGTCTCTATTCCGATCAGGGCAAATATGCGCCTGCCGAGAAGCTCTATCTCAAGGCCATCGCGGCCGATCGGGGCATGGGTGGCGCCGACGGCCTTGAGTTGGCCGATGGGCTCTATCGGTTGGCCGGGACTTATCGCAATCAAGGCAAGAGCGCTCAGGCTGAATCTCTTTACCAGCAAGCCCTCTCGATCGCCGAAAAATCCGCCGGGCCGGACAGTCCGAAAGTTGCCGACATCCTGTCCGGTCTTGCATGGATTTATATCAGTACACAACGTTGGCGAGAGGGAGGCGCGGTCGCAGAGCGCGTCCTCGCCATCCGTGAGCAAGCGTCCGGTCCGAATTCTCCCGCAGTCGCGAACGCGCTCTCGCAAATTGGAGAGATTTACTCAATGACAGGTCGCTCCAGTCAAGCGCACGCTCCCCTGGAGCGGGCTCTGGCCATCAACGAAAGCGCTTTCGGCAAAGATAGTCTCGCCGCGGCAAGCGTGCTTACGAATATCGGAAACCTTTATCTCTTCGAACAAAAATATGATCTGGCGGGTCCCCCACTGAACCGCGCTATCGCCATCTATGACGCCAAAAGCAGCAATCCGCTGTCCGTCGTCTGGTCACTCAATCGCTTGATGCAAGTGACGATGCGCCAGAAGGACTACGTCGCGGCGCTGACCCTCGCGGAGCGCATGTTCGCCATCCACGAAAAGATGCTCGGCCCATCCAGTTCCGCAGCGGCTGCTGATCTCAGATATGCTTCGGACATCGAGGTGTTGCTTGGCGATTTCGACAAGGCCACCGACTATTCGCGGAGGGCGGTCGCTATCGCGTCCGACTATCTCACGCAGCAGGACGATACCACGTTGCAAGTGATGGAAGACAACGGGAGGTTGGCGGAAACGAAAACTGAGGTTTTCCAGTTGAACGTGGCCAATTTGTCGGTTCTTGCCGACAAGGATTCCAAGTCTGCGACCCTGCTCGGAAGCGAGGCTTTTCGCTCCGCGCAATGGAGTTCGCAGTCTTCCGCGGCTGCTGCGATCCAGAGGATGGGCAACCGCTTTGCCGCCGGCAACGGCGCCATCGCCGATCTCGTCCGGCAGAACCAGGATCTCCTGCATGCCTGGAGCGATAAGTACAAGGCGCTGAGCACGGCCACCGGCGTGAAAGACGATTCCGGGCCTGATACCAGCGAAACGCTGCGCAAGCAGATGAGCGATATCGAGCGCAAGCTCACTGAGGTCCGCGGCAAGCTCGATACGCAATATCCGGACTATGCTGCGCTGTCACGGCCGCGGCCGACGACACTGGAGGAAACGCAGAAATTGCTCGGACCGGACGAGGCCATGGTTTTCTGGTTGGTCGAGAAAGACAACACCTATGTCTTTGCCGTCGGGCCTTCGCAGTTCAGCTGGTCCAGGATTGCGGTCAGCAAAGCCGCCCTGGCGCAGAAGGTTGCGGCCTTTCGAGCCGGGCTGGACTTGAGCAAGTTGGACTCGATACCGGGCGGTGCCAAGCCCGAGCTGTTTGATCTCGACGGCGCTTATGGGCTGTACACGACGCTGTTTGGCCCGGTCGCTGATATCATCAAAGGCAAGAAGAAACTCATTCTGGTGCCGACCGGAAATTTGACAGCGATACCGTTCCATCTGCTCGTGACGAAAGAGCCGGCAGAGCGGCCGGCGGGTCTCAACGACGCCGCTGCGTATCGCAAGGCGGCGTGGCTGCTGCGCAGCTACAGCATCTCGGTCGAGCCTTCGGTCTCGAGCATCCGGGTGCTGCGCAGCTTCGCGCATCAGAGCACCAGCTCCAAGGAGATGATCGGCTTTGGCGATCCGATTTTCGGATCGGAACCGCCGCCTGCCGCGGCCGAACCGGTGCCGCCGGCGACCGCGAAGCGGGTTGAAAATGCAAAGCCCGCGCAGCCGGCGCCTGCAAAGAAGAAGAGCAAGGGAAGATCGATCGACGCCGTGGGGGCCTACTCGGATTACTGGCATGGTGCGTCGGTCGATCGCCAGCTCCTCAGCCGGGCGCTGCCGCGCCTGGAAGACACCTCCGAGGAGTTGTTCGGTATAGCCAAGCGCATGGGCGTGCCGAGCAGCGATTTGCACCTGCGCGCCGACGCCAGCGAGACGACCGTAAAAAGCGCCGCTCTGGCCAACTATCGCGTCGTCTATTTCGCCACCCACGGCCTTGTCGCGGGCGACGTGCAGGGACTGGGCGAACCGTCGCTCGCGCTCTCGCTGCCCAAGCAGGCAACCGATCAAGACGACGGATTGTTGACCGCCAGCGAAATCGCGCAGCTCAAGCTGAACGCGGATTGGGTCGTACTGTCCGCCTGCAACACGGCGGCTGGCGGCAAGCCGGGCGCCGAAGCGCTGTCTGGCCTGGCGCGGGCGTTTTTCTACGCCGGCGCACGGGCGCTGTTGGTCTCGCACTGGGCGGTCGCCTCCGATGCGGCGACCAAGCTGACCACGTCGACATTCGAGGCGATGAAGGCCAATCCGAAGATTGGGCGATCCGAGGCGTTACGGCAGGCGATGCTGTCCTACATCGACGACGAGTCCGATCCGATGAACGCTTACCCTGCCATTTGGGGGCCATTCGTCGTCGTCGGCGAAGGTGAGCGAAATTAGTCGCGGCGCGCCCGCCGTTCACAACCCTGTTATTCCGCACCATGCGGCGCGCGGTCCCAACTGGGCGTTTCGCGCGTGTTGTTGTACCCTCCGGCGAGCACCATCCGCGCCAGGAGGACCTGACATGACCATCGTCGTACTCAGCCGCCGCAACCTCCTCGCCGCCGGCGGTTCCGTCCTTGCCTCAGGCGTCTTGGCGGCTGGCGGGTCCGCGCTGCTGCTGCCGGCACGTGCTGACGGCCTCGCGCCGACGGAATCGATGACCGGCGGCGCGAACAACTACCGCAAGGGCGCGCCGGTCGTGGACCGGATCGGAAAGGGCGGCTTCTGGATGAGCGGCACAGTGCGCCGCGCCGGCGACGGTGCGCCGCTCGCCGGGCAGCGCATCCAGATCTGGGCGCATACGGTCGAAGGGCAGGAGCACGAGCCGCAGAGTCACGGCGCCACGCTCACCGACAAGGACGGCGCGTTCCGGCTCGAGATGCCGCAGATCATTCCGATCTTCGGCCAGCCGCATGGTCACCTCGCCTATGACAGCGGTGAATTCAAAACCGTCTTTCTGCGGCCGATCATGCGGAGCGCGAAAGAAACCAGCCTCGAGGCGCATTTCGTGCTTCAGCCGGCCTGATCGCGTTGCCAATGCAAGGGCAGGTCAAGGGCTTGGGGTCCCTGATCTGGGTCGCACTTGCCTTGGCCATTGGCGTGCCGATCGCGTTTGCTGCGGCAAGCGAGCAACTGGCGTGGCGCGGCCCGATCTACATCCTCGCCAGCTTCGCTGGCATCATCGCTCTCGGTCTCGTGCTGGTTCAGCCACTATTGATCGGCGGATATCTGCCCGGCCCGTCGGCCTATCGTAACAGGCGCACCCATCAATGGATCGGCGGCGCGCTTGCGCTGGCGGTGGTGATCCACGTCGCCGGCCTCTGGTTCACGAGCCCGCCCGACATGATCGACGCGCTCACCTTCTCGTCGCCGACGCCGTTCTCCCCCTTCGGCGTGATCACCATGTGGGCGGTCTTCGCCGTCGCGCTTCTGGCTTCCTTGCGCCGGCGATTGGGCCTGCGGCTGCGCCTCTGGCGCTTCGTCCATATTCCCCTCGCGATCGTCATCGTCGTCGCCGGCGTGGTTCATTGCCTGCTGATCGAGGGAACGATGGAGACAATCTCGAAGGCGGTGCTCTGTGCGCTCGTGCTCGCCGCCACCATCAAGGTCCTGGCCGACCTGTGGCGAAAGCGCGCGGTGCGCGGGGAGAGCGCCGCGCGGCAGTGAGCCTGGTCGGTGCTCGTCTTGCCGCATCCGGCGACGGAGCATATTCTCACGCAATGACCGCCAGCACCCCCGATCTGAAAGCGTTCCTGCTTGCGACGCCGTTCTTCGGCGGTCTTACCGACGCTAGTCTCGATCTGCTGGTCTCGATGCTGGTCGAGTGCAGCTTCGATGCCGGCGCGAGCGTCGTGGCCGAAGGCGAGCCGGGACGCTCGATGTTCATCGTCAAATCCGGTCTTCTGGCGGTGAGCAAGCAGGCGCATTCGGGAAGCGTCGTCCCCATCTCCGTTCTGGAGCCCGGCGATTTCTTCGGCGAGATGACACTGATCGAAATGCAGAACCGCTCTGCCACGGTGGTCGCGGAAAGCCCGACCGTGCTGTACGAGTTGACGGCTCCCAAGCTCTACGCCTGCTACAAGGCGGACATCCACGCCTATGTGATCATCCTGCAAAATATCAATCGCGAACTGTGCCGACGGTTACGTCGCGCCGATGATCGCTTCACGGAGCATTAATGGGGCATGCGACGGATTGATGCTTGCTGACGAGGACAACAATTCGTAAGCCGTAGTCAGCGATCGGTCGCCCTTGCCAGACCCCAGCTTTCCCGGCGCCGTTCGGCTGAATTGATGGAGGATCGCATGCGTCTCGCCCTGTTGGTCGTTGTCATGGTGGTCGGGCTTGCTCCCGCAGCACATGCCGAGCGCGACTATCCCTGGTGCGTCTTTGGCGGTGGGCTCGGCGTTCCCGGCGAATGCATGTATGAGACGCGAGAGCAGTGCCTGGCCTCGGCATCCGGACGGTGGAACACCTATTGCGACATCAACCCGCGCGTCAGGTTCAGGCAACAGACGACGCCGCCTCCGCGCCGGGCGCACTGATCACAGGAGCGCTGGAGCGCGGCCCTTTGCCCATTGCGAACCTCCCCAAGCGGTCACAAATCAAGGTGGCGACAAGCGAGCGGAGGGGTGATGGGCGACTATTCAACGCGGCAGGCGAGGCCCGAGGAACAACGTGAGCTAACACGGCTCGCCGTTCGTGCGACCATGCATGCCGGGCACGACGAGGAATTTATTGATCGCACCATTCCCGCACTCGCGGTCACGGTGCCGATGATCACCGGACAATGGGTGCAGGTCGCAGAAGACAGCTCGCACGGGTTTGTCGGCGTCGTTTGGGTGACGCCAACTGCGCTGCAAGGAATTGCGCTGCTTCAGGGCCTTTACGTCGATCCGCCCTTTTGGAAGCGCGGAATTGGTCGGATGCTTTTTGGAGCCGCGGTCGCTCGTGCAATCGAGTTCAAGGCCGGAGCGATGATGATCAATGCCGAGCCGACAGCTGAAGGCTTCTACAAGCGAATGGGGGCAATTCGGATCGGCGAGGTGCCGTTCTACTTCTCCCCGGAAACCATACTGCCTCAACTCTTGTACGTCATGCCCGGCAAGGCATAACGCGGCATCGGTCTCTGATTTCTGACCCGTTGCAGACCTCAGCCTGTCGGCTAAAGTTGAAAGCGTCCTGGCCTCCAACATTCTCAACAATGGCAATAGCGATTAACCTGCGAGCCGATAGCGCCTCTGCGAGCGAGGTCGAACAATTGTGGGACCAGGTTGCGGCGTTCGAGGACGAGCCCTCGATGCGCGCCCTCGGGTACCGACCACATTTTACGTTGGCGATCTACGATTCGCCCGAGGTTGATGAGAAGACCGCATGGGAGGCGATGCAGCGCGCGGTGAACGGAGATACGCAGTTGCGCATCGCGTTCAAGCGTATCAGCTGGTTCGCCGGCCCTCCGCTCGTCCTGTGGGCCGAGCCGACGGATGATCAGGTGCTCGCGAGGTGGCTGCGTTTGCGCAGTCTTTCGACCGGGACATCACAGTGCTGTTCGACGTGGTGGATTGCGTGGCATTCCCGCCGGTGCGGGTGATCGCGGAGCGCAGATTGCCGCCCATTCCCTAACTGCGTGGGGCGGCTGCGCGCACCATGTCTTGGTCAGGGATGTCAGGCCGCTACAGCAGCGCGATCGAGTGCAGCGAGTTTCGGTGAAGGCCGAAGGCAACCAGGCCGGACATAAGCAACGCAGTTCCGGTCAGGATCAGGCAGCACGCAAACACTATTGAAGCCTCTGGTTCGTCATCGATGCCCAAGACGATAAATAGATAAAACTTTACCGACAATCGAAAGGAAGAATTAACCTTACCTGCGTGGCCTGATGGGTCCCGTCGGGCAAAACACCCGGCTCTTGCCAAACCCCGTCAATCCCTTTCCACAAAAATATTCCACTTTACCGAAATTCGGAATTACGGCATTCTCCCAACCATCCCGGCCCGAGGAGAGGGGCGATCGTACGTCGTCACGAACGTGGGCCGGGGATGCGGTGGACGCGGCAGCGCCGGCGCGGATGTGAGGGCAGGGCGGGCAGAGGATTGAGCCGACCCCCGTGAGCTCATCGCAAGCCGTGTCGTACGAACGGCGCCTATGCGTACGGCAAAACCGTGTGGTCCTGGCTGTCGTCGCTACAGCCAAGCTTCCGCGAAGGCGCATCGTCCCAACCGGGCGCGGTGCGTCATCTTTCGCGAAGTGACGGTGACAACAGGAATTCGTCGCCGGGGAGAGCGCGGCATACGCCGTCAACCCATCGCGCAGGGAAGGCCGAGTGTTCGGCGCCACCTGTATGCTGCTGTGCGGTTTCCTTGCGCTACACTTTCGCGCAGCGGACCGCGGGTGCCCGTCGGCACCCGGTCTTCCCTGCGCCCTCTTCGCGAAAGAGGGCAACGGAGATGCCAAAACTCGGGCGTTCGAAGCCGCGAGAATGCCGATCCGTGTTCATTTTTAAGAAGATGAAATGGTGCTGCCAGACAGGATTGAACTGTCGACCTCTCCATTACCAATGGAGTGCTCTACCACTGAGCTACGGCAGCAATGCTGGGATAAGAATCGGCCGCCCACAGGGGCCTACCAAGCGGGCCGATATCTGCCACAGGCCTCCCCACTGTGCAAGCTTGCAAGGGTCGCCAAAACGAGAAAATCGGGGCGATATCGGGGTCATTACGGCCGTTTTGGCTCGAAACGACCGACTTTCCCTCGATTTGAGTTCCGCTTCCCCCGCCAACTGGCCAGTTGGCCCGTGCGGCGGATTCGCTCCATTTTGGATTTCGCACGATCGGGACCGTGCCAGCCTCTTGAGCTGCCGCAATCCCTGGGCATGTTAGCGCGGACCGCTGTATTGGATCCGTGATGGCTGACGAGAACGACAACACCAATAGACAGGCGAAGGGATCGCGGGACGATCGCCTGAAATCGGCGCTGCGGGAGAATCTCAAGCGGCGCAAGGCGCAGGCGCGCGAACGCGCCGCAAGCGGTGATCCCTCGCAAAACGAAGATGGTTCCCTAAATGAGGGGGCCGCCGGCAAAGCCGGGGATTAGAAATTTGGAGTGCGTCGACGTGGCCATGGGGCAAAGCGAGCAAGACCAGACCGATGGGAACGTGATGATGTCGCGTTTCACCCGCCCCGAGCAGACTTTTCCCGCGCTGACGCCACCCGAAATCGAGCGTCTCAGGCATTTTGGGGAAGTCCGCACGTACCAGCATGGCGAGCTGCTGTTCGAGAGCGGCAAGCCGGGGCCCGGCATGTTCGTCGTGCTGAAGGGCCATGTGGCCATCACCCAGCGCGATGGCCTCGGCAACGTCACCCCGTTGATCGACCAGGGTCCCGGCCAATTTCTGGCCGAGCTCAGCCAGCTCTCGGGCCGTCCGGCGCTGGTCGATGGCCGTGCCGAAGGCGATGTCGAGACACTGCTGTTGCCGCCGGAGCGCCTGCGCGCACTGCTGGTCGCCGAGGCCGAGCTTGGTGAGCGCATCATGCGCGCGCTGATCCTGCGCCGTGTCAATCTGCTGCAGGCCGGCGTCGGCGGCATCGTGCTGATCGGCCCGTCGCATTCGGCCGGCGTGGTACGCCTGCAAGGATTCCTCACCCGCAACGGCCAGCCGCATCATCTGCTCGACCCCGACAGGGATCGCGACGCCGCCGAGGTGATCGCGCGCTATTCGCCGAAGCCTGAAGATTGGCCGCTAGTCGTCACGACAGACGGCGCGGTGCTGCGCAACCCCGGCGAGACCGAGGTTGCGCGCGCGATCGGCATGATCGGCGGTCCGCGCAATGATCGCATCTACGACGTTGCCATCGTCGGCTGCGGACCGGCCGGACTTGCGACCGCGGTGTATGCGGCGTCCGAAGGGCTTTCGGTCGCCGTGCTCGACATCCGAGCCTTCGGTGGCCAGGCCGGAGCCAGCGCGCGCATCGAAAACTATCTGGGCTTTCCGACCGGCATTTCCGGCCTGGCGCTCACGGCGCGTGCGTTCAACCAGGCGCAGAAGTTCGGCGCCGACATCATGATTCCCGTTACGGCGAAATCTCTCGACTGCACCCGCAAGGACGGAGCTTTTTCCGTCGCTCTCGACGGCAGCGATGCCCTGCGCTCGCGCTCTGTGGTGGTCGCAAGCGGCGCGCGCTATCGCCGGCCTGATATCGCCAGCCTCGAGAAGTTCGAGGGGCGCGGCGTCTGGTACTGGGCCTCGCCGGTCGAGGCGAAGCTGTGTGCCGGCGAGGAGGTCGCGCTCGTCGGCGCCGGCAATTCGGCGGGGCAGGCCGCGGTTTTCCTCTCGGGCCACGCCAAGAAGGTGCTGATGATCATCCGCGGCGGCGGCCTCGGCGCCAGCATGTCGCGCTATCTCATCGAGCGCATCGAAGCGACGCCGAACATCGAGCTGCTGTTCAACACCGAGATATCGGCGCTCGAGGGCGACGAGGCCTCGCTGCTGCGGCGAATCCGCTGGAAGAGCCGGCTGTCCGATGACGAGGAGTCCGCCGACATCAAGAATCTCTTCTTGTTCGTCGGTGCTGATCCCGCCACCGGCTGGCTCGATGGTTGCGGCGTGACACTCGATCGCGGCGGCTTCGTCGTGACGGGCGCGCAATCCGAGCTGAACCAGGGCAAGCTGGTCGCGCCGCTCGAGACTTCGGTGCCCGGCGTCTACGCCGTCGGCGACGTCCGCTCTGGCTCGGTCAAACGCGTCGGCGGCGCCATCGGCGAAGGCGCACAGGTCGTCGCCTCCCTGCACGGCTATCTCGGCGACGCCGCAAAACCGGCGCTTTAGTCACGGATAAGACAAGCAGATGGCAAGTCGATTGTGACTTGCCATTTTGCCGTGTGATGCGTGACTATCCCCGCGCCGCGAGGGCAATCGCGCGTGGAAAACAATGGTTCACTGGGAGGACTAAATGGCCGAACTCGTCGTGCTCTACAAGACGCCCAAAGACGCTGCCGCCTTCGACAAGCATTATGCCGAGACTCACATTCCGATCGCCAAGAAACTTCCCGGCTTGAAGAAATACGCCGTCAGCAAAGGACCCGTCGGCTCTCCCGCCGGCCCGTCCGGAATCCACCTCGTCGCCATTCTCAGCTTCGACAGCGTCGCCGACATCCAGGCCGCTTTCGGCAGCGAGGCGGGCAAGGCCGCGGCCGGCGACGTGCCGAAATTCGCCAGCGGCGGCGCTGATCTCCTGATCTTCGACACCAAGGAAGTGTAATCCTCGATTCAACTTTCGTCGAACGCTGCCATCGTTTGTGACAGCGCTGCAAAAACTTCAGTCATGCATTTGTCGATTCGCACGATGATGCATGGCTGGACGCGCATGTGTGATCGTGCCGCATGTGGCAATCCGATGAGGACCGTAATATCAATCTCCGGATCTCAATGTTGAGAACAGGAGAGATGTCATGGTGCTCGGGATGAGCCTGCAAGCCTTCACACTGGTCCATGTCATCATCAGCCTGATCGCCATCGTCGCCGGCTTGATCGTGATGTTCGGGCTGCTCGGCTCGAAGTCGATGCCGGGCCTCACCGCGATCTTTCTGGCCTTCACCATCCTGACCAATGCGACCGGCTTCCTGTTCCCGTTCAAGGAGCTGCTGCCCTCCTACATCATCGCCGGCATCTCGCTGGTGCTGCTCGCGATCGCCTGCATCGCGCTCTACGGCATGAAACTCTCGGGCGTGTGGCGGCCGGTCTATGTCGTGACCGCGATGATCTCGCTCTATTTCAACGTCTTCGTGCTGATCATCCAGTCGTTCTTGAAAGTGCCGACCTTGGCCGCGCTCGCACCCGCTGTGCCGCCGGCGCCGCCGTCCGGCCCCGTGTTCGCCGCAGTGCAGGGCATCGTGCTGGTGTTCTTCGTGCTGGTGACCATCGGCGCCTGGCGCCGCTACAAGCCGATGGCGTTCGCCTGATCACCAGTCCGTCGTCATTCCGGGGCGTCGCGCAGCGATGAACTACGGTGCGCAATCGCGCACCTGAGAATCTCGCGCAACAATCTCCAGATTCCGGGTTCGCGCTTCGCGCGCCCCGGAATGACTCAAGGCAAAAAGGAACCCCCAATGCCCACCATCACCACCAAAGACGGCGTCGAGATTTTCTACAAGGATTGGGGCGCGGGTCAGCCGATCGTGTTCAGCCATGGCTGGCCGCTGTCGTCGGACGACTGGGACGCGCAGATGATGTTCTTCGTCAACCGCGGCTATCGCGTCATCGCGCATGACCGTCGCGGCCATGGCCGCTCGGCGCAGGTCGCCGACGGTCACGACATGGATCATTATGCCGACGATCTCGCAGCTCTGACCGCGCATCTCGATCTCAAGAACGCGCTCCATGTTGGCCATTCCACCGGCGGCGGCGAGGTCGTCCACTACATCGCGCGCCATGGCGAGTCCCGCGTGGCGAAGGCGGCGATCCTCTCGGCTGTGCCGCCGCTGATGGTGAAGACCGAAGCCAATCCCGGCGGTCTGCCGAAGAGCGTGTTCGACGGCTTCCAGTCCGCGCTCGCTGGCGGCCGCTCGGCGTTCTATCGCGACATCGCCGCCGGACCCTTCTATGGCTACAACCGTCCCGGTGCAAAACCGTCGGAAGCGGTGATCCAGAATTGGTGGCGCCAGGGCATGATGGGTGGCGCGAAGGCGCATTACGACGGCATCGTCGCGTTCTCGCAGACCGATTTCACCGAGGACCTGAAGAAGATCAACGTGCCGGTGCTGGTGATGCATGGCGATGACGATCAGGTCGTGCCTTACGCCGATTCAGCGCCGCTTTCGGCCAAGCTGCTCAAGAACGGTGTGCTGAAGACCTACAAAGGCTTTCCGCACGGCATGCCGACCACGGAGGCCGAAACCATCAACGCGGATCTGCTGGCGTTCTTCAAGGGCTGAGCGATCGCTCTTACCCTCTCCCCTGTGGGCCCCCTGCGGGAGAGGGTGGCTCGCCGCGTTGGCGGCGAGACGGGGGTTGTTTCCGCGAATAGCTCACTCACATAGAAGACGCGGACAGAATCTCTCGTCCGGCGGTGGGGACTCACCGATGCGTGTCATTATTTTCGGCGCGACCGGCATGGTCGGGCAAGGCGTTTTGCGCGAATGCCTGGTTGATGCCGGCGTCGAGCGCGTGCTCGTGGTCGGGCGCAGCCCGACCGGCGTGCACGACGCCAAGCTGACCGAGATCATCCACGATGTCTTCACCGACTATTCGGCGATCGAGACACAGCTCACCGGCTTCGATGCCTGCTTCTTCTGTCTCGGCGTCTCCTCGATCGGCATGAGCGAGGAGCGCTACCGCCATCTCACCTACGACATCACGCTCGCAGCGGCGACGACGCTGGCGCGGCTCAATCCGCAGATGACTTTCACCTATGTCACCGGTCTCCATACCGATTCCACCGAGCAGGGCTCGCGGATGTGGGCGCGCGTCAAGGGCAAGACCGAGAACGATCTGCTCAAGCTGCCGTTCAAGGCGGCCTACATGTTCCGGCCCGGTGCGATCCAGCCGCTGCACGGGATCCGGTCGAAGACGGCTTGGGTGCAGACGGTCTACGACGTGACCGGGCCACTTTGGTCGGTGCTGAGCCGGATTTCGCCAAACCTCGTCACCACGACCGAGCAGGTGGGCCGCGCCATGATCCAGGTCGCCCGGGTTGGTTATCCGAAGAAGGTACTGGAAATGGAGGATATCAATAGCCTCTAGTCCGCGCCGCCGCTAATTTGCGCGGAAATTTCATCAGCCCCGTGCGTTGAGCCGGATCAGCCCCCGAGGAGAAGTGTCGGTGATGTCTCCCCAGCTCAAACTGATCGCGCTCGATGCCGATGATCTCGCTGTTATCTCGACCCATGTGCAGGACGCTCGCGTCCAGCCGTCCGACATCATCTGGCGGCAGGGCGAGAAGCGCCTGGTGGTTGGCATGAGCCGGCTGGACTGGGAGCAGACACTGGACGGCGAGGCCGAGCCGCGCCGGCTGGTCGCCGCGCTCCGCTTCGACCGCGTCTTGGCCTGCAAATCGCGCAATATCGATCTCGCTGCGCCTAAGGCGGTGCTCGACCTGGTCGGCATCGAGTTTCACCCCCAGGACGGCCGTGACGAGGAGCCCGGCGGCAGCGCGCTTCTGCTGTTTGCCCAGGGCGGCGCCATCCGCCTCGACGTCGAATGCCTGGAATGCCAACTGACCGATCTGGGAGCGGACGAATTGGGAACGGGATTGGGGATCGAGGGGGAGGGCTGAGATGGCCAATATACCAGCGGCCCAGGCTGGCACTGGAACGGTAGCTTGCAAGGGTTGACGCAGCTTCCCCGTCGCGCCATTGAGCATGGGGCCGGTGAGCCAGACCGCGCCCCCTAAACCAGCAGAAGCCAAGCCTCAAATGCCCGTTCGTCTCGACCGCAACAGCGCCGATTTTGACCAGCGATTCCAGGCCTTCCTCGCCGCCAAGCGCGAAGTCTCGGCCGACGTCGAGGCCGCTGTACGCGTCATCGTCGACGATGTCGCCAAGCGCGGCGATGCGGCCCTGCTCGAGGCGACCGCAAAGTTCGATCGGTTGACACTGGACGCCTCCGGCCTGCGTATCTCGGCCGCCGAGATCGAGGCCGCGAAAAAGGCCTGCGATGCCGCGACGCTGGATGCGCTCAAGCTCGCGCGCGACCGCATCGAGACCTATCATCGTCGCCAACTACCAAAGGACGAGCGCTTCACCGACCCGCTCGGTGTCGAGCTCGGCTGGCGTTACACCGCCATCGAATCGGCCGGCCTCTACGTGCCCGGGGGTACGGCGGCCTATCCGTCGTCGGTGCTGATGAACGCAGTGCCCGCAAAAGTCGCCGGCGTGTCGCGCGTGGTGATGGTGGTGCCGTCACCGGACGGCAAGCTCAACCCGCTGGTGCTCGCCGCTGCGCATCTCGGCGGCGTCACCGAGATCTATCGCGTCGGCGGTGCGCAGGCCGTCGCTGCGCTCGCTCATGGCACCGCGACGATTGCGCCGGTCGCCAAGATCGTTGGCCCCGGCAATGCCTACGTCGCCGCCGCCAAGCGGCTGGTGTTCGGCAAGGTCGGCATCGACATGATCGCAGGTCCCTCCGAGGTGCTGGTGATTGCCGACGACACCGGCAACGCCGACTGGATCGCCGCTGATCTGCTGGCGCAGGCCGAGCACGATGCCAGCGCGCAGTCGATTCTGATCACTGATTCTGCGCGGCTCGCATCCGACGTCGAGAAGGCGGTCGAAGCGCAATTGAAGACGCTGCCGCGTGCCGAGATTGCCGGCAAGTCCTGGGCCGATTTCGGCGCGATCATCATGGTGAAGAACCTCGCGGAGGCCGTACCGCTCGCGGACGCGATCGCCGCCGAACATCTCGAGATCATGACCAGCGATCCCGATACGCTCGCCGCAAAAATCCGCAATGCCGGCGCTGTGTTCCTCGGCGCGCATACGCCGGAGGCGATCGGCGATTATGTCGGAGGCTCCAACCACGTGCTGCCGACGGCGCGCTCGGCGCGATTCTCCTCAGGGCTCGGGGTCGCTGATTTCATGAAACGCACCTCGATCCTGAAATGTGGCCCGGACCAGCTGCGTGCGCTGGGACCGGCTGCGATGACGCTTGGACAAGCGGAGGGGCTGGACGCCCATTCGCGCTCGATTGGATTGCGCCTCAATCTGTCATGACAGAGCTGCCTGAACAGGACGACACGACCAATCGCATCGTCGCGGTCACCCTCGACGAGGACTCGATCGGCCGTTCCGGCCCTGATATCGAGCATGAGCGCGCGATCGCGATTTACGATCTGATCGAGCAAAATCTGTTCGCGCCTGATGGTGCGGACGGCAAGGGCCCGTTTACGCTGCATATCGGCATCACAGGCAGCCGGTTGATGTTCGACATCCGCCGCGAGGACGGCACGCCCGTGGTCGCGCATCTGTTGTCGCTGACGCCGTTCCGGCGGATCGTGAAGGACTATTTCATGATCTGCGACAGCTATTACCAGGCGATCCGCACCGCGACCCCGGACAAGATCGAGGCCATCGACATGGGCCGTCGCGGCATCCATGACGAGGGATCGCGCACGCTGCAGGAGCGGCTGAAGGGCAAGGTGCGGGTCGATTTCGAGACCTCGCGCCGGCTGTTCACGCTCATCACTGTCCTTCACTGGAAGGGCTAAGTGCGATGGCGGGTCCGCCACGCACACGCGATCCGCAATCGGTGCTGTTCGCCTGCGCGATGAACAGCGTGCGCTCGCCGATGGCCGAGAGCCTGCTGCAGCACATGTTTCCGCAGGGTCTCTATGTGAAGTCGGCCGGCGCGAGAAAAGGCGAGCTCGATCCCTTCGCCGTCGCCGTGATGGCCGAGCTCGGCCAGGACATCTCCGCCCACAAGCCCCAGACCTTCGAGGAGCTGGAGGACTGGGAGGGGTTGAATTTCGACCTCATCATCACACTGTCGCCCGAGGCGCATCACAAGGCTCTGGAGCTGACGCGGACGCTCGCCGCCGACGTCGAATACTGGCCGACGCATGATCCCACCACCATCGAGGGCAGCCGCGACCAGAAGCTCGCCGCCTATCGCGAGGTCTGCGACCTCTTGCTGATGCGGATCCGCCGGCGGTTCGCGAAAGTCGGGGCCGCGAGCGGGTAGCTGCCGTAACACCCTCGTCACAGACTAGAGGCACCACGCATGTCGGAAACCTCGAATCAGCAAAGTCAGGTTCCCGGGTTGTGAAATCAGCCCCCTTCCGATAGGTTCCGCGCGCAATTCACCCCCTGCCAAAATCTCCCAAAATCACCTGATGCTCGGCCGCCCCAAATTCGTTCTTGCCTCCGGTTCGCCGCGACGCCTGTCGCTGCTCAACCAGGCGGGCATCGACCCGGACGCACTCCGGCCGGCCGACGTCGACGAGACGCCGAAGCGGGGCGAGCTGCCGCGCGCCTGTGCCAACCGCCTCGCGCGGGCCAAGGCCGATGCGGCGCTCAAATCAGTCCAGCTGGACGACGAGCTGCGCGGCGCCTTCATCCTGTCCGCCGATACCGTGGTGGCCGTCGGCCGCCGCATCCTGCCCAAGGCCAACCTGGTGGACGAGGCCGCGCAGTGCCTGCGGCTGCTGTCGGGCCGCAACCACCGCGTCTACACCGCGATCTGCCTGGTGACGCCGCGCGAGGCCTTCCGCCAGCGCCTGGTCGAGACCCGCGTCCGTTTCAAGCGCCTCTCGGAAGACGACATCCAGGCCTATATCGGCTCCGGCGAATGGCGCGGCAAAGCCGGCGGCTATGCCGTGCAGGGGATCGCCGGCTCGTTCGTGGTCAAGATGGTTGGCTCCTACACCAACGTCGTCGGCCTGCCGCTCTACGAAACCACCACGCTGCTCGGCGGCGAAGGCTTCCCGATTCGCTTCGGCTGGCTCAACGCCACCGCGGTCTGACCAAAATCGCGAAAACAACCCCATGCACAGTAGAAACGGGTGGGCGAGAGCCTGCGCCGCGAGCTGAGAAACCTGTTTGCCCCCGGGCCCTTGAATGCCCCGACCTCGTGTACAGCTATCCCCACCATGGACGACCACGTCAAAAAGCCCGCCGCGCCCCTGAAAACCTGCCCGATCTGCGGCAAGCCGCAGGCGCAAGCCACCCGTCCGTTCTGCTCGTCGCGCTGCCGCGACGTCGATCTGAACCGCTGGCTGAAGGGCTCCTACGTCATCCCCGGTCGGGACGACGAGGTCGATGATGTAGAATAATAAGTAATATCAATATCTTATTCGAGGAGCCGGCACGCCACGGCAAGCCCGCCCCAGCTTGTACACAGCCGGGCCGCACCCCGCGAAGCCGAAGGCGAAGCGCGGGTAGACAGGCCGCTGCGAGCCCACTATAAACCGCCCGCTCGATGGGCTTTGGCCCCTCTCGTGGAGCACGCCCAGGTAGCTCAGTTGGTAGAGCATGCGACTGAAAATCGCAGTGTCGGTGGTTCGATTCCGCCCCTGGGCACCACCTGCTTGTGTTGTCCGATACTTGCGCCGCTATCGCCGGCTACGAGCAGAATTAGCGCGACCTACAAGGTGCATCCGCTAGCGTTGCGGATCATCGCAATCGCGATTAGGCGGCGAGATGGCGCAGCCCTGCGAGGCGCATGATGGATCGTGCGGCAAGTTTCTGTGCCAATTCCATGCTGCTTTGGTCGACCGCGCGGTCGGCATCGTCGAGATAGATGTTGGACAATTGCTCGGCGCGGCGCAAGGCGCGGCGCTTGACCTGTTCGATCTCCTCAATTTTCGTGTCGGCGTCGTTTCCGTCTGAAGGCGTCAGGAAAGGCGGAGGCAGCGGGGCGGGATCGAGGGTTAGGAGTTGTTTGCGCTGGACGGGGTCCAGCCGTTGCGACCAGGCCATCATGTCCCTGAAGAGAAGGCTTTCAAGCAGCGCCGCCGAACCAGATTCACCGATTCCATCTTCAGTCTTTGCGGCGTCCTCATTTCCGATCTTCCGCTCGGCGCGCCAGGCAAGCCGCCGCTCGCGGCGCAACTGATTGCCGTCGGACAGAGCTTCTCGCGCCAGTTCTTCCGCGGTCTCGCGCACCAAAGGATCTTCGGCAAGGGCGATGACGTAGGTCCAGAACACGAAGCCGCGTTGCCGTTGGCGGGCCGCGAGCGCCCACGCCGCATAAGGCGTCGCCAGGCTGGAATCCCCGATGTCGGCGACTTCCGCCGCAGGAACGAGGTCGATCGGCGCCCAACGCAGATCGGACGCATCGGGGCGTTTGCCGCAGGCGGCAAGGCAGGCTGCAGACAGGCTGTCACAACGATTGCGCTCGCGTCCAGCAAGCACCTCGAATACGGGACGCACCGGCAGCAGGCGCTCATCCATCTGCGTGGCAAGCGCGCTGTATTGCCGTGCAGCCTTTTGCGCCTGGTCGAACGCAATTGCATAAAGCTCGCTCAAGCTTCGTACCGGGACTGGCGGCACTGCGGTCAGAAGCTGCTCTTTGCGCATGTCGGGTTCTTTCTCGAACAAGTTTGAACCAATCAGACTGTCGACAGTTTGATCCAGCGCAACTGGCGATGTTGTTCAGCGCTCTACTGATGCTTGAGCTTGCGATCCAGAACAACGGCGTTCTGCTGAAACGTCTGGAACTTGTCTCTTGCGCAAACCCGTCAACACCTTTGTCCTTTTTGGAATCTTGGCCGCTTTCGGCTGGATTGCCATGCTTGGAGAGGCGTGCGCCGCAGGCAGGCTGAACGAATACCTTGGCAAGGCCGAGCCGGCCGAACTGATCACAGGCGCCAATCGATTTGGGGCGCCGCAGGGCGATCCCGCGATCGCGCCGGCCTACAAGGACGATCAACTCCTTGGTTTCGTTTACCTGAACTCC
>Ga0207671_10001977_pt1 | contig 22603 bp, 10 predicted proteins | sample KBSC24metaG_FD_184352 | JGI IMG/M metagenome (GOLD analysis project Ga0207671, IMG submission 184352) | Corn rhizosphere microbial communities from Kellogg Biological Station, Michigan, USA - KBS C2-4 metaG (SPAdes) (version 2) | ecosystem: Host-associated > Plants > Roots > Rhizosphere > Soil... | reverse complement strand
GTCCTTGGGGCCGTTGTAGTCGACGCCGGTGGTCATCGGGTCGCCGAACTCGGTCACCACGGCGCGACTGGTATAGCCGCACAGGTTGCCGGTGAACTCCTTGACCCAGTCGGCCTCGGTGGAGTGGTAAGAGCGGCTGCTGTCCATCGCGGAGAGCGTCGAGGTTGTCGGCTTCGGGCCCTCCGAGCCGGAGGGCCGAGAGGCGGTGATTCGGGATGTCCCACATCTCTTCGTCAGCCTCTACCTCCAGGAGAGACCGATTCCGGAACCCAGTCCAGGCCTGGGAACGGGGGTTTGGGGCAGAAAACACACCAGCCATAGGGGACCAATGGGTGGTGGCCGTGCCTTATATAGGGGTCGAGTAGGTAGTTCGTGGCTGAAGCGACAGATGGGGAAGGGTGTGTGTTGTGGCGCGTACCGGCCCACTGCACGGTGGCCTCCTCATGAGCGATGCTCGTCCCGCCCCGAATCGCGGCCCCACCGGTTGTGGGGTGGGACGGGCAGCAGGCAGACGGTCAGCCGACCTTGATCATGTTCCATTGCTGCTGCGTGCCGCCGTTGGCACTCCACTGGATCACCGGCTGGCCGTCCGTGGTCGTGTTCGCGTTGTCAACGACCATCCCGCTGAGTCGGTTGGTGAGCTGGTAGTAGCCGTTGCCGAGCGCCGTGATGCTCCATTGCTGCTGGGAACCGCCGTTATCGCTCTGCTGGACCAGTGCGGCGCCCGCGGAGGTGCTGCCGCCGTTGTCGAGGACCAGGCCGCTGCGGACGGACACCAGCTTGAAGCGGCCTGCCTCGAGACCGGTCACCGTCCACTGCTGCTGGGTACCGCCGTTGAGCGTCCACTGGATCACGTTGCTGCCGACCGTGGAGGTGTTGGCGTTGTCCAGGGCCTTGCCGCTGCGTGCGCAGATCAGTTCGTAGACGCCGTCGGCGACGACAGCCGGCATTCCGCTGACCTCCACGACCACCACCGAGTCGTTGGCGTCGGGGGCGGTGGTGGGCACCGTGACGTTGATGGTGCCGCCGCTGACGCTGTAGGACAGTGAGGTTGTGGGATTGTTCATCAGGTAGATGCGGTTGATGCTGTTGTAGATCTGAGGGATCTGCAGTGTTCCACCGGTCGGCCAGGTGAAGACGTGGGCGAAGAGTTTGCCGTTCTTCTTGGTGAACTTGCCCCAGGACGGCTCCGCGGTGAAGGGGCTTCCGCTGGTTCCGTAGATGCTGTCGCTGTTGGTGCCCATCCAGTTGGCCAGGCCCTGGAGGACGGTGACGGAACCGGGCGTGGGGGTGCCATCGCCCTTGGGACCGATGTTGAGCAGGTAGTTGCCGTCCCGGGAGACGACTGTGACGAACTCCTGGAGGATGGTCTGGACGGACCGGTAGGAGTTCTCTGCCCACGTGGTGTATCCCCACGCGCCGTTCATCGTGGCGCAGGTTTCCCACAGCCGGTCCAGCGGCTCGGCCGGCACGGTCTGCTCCGGGCAGGCGAAGTCACCCAGCCCCAGGTTCCGCTTCACCCGCTCGTTGACGACGAGGCTGGGCTTGAGGCTCATCAGGTAGTTGTACAGGCCGACCCCGTCGGACTGGATCCACCAGTCAGTGAGAGTCGGGGTGGAGGGATTGCCGCACCAGTCGCCGTCGAACCACAGGATGGCGGGGTCGTATGTGGTGACCAACTCCTGCAGCTGCGCCTTCATGTCCGTGATGTAGGCGGAGCGGGCGCTCTGCGAGGCCATGTCCGAGTAGTAGGTGCTGTGGTCGGCGGTCTGTGACGGGTGGTCCCAGTCCATGATCGAATAGTAGAGCCCGAATTTGATCCCGCGGGCGTCGCAGGCGTTCTTCAGCGCGCCCAACAGGTCACCCTGGTAGGCGGTGTAGTTGTGCAGGTTGTACAGCTTGCTGCCGGTGGTGTCGGTGAAGCTCGCCACCTTCGAGTTCCACATCGCGAAGCCCTCATGGTGCTTGGCGGTGATCACCAGGTACTTCATGCCGGCGTGCAGTGCCAGGTCGGCGATGGTGTCGGCGTTGAAGTTGACCGGGTTGAAGGGCGCTGACACCTGCGTCTGGTAGGCGGACTTGGTGTAGTTGTCGCTGAAGAACGCCCACTCGCTGCGGCCGAGGTAGCTGTAGGACCCGAAGTGGATGAACATGCCGAACCGTGCCTGATACCACCACGCCATCTTGGAGGACGGGGTGTACGCCTCGGCGGTGGTGGGCTGCAGAAACTGCGGCAGGCCGAACACCACAGCACCCCCGGCGAGGGACGCGGCTTTGACCAACTGACGCCGGCTCAAGTGATCGGAAGACATGTGCGGCTCCTGGTGGTGGGGAAGGGGGTCCTGCCGCCAAAGACGACCCGGCGGTTTCGCGGGGGGTGATGCAGCGTGTTGGCATGGATTCCGCCGCACGCGTCCCGGGGGGTCGTCGCAGGCCGGACGCGTGAGCTGAACTCCGTCGCGCCGGTGGCCGCGCGAACGAAAAGACATCGGATCGTTTTATATACGCTCCGGTACCTGCTGTCTACGGTCGAGCAGAGATCCCACTAAACATCCAGGTAGAGATCACGGTGGAGAACTTCGGCCTGGACTCCTACTGCCAGTCGGCCATACTGGGCATGTGAGAGATCGGATCTCTAGGGGTCTTAGGCGTCGGCATCGGTGCACCGGTGCACCCCTGAGTGGCTTGGCCGATGGAGAAGGTTGCCGTTCCCGGCCGGGGGGCTTCATGGATCGCGAGGGCCCCGGCCATCACGGGGGTGAGCTTCCGGACCGCCGCGGAGCGCGCGGCACTTCGTTGCCGGCAGGTTGCGGTTGTCGTACGGCCGGCCGGCGGGTGATCGGCGGATGAAACTCTTGACGGCGGGTCGGCGATGAGCCTACGTTCATCGCCAGCGCCAGGGATGACGTGAACTGCCAAGTGACGGGTGGACGGACAGTTCGCTGTCTTGGTGCTGATGCGGTCTATCCGTTCGGTAAGTCCCGCCGCCGCTTTTCCGCTGTGTTTCTCCGTTTGGCCGTCAGCATCTTCCCGCAGCCGGGATGCGAGCGGCCTGCGGACTATTGCGGCTCGAGATGTTACCGGTAACATCGCCCCAAAAGTGGTCAGGAGAGCAGCGTCATGCATCAGCAGGTTCCACCGCCTCGTAGAGGCCTCATACGCCGGGCGGGGGTTACCGTCGCGTTGTTCGCCGCAGTGGTAGCCGCACTGCACGTGCCGGCGTCGCCGTCCGCGTCCCACATGCCCACGACCCCGGGCCTGGCCGCCTCCGTGTCGAATATCGATGGCTTCACCGCCGGTGACGCCGCGATCTCCTCGGTCGACCTGTCCGGGTCGTGGAGTTTCACGCCGGCGGGTCAGGGGACGACGTCGATCACCGTGCCGGGTGGCGGGTGGTACAAGCAGGGCTTCACCAATGTGGGCGAGGCGGTGTACTCGCGCACGATCACGGTGCCGAACACCGGGCAGCCGCAGTCGGAGTGGATCGACTTCGGTGCCGTGAACAACCAGGCGACGCTGTCGGTGGACGGGCATGTGGTCGCCACGCAGACCACTGCGTTCACGCCGTCGAACTTCGACATCACACCGTACGCGGCCCCCGGCACCACCCACACGATCAGCGTGGACGTCAAGGGCCGCAACGCGTTGAAGAACCCGGCGAACAACGACTACCTGGTCCCCGACGCCGCCGAATGGTCCGAGGCGATCCCGCAGGGCATCTACCGCTCGGCGTTCCTGCGTGTCTACCCGGCGGTGTACGTCAGCGACACCTTCGTGCGCACCTCGGTGACCAACCAGAGCCTGAGCTACGACGTGTCGGTGACGAACACCTCGGCCAACACCCGGACGGTCACCCTGACCGGCTCGCTGGCTTCGGACAACGGCGCGTCGTTCAGCTACCCGGCGCTGCCCACCAGCACGGTCACCGTGGCCGCCCACTCGACCGCCAAGGTGACGGTCGGCCCCGTGGCATGGAACCTGGGCTCGTCCTCCTATTGGTGGCCGAACGTCCCCTACCAGCCGGGATACCGGGCCCAGTTGCATGATCTGGCGGTGCACGCATCCACCGACGACGGCCACACCAGCGACGCCAGCTACCGGTTCGGGTTCCGGGAGAGCGTCCAGAACGGCGAGTACTACTACCTCAACGGCGTCCGGGTGAACTTCCGCGGCGACGACTTGCAGGGCGCCGACTACGACCGGATCAACAACGGCGGCAAGAGCGACGCCTACGACACGCTGCCCGGCTTCCTGCCGCCGTCGTCCGGCAACGGCGGCTGGCCGCAGGCCGTGGACAACTACCAGCGGCTCAACTACAACGTGGTCCGCATCCACCAGGAGCCGGCCAGCCCGTACATGCTGGACGTGGCCGACGAGATGGGCCTGATGGTCATAGACGAGACCGCGATCCGCGGCACTTGCAGCTGTCAGGACTTCGTCGCCGGGCACGACAACATGGTCAACCACGCCCAGGCGCTGACCGTGCGCGACCGGAACCACCCGGCGATCATCCGCTGGAGCCAGAGCAACGAGGCGGACATCAGCAGTTTCGACTCCCAGCCTTTCGAGCAGGACCTGTACGCCGCGATGAACGGCAGCGACGGCACCCGCCCGATCAGTGTCGACACCGCGTGGAACACCAACCCGTACCCCAACCTGCTCAACGGCAACTTCGCCGTCTTCTCCCACTACCTCGACGGCATAGGCACCTATGGCGAGGCGACCGTCTCCCTGCCCGGCCGGCCCGACGGCGAGGGCGAGTACGTCTGGAACAAGTCCAACACCCAGCAGGGTTTTGAGTGGTTCGCCACGGAAACCGCCGCCAAGCGCGGCAAGGACGCCAGCGACCTGCGCCCCTACGCCCTTTTGTCCGCCTGGGCCGGGTTCGTGCCCGGCGTGAAGAGCACCGACTTCACTCCGGAGGAGGGCGGCAGTCCCGTCTACGGCGCGGACAACCTGCCCAACCCGTGGAGCAACCCGCAGATCCAGCGGGTCCAGGCCGCGTTCAACCCGATCGCCGCGATCGACCTGCCCTACTGGTCGGCCTCCGGCATCTCCGACACCAGCGGCGACTTCCCGCTCCCGCAGAAGGTACCCACCTACCCCTACAACACCAGCGTCACCCGCAACGTCACAGTGTTCAACGACGACCTGCGCAACACCTCCGTCGCCTTCACCTGGACCGCCTACCAGAACCAGGTCGGCGGGACGGTCCTCGGATCCGGCACCACCAACCTCACCATCCCGCTGGGCTCCCGGGTCACCCAGCCGATCTCCTTCACCACGCCGGCCAACGGCGCCCGCGTGTACCTGGTGCTGTCCACCAGCAAGTCCGGCACCACCACGTTCACCGACTCGGTCGAGTACCTCAACCTGGGCAACTCGACCACTGTCAACGTGGACGACGCCGCCTCCGCGGTGACCTACACCGGCAGTTGGGGTCACGCCTCCGGGGAGACGGGCCCGTACAACGGCACCAACTCCTATAGCAACACTGCAAATGACACCGCGACGTTGAGCTTCGTGGGCACCGGGGTCACGTTGCACGCCGTGACCGACTCCAGCCATGGCATCGCGGCCGTCTCCATCGACGGAGGCGCCGAAACGATGGTTGACGAGTACTCGGCATCGCGTATCGGCGACGTTCCGGTGTGGACGAGTCCTCGGCTGTCCTCGGGTACGCACACGATCCGTGTGCGCGTCACCGGCACCAAGCAGTCCGCGTCGACGAACGACTGGGTCACCGTCGACCGGTTCGAGGTCGCCGACCAACCGGTGGCTGGCACGAACTACCGCCTGGTCAACCGCAACAGCGGCAAAGCACTGGCCGTGGGATCGACCACCGACGGCGGGTTGGCCGTGCAGCTCAGCAGCGGCGCCGCCTGGACCGTCAACACCGCCTCCGGGGGGACGTACACCCTGACCTACACCGGTAGCGGCAAGGTCTTGGACGTGCCCGGCTTCTCTACGGCCCTCGGGCAGCAGCTCGACCAGTGGACCGCGAACACCGGCTCCAACCAGCAGTGGTACCTGCAACCCACCAGCGACGGCTACTTCACCATCGTCAGCCTCTACAACGGACTGGCGGCCGACGACTACAACTGGAACACCAGCGACGGCGCAGCCGTCGCGCAGTACACCGCCAGCGGCAACGCCAACCAGGAATGGCAACTCGTACCGGCATGACCCGTTCGATCGCCTGCTCTTGTCGGGCGGTGTAACACAGTAGCCAGACGCCTTTGTCGCAGAGTTCAGATTTCGTACTCTGCGGCGAAGGCGCTTGTCGCGGCGTCAGACGGCGCCGTTCAGCAGCGCCGCCACCAGGCAAGCTTCAGCAGATGCCCGACCAGCGCTGACCGGCTGCGGCGATGCTGTAAGAATGACTGCATGGTGGATGATCAGTCGACGACGCCGGTGGGCAGCGTGAAGCGGGGCGGACCGGTCACCATCGCCTACATCGCGGAAAGCGCCGGGGTGTCGGTCCCCACCGTCTCGAAGGTGCTCAACAACCGGCCGGGGGTTTCCGACGACACCCGGGCCCGCATCGAGAATCTGATCATCAAGCACGGCTATCGAAGGCCTCCGTATCGCAGCAACACCTTGGAGTTGGTGTTCCGCGAGTTGGAGAGCATGTGGGCCGTGGAGATCATCCGCGGCGTCGAACAGGTGGCCCGCAAGCACCGGATCGGTGTGACCGTCTCCGAGTTCGGCCTGCACGACGCGATGCCCGAGCCGATGGACGACATGCTGGACCGCCGTCCCAAGGCTGTCTTGTCCGTGGCCCAGCTGTCGGACGCCGAGCGGGAGCAACTGGCCGCCAACGGGATCCCGTTCGTCGTGTTCGACCCGATCAGCGAGCTGCCCGAGGACGTCCCGTTCGTCGGCGCCACCAACTGGCGTGGCGGGCAGTCGGCGACCCGGCACCTGATCGAGCTCGGCCATCGGCGCATCGCCATGATCTGCGGCCCCGCGGGGCAGTTGTGCTTCGACGGCCGGACCGCCGGCTACACCTTCGCGATGGCGGCCGCCGGTCTGCCCGTCGATCCGGCCCTGATGGTCCAGGCGCACGCCCGTCGGGAAGACGGCTATGCCGCCGCATGTGGCCTGTTCGCCTTGGCTGACCGTCCAACGGCGGTTTTCGCATCCGACGATTCGCAGGCGATCGGCGTCTACCAGGCTGCCCGGGAAGCCGGGATGCGCGTCCCCGACGATGTGAGCGTGGTCGGGTTCGACGACCTGCCGATCGCGGCGTGGGTGGATCCGCCGCTGACCACGGTCCACCAGCCGCTGAGCCAGATGGCGGTGGCGGCCACCGAGCTGGCTTTGGCGCTCGGCCGCGGCGAGGAAGTGCCGCAGATCGGGGTGGAGTTCGCGACCACGCTGACGGTGCGGGGGAGCACGGCACCGCCCAGACAGGCGGGATGAACGTCGCCTCGATCAACCAGTCGGCGGCTGTGTCGAGCTCTGGCAGCGATTCTGAGTGCTTGCCGCATGATGGGGAGCAGCAGTAGCCGGCGCGGCAACTGCTGCCAAACCGCTCCAAGGGAATTCGGCCGTCGCAGACAGCATGAGGGTGACCTTCGCGCCGTCGGTCAACGAGCCGAAGAACGCCGGCGTCAGGGGGACGTCGTTGTTGGTGTAGTCGGCGGCGAAAGCTGTGGAGTATTTCTGATACGAGGTCCAGTTGGCCGGTCCGGCGTTGCTGCCGTCGGCGTACCGCGCCTGCATCGTGGACAGGATGTCGCCGTTGAACTGCATGGGATCGCGAAGGAACTGGTGGTTCCGCCAGCGGTTGACAACGCGGGCCGGTTGGCGACGATCACGCTGATCTGCCACGGCAGCCCGGGCGAGAAGTGTGCTTCCAGTGTCGCTGGACCGACTCGCCATCGAGCCTTGCGTAGCGGAGAGCGCTGTACGGGACCTCCATGTACGTACGAAAGAGTTTCCTACTATGCGGGCCGAAATTTTCGTCCCGAACGTACTTGGCGTGGGTGGCTTCGGAACTGCTGGTGAGCGGTTCATGCCGCCTGCCCGTGGCCGTCCGCACGGCCGGTTTCGCAGGTTGAGACGCTGCCGTCCGCTACTAAAAATCAGGCTATTGACGTAGAAGCCCATGGATACGATCAGTCCGCTTCCGTGGCTGCAGCCCGTCACTTCCGGATGCGAGCGCGCCGCAGGACCTTCCCGCACGCTTTATTCGATAGTACCGTCGCGAGAAACTTTCGTAGATGGGCGTAAAGGCTGTGTGATGACGCTGCGGTACTTCGAGGACTTCTCACCTGGCCACGGTGCGGCTGTGCCGCGTGCCGCCTTCGACTCCGACGCCACTCGGCTCGATCTAAGCGGCGCGTGGGTCTTCCGCTACTCGCCGACCTTGGTGGCGGAGTCTGACGGCTTCGAGCGGCCAGAGTTCGACGATGCGCACTGGGACCGGATCGCGGTGCCGTCGCACTGGCAACGCAAGGGATATGGCCAGCCGCTGTACCTCAACATCGCGTACCCGATCCCGGTGGACCCGCCCTTCGTGCCGGACGAGAACGCCACCGGCGACTACCGCCGCACGTTCGAACTGCCAGAGGACTGGCGCGACACGACCGCGGTCGTGCGCTTCGAAGGCGTGGACTCGTGTGCCCGAGTGTGGCTCAACGGTGTCGAGTTGGGCGTTTGCCGGGGCAGCAGGCTGCCGGTGGAGTTCGATGCGTCGTCGGCGCTGCGGCCCGGGCGCAACGTGCTGGCAGTGCGCGTCCATCAGTATTCCTCTGGCACATATCTGGAGGATCAGGATACCTGGCGGATGTCAGGGATCTTCCGCGAGGCCGTGCTGCTGGCACGCCCCGTCGGCGGGATTCGCGATGTCTTCGTGCACGCGGATTTCGATCCGGACACCGGTGGCGGGCGGTTGCGCATCGAAGCAGACGCAGACGGACCGGTGCGCGTGACCATCACCGAGTTGGACATCATCGAGGTGCCGCTGGGCGAAGGATTCGAGTTCGCGCGGGTTCGGCCGTGGAGTGCGGAGGACCCGTACCTGTATGACGCGGTCATTGTCAGCAGCGGGGAGCAAGCACGCCTGCGCATTGGTTTCCGGACAGTCGCTGTGAACCAGGACGGGGTGCTGATGGTGAACGGGCGCCGCGTGGTCCTGCGCGGCGTCAACCGTCACGAATTCGACCCCGATGAGGGGCGCGCCCTGATACGTGAGGCGATGCGCCGCGACGTGGAGCTGATGAAGCAACACAACATCAACGCGGTGCGTACGGCGCACTATCCGCCTCACCCTCACTTTCTCGATTTGTGCGATGAGTACGGCCTCTGGGTGGTACTCGAGTGCGACTTGGAGACGCACGGCTTCGAACACGCCGACGCAGAACGCTGGGAACGCAATCCCTCGGACGACCCGCGATGGCGCGCGGCGTACCTTGATCGCATCCAACGCACGGTGGAGCGCGACAAGAACCATCCGAGCGTCATCATCTGGTCGCTGGGCAACGAGGCGGGTGACGGGTGCAACCTCCAGGCCACGGCGGCGTGGGTGCATGAACGCGACCCGTCCCGGCTCCTGCATTACGAGGGCGACCGGATGGCCCGCTACACCGACATCTACGCCGAGATGTACCGCACCCCGGCCGATGTGGCGCGGATCGGCCGCGGCCTGCTGCAGCCGGGGGAGTGCTTCTATCCTCGCACCGAGGGTGAGGGAGATCCGGCCGACGAGCCACGCAACCGGATGCCGTTCCTCTTGACCGAGTTCGCCCACGCGATGGGCAACGGTCCGGGAGGCCTGGCAGAGTACGTCGAACTGTGGCACCGGCATCCGCGGGTACAAGGCGGATTCGTCTGGGAGTGGATCGACCAAGGACTGCGCACCACGAATGCCCAAGGCCAAGAGCATTTCGCATACGGCGGAGACTTCGGCGAGCAGTTGCACGACGGCAACTTCATCTGCGACGGCCTGGTCTTCCCCGACCGCACCCCCTCGCCGGGGCTGCTGGAGTACCAGAAGGTCATCGAACCGATTCGTATCGGCCCCGGCGAGCGTGTCGGCACCGTCGCGATCGAGAACCACTACGACGTCATCGATACGTCTCACCTGCGATTCACCTGGTTGCTGGAGATCGACGGGAACGATGTCGTCCAAGGAGAGCTGGAGGTGCCGCTGCTTTCACCCGGCGAGCACGTCGAGGTTCCCCTCCCGCTGCTGGGGGCTTCCCTTATGCGGGGACCGGGCGAGCGTTGGCTGACCGTGCAAGCGGAGTTGGCGCACGACACCCTGTGGGCGACGAAAGGCCACCTGATCGCCTGGAACCAAGTCGGGTTGCCGAGTCCGGTTCCGACCACCGTCCACACCAGGCTTTCCGGAACTACGAACGCCCCGATATCGGCCGGGGACGGCATCGTTCTCGGCCCGGCGCGTTTCGACCGGCGTTCAGGAACACTGCTGAGCCTGGCCGGCTCACCGATGCACGGTCCACGCCTGAACCTATGGCGGGCGCCGACCGACAACGACCGGGGCTGGTCGCAGCGTGACGCCGAGTACTGGCGGGCGCGCGGGCTGGACCGACTGCTCCACCGGACGGTGTCGTTGGAACTCGGCGACGATTCGCTGACGGTGCGAGTGCGCAGTGCCGCCGCCGCGTCCAGTTGCGGATATCTGACCGTCTACCGGTGGGAGGCCGACGGGCGCCGGCTGAGCTTGCGGGTGGCGACCGAACCGGTCGGGTCCTGGCCCGAGCGCGGCGACACGTTCGCTGAGGCGATGGTCGACCCGGATCTCCCGGCTGAGCAGTACGCCGAACTGGCACGCCGAGACAAAACACCCTCGCTCGCTCGCATCGGGTTGGTGTGGCTGGTGCCACCGAGCTGGGATCGCGTCAGGTGGTTCGGTGCGGGACCGGGGGAGTCGTATCCGGACTCCCGGCATGCCGCGCGCATCGGACGCTTCGCGGCAAGCGTCGAAGAGTTGCAGACCCCTTATGTCCGGCCCCAGGAGAACGGCAATCGCGCAGAAGTCCGATGGGCGCAGGTGGCAGACGCCGAAGGCCTGGGGGTGCGCATCGACGGCGACCCGGCGTTCAACCTGGCCGCACGGCGCTGGAGCGATCAGGCGCTGGCGGCGGCCCGGCACCAGCCCGACCTCGTCGCCGATCGATGGATTCACCTGCATACCGACCACGCCGTCCAGGGAATCGGCACTGCGGCTGTCGGCCCCGGCGTCCTTCCCGAGCACCGCCTTGAAGTCAGATCTGCGGAGTTCGCCTTCACGATCGCCGCGCTCGGCGCCTGACCGCGTCGACGTAGCAAGCCTGCCAAGACCCACGGGAGTCAGCCCATGACATTGTTCGTACCGACCTGGGTATCCGTTAACCAGCATGTCGCCGCGCCGGAATGGTTCCAGGACGCGAAGTTCGGGATCTATCACCACTGGGGTGCGTTCAGTGTTCCCGAGTTTGACAACGAGTGGTATCCGCGCGCCATGTACTACCGCGACGGCCCGGTCCGTCACCATCACGTCGCCACTTTTGGCGACCCCGAGACGTGGCCGTACCACCGTTTCATCGAAGGTGGTCACGACAAGGCCGGCCGGTTCGTCAAGTTCGCGCCGAGACTCGCCTCGGCCGGCGGACGCTTCGACCCGCACGAGTGGGCGCAGCTGATCGCCGACGCGGGCGCCCGATTCGCCGGGCCGGTCGCCGAGCACCACGACGGCTTCTCGATGTGGGACAGCCGCGTCAATGAGTGGAACTCGCAGGCGTTGGGGCCCGGCTTGAACCTGCTGGCGCTGTTCGCCGAGGCGTACCGGGAACAGGGGCTGAAGCTGTTGGTCGCGATGCACCACGCCTACAACTACACCGGCTACTTCGACCACGTGCCGCCGCAGCCCACACCGTCCCTGCGCAAGCTCTACGGGCAACTGAACGCATCGGAGCACGACCGGCTGTGGCTGGAAAAGCTCAAAGAAGTCATTGACCTGGCCCGGCCGGACATCATCTACCAGGATGTCAACCTCGACAAGATCGACGAGCCGATCGTGCTGGAGTTCCTGGCCTACTACTACAACCGGGCGAACGAGTGGGGCAGCGAGGTCGTGGCCACCTACAAGGACGGCCTCAACGACAAGGGCCAGGTCTTCGACTATGAACGCGGCGGTCCGAGCGATCTGACCCATCCGTACTGGCTGACCGACGACATCCTCACCGTCGACAGCTGGTCCTACAAACCGGATCTCAGCTACGTCTCGCTCGAGCAGATCCTGCATTCGCTGATCGACCGGGTGAGCAAGAACGGCGGTCTGCTGCTCAACATCGCCCCCACAGCCGAGGGCCTCATCCCCGAAGAGCAGCGCACGCTCCTGCTCGCCATCGGCGACTATTTGCACCGCTACGGCGAATCCATCTACGAGACCCGGCCATGGACCCTCTATGGCGAGGGGCCGACGGCGATGGGAGGCGGAGCCTTCACCCCGCCGGTCGCCGGCACCGACAAAGATGTCCGCTTTACGCGCGACAAGCAAGGAACTGTGCTGTACGCGACAGTGCTCGGCTGGCCGGCCGGTTGTCTGACGATCACCACCCTAGCGGCGGGGTCTCTCGACCTCAGCGCGCTGCGCAGGATCGAGTTGATCGGGCCCGACGCCGACACGTACGTCCCACTGACCGACTACCGCCAGGACGAGGCAGGGCTGCACATCGTCCTTCCGCGGTCAGCCCCGTTCACCGCAGCGGCCTATGTCGCCAAGCTGACCTTTGACGGGCCGATCCCGGGTCCTGATTCGGAACCCTGACACCGGTCTCGCCTGTGCTTGTCTACAACTCGCACGTCAGGCCCACGGACGAGCCCCGATAACCGGTGGATTCATCGTGGGATGTCGATCACATGATGATGGGAGAGTCGAAAGGCGCCGGGCGGGTTATAGGCATGTACGCCGTGGCCGGCACGGTTCGTCTCGACTGGTTCGACTACGTCTCCGAAGAGGACGAGGAGCGCGCTTGAGGTTGTGAGTCGCCGGCGCGGCCAACGTCATCAGGTTTCCCGGCGGGCGCGAGCCCGCCGGGAAACGCACCCGCCGTGCACAACGGAGGGCTGGGGATCGCCTCAGGGTTTGAAGTCCTGGTTGGTGCCGGGGGCGTTCTTGCAGGGCCACTGGTCCAACTGCTGGCCCTGGTTGCCGCCGGCGCCGTAGACGTCCAGACACAATCCGCTGTTCTGGTTCTTGAACTGCCACGAGCCGTCGGACTGCTGCTGCGGCAGCCACTGGCTGGCCGCGTTGCCGTTGACCGGTTGTTGCACGATGTCGGGCACACCTTGCGAGGTCGAGCCGCCGGACACCGCGACATCCTGGCCGGAGTTCTGGATCTGCAGCTCGCCGTATCCACCGGAGGTGGGTACGAACTGGAACTGCTGGTTGGTCCCGCCGTTGCAGGACCATTGATCGATGACGGCCCCGGCGGTGGAGCCGGCGCCGTAGTTGTCGAGGCACAGGCCGTTGTCGGCGACGACGAGGGTCCGGTAGCCGGACGGATATCCGCCCGTGCCGCCGGTGCTACCCGAGTCACTGCCTGTGACCATGGCGGTGCCGGTGACGTTGATGGCGTCGACCTGCAGGTAGGTGCCGCCGGTCTTGACGACTTTGAGGGTGTGTGTGCCGTTGGTCAGCCCGCTGACGTTGTAGAGCGTCTGCTGGGCCTGAGTGGGTGAGCTGTTGGCGTTGACCGAGCCCTTGTCGGTGCCGTCGAGGTAGACCTCGGCCGTGCCCTCACTGCCGCTCTTCTCGCCGATCCACGAGACACCGGTCCCGGTGAACTGCACCGAGAAACTGTCACCGTTGCCGGACGCCTGGTGCACGCCGTTGTCGTAGTCGCCGATGCTGCGATCCCCGCTCCAGGTCCAGGAGGAGCCGGTGAAGTTGAGGCACAGGCACGTGTCGTCGAGCGTTCCGGTGAGCGGTGCGACCTGCGAGGGCGCCCCGGCGCCAGTGATGACGGCCTGGGCGCCGGCGGGCCATTGCCCGTTCGGCACGATGGTCGCCTGGGTGAAGCTGGTGTTGTTGGGAACGACGGCGCGGTAGCCGGCGTTGTCGGAGTAATTTGTCGGGCCGACCGTGATGTTGTTGACGGTGGGTTGGTCGTAGTACATCCAGTCCTGGCCCGACCAGCGGATGACGTTGTCGTGGTCCTGCCAGTACGAGCTGCCCTCGTCGTGGGCGATGGTGCCCCAGTTGCTGTAGATGTACTGGTCTTGGCACACGTTGCCGATGAGGGCCGACCAGACCGAGCCGTTGCCGTCGCCCTGGCCGCCGAGGGTGTAGATGCACTCGGCCATCACGGTGTTGCCGGCCCCGTCGCCGAGTCCGTTGTCGTAGATGTAGTTGTCCGAGACCTGGTTGCCTCCCGCGTAGTCGTAGCCGTGGGCGCAGCCGGAGCAGTAGGGGGAGGCGTAGCCCCAGCCCCAACCGACGGAGATGCCCTGCGCCGCGGAGTAGCCGACGTCGTTGTGGGAGATCGTCACGTTGCGCGTGTAGCCGACCAGGATGCCGCTGGTGCTCTGGAACACCACGCCGCTGTGCTCGATGAAGTTGCCGGTGACCGTGTCACCGCTGGTCATCAGCGAGGGCGCGGTCAGGTAGTAGTCGTCGACCTCGCCGACCTGCACGGCGTTGACAGCGGTGTCCAGAATCCGACTGTTGCCGACGGTGGAGTTCTGCGTGCCGTTGCCCAGGTCGACGCCGGTGTCCCCGGTGTGCGCGATGACGTCGCCGGTGAACGTGATGTTGCTGGCCCGCTCGACATTGATCATGCCGGGGTCCTTCACCTGGTTCCACGGGTTGCTCTCGCTCCACATGACGCCGGTCTGGTTCTCTGGGTAGCCCTGAGCGAGCTCGGTGAGCCAGGTGTTGTACTGGAAGGTGATGCCGGAGAACGTGATGTCGTGCGCCGGTTGGATGGCGGTGGGGATGACGACGAAGCCGTCGAGCAGCATCCACGTGCCACTCTGTTTGACCAGCTTGATCGTATGGCTCCCGGGCGTGAGCCCGGTGACTGTGACGACGGCGTCTTCGGCGGTTCGCTGGCCCGAGACGGCGGCGCTGACCGTCTGGTTGAGCGCGCCGTCGATGTAGACCCCGATGTCGCCCTCGTCGCTGTTGAGTTCGGTCAATGCCGTGATGCCGCTGCCGGTGAAGGTGTAGCTGACCGAATCGCCGTTGTTCTGGGTGGAGTGCACATCGTTCTGGAAGTCGCCGAGCCCGCGACCAGACGAGTAGCCCCAGCCCGAGCCGGAATAGGAGATCCCCGACGTGGTGTCGTTGACCGGGGTCAGGTGCCCGGGGCTGCCCTGCACGTCGACAAGGTCCTGAACCACGGGCAGTTCGACGTCCGCACTCGACATGCTCTGTCCGGGCAGCGGGATGTAGTAGACGTAGCCCCCGGCGCTGTCCAGGAACCACTGTCCCGGCTGGTTCAGCAGCGCGTAGGCGTTCTCGATCCAAGTGATGTGGTTCAGCGTCGGGTAGCCCGAGCCGTTGAACGGGAAGCCGGTGTTGCTCAAGGTGGCGTTGTAGCAGGCCTGGTTGACGTTCAGGCTCGAGCCGCCGCCGCTGGCGGTGATACTGGACAGCGGGCAGCGCAGCTGCCGCCATGGATTGTTGTCGACGATCTCTGCTTCGGTCGGATTGCTCCACGACAGGTAGGCGTTGTTGCTCGTGGTGAACGAGGCGCCCGACTGGGAGAACCCGCCGGGGTTGATCGCACTCTTGGTCTCGGTGGCCCGCGCTCCGTCAACCCACAGGTCGCGGGCCTTCGTGCCGGGGGCCACCGGGGCGCGCCAGATGTTCGACCCCGCGTTGTACTGCGACCAGCCGGTGATCTGCTGCGCGCCGTCGAAGACCGGGCTCTGACCAGGATAGGCCTGCCAGTACACCGTGTGCCCGTTGCTCCCGGAGTCCTGCGGCCCCAGGGCGAACGTGGTCGAGAGACGGTATGTGCCGCCCATCAGATACACCACGATGTCGCCGCTCATCGAACCGTTCATGCCCTCCACGACGCCACGCGCCCCGGCCAGGGCGCATGGCGAGGACTGGGAACAGGCTGTGCCCGAACCCGTCGGGGAGACGTACAACGCGGTCTGTACGGCGGCATGTGCGATGGCAGGCGCCGTTGCGGTTTCAGCCGTATAAGTGCCTACTGAGATGAGCCCGAGCGCAGAGAGCCAGACAAGCGCTCGCGAGCGGACGTTGCGCGCCCTCATGCTCGTACCCCGATACCTGTGCGAAACCTCATGTCGTGGCCTTTCCCGCTGCTCATGAGCCCGGACCGCACAGTGTGAGCGTTAACAATCCGGAGGATCATGTTTCATGTTGCGCAGATTCAGTCGGGTAAGTTTCGGATAAGGACGCTGCCGCACTCTGCGCGGGCTGTCAAGAAGACATGGGATGGCTAGCTGGTCAAGGACGGGACACCAGAGTGGAAGTTTCAAAAAGTCAGGAAGGAGACCGTGTTCGGGGGCCGGACGAAGTCGTCGACCCACGGCAGCGACTCCCCTCCCTGTCGAGCCATGCCGCCCCGAAACGCCCAGGACATCCCATGACTGCTTGACAGAGGGCGGAGATTGAGCCACCGTCTGCGTCCGGGATGTTAGCGCTAACTCCTTTCAAGTCACGCTCATGACGGAGCTGGGAGACGGCATGAAAGCAAGCGCGTTAAAACGTCGGAAACTCGGTGGCCTCGGTGCCGCGATAGCCGTGGTACTCGGCACGTTCGTCGGTACCGCGGTGACGACCGGTGCGGCGCATGCCGCGTCGCAGGGGCCGTGTGACATCTACCAGGCCGGCGGCACGCCGTGTGTAGCGGCGCACTCGACCACACGTGCGCTGTATGCGGCGTACAACGGCCCGCTGTACCAGGTGCGGCGCTCCTCGGACAACGCCACGACGAACATCGGGCTGCTCTCCGCCGGAGGGGTGGCCAACGCCTCCACCCAGGATTCGTTCTGTTCGGGCACGTCCTGTGTGATCACCGTCATCTACGACCAGTCCGGGCGGGGCAACAACCTGACTCCGGCACCCGCGGGCGGATACGTGCACACCCCTGACAGCCCCGCCAACGCCACCGCGGCGCCGATCACCGTCGGCGGGCACGAGGCGTACGGCGTGTTCACCTCCACCGGGATCGGCTACCGCGACGACACCACCAACGGCGTCGCCACGGGGGACAGCCCCGAAGGCGAGTACGACGTGGTGGACGGCACGCACTACAACAACGGGTGCTGCTTCGACTACGGCAACGCCGAGACCACGAACAACGACGACGGCAACGGCACCATGGAGGCGATCTACTTCGGCAACGCCTCCTACTGGGACACCGGCGCGGGCAACGGACCGTGGATCATGGCCGACCTGGAGAACGGCCTGTTCTCCGGATCCAACGTGAACAGCCCCAACCCGGGTGATTCGACGATCAACTACCGGTTCACCACCGCCATGATCAAGGGCGGAGCGAACCAGTGGGCGATCCGGGGTGGCAACGCCCAATCCGGAAGCCTGTCGACTTTCTTCAGCGGGCCGCGCCCCGCCGGCTACAACCCGATGCACAAGGAAGGCGCGATCCTGCTGGGCATCGGCGGTGACAACAGCGATGGCGCGGCCGGAACCTTCTATGAGGGCGTGATGACCTCCGGCTACCCGTCCGACGCCACCGACGCCGCGGTGCAAGCCAACATCAACGCCGCCGGATACGCCGCTGGTAGTAGTGGTGGCAGCAGCACCGGCGCCTTGCACGCCGACGGCGCGAGCAAGTGCCTGGACGACCCGTACGGCAGCACGACCGGCGGAACGCAGATGCAGATCTGGGGCTGCAACGGGCAGGCGAACCAGACCTGGACCCGCACCTCGTCGAACCAGCTGACCGTCACCAACAACGGCACGACCGACTGCCTGGACGCCTCCGGCCAGGGCACCAGCGCCGGCACGAAGGTGATCATCTGGCCGTGCAGCGGGACCAGCAACCAGCAGTGGCAGTTCAACTCCAACGGCACCATCACCGGAGTGCAATCAGGGCTCTGTCTCGACGTCACCGGCGGATCCACCGCGGACGGCGCCCTGGTCGAACTGTGGAACTGCAACGGCGGCAGCAACCAACAGTGGAACCTCGGGTGATCATCTAGCACAGCCGCTGCGGAGCGGCATCGATGCCACGTCGCCCGCAGTCCGGTTGCCCCGGCAAGACCCTCCCGTGGCCGGCATCGCACCCGTCGGACACGGGAGGCATCGTCTCAGCAAGCAGCTCCTACTTGGGCGCTGGGGGGAGCCGCACTCAGCCAGCTGTTCAGGTTGCGTCGTCGGCGCTGTGCGGCGCGGACCGGGGATCTGCGCGTGGCCGGAACAAGGCGTCGCGGGCGAAGACGACCCGAACGCGAGACTAGCGTCGATCACCGCACGGAAAACAACATCCGGGCCGACCGGATTCTGGTGGCGTGCGCCTGTGAGGTCACGGCCCAAACATAGGATGAATACCTCCGTACGGGCTGCGACGTCCGCGTCAGTTGGCCAGCCAGGGTCCGAGCTTCGCTGATCAAGCGGGATGGTTGTCGGCAGGCACTGCGCCCTGCCGCCGACCGTACTTGCAAGACATAGGATGTATCGCCACTCAGGTGTGTGTCGGTGAAATCTGGGCGTAACCCTTGACTGTTTCCTTTTGATCAGATTCTCTGTGCGTTAGCGTTCGAATGTGGGTGGTCGTGTCGTCAGGGAACTGATAGCACGCCCGACGCCGCGCGCCTTCTCGGCACCGGAACACCGCCGCGGGGACAAGCGCGTGCCTCCTACGGCCAGCGCGCAGGGAATCTTCGTGACAGCGGCCCGAACAACCCATCGAAGACGAGGACGTCGCCATGTCGAGATCACGGCTACTCCCGCACGTCGCCACCGTCGTGGCAGCGGCTGCGCTCTTTGTCGCCGGGTTGCTCTGGGCACCCACGGCGGTGAGCGCGGCGGCAGTTCAGACCTTCTACGTCTCACCGAGCGGCAGCGACAGTAGTCCGGGCACCAGTCCGTCGGCGCCGCTGCGGACCTTGCAGGCGGCGCAGGGCAGGGCGCGCCAAGCGCTCGCCGCAGGCTCCACCCCGAGTGTCCAGGTGAGCGCTGGCACCTACGAACTGGCCGCACCTTTGACCTTTGGGTCGGCCGATTCCGGCGCCGCGGGCTCGCCGGTGGTGTGGCAGGCCGCCCCGGGGGCACAGGTGGTGCTGGCCGGTGGTCGGCAGCTGCAGCCCGCCTGGGCGCCGGATCCCGCTCGTCCAGGCGTGTACGCCGCGCAGATCGGCGCCGGCATCACCATGGACGGGCTGTTCATCAACGGACAGCGCCAGGTGCTGGCCCGGTACCCGAACGTCGACCCGTCCCAGCCGATCCTGGACGGGTACACCGCGCTGTCCGCCGTACAGGCCGAGGCACGCGCGAAGAACTGGAAGCATCCCGAGCTGGCGGATCTGCGGGCTTTGCACTGCAACGGCTGGGGCGGAGCGTCTTTCAAAGTCACCGGTCTGAACTCGGACGGGACGCTCGGGCTGTCCTGGGTTGGGGACAATAACCGGGCCGGGGCCTGCCCGAACGCCTCGCAGCCGCTGGACCCGAACCACGTGGTGGTCGAAAACGTCCTGGAAGAACTCGACGCGCCGGGCGAGTGGTACTACGACGGGTCCGCCGGAACTCTCTACTTCTACCCGCCCGCCGGCACCAGTCTGCCCGGGGCGGTCGTCCAGACCGCCGAGTCGGACGAGCTCGTCCACATCGAGGGTGCTTCGAACACCGCCCCGGCGCACGACATCACCTTCTCGGGGTTCACCTACACGGCCACCCACCGGACGCTGTTCGACCACCCGTATGAGGGGCTCCAGTTGGGGGACTGGTCTGTCGTCCGCGCAGGGGCCTTTCACACCAAGAACGCTGTGAACATCTCCGTCACCCACTCGGCGTTCGATCACCTGGGCGGCAACGGGGTCTTCATGGACGGCTACAACAACGGCAACGTCGTGTCCGGTGACACCTTCACCGACGACGGCGCGACCGATGTGCAGACCGTCGGGTCGCGGTCCGCCGTGCGCGACCCGTCGACGTGGTCGAACATGGTCACCACGCTGGATGACACCACGCCTGGCCCCAAGACGCAGGACTACCCGCGCAACGTCACCATCTCCGGCAACCAGATGGCGGACAACGGCCGCTTCGAGAAGCAGAGCGCCGGCGTCGACATCTCCATGAGCCAGGGCATCAAGGTGCTGGGCAACACGATCCACGGCAGCCCGCGCTCCTGCGTGAACATCAACGACGGCACCTGGGGCGGCGACCTCATCCAGGACAACGACATCTTCGACTGCGTGCGGGAGACCTCGGACCACGGCCCGATCAACATGTGGGGCCGCGACAGATTCTGGCCGCTGTCCGGGGGCGACGCTGTCCAGAAGCAGTACGCGCTGCTGGACGTGGTCACCCCCATCGTGATCAACCACAACCGGATCTGGCACGACTCCGAATGGGACCTCGACCTCGACGACGGCTCGACCAACTACCAGCTGACCGACAACCTGCTGTTGAACGCCGGCATCAAGCTGCGTGACGGTTTCTACCGCACCGTGACCAACAACATCCTGGTCAACGGCTCTGTCTACGAACAGGTCTCGCACGCGAACGACGGCGACGTCATCGAGCACAACATCACCCTGACCGGTCAGCCCTACCAGTTGACCTCCAGCGACCCGGCCGGCGCCAAGTACGTCGCCGACTACAACCTGTTCTGGAACAACGGAAACGCGGTCACCGGCCTCGGCGGCAGTTGGGCCGCCGATGGCGAAGACCCGCACTCCCAGACCGCTGATCCGCAGTTCACCAGCGGCAACCCGTGGACCGACCCGGCGATGCTCGACTACACGGTCGCCTCCACCTCGCCGGCGCTCGGCCTGGGATTCGTGAACTTCCCCATGAACACGTTCGGGGTGTCCGGTGCGCCCATCCCGCCACAGGTCACCTGGCCGGGCGGTGGCGGGAGTGTCGGTGCGGTGCACGCGGTGGGCGCCGGCCAGTGCCTGGACGACCCCAGCGGGACCACGACCGGCGGCACCCAGCAGCAGATCTGGGGCTGCAACGGGCAGTCGAACCAGACCTGGACGCACACCTCCTCAGGCCAGCTGACCTTGAGCCTGGCTGGCGGCATCTACTGCCTGGACGCCAACGGGGGGAGCACCAGCCCCGGTACCAAGGCCATCATCTGGACCTGCAACGGCCAGACGAACCAGCAGTGGAAGCTCAACTCCAACGGCACCGTCACCGGCGTCGCATCAGGGCTCTGCCTGGACGTCACCGGTGCCGGCACTGCCCAGGGCACCCCGGTCGAGCTGTGGACCTGCAACGGCGGCAGCAACCAGCAATGGACCTTGAGATGACGCCGGAGGAACCGGCCTCCGCGGTCCCCGCGGCTCTGCCTATTCATCCCGCAGTCCGTCCGAAGGGCTGCACGTCTAGAAGGGACCGTCCTGTGCATTCCGTGAATCGACACAAACGAACGCTGGGAGGGCGCGCCATCGCGCGCCGCACTCGTGCCGCGCTATGCGCGCTCGGCCTGGGCGCGGCGCTCACGCTGTCCCTGACGGGCCCGGCCCACGCGGCCTCCTCGGGGGAGGTGATCGCCGTGGCGCCGTCGGATTCGCCGGCGACGATCATCGCGAACGCCGCGAACGTCGTGCCGTCGGCGCGGCAGCTCGCTTGGGAGCAGCTGGAGAAGACCGCGTTCCTGCACTTCGGGGTGAACACCTACGACGGACGCGAGTGGGGTACCGGCACCGAGGACCCGAACATCTTCCAGCCCACCGGCCTGAACACCGACGAGTGGGCGAGCGACCTGAAGAACAACGGGTTCAAGGAAGCGATCCTGACCGCCAAGCACCATGACGGCTTCCTGCTGTTCCCCTCCAAATACTCCAGCTTCGGCGTGGCGTCCTCGTCCTGGGACAACCACCAGGGCGACGTGGTCAAGAACTTCACCACGTCGATGCACAACGCCGGGCTCAAGGCGGCCGTCTATCTCTCACCCGCCGACCTGCACGAAAACCAGCCAGGCGGCAAATACGCCAACGGCAGCTCCTTCAAATCGGTGACCATCCCCTCCGACCCCTCGGAGATCGTCAACGGGGTCTCGTTCCACTTCAATTCGGACGACTACAACACGTACTACGAGAACACCCTCTACGAGCTGCTGACCCGCTACGGCGGCATCGACGAGATCTGGTGGGACAACGCCAACCCGACCGGTCGCACTCAGCCCTATGACTTCAGCGACTGGATCACCATGGTGCGTGCGCTGCAGCCGAACGCGGTCATCGAGAACGACGGCGGGCCGGACGTGCGCTGGGTCGGCAACGAGTACGGCTCGGCGCGCACCTCGGAGTGGTCGGTCGTGCCCTACAACGGCAACCCCACCACCGCGGCGGACACGGTCATCAACCCGCCCGGCGGACCCAGCGCCTCCGACCTGGGCAGCGACGCGCTGCTGTCCCAGCGTAACTCGGACGGCACCAGCTCGTGGAACCTGCTGCGCTGGGCACCGGCCGAATGCAACCT
>Ga0207671_10001976_pt1 | contig 22607 bp, 21 predicted proteins | sample KBSC24metaG_FD_184352 | JGI IMG/M metagenome (GOLD analysis project Ga0207671, IMG submission 184352) | Corn rhizosphere microbial communities from Kellogg Biological Station, Michigan, USA - KBS C2-4 metaG (SPAdes) (version 2) | ecosystem: Host-associated > Plants > Roots > Rhizosphere > Soil... | reverse complement strand
AGAAGCTGGCCTGCGCGTACTCGCTGACATAGACGCCGCCGCCGCGCCCGGTCGTGCCATGGCTGGCGTTGCCCGCGATCGTGCTGTTGCTGGCGTTGATGCCGGCGGCGTAGCCGTAGATCGCGATGCCGCCACCCGGCCCCTGCGAACTGTTGCCCGACACCGTGCTGTCGACCAGCTGCACGTACTTGGCGAAGATGCCGCCGCCGGCGCCGCCGGCCGTATTCCCGCTGACCGTGCTGTTGGCCAGCGACACCCCATATTTCTGCTCGGCGCTGATGCCGCCGCCGTTGCCGCTCGAACGGTTGCCGCTGACGACGCTGTCGTTGAGTTCCACGCTGCTGTCCTGCAAGACGATGCCCGGCGAGCCGTGGGTGATCTCCAGATGGTTCAGGCGCACGGCGTTGCCGAACGTCGCCGTGCCGGTCACGAAGATCGGAAATTCCGGCGCGGCGTCGTCACGCGTGATGCGCGTGCGGCCCGGCGTCGTACCGCTGATCCATACGCCGCCGCTCGGCACGAGACTGCCTTGCGTCAGCGTGATCGACGCGAAGGGCACGACGACGCCACCCGGCTTCAGCGCGACCGGTCCGCAATTCGTATCGGCGACCGCGGTTCCGGTGTTGACGCTCTCGATCGCCTCGCGCAGCGAGCACAAGCCCGAGATGTGCTGGTCGGTGTCCTGCGTCACCGTGACGGTCGAAGCGAGCGCGACGGGCGCCAGCGCCATCCCGACGGCGAGGGCGAGCGCCGAGCGCATCGGCTGGGAAGAGGGGTTCATCGCGGCAAGCTCCGGTCGAAAGGGGGGCGCGCATGGCGCGTTCGTACCGGATACGCAGTTCCATCGCGCCAGCGGACATGCGCCGGCGCATGGAAAACTCGCGCGCCCGACGCGGTTACTATTCCGGCCGGCCCGCGCAGGGCGACGATCACGGAGTGGAACGACGATGCCCGCATGCCCCTCGAGAATCCTGCTCTGCGCCGCGCTCGCGCTCGGCTTCGCCGCGACGGCACACGCGCGCACACCGCTGGCGAGTCCCTCGCAGCGCCATGCGCAGGCCGTCACGATCACGCGCGACGACTTGGGCATCGCGCACGTGCACGGCAAGACCGACGCCGATGCGGTGTTCGGCATGGCCTACGCGCAAGCCGAAGACGACTTCAACCGCGTCGAGACCAACTATCTCGACGCGATGGGCCGCCGCGCCGAAGCCGAGGGCGAATCGGCGATCTGGCAGGACCTGCGCATGAAGCTCTTCATCGACCCGGTCGAGCTGAAGTCGCTGTACGCAAAGAGTCCCGCGTGGCTGCGCGAACTCATGGACGCCTGGGCCGACGGCCTCAACTACTACCTCGCCACGCATGCGGACGTGCACCCGCGCGTGATCGCGCATTTCGAACCGTGGATGGCGCTCAGCTTCACCGAGGGCAGCATCGGCGGCGATATCGAACGCGTCGCGCTGAAGCCGCTCGAAGATTTCTACGGCCACGACGCGCCACCCGTCGCATTCGCTTCGCCGGATGCGACGGCGCATCCGAGCTGGGTCGAGCCGACCGGATCGAACGGCATCGCGATCGCGCCGAAGCTGACCGCCGACGGCCATGCGCTGCTGCTGATCAATCCGCACACGTCGTTCTTCTTCCGCTCCGAACTGCAGATGACCAGCGACGCCGGGCTCGACGTCTACGGCGCCGTCACCTGGGGCCAGTTCTTCGTCTACCAGGGCTTCAACCGCCACGCCGGCTGGATGCACACGTCCACCGGCGTCGACGCCGTCGACGAGTTCGCCGAGACGATCGTGCACAAGGACGGCCGCGCGCTTTATCGCTACGGCAAGACGCTGCGCCCGGTATCCACACGCACGGTCCGCGTGCCGTATCGCGCGAAGGACGGCTCCCCTGCACAGCGCAGCTTCACCGTGTATGCGACGCATCACGGTCCGATCGTGCGCGCCGACGGCGAAAAGTGGATCGCGATCGCGCTGATGAACAAGCCACTCGAAGCGCTGCAACAAAGCTGGCTGCGCACGAAGGCGACCGACTACGCGAGCTATCTGAAAGTGGCCGCGCTGAAAGCCAACTCGTCCAACAACACGATCTTCGCCGACGACAAGGGCGAGATCGCCTACCTGCACCCGCAGTTCATTCCCAAGCGCGACGACCGCTTCGACTACACCAAGCCGGTCGACGGCAGCGATCCGACGACCGACTGGAAGGGACTGCATGCGCTCGACGAAGCGCCGCATCTCCTGAATCCGCCGAACGGCTGGATCATGAACACGAACAACTGGCCGTACTCCGCAGCCGGCCCCGACAGCCCGAAGCGCGCGGACTATCCGCGCTACATGGACACCTTCGGCGAGAACCCCCGCGGCGTGCACGCGACGCGCGTGCTGACGGGGCGGCGCGATTTCACCGTGTCGTCGCTGATCACCGCCGCGTTCGATTCGTACCTGCCGGCGTTCGCGCGGCTGGTGCCGGTCCTGGTCGCCGACTACGACGCGCTCGGCAGCGACGATCCGATGAAGCGCAAACTGGCCGGCCCGATCGCGCTGCTGCGCGACTGGGACTATCGCTGGGGCATCGCCTCGATGCCGACCTCGCTCGCGGTGTTCTGGGGCGACACGTTGTGGGACGAAGTGGCCGCCTCCGCCGCGGCAGCGGGCGTGCCGGTGTACGACGTCATGGCCGGCGAGGCCGGCGCGAAGGCGCGCCTCGGCGCGCTCGCGGAAGCGTCCGACCGCCTCGAAAAGGACTTCGGCCACTGGGGCGTGCCGTGGGGCGAGGTCAACCGCTACCAGCGCATCGACGGTTCGCTGGTGCAGCCGTTCGACGACGCCAAGCCGAGCATCCCGGTACCGTTCACGTCCTCGCGCTGGGGCTCGCTCGCCTCGTTCGGCGCGCACCGCTGGCCCGGCACCAAGCGCTACTACGGCACCGGCGGCAACAGCTTCGTCGCCGTGGTCGAGTTCGGCGACAAGGTGCGCGCCCGCGCGATCACCGCCGGCGGCGAGAGCGGCCATCCGGATTCGCCGCATTTCAACGACGAAGCGGAAAGGTATACGACGGGAAATTTCCGCACCGTGTATTTCTGGCCGGAGCAGCGCGAGGGACATGTCGAGCGCGTGTACCAGCCGGGGCAGTGAGGCCGCGCGGGACGACGTGCATCGACTGCGGTGGCTGGCCCGGCTGTTCCTTTCCCCTTGCACGGAGAAAGGGTTCGATAGGAGACGCTGACGCCGGAAAGCGTGGACGCTGTCCCTTCCCCCGCTTGCGGGGGAAGGGGGCCGAAGGCCGGAAGGGGGCAGCGCTGCAGTCGAAGAGCGCCCCCTTCCGCCTGCCGGCACCTTCCCCCGCTGCGCAGGGGAAGGATTCGATAGGAGACGCCGACACCGGAAAGCGCGGACGCTGTCCCTTCCCCCGCTGCGCGGGGGCAGGATCCGATAGGAGACGCCGACGCCGGAAAGCGTGGACGCTGTCCCTTCCCCCGCTGCGCAGGGGAAGGATTCGATAGGAGACGCCGACGCCGGAAAGCGCGGACGCTGTCCCTTCCCCCGCTTGCAGGGGAAGGTGGCCGAAGGCCGGAAGGGGGCAGCGCTGCAGTCGAAGAGCGCCCCCTTCCGCCTGCCGGCACCTTCCCCCGCTGCGCGGGGGCAGGATTCGATAGGAGACGCCGATGCCGGAAAGCGTGGACGCTGTCCCTTCCCCCGCTGCGCAGGGGAAGGATTCGATAGGAGACGCCGACACCGGAAAGCGCGGACGCTGTCCCTTCCCCCGCTGCGCAGGGGCAGGATTCGATAGGAGAAGTCGACGCCGGAAAGCGTGGACGCTGTCCCTTCCCCCGCTTGCGGGGGAAGGTGGCCGAAGGCCGGAAGGGGGCAGCGCTGCAGTCGAAGAGCGCCCCCTTCCGCCTGCCGGCACCTTCCCCCGCTGCGCAGGGGAAGGATTCGATAGGGGACGCCAACGCCGGGAAGCGCCGATGCTGTTCCTTCCGCCGTTGCGGAAGTAGACATTCATCCATCGGCCTGCGGCATCGCGAATCAAAATGGATTCCCGCGGTCGCAGGAATGACGTCGCGACCGGCGAGCCATGGTCGTAACGATCGCCCCATGACCGGCTGCTCGTGACGTTGCGAATCACAGTCGACTCTCGTCTTCGCAGGAATGACGTCTCGAGTGCATGCGTGCCGGACCGTCGGACTCGCGCACCCCTCGTGTCGGCTTTGCCCGCCCCTTCTCGTAATTTGAAATCGCGCGCCCTGGGTGCGCCGGCCGGCGCCGATCGCCTTGCGAAGGGAGAATTTCATGGAGCGTAGGTGGATGCGCAGCGCGTCGGCGCGGTTTGGGATGCTGTCGTGGTTCGTCGTCGCCGGCATGGCGATCGCATCGTTGGCGCCGACGCGTGCCGAGGCGGACACGTTCACGGTGACGACTACGGCCGACGCCGGGCCCGGTTCGCTGCGCCAGGCCATCCTCGATGCGAACGCGCAGACCGGCGGCTTCGCCTGCAACGGCCATCAGATCGCGTTCGCCATTCCCGGTGACGGCGTGCATACGATCCAACCGCTGTCGGCGCTGCCGGCGCTGCTGATCACGATCGACCTGGACGGATTCACCCAACCGGGCTCGGTGCCGAACAGCGCTTCGCAAGGCAACAACAGCGTGATCAAGATCGAGCTCGACGGCAGTCTTGCCGGCGCTGCGGATGGTTTGCTGCTCTCCTCCGCCTCGCCGTGCTCGGCCGGCGGCTCGACCCTTCGCGGCCTCGCCATCAACCGCTTCGAAGGCGCGGGCGTCCGGCTCGAAACCTTCTGCACGCCGCCGATGATCTGCGCCGTCGGCAACGTGCTGATCCAGGGCAATTTCATCGGCACCGACGTGACCGGCTCCGTCGCGATGGGCAACGGCTTCGGCGCGACCTTGCAGCCCGGCATTGCGCTCGGATCGAACAGCTCGCGCACGATCGTCGGCGACCAGGTACTGGAGGAAGGCGGTCCGAACACGCCGATCGCCGCCGACCACAACGTGATCTCGGCGAACGCACTGGACGGCATCCTGCTCGACTCGACGCCGCCGGCCACGCTCTCGTTCGACCAGCGCATCCGCAACAACACGATCGGTCTCAATGCCGCCGGCACGGCTGCGTTGCCGAACGGCCGCCACGGCATCTATGCGACGACGCTCAGCGATGCGACGAAAGTGCAAGACAACCTGATCGCGGGCAACGTCGGCGATGGCGTGCGCATCCTCGGCAACGTGTCGCCGTCGAACATCGAGCGCAACGGCATCGGCATCGGCGAGAACGGCGCGCCCTTCGGCAATGGCGGGGACGGTCTGCATGTCGGCGGTGCGAGCACGCAGATCACCATGGGTTTTCGCTACGCGTTCAGTCCGTTCGAAAGCGCCAGCATCGCCAACAACGGCGGCGCCGGCGTCTACGTGGACGACACCTCGACGCTCGATGGCGTCGCCTTGTCGATTGCCGGCAACGGCGGCATCGCGTTCGACCTGGCGCCGGCCGGCATCACGCCGAACGACGATCTCGACGCCGACACCGGGCCGAACGAGCTGCTCAACGCGCCCATCATCGCCAGCGCGAGCGTCGATGCCTCACTCAACGGCACGATCGCCGGCACGCTCAACTCGACACCGGGCGTGCCGACGGAAATCCATTTCTACTTCAGCGACGGCTGCGGGCCGGGCGGCAACGGCGAAGCCGAGCACGTCGTCAGCAACGGACAGATTCCGGTGTCGGCTACGGCCACGGGCGATGCGATGGGCAACGCGACCTTCAGCGCCGTGGCGCCGTTCCTGCCGGTCGGAAAATACGTCAGCGCGCAATCGCGCCGGTTCTCCAGCATCGCGGTTCCGCCGGCGATCGAGGTATCGGAGCTTTCGCCGTGCGTGCTGGTGACGTCGAGCGTCGATCTGATCTTCGCGGATGGGTTCGACTGAGCGAAGCGGCTGCGCTGCGACCGCAGCGGCTGGATACGCGAAAGATGGAACGGATGCGGTTCGCGCAGAGCGCCCCCTTCCGCCTGCCGGCACCTTCCCCCGCTGCGCAGGGGAAGGATTCACCATTGAAGTTGCTCCAACCCAACCGCTTCTTCGAAGCGTCTACGCCCTGCGCGGCAGCTTCCAATCCGGCCGTGGAAAATGGCAGGTGTAGCCATTGGGAATACGCTGCAGATAATCCTGGTGCTCCGGTTCGGCTTCCCAGAAATCGCCGACCGGCTGCAGCTCGGTCACGACCTTGCCGGGCCACAGGCCCGAGGCGTCGACGTCGGCGATCGTGTCCAGTGCCACCTGCTTCTGCGCGTCGCTCGTGTAGAAAATCGCCGAGCGATAGCTCTCGCCGATGTCGTTGCCCTGACGGTTGCGCGTGGTCGGATCGTGGATCTGGAAGAACAGCTCCAGGATGTCCCGATAGCTCGTCTTGGCCGGATCGAAGACGATCTCGATCGCCTCCGCGTGGCTGCCGTGGTTGCGATACGTCGCGTTGCGCACGTCGCCGCCGGTATAGCCGACGCGCGTCGAAATCACGCCCTCGTGGCGGCGGATCAGGTCCTGCATGCCCCAGAAACAACCGCCGGCGAGTACTGCACGTTCCTGGCTCATCGCACATCCTCCACTTGATCGAGATAGTCGCCGTAGCCTTCCGCCTGCATCTTCTCGCGCGGCACGAAGCGCAGCGAAGCCGAGTTGATGCAGTAACGCAGGCCGCCGCGATCGCGCGGGCCGTCGTCGAAGACGTGGCCGAGGTGGCTGTCGCCGTGCTTGGAACGCACTTCGGTGCGGATCATGCCGTGCGTGGTGTCGCGCAGTTCCGCCACGTTCAACGGCTCGATCGGCTTGGTGAAGCTCGGCCAGCCGCAGCCCGATTCGAACTTGTCGGACGAGGCGAACAACGGCTCGCCCGAGACGATGTCGACGTAGATGCCGGCGTCGTGATTGTGCAGCAGCGCGCCGGTGCCCGGGCGCTCGGTCGCGCCTTGCTGCGTCACGGCGTACTGCTCCGGCGACAGCTTCGCGATCGCCGCAGGGCTCTTTTCGTACTTGGACATGGTGTTCTCCAGTGGTCGGTAGAACGGTCGCGGCAGGGAACCCGGCCGCGGCGCCACGGACAGATCGTCGTGGCGTCTAGGCCGCCTTAAGTTTGGCCGATTTTCGCGCGCACAAGGGCTGCGCGCCTCCCTCGATCGGGGCTGCCGGCTCGACTCCTTGGCGCGGCGACGCGAACCGGACGAATCGTGTCCGATCTGCGGGCGTTGCGGCGTATTGAAGAAATGGGGACGCCGCACGCGCGATCGAGTGCATCGCGAAAGTTCGCGATCGGCTGCCGCGTGCGGCCCCATCGCGCACCTTTGCGGCGGCGTTCGCCCTGGTTCGATTCCCTTCGACCGCCAGCCAGCGGGGGGCGTCGCCGCATTCTCCGAAGCGGCCCGAATGGAGGCCGTGGGAGCGGCCTGGGCCGTCATGGGTTTCGTGAAAAGTGGCGCGAAGACCGAAGGGAGCGCATCGCGACTGAAGCCCCCCCCCCGCACATACCCCGCTCCACCTCGCAAGGGCGCTCCCCGTTACCGAATTCTTCCCCAGTGCAGCAGGGGGAAGGTGCCGGCAGGCGGAAGGGGGCGCTCTTCGAATACAGCGTCGGCCCCCTTCCGGCCTTCGGCCCCCTTCCCCCCGCAGGCGGGGAAGGGAAAGCGATGGCGTGATCGCGACTGAAGTCACTCCGACCTTCCGCCCCGCGATCGCGTTTCGCATCGAATCCTTCCCCTGCGCAGCGGGGGAAGGTGCCGGCAGGCGGAAGGGGGCGCTCTTCGAACGCAACGCTACTCCCTTCCGGCCTTCGGCCACCTTCCCCCTCAGGCGGGGAAAGGGACGGCAGGGCGAGTGCGAAGCCCTGGACAGAGCGTCCGCGCCATCGCAGCCACGCCGCTACTTGCGCGAAGCGAACTCCGCCAGCTCCACCAGTGCAGCGCGCTCGCCGTCGCTCGGCTCCGCCGCCGCGGCGAAGACGAGTCGGAACATGCGCCCGCCCGCCAGGAACACCGCCTCCGCGCGCGGATTGCCCTCGCTGCAGTGATGCATCAAGCCGCTCGGCTTGCCGAGCTTCGGCAGCGCATCGACCGTGCAGCCGCCGGCCCCCAGCAGCGCCTGCGCCATCGCCCGGTTCTGCGTCGTCTTCGTCACCGCCACCGTCACGACACGGCGGTCCGCAGACAGCACGCAGCTGGTCTTGTCGGGCACGATCGCCGAGACCTCGTCCGACGCCAGCAGGCGCTGCACCATGCCCGGGTCGAGGTAGGGGCAGTTCGTCTCTTTCGCGAGCGCCTTGGGGCTCGTCGCCACGCCCAGCGTGGAGGCGACCAGGTGCCCCGCGAAGTCGCGCTGCGCCGGCGTGATCGGCTTGGCCAGATTCAGATAGCCCGACACGTTCACGCTGCCGCGATGCCCATAGAAGAACATCTGCGCGGGATCGACCTCGCCGTCGTCCTTCTTCATCTGGTAGCTGAAGCCTTCCTCGCCGAGCGCCAGCATCGGCTCGACCACGCTGGTCGCGGCGACCGCCTCGCGCATGCCGACGGCCGCAGCCGTCGCCGCCTCGTTCGACGGCGTGACCATGTGGTTGAACCCGAAACTGATGCTCGTGTTCGCCGTCATGAAGCTGCACTCGCCCTGCCCGCCGGACAGCACGCGCCACGGCGCGACGTCGGAGAAGCCCTTGTCGACGAGCGAGGTTTCGATCAGCGGGCACTTTTGTGCGGCGAACGCGGTGGTGGTCGCGAAGAGCAAGGTCGCGGCGGCGATCCAAAGTCGTTTCATGGTAATTCCCCAGTGTGTGGCCGAGCAGGGGCACAGGCGCGGTCGTGCGTCGCTGCTGCCGCGGCGCCGTGTCCGTTTCCCCAGTGACAGCGTGTGGGCTGTCCTAGATGAAGAAACGGAAGTTGGGGGGAAGGTGTGCCACAACCGCCGGCGCCGGCTGTCGCTACGCAGCCATGAAGTGCACCCTCGATGCGACTGATCATTGGAGGACATCGAATCCATGGCGATGTGATCTGAGATCACAAATTCTGCATGCGTTCAAATCGGAGTTTGCTTCGGGACGACCACATCGACCGACGCCAACGCCTCGGTCAACAAGGCATCGTAGAGATCCAGGCGGCTCTTTACCGGTACTACGGACCACGCCGTTACGAAGGCGAGCAGCAACGCCCACAACAACAGAGCGCCGAGAAGATGAATCTGGCCCAACACATGCCAGTCGCCGAAACTCCAGTCCTTGAACTGAACGTACAACACGACAATGACCGGTAGCACGCCGAGTCGTTCCATCCCGCCCGCGAATAGTCCGAAGCGATACAGCATTGATGCTTTACGATCTCTGAGGTAACGCTGCTGCCGTGCAATCTCCCGCGCTGAGAAAGTGTTCAGCCAATCGACGATGTGACGATAGCCGACATAGTCGTGATCCAGCTCGACAGCATACTTTTGGTGGCGGCCTCGGAAACCGTCCACGACATCAACCGCGCTTGGTAAGAGCGCAACCAATGCAGCCATTTCGAAGATCAAACCACCAATTGCGAATACCGAACTAAGCCAGCCATCGATCACGCTCGAGACAACGAATCCAGCGCCCCCAGCAAGCAGCCCGACTCCTACGGTCCAGCGCCCGAACCGACTACTCTTCGGACTGGCGTTGCTTTCTACATAAGCGCCAACGCGTTCTTCCAGCGACGCTAAACTCAATGTTGAGTCGGTCATTGGGGTTTCCTTGTTTATTCGCTCGACCTTGCGCCACTAAGAGGCGAATCTGACCACTTCCTCGAAAGCTGCACATGCCCCTGCCGGTTCGCCGCGTCGATGGCCGCGCGCGTGAACTCGCCTCTGGTCATGAGGATCGCGCCGGTAGCGCTGCGGTTGACCATCAGGCCGATCAGCTCATGCACGTCGTTGTGCGGCACCTGCTTCGCGTTCCAATGTTTGGACTGGACCAGGACGAACTCATCATCTTTGCGAAGCTTCAGATCGATCCCACCGTCGAAGCGGGCACCGGTGCCGGCGTGATCGACGTGGTAATCCTGCCGGCGGTAGTAGTCGGCCAGCAGCACTTCGAGCTTGCGCCAATCGACGCGCGACAAGGCGTCGTGGCGGCGGGTGCGTACGTTCTTGAGTCCGTTCATCGCTTCCACCGAGTGCGAGTTCGGAAGCGAGTCGGACCCATCACGACGCCGCGGTGGCGACGCATGCCGCTGCGCCGCCGTCGATACGCTAGGCCGAATCCCCTTCCCGGGAGCGAATGCTACTCCTGGCGGATCACATCGACGCGCTCGTCGATCTCCTGCAGCCCATGGGTCGGGGCAGCTCTGCTCCCTTTCATGTGGGGCATCCGATCCTGGCGCCAGAAAGTCGAACCTGACCCCGGTTTTTATGACGCCGGTTTTTGGATCCAACCTGGCGGCAGGAGTGGCACGGACGCGAGCGCCGGGCCGCCTTTCGGCGATCGGCCCGCGATCCGCGCCACGAGTCGTGCGCCAGACGCGAGTGCCTGGATTTTCTCCTCGTCGATTCCAGCCAGTGGAACCTTGATCCGGCCGCTCCAGTGCGCATCTGCCTGGCCGGCATAGGCGCCGACACACAGGTAGACGAAGCGCGCATCCGCGGCACCCTGGGCATACGGACCCGACAACCGCGGCCTTCCGTCCGGCAAGCGACCGCCGACCGTCACCTCCAGATCGAAGACCACCGCATTCGCCGACCGGCTGACGGGGGGCACGAGCTCGGCTTTGCCGGCTTGCCCGCGTTGCAACGCCAGGGCAAGTCCGGGAACGGGATCGTCGACGACGATGCGCAGCGGCAACGGGAATGGCTCACGCTGCATGGCGCGCGCCTTCCATCAGTTCGGCCGCATCGTCGAGCCCACGAGCGCGCGCGACGTCGACGGGCGTGCGGCCCTTGGCGTCGCGGACTGTGGGGTCGGCCCCATAGGCGATGAGGATGCGCGCAGCCTCGGCGGCGGCGTCCTCATCGTCCGGCAGGCAGTAGAGCGGCGTGGGCGTTTCGTCCTGATCGAGTCGATGGACGGCCAAGGCAGGCTCGGCATCCAGAACGGCCTTGAGCCGATCGAACGCCTGCAGCCTGGCCAGCGCCCGCACGTCGCGGCTGAGAGGAATCAGGCGTTCGAACAGCGTCGGACGCCCGAGCACAACCGCCCAGCTCAAGGCCGTGCCGCGCCACTTGCGATCGCGCAGATTCGGGTCTGCGCCGGCCGCCAACAGCCGATCCACCGCCGCCAGCGAACCGGCCTGCACGGCTCGGTGGAGTGCACTGATGCCGTCGCCATCGAGCGCATGCGCATCGGCTCCCTGCGCGAGCAGCAGGCCTATCGCCTCCGCGTCGCCCTTGCCCGTGGCGGCGTGCAGCGGCAGAAAGTGGCGCACGAATTCAGGGTGCTCCGCGCGGAGGTTCGACACGGCCGATCGATCGTGACGCAGGCATGCCGCGATGAACGCCTCGATGCCTGCGAGTGCGACAGGCCGGGCGCCGCGCTGCTCGAGCAGCTGCTGCATCTCCAAAAAGCCCGAGAGCTGCGCGACGGCCTGAACCGGTTGCTTCGTGTAGGCGTGCGCGGTGTCCGGGTTCGCACCGCGATCGAGCAGCCACTGTGCGCGCGCGAGTTCGTTCTGCCCCACGGCATTGCCCAACAGGTAGTCGAGCGTCGACAACCCGAAACCGTGACCGAGGCTGACTTCGCCGGCGGAGCGCCACTTTTCACGCTGGCCCTTGGCGTCGCAATGCCGCCACAGAAGGTCGTACCAGTACAGCGGCGGCGTCAGCTCCTCGCCGACGATCGAGACGTTGTAGAGCGTCTGCACGTCGAAAGGGTCTGCGCCGGCAGCGATCAGCAGCTCGACGAGTTCGGTCGCTTGAACATGGCTCGGCCTCGCGCCTTCGCCGAGTCGCACCGCGCCGGTCAGGACGGTGAAGCGGCTGCCCCAGCCATCGTCGAAGACGAAGTTCGGATCGGCGCCGGCGTCCAGAAGACGCTGGGCGATGGCGACCGCGTCGACCGCGTCGAGCCGGCTGTAGGTTGCATAGGCGAGTGCCGTCCAGGCGCGCGGACCGCCCGTCATTCGCGCCGCATGCGGCTCGGCTGCGAGCCGTCGCTCGACCTCGCCGAGATCGCCGCACGCCGCCGCCGTGAACAGGCTGTCCTTGGCGATCTGCGGGTAGCGCGCAAGCACTCGCCGCGCGGCGGAGAGATCCCCATCCCAACCGTGGGTCAGCACGTGCTCGACGCGCTCCGCATGCGTCTTGCGGTCGAGCTCGAAATCGCCGAGCGCCGCTTTGAGCGCCATCCAACTCTCGCAGCCGTATTCGAGCGCGAGCGCATGCTGCACGTCGCGCAAGCTCGGCTCGGTCGGTGCGTTCGGCCATCCAGACGCGAGCCGATCGCGCGCGCCGGTATCGCCAGCGCGCAGGGCTTTGAGCCAGCGCTTGGCGTCTTTCTTCAGGGTGTCGAGACGTGTCTTGGCCGTGAGTCTGCGGCGCATGGCGAACCTTACTTCCCATGCCAGACGTCCGCTTACGAAAGGCCGGAAGAAGGATTCGTAAGATCGAAACTGAGCTGGATGGGAGCCGGCTCCCTTGCCGCGGACAGGCGGCGCTCCAGTGGCGCGCTGCCGGTAGGAAAACGCAGGTGGAGTGGCTTTGTCAACTGGGGAGGGTTGCCTGCGATCGCTGGTTCGAACGCCGCCGCGGACCATTCAGGCAGCTGCAGAGTGCGCTTTGCTCTCTTTCGCGCGGGGTCTTCGACCTATGGCTCAGAAAGTCGAACCTGACCCCGGTTTTCGACCCCGGTTTTGCTAGTCGCGCGCCTGCGGTGATGGGGCATCGTCGAGGGCCTGCAGCGGTCCTACATCGACGCGTGCGCGCGGAAGGTGGCCGAGAGCGACGTCGGCTGCTTGCTGCATTTCCGTCTTGTACTTCGCTACGTCCACCATGCCTTTCGACGTCCAGACCATGACGTGTCCGGGCATGCCGACGCGGGAGCCGGTGATTTGCGCCATTTCGTTGTTGAATCGTTGCTCGGCCAGCGGCAGTGCGACGGCATCGGCGTAACGCTTGCGCAACTCGCGCCAGATGGCGTTCGCCTGATCGTGCTCGGCGGGCCCGACCTGGTCCCAGGCGGCGGCGGCCGACTCGGTGAACTGCGCGTCTTTGCGTTCAGCGGCCAGCGCGAGCCAAGCCAAACCGCGCGGGCGATCCACCGGCACGCCGAGACCTTTGAAGTAGGCGATGCCTAGGTTGTACTGGGCGTCCTTCATGGCCCAGCCCGCGGCGATTTCCCAGCAGCGCAGTGCACTTCGGGGATCGTCGCGACGGAAGTATTCGTTACCCTTCGTGAAGTAGTAGCTGCCCGGCAGGAAACGAGACTCCTGCTCGTGCAGCCAGCCGCCGTGCATCAAGTCGAGGAACAGGCCTTGTGCGGAATGCGCGGTTGGATGGCCCAGCGCGAGCGCGGCCGAGATGACAACGGCGGCGATTCGCCCGCCGCTCGCACGTGGCGCGGCAGACTCCTCGTAGCGCAGCCGGCGCACGCCATGCAATCGTTTGACGGATGGCTTCTTATCCATACCGATGCTCCGAAGTTGAGACGCGGTGCGGTTAGCGTTCCTGCTCGATCATCTAGTCGATCACTCGCAAGTCGACGCGATCAATAAGTCGGTTACCGCGCCGGTGGTAACAGTGCCTCCAGCGCTTCCGTTGCGGGCCGTTCTCCAGCGACGGCGTAGGGCAACGCTGTAGCCTCAAGATTCCCCTCCGCATTGATACCGAACGTCACCATGTAGCTGCCGTGCTGCGGATGCAGCTGGTCGTATGCTTCGCGGACTTCACGATCGAGCCTCGCGATTGTCTGCACATCGCGCTGATTCCCGGCGAGCACGACACGCGCGCCCTTTCCGTCGGGTGTCGGGCCGACGGTCTTCAAGAAGACAGGACTGGCGGCGAAGGCGCTCGTCGCGCCCAGCGCAGTGCCGAGAAGTAGAACCATCGATCGACGGATGCACATAGTCAGTGAGGATGCACGCAGGTGACGCCGACGCCGTCCCAGCGGATCGCCTCGCACCCGCCTTGCGCATCGGGTAGTGCCGGCGGCTGCAGCAGCAGGATCATGTTGGTCGGGTTGTAGCCGTGCGGGTCGTCGTAGAAGCTGTAGGTCTGATAGCCCTTGGGTCGGGCTTCGGGCAGCAGGTTGTGCGACGAGTCCCACGCCGTGTTCGGGACCGGGAGGTAGTTGCCTCCGCTGTGCTTGGTGAGTTCGTACTGCCTCGAACTGCGATCGTGGAAGGTGACGGTGACGCTCAGAGTGCCGTTCTCGTAGCCGTACTCCACGCCATCGATGTTCGGCTCGATGATTCCCACCTCCGCTCCCAGCGTCTGCTGAAGAAATTGGTTGACGTAATAGCCCGAGTTCGAGCTCGCCAGCGTATCGAATGCGTTGATGGTGTGATCGTCCGTCGGCTGATTGCCCGGATTCTGGCCCGCGAACGAGGTGAGGTTTGCCTGGAGCGCTTCGTGGAACGCCTCGGACTGGAAATGGTTGATCCAGAGCGCGTGGTAGTTGAGGAAGCTGGTGTAGGCCGTTCCCGATGTCAGCCGGTTGGCCATGCAGTGGATGGCGGCGCCACCGCCGGGCTCGCAGAGCGCCCGGTACAACTTGTTGCCAGGCAGGTCGTAGACGAGGTGGGTTCCGCTTCCGTGAATCGCAGCGGTCGCCTCCACGCCTTCGATCGTGCACGCGTTGCACTCCCAAAACATCGGCTCACTCGCCGCGTCGTTGACCAAGCCCGACGCATGAGAGAGAGGTATCCCGGTGAACGACAACGCCGCGCAGAGCAGAACACTGGTTGCGATGGATTTCATTTCCGCACGTCTCCTGGCGCCGTCCCTAGACTGCAAGAACCTTGAGCCGAGAAGAAGAGCCCGGCGCGAGCCTAGCTCATTCCTTTCAACGGGCTTTGCCACAGCCGCTGTCACTCAGAAACAGAATCAGGCTGCGGGCACGGCCGCTGACCGTCGCCGCCGCAGCCGGTGTGACCTCCGCCGGCAGCGGGCGGCGGGCCGGCCATCGTCGAAACGCTGATCACGTTTCCGTTCGAGTACATGAAGACGACATACACCACGCCCGACGGTACGCCGCTGTTCGGGTCGTAGGTGGTGTAGCCCTGGAAGACGGGCCCGCTGTAGCCGGGGACAGGAACATTCGGCGGCATCTGGATTTGGCCGACGGCGCTGTTGTCCTGCACGGCCGGGTTGCCGGAGGCATCCTGCACCTCGACGCGGTCAGGCACGGACGACGAGTCCAACTGATACCCGCCCGCCGAATTGGCGTTGGCCGGCGGCGTGTAGCTCGTTCGAGTGAAGTAGACGTAGGGCGTCGGCGCGGTGTTGGGGAAGGTGTTGATCTGATGCACGTGCCCTTGGGCGTCGTACACCGTGTCGATCATGCTGGCGCCGGTGTTCGAAATGACATGCGACCACGCGACGGCCGCGTGCGCCGAAGGCGCAGCGAAGCTGCCGACGACAAGCGCACAGAAGCCCGCTTTGATGAGTGCCGCAAACCCTTTTGATCTATTCACGTCGCTTACTCCTTGCTCGGATGCGATCCCTGGATTCCCCGACCCGAGTATTGCTTCGCAATGAAGCCCGCGGGTGAAATACCGCTTATATGCGACATTTGTTTGCAATGCAGGAGTGAGCGCGCCACCCGACGCAAGCGCTGACGATGCGCACGACACCGCGCCGGTACACGCACGACGATGAGAGACCGCCCACGAGGGCCATCCGGCCCTCGCTGCCTCCTTGCGTCCGCAGACCATCGAACCCGCGCGCGCTACGCCCCGCGGATCACCTCGACATGCTCGTCCATCTGCTGCAGCAGATCGCGCAGCAAGCCGGAGATCCCCTTCAGCGTGGGGTTGGACATCTCCAATGGCTCCCGGCTGGTCAGCGATTGGCCGGCCAGTTCCATCAGATCGACGACCGCGAACGACCAGTCGCGAAGATTGACGTAGCGGCCGATCGCGTCGAGGCGATCGGAATCGAGGGTGGGATCGGAAGCGAGGGATGAGGCTGCGGGTGCGGCGGGGGACTGCTTGGGCATGGTCGACTCCTGTGCGTTGAGGAGTCCGCGCACCCCGCGACTAAACGAGGTGACGGACGGCGCGAGGTTAGTCGACCGGGCACAGGGTCCGGCAGGCCTTGCGGCCTCCACGCGCCGCCCGCCATGAAACTAGCGAACGCGCGCATCGGGCCGAATCGAAGGCAACAAAAAAGCGCCGTCGTCGGACGATGGCGCTTGCGGCGCCTGTGCTGCTCGGGCGACTAAACCCGATCGCTGAATTGGCAGCGACGACATAGCGTGCGCTATTTGCAAGGGAGAGTCAACGAAGGGTGCAGAAATTACGAAATTGGACTATGCGCGTGATTCAGAGGAGGAAACTTCCCGTCCCGCAGGATGGACTCGTTTAACCACCCGCGCTCAACAGCGTGGACTTCTTGCGATGCGAAAGTCCGAAAATAAAACCAATAAGGCAATACGAGCCCAGCCCCCCTCCTCTTTTCCGCCGAATCAAGATGATCCGCCATTCTGGCCTTAATACTTTTCGTGGCAAGCCCCACGTAGAGCACTAATAGATCATAAGAGGCGATCGCGTAACAGCCCGCCACCGCGGGCACATCCCTATTTTCTGACCACAAAAACTGCTTTCTAATTGAAACAGATGGCGAGAGGTCGGAGATTAACATTTTTATAGCGAGATCTCTAAAGAGTCATCTCTAACGTTGATCGCGTGGCTTAGTGAAGCCGCAAGCCTCCTAACCGCTGCGGAATTCACTCCAGAGGCGGCTTGGCCTCGATGCCACCACTCCGGATGCGACATCGCACGGCTTTCATCTGGCAGGTTTTGCAGTCCTTGGCTTAGAACCTTTTTTATAGACTCAACCTTGAAGTCGCGCTTCGCAGCCAAATGAGTGAACACCGTAGCCGATACAATGTGAAACAGATCCACGCCTGTAGTCTTATATATAACTGTAGAAATATCCGAATCATCCACAAGCAGATTCGTCACCGCCGCCCAGTAGTTTGAAAGTATCGCTGGACGATTGGCATCGTATGCAGTGCTCGATAACGGATTGTTTGCCGAAAAAACATATTTTTTAAGGGAGTTAATAAAGCTTTTTTGGTTTATCGTTCCCCCATCGCTCTCATCGTTAGCCATTCTTATCTTGCCACGCCAAGGAGATGCCGCATCGTTGTTCAAATAATTCGCGACCTTAATGGCTCGTTCATCTTCACCTTTTTCTACCTGGCGTCGAATCCATCGCGGGATAGTGGGCATCTCCTTCAACCCGGCCATCTGCGTAAGTCGAGCAACAATCTGTTGCTCTATCGCTTTATCGACTGATCGTTGCGTCGTATTTACGATCAGGAAATGACACATTTGACTGATATCATCTAGATTTACAGCAATATTAACGGGAACCTCGAAATCCAACAAAGAAGGCTCTCGCTCAGCAGCCATTATTAATCCAGCGATCCGATGCTGGCCATCCACAACGTTAAAAGGCCCCACTTCACGAACGTCAAACGATATTATATTCCTTGCTGTATCGAATGGAATATTCTTGCTTGTCGCCAAAAAAATAGAGGTTGGAAGAAACGCATCCTTTTCCTCCAGTCCATCAACGAGATATTCTGCCAAACGCTTTGCACGCCCCTCATTAAGCAAGCGTTGATAGCCAGCCCCAGCGCCGGCGGGATCCAGTTTCTCTATCGCGTAGAATCCGGCTAATTTAATATCCTTAACCGGAAATGATGTACTGTAAAGAGTCAGAGATCCTTGTCGCACAATTGCGGCTGGTCGCGTCAGTATCACAGCGTATCTCCATTTTGACACTAAAAATAGACCCGATTAAAAATACCAAACTCTAGAAAAGTAGAATCTTGTCATCCACAGGCGTACTATACAAAGAGGCAAGTTGTATTTCGTAAGGTATTGCGTAGCGCAGGTATCGATAGAGGGAAACCGACATAGAAAGTATTGCTAAAAGAAAAAAGACGAGCCCTATTATAAAATCTTCAATCCCACTATAGAAAGAAAAAAACATCAGGGAAAACCCAACTATACACGCAAGCTCGCCGAATCCATTCCATCGTTTGGCATCCACTATATTTTTCTCAAATCGTCTTTTGAGCCATTCCAAACGATCTCTTTTCAGCTCGTCAGATATTTCGCATTTAAAAGAGAACCGTACCACAGCGTCCTGCTTCCTCTTCTGAATATCCAACTTATTTTCCAAAAGCACAATTAAACTTTTTTGAATAGTCCAATATATTAAGCAGCCCGCGAAACATATCACAAACCCGAGAAAGATATCGCCGCATATGGCAGTACCGCCGATCCCGCTTTTGTCGAGCGAAAACTTTTCAAATCGCCAAGCCAGCATATCTCGAAATAGGCTCAGTTTTATAACTTCATGGGAAGCCACCGATTGAAGCATTGCTGCCAAAAAGCCTATCAATCTGTAGAAAGGCAAAGCACTTTTTATATCAGATAGATATTTTTCCAATAATTTATCCATGCGTCACTCCGCAATGCCGACGTAAAATAAATCGCCGCCATGCACATCGAAGCCGCCAAATTCAAGAAAAGGGGCGACGAAAAGTCGAACTGACTGCGCCGTATGATAGGGGTGCAAATCTTGAAAGTCCGAGTCGGATTCAAGGTGCAGAGTCGCTTCCCGTCTCGAGTCTAGGTTTCTTATCTTTGCTGTCGGCTTGGAATACTTGTTGCCCCTATCCAACTGCCTAATTTGAGCGTTGACAATGGCCAGCGGCCCTAACTCACGGCTAGCGATGACCCTGTGAAACCGAGCGGCGATTTCGGATGTAAAGCCAAATTGCATGCGTTTCGTCGCACCCTGCAATGTCAGTTCCGCAATGCTGCCGGAGAGCGCTTCGGAGCTGATTGGAGCAACTAACTGGTCTATCTCTTTACATATCGCCCTGGCGTTGTAACCTTGACTCCATTCAATGGGTGGGTTCTCAATAAGACTTTGAAGCGTAGGAATGTCTAACAATTGATTATTTTTCGCCCTTCCTCTAGCTTCAGCTAGGCGTGAAGCGATCTTTTCAGATTCTTCTAGCCCCCCGTCAAAGGCTTTGGCGAAAGGGGCGACGAGCGCGCTGGAGATGCGATCGATCAAGGTGCGTGCGCCAACGTGCGCTGAACTTATAGCATCAAGTATAATTCCGCCTTCTCTCGGATACCTCGCGAGAAAATCGGCTTGCTCGTAATCTTCACGTAAAAGGCGCGCATGCTTCCACGCTTGACCGTATTTTTCAATTAGGAATGCTCGGTCGATTGCGCTTTGCATGTGCTTGTATGTCTTTGCGATCGTCCGCAAAGTAAGCATGTGGTCCTTGGTAATCGGACCGTCAAAGTGTATTGAAAATATCGCTTCCGCTTGGATTTCTGCTTGCGTTGTTGTGGCCATCTACATATCTCGAGTTAGACCGCTGATGAATCTGGAAGTGAAAGATGTGTTTCATTTTTAGTCAGCAATCTCTCCCTGCATCCGCTTAAACCTCTCCCTAACTTCCCGCGACACCACATCCACCTCCCGCTTCCCTTGCGTCAACGCCCGCTCCCCTTCCGGCAGCTGGCAGTTGCGCGACAACGTCGTCGCGCCGTCGGCGTTCCTTGCGATTACGTCCTGCACGTTCACGACGACGGCCAGCGTGTCGCCGAGCGGTTCCAGCGCCAGGCAGACTTGATCGATCGTTGCCATGCTGCGGCGCTGGGCGCCGTCGACCATCACGACGAAGTTGGCCTTGTCGAGCCAGATGGCCGTGCGTATGCCGGGTAGATTGCGGACGGCGGCGCGGGCGGCTTCGTGGTCGATCGGGCGGGTGGCGTCCGGCAGCCGGATGGAGCGCGAGAAGTCGTGCGCGACGGCGTCGATGTGTTTCTGCGCGGCGCGCGAGTCGCCGAGCGCCATGCTCGCGCGCGCGCCGGCCGCGTGTGCGGCGAGCGTGTACGGGTTCATCGGCTGGCCGGCCTGTTCGGGTCGGCGGGTTTGTGCGTTGGCGTGATCCGCGGGCTGGCACGCGCTAAGCGCGCATGCGCCAACGACCGCGAGCACGACGGCTGCGATGGTGCGCCGTGCTCGGCGGCACGGGCGTTCTGCCACTGACTCCATCCCCGATCCTCGCTCCCCTCAGCGTGGTCCTATGGAATGCAACAAGAAGGCCAAGCGCGACGATCGGCAGGCGTGGTGCGCGTGCGCGGGCGTGGTTGGCGGTCCCCTGGCGCATCAATGGCAGAGGTGCGGTGCAGCATCAAGCGGAAAAGCGGCAAAAAGCGCCGCGGAATGGACATTTACACATGTGGGGGTTGTGTGAAGACGGGGTGGTGTGAGGGGGTTGGCGCGGTGGCGGGGACGTGATGAGGGGTTTAGAGCAACATGGATTCCCGCTTGCGCGGGAATGACGGCAATAAGGGAAGGACGGCAATAGAAAATGGGGCGCGACTGCCCTGCCCTGCGATGCCGCGCTTCTCGCGTTCGTTGCGCGGCATTGTCGATGTTCTGTTGCTGCGGCAAAGTGCGAGCGCACAGGAGGGGCGCATGGGTTGGTGGGGGAATACGAGCTATGTCGCGAGCGGCAACTCAGCGGCAGTTGCGGCGGAGCTGGCGGCGATGTTCACGGGCGAAGGCATGCGCGTGATCGCGACGCCGCCGGTGCGTCAACGGTTGCTGATCGAGCCGATGCAGTACGAGAACGCGCTCGGCAACAACCTGTGGGGCGCTGCGGTTTTCCCGGGTGCGGGCGGCTGGACGGTCGTGCAGACTGCGCCGCTGCATCTGCTCGGCGAGCGTGCCGCCGGGGCATCGCGCATGCGGCTGGCGGAGCTGTGTCGCCGCTTGGGTGTCGATGCGTTCCAGCTCAACGTGTACGACTCGACCGGCATCGTGCTGGTCGAATGCGACGCGGCGGGGCATGCGCTGCTGTCCGGGATCACGCTGCAGGGAAACAGCGGGCCGGATCCGATGCGCTGGTTCGATGAAGCGCTTGATGCGGAGCATTTGCAGGCGCGCTTTCGGCGGCTGCCGTTCGGCGACATGATCGAGGACGGCGATGCGGGCGAGGACATCGCCGCGCGGGTGGCCGCGCGATTCGGCGGGCGCAACGCGGTGTATTGCGACAACCTGGTCTCGGTTCGCACGCTGATCGAGCACACGCCGTTCGATGCTGAGGGCGGGCACGTGCTCTATGCGCGCTGGCCAGGGACGACGCGGCAGCGCTATGTCGGCTTTGCGGACTGGGCGGCGTATCGCGCGGCGGTCGAGCCGACGCGCTGACGGGGCTGCCAACCGCGGGACGCGCCGCCAACGGCCACATCCCGCCCTGTGAGGGCCCCGCCCTTGTGCGCTGCGCGCGACCGGCAAGGCATGCGGTCGCGCGCAGCGCACGCCCTCGTTGCAAGGGCGCCGTCGCCGGCGTTGTTTCGTTTCAGTCGAAGCCGTCGGCAAAGATCAGGTCGATGTCGAGGCGCGCGGAGTAGAGGTCGATGCCGCCGGGCACGTAGGCGATGCCGGTGGCGATGAGCTGCGTGCCCTGCAGCGCGACGTTGCGGAACAGCTGCTGGTCGTTCACGCCGCCGAAGGCGAAGTCGTAGGTTTTCCTGCCGGCGTTGCCGAAGCTGTCGTCGAGCGTGCCGTCGGCGTGCAGGCGTGCGGCGGTCGCGATCGTGACATTCGTGCTGGTGGCGAACGCGCCGCCGACGAAGACCAGGGCGCCGTTGCTCTGCTCGACGCCGCCGATCATGAGGTCCTGGCCGTTGGGCTCGGTGTCGAACGGAATCAGCACGCGGCCGCCGGTGCCGAAGCCGCCGTCGAGCGAGCCGTCCGGCAGCAGGCGGGCGACCGCGCTGTCGGTATTGGGCGTGCTCGGCGAGCTGTTGGCGCCGCCGATCAGCAGCAGCTTGCCGTCGTGCTGCAGCAGCATGCCGTAGCCGATCACGTTGCTGATGCCGTTGCCGGGATCGAAGGGCACCGTGGTGCGGCCGTTGGCGTGGAAGTTCGCGTCGAACTGGCCGTTCGGCATCAGCCGCGCGGCGGCGAAGTCGCTGATGTTGTTGGTGCCGTCGTTGTACGCCGCCGAGCCGCCGAGGAGGATGCGATTGGCCGAGTCGATGGCAACGTTGTACGCCGTATCCTGCTCGGGGTTGGCGCCGGAGATGCCCAGCCCGAACGTGACGCGGCCGGTCAGGTTGAACGCGGAATCGCGCGCGCCGTCGGTGTTGAGGCGCACGACGGCAAACTGGCTGCCGTTGGCGCTCGCCGCCACGCCGGCCACGACGATCTTGCCGTCGGCCTGGATCGCCACCGACGTGGCCGTGTCGGCGCCGCCGCCGGGCAGGTCGAAGCCGACCGTCGTCTTGCCGGTGCCGTTGCCGAACGTGGTATCGAGCGTGCCGTCGGCATCGAGGCGCGCGATGGCGAAGTCCTGCGTGCTCGGAGTGGCACCGACGGTGAAGC
>Ga0207671_10001970_pt1 | contig 22658 bp, 20 predicted proteins | sample KBSC24metaG_FD_184352 | JGI IMG/M metagenome (GOLD analysis project Ga0207671, IMG submission 184352) | Corn rhizosphere microbial communities from Kellogg Biological Station, Michigan, USA - KBS C2-4 metaG (SPAdes) (version 2) | ecosystem: Host-associated > Plants > Roots > Rhizosphere > Soil... | reverse complement strand
CAAGGGATCGGAGGCCCACAAGGCCGCCGTCACCGGCGACACGGTGGGCGATCCCTACAAGGACACCGCCGGGCCGGCGGTGAACCCGATGATCAAGATCACCAACATCGTGGCCCTGCTGCTGCTGGCCGCGCTGGCGGGGCATGCGGGGTAGCACCAGCCCCTCGCGGTGACCGAAAACCCGTTCGTGCTGAGCGTGTCGAAGCACTGTCCTTCCCTCTTCCGTCGCTGAAGAGAAGGACAGCCCTTCGACAGGCTCAGGGCGAACGGGTTTTGTTTTGAACGGGCACCCACCGTGCCGCCATCCCGACCCACAGCAAGCCGAATCCCCATCCCGCCAGCACGTCGCTGGGCCAGTGCACGCCGAGCGCCACCCGGCTCCAGCCGATCGCCCCGGCTGCCAGCAGCGCCGCGACCCAGCCCGCGGGCCGCCCCCACAGCAGCGCCAGCGCCGCGCAGGTCATCATCGTGCCCGCGCTGTGCGAGCTCGGAAAGCTCCACGACGTCACCCATTCCAGCCTGTCGACGACCGGCGGGCGCGGGCGCTGGACGAGGAGCTTGGTGCCTTCCACCACCAGCCGCCCGCTCGCGATCGCGAGGACCAGCCACAGCGCCTCCCGCCCGCGCCGGCGCCAGCCCAGCCAGGCCGCGACGACGAGCGCCACCGGCCCCATCACCAGCAATCCGCCGAGCGAGGTGAACCACACGGCCTGCCGCACCGCCCGGCCCTGACGATCGAGCAACGCCGCATGATGGATGGCGAGATCGAGCGGAGCCACGGCCCATAGCAGCAGGCCGAGCGACAGCAGCACCAGGCCGGCGATCAGGAGGCGGCGATCCACCCCGCCCCGATGCCACGATATTGCCCCAACGGACAATGACGGGGACAAGATCGCCGCGCTATGCCATCGCGCATGACCATGCGCCGCCTCGCCCCCCTCCTCGCCGCCGCCGCCCTCCCGGCCGCCGCCTTCGCCCAGTCGCAGCCGGCGGACATCGTCGTCACCGGGGCGAGCCTGCCGCAGCCGCCGGGCGATGCCGCCTACGATGTCGCCACGATCGACCGCGACCGGCTGCAGGATGTCGCCAGCGGCCGGCTGGAGGACGTGCTGCGCGACGTCGCGGGCTTCGCCCAGTTCCGCCGCTCCGATTCGCGCTCCGCCCAGCCGACCAGCCAGGGCGCGACCTTGCGCGGCCTCGGCGGCAATGCCTCGTCGCGCGCGCTGGTGACGCTGGACGGCGTGCCCTTCACCGATCCGTTCGGCGGGTGGCTGAGCTACGATGCGATCGATCCCGAGCGGCTCGGCCTCGTCCGCGTCACGCGCGGCGGCGGGTCGGGCGTGTTCGGGCCGGGCGCGCTCGCCGGCACGATCGAGCTGAGCAGCGCCGGGCCGCGGCAGCTCGCGCCCGTCTGGGCGGACGCCGCTTATGGCAGCCGCAACGCGGTCGATGCCCATGCCGGCGTGTCGGGCACGATGGGCGGCGGCTATGGCTTCCTCTCGGCCAGCTACGGGCGCGGCGACGGCTTCATCCCCATCATCAAGGAGGATCGCGGCCCGGTCGACGAGCGCGCGCCCTATCGCCAGTTCAGCCTGTCGGGCCGCGCCGTCTTCCCGGTATGGGCCGACAGCGAGCTCCAGGCGTCCGGCCTGCTCTTCACCGATCACCGCACGCGCGGCACGCCCTTCCAGCCCAACGACACCAAGGGGGCGGATGCCAGCCTGCGCCTCGTCGGCCATGGCGACTGGGGCTATGAGGCGCTGGCCTACGTGCAGATGCGCGGTTTCTCGGCCGGCTTCGCCTCGATCGACGCGGCGCGCACCACCGCGACCGAGACGCTGGACCAGTATAGCGTGCCGTCGACCGGGCTGGGCGGCCGCTTCGAGATCCGCCCGCCGATCGGCGAGCACGTCCAGCTCCGCCTCGGCACCGACACCCGCTACGTCACCGGCGAGACGGACGAGCAATATCAATATGTCGCCGGCGTGCCGGCCAACCACCGCGAGGCGGGCGGGCGCGAGCTGACCGTCGGCGGCTTCGCCGAGGCCAGCGCGGAGCCGCTCTCCGGCCTCACCCTCACGGCCGGCGGCCGGATCGACCGCTGGCGGATCATGGACGGCTTCCTCCACCAGTCGAGCTACGCGACCGGCCCGCTGGCGAGCAGCCGCGCCTATCCGGACCGCGCCGGCTGGCGCCCGACGGGGCGCGGCGGCATCGCCTGGAAGCCCGGCGACGGCGCGGTCACCCTGCGGGGCGCGGCCTATCTCGGCTGGCGCCTGCCGACGCTCAACGAGCTTTACCGGCCGTTCCGGGTCGGGCAGGATTCCACCGTCGCCAATGCCGCCCTGAAGCCCGAGCGGATGAAGGGCGTCGATGCCGGCGTGGACTATGATCCGCTGCCCACGCTCCACCTCGCCGCGACGCTGTTCACCAACCGGCTGGCGGATGCGATCGGCAACGTCACCTTCACCGATCCGGCGCTGATCGCCAGCTTCTGCCCCGGCCTCGCCGCCACCGGCCACTGCATCCAGCGGCAGAATCTGAAGGCGGTCAGTTCCAGGGGCGTCGAGCTGGACGCCCGGCTCGCGCTCGGCGCCTGGCGGCTTTCGGCCTCCTACGCCTATACCGACGCGCATGTCCGTTCGGACACGCCGATCGACGGCTTCCGGCCGGCGCAGACAGCGAAGCATTCGGGATCGGCGACGCTCGGCTGGGCGCCGCGCTTCGCCGATCTGTCGGCGACGCTCCGCTATATCGGGCCGCAATTCGAGGACGACCAGAATAGCGAGACGCTGAGGGGCGCGGTGACGCTGGACGCCAGCGCGCTGGTGCCGGTCACCCGCCATTTCGCGGTGGAGCTGCGCGGCGAGAATGTCACCAACACGCGGGTCGAGGCCGGCATCTCCGGCGACGACATCATCGAGCGCGCGACGCCGAGGACCTTGTGGGTGGGCTTCCGGTTCGGCGAAGCGCGGAAGGGGGCGTAGAAATTCCTCCCCAAGCTTGCCTTGGGGAGGGGGACCGCCGGCCATAGGCCGGTGGTGGAGGGGCGGGCGCAGCGCGTCGGCTTGCGCCGACTCCCCTCCACCACGCTTCGCGTGGTCCCCCTCCCCGAGCAAGCTCGGGGAGGAATTAACCGTCAGATCACGAAATCCATCACGAACGGCGTCGCGGGATTCTCCTCGACCTGCTGCGGCGTGTCATATTGCTCGATCCGCCCGTTCGAGAGGATCGCCACCTTGTCGGCGAGCGCGAAGGCCTCCTCGCGATCGTGGGTGACGAAGATCGAGGTGAGGCCCACCCGGTCGTGAATCTCGCGCAGCGCGACCCGCAGCTCGCGGCGCACCTTGGCATCGAGCGCGCCGAACGGCTCGTCGAGCAGCAGGATGTCCGGCTCGCGGGCCAAAGCGCGCGCCAGCGCCACGCGCTGCCGCTGGCCGCCCGACAGCTGCGAGGGAAAGCGCTTGCCGAGATCGGGCAGCTGCACGAGATCGAGCAGCTCCTGCACTCGCGCCTGGATCGCCGCCTTCTTCGGCCGCGCCCGCCCCTTCATCACGGTGAGGCCGAAGGCGATGTTCTCGGCCACCGTCATGTGGCGGAACAGGGCGTAATGCTGGAAGACGAAGCCGATCTTGCGATCCTGCACCGACCGGTCGGTCACGTCCTCGCCGCCGAACAGGATATGGCCCGAATCGGCCGTCTCCAGCCCGGCGATGATGCGCAGCAGCGTCGTCTTGCCCGAGCCCGAGGGCCCCAGCAGCGCCACGAAGCTGCCGTCGGCGATCTCCAGGCTCACGCCGTTCAGCGCCGAGCTGGTGTCGAAAGTCTTGGTGATCGCGTCGATGGTGATGGTCATGTCGAGTCTCTGTTGGTCGCGATCGGCCAGCGATCGCTCAATGCCCCGTCGCCGAAAGCTGGTCGGCGTAGCGCCATTCGAGCAGCGCCTTCACGCCCAGCGTCACCAGCGCGAGGCCGGCGAGGAGGGAGGCGACCGCGAAGGCGGCGGTGAAATTATACTCGTTGTAGAGCACTTCGACGTGCAGCGGCATGGTGTTGGTGAGGCCCCGGATATGGCCCGACACCACCGACACCGCGCCGAACTCGCCCATCGCGCGCGCATTGGTGAGCAGCACGCCGTAGAGCAGGCCCCAGCGGATGTTGGGCAGGGTGACGTGCCAGAAGGTCTGGAAGCCGCCGGCACCCAGCGTCAGCGCGGCCTCCTCCTCGGCGCGGCCCTGCGCGGTCATCAGCGGGATCAGCTCGCGCGCGACGAAGGGGAAGGTCACGAAGCTGGTGGCGATCACGATCGCCGGCACCGCGAACATGATGCGGATGCCGTGGCTCATCAGGAACGGCCCGAACCAGCCATTGGCGCCGAACAGCAGCACGAACATCAGCCCCGCCACCACCGGCGAGACCGAGAAGGGCAGGTCGATCAGGTTGATCAGGAGCTGGCGCCCCCGGAAATCATGCTTGGAGATCGCCCAGGCGGCGGCCATGCCGAACACGCTGTTGAACGGCACGACGATCGCGGCGGTCAGCAGGGTGAGCTTGATCGAGGCCCAGGCGTCCGGCTCGGCGAGCGCGGAGAGGAAATAGCCCCAGCCCTTGGCGAAGGCCTGGGCGAAGACGGCGAGCAGGGGCAGGAAGATGATCAGCGCCAGCCACAGGAAGGCGATGCCGATCAGCAGCGCGCGGATCGGCGCCGGCTCGGTCGTCGCGCGCCTCACTGGCCGGTGCTCCGCCACTTGCGCTCGCGCGCCTGGATGGCGTTGATCGCCGCCAGCATCAGGAAGGAGACGACCAGCATCACCGCCGCGATCGCCGTCGCGCCCTCATAGTCGAACTGCTCCAGCTGGGTGACGATCAGCAGCGGCGCGATCTCCGACTGGAAGGGCATGTTGCCGGCGATGAAGATCACCGAGCCATATTCGCCCACCCCGCGCGCGAAGGCGAGCGCGAAGCCGGTGAGCAACGCCGGCATGATCTCCGGCAGCAGCACGCGGCGGAAGATGGTGAGGCGCCCGGCGCCGAGCGTCGCCGCCGCTTCCTCGATATCCTTGCCGAGATCGGCCAGCACCGGCTCGATCGTGCGCACCACGAAGGGCAGGCCGATGAACACCATCGCCACCACCACGCCGGCCGGCGTGTAGGCGATCTTGATCCCCACCTTGGCCAGCTCGGCGCCGACGAAGCCGGTGTTGGAATAGATGGCGGTGAGCGCGATGCCCGCCACCGCCGTCGGCAGCGCGAAGGGCAGGTCGACCAGCGCGCCCGCCAGCTTCTTGCCGGGAAAGCGGTAGCGCACCAGCACCCAGGCGATCAAAGTGCCGAACACGCCATTGACCGCCGCCGCGCCCAGCGCCGCGCCGAAGCTCAGGCGATAGGCGGCGAGCGCGCGCGGGCTGAACGCCACCTCGGCGAAATGGACCGGGCCGAGGCTCATCGACCGGATGATCACCGCCGCCATCGGCAGCAGCACCAGCAGCCCCAGCCACAGCAGGGTCATGCCCAGCGTGAGGCCGAGGCCGGGCATGGCCGAGCGCGCCCGTTTGCGCCGGCCCGCTTGCACGGGCGCGAGGAGGGCCGGCGCGCTGGTCATCAGAAGTCGAGGTGCAGCCTCGTCGCGAAGGCGTCGCCCTTCGCGGTGGTGCCGTTGATGCTGACGGGCGCCGCGACGAGCGGGGAATTCTGCCCCTCGAAGCGGATATAGTTGAACATCAGCTTCACGTTCCCGTTCAGATACCAGTTCAGCGCGCCCGTCCACGCATGGCCGTCGCGATCGAGGGGCGACAGCTCATGCTCGGTCAGGTTGAGGCGGTCGTAGCGCACCGCCAGTTCGAAGGCACCCCAGTTTCCCTTGAAGGGGTCAAAGGGACGGATGGGCTTGACCCGGTCGATCAGGCCGCCCTTGAACTGCCGCGATTCGCCGGTGAGGAAGAGGCTGCCGAAGACGTAATAGCCGTCGAAATCCAGGTCCGGCGAGCCGGTGAGCCGGTTGAGATGCATGTGGCTATATTCGCCCTGCACCGAGAAGGGGCCGTACACCGCGGCGCCTTCGAGCCCGTAGAAGGTGGCGCTCTGGATGTTCGGGATCGCCCCGGTGGAGACGAGGTTGCCGCCGTCGACGCGCACGTTCGGGCGATCCTGCAGGGTCACCTTGCCCTGGTCGAGATCCTTCACGTGATAGGCCGACGCGCCGAGATGGATCAGGTGGCGCGCATCGTTGACCGGCTCGACGGTGACGCGGCCGTTATAGCCCCACACCTCGTCCGGCGAGGCGGCGTCGCGGTCCACCGCCTCGCCCGCGCCGTAGAGGCCGGCGGTCACGGTCAGCCAGGGATTGGCGTACGCGACGGTCGCGCCGACGCGGCGCTCGCCGCCGACCTGGCCGAAGGCGGTGTTGGCCATGCCGCGCTCCAGGAATTCGTTGAACGCATCCGAGCTGTCCGCCTCCAGCCCCGCCGGCACCTTGAGCTGGCCGAGCGTGACGGTGAGGTTCTTGACGCCGGTATAGGCGACATAGGCGTCGAGCAGATTGGCCTTGTTGTCGACCCACTCGCCCTCGATGCGCCAGGCGAACTGCTTGAACGCCGTGCCGTCGAAGCCGAAGCGCCCGCGCCGGATCGAGGTGCCGTTGTTGAAGTCGTAGCCGCCCTTGCGCTCGTTGAAGCCGGCATAGTCGATTTCCAGCATGCCGCGCGGCTTGAAGCTGAAATTGCCGTCGGGCGAGGTGAATTGCGGCACCACGCCGTTCCACGCCACCTGGGTCTGCGGCTTGGGCGCGGGGGCGGGCGGCGGCGGGGGCGGCGCGGCGGCCGCGACGGCGGTGGTCACCTGCGTCGGGATGGTGGCGACGGTGGCCTGCTGCTGGTCGAGCTGGTGGTGGAGATCGGCATTCTCCGCCTGCAGCGCATCGACCTTGGCTTCGAGCGCGTTCAGGCGCGCGAGGATGGCGGCGTTGGAGACCGGTTTCGCGGCAAGCGCGGGCGATGCGGCGAGCGCCACGAAGGACGCCCCGCCGAGCAGCAGGATTCGCATGGTTAAGCCCCTTTGTTATCGAGCGAATCCCGTGGGCCGCGCTTCCGGCGCCACGGGCTCGCTTGTCGTTCTAAGCGTTACTCAGTGCTTCGCGGCGGCGAAAATCTGGTCGAACGAGCCGCCGTCGGCGAAATGCGCGGCCTGCGCCCTGGCCCAGCCGCCGAAATTGTTGATCGTGAAGAGCTGGAGGCGCGGGAACTTGGCCGCATATTGCTTCGCCACCACCGGATCGATCGGCCGGTAATAATCCTTGGCGATGATCTGCTGCGCGGGCCGCGTGTAGAGATAGTTCAGATAGGCCGTGGCCACCTTGCGGGTGCCCTTGCGGTCGACATTCTGGTCGACCAGCGACACCGGCAGCTCGGCCCGGACCGAGACCGAGGGCACGACGATGTCGAACTTGCCCTGGCCGAGCTGGTTGACCGCCAGGAACGCCTCATTCTCCCAGGCGAGCAGCACGTCGCCCTGGCCGCGCTCGACGAAGGTGGTGGTGGCGCCGCGCGCGCCCGAATCGAGCACCGGCACGTTGCGCAGCAGCTTGGTCATGTAGTCGCGGACCTTGGCCTGATCGCCATGATAGGTCTTGGTCGCATAGCCCCACGCCGCCAGATAGTTCCAGCGCGCGCCGCCCGACGTCTTCGGGTTGGGCGTGATCACCTGCACGCCCGGCTTGATCAGGTCGCCCCAATCCTTGATGCCCTTGGGATTGCCCTTGCGGACCAGGAACACGATCGTCGAATAATAAGGGGTCGAGCGATCGGGCAGGCGGCTCTGCCAATTGGCCGGCAGCAGCTTGGCCTTGGACGCGATCGAATCGATGTCGTAGGCGAGCGCCAGCGTCACCACGTCGGCGGGCGAGCCCTCGATCACCGAACGCGCCTGCGCGCCCGAGCCGCCATGGCTCTGGCGGATGGTGACGTCCTGCCCGGTCTTCGCTTTCCAGTCCTTGGCGAAGGCGGCGTTGATGTCCTCGTAGAGCTCGCGGGTCGGATCGTAGCTGACGTTGAGCAGCTCGACCGGTGCGGGCGCGGCGTGCGCGGCGCCGAGCGTGATCGGCCCGGCGACGAGCGATGCGGCGAGGCCGGCGAGAATCAGGCGGCGGTGCATGACTATTCCCTCCCTGTGGATGGGGAAACGCTATTTCCTATTCCCCTACTCGGAAATGGGAGAAAACTTCACCGATCGAAAGAAGCGCTTTCGAGCGGGATTGATTCCCGGACCATATGATACCGTTCGGGCTGAGCTTGTCGAAGCCCTGTACTTCCGTCTTCCTGCGCAAAAAGAAGGACAGCCCTTCGACAAGCTCAGGGCGAACGGATTGAAAAGCGTCCCTAAGCCGCCAGCGTCTCGATCGCCGCCGCGTCCGCCAGCGTGGTGCCCGAGAGGATGCGATCCGCCTCCGTGCGCACCTGCGCCATCACCTTGCGGATCGCGCAGGTCGCCTCGTCGTGGCAATCGCCGCAGCGCGCGTAGAAATTGAGGCTGGCGCAGGGCACCAGCGCCAGCGGCCCGTCCATCAGCCGGATCACCTCGGCGAAGCTGATCTCATCCGGGCGCCGCGCCAGCACATAGCCGCCGCCGGGGCCGCGCCGGCTCGCCACCATGCCGCCTTTCTTGAGATCGAGCAGGATCAGCTCCAGATATTTGCGTGGCACCTGCTGGGTGGCGGCGATATCGGCGACCTGCACCGAGCGGCCCGGCTCGGCTTCGGCGAGATAGAGGAGCGCGCGCAGCGCATAGCGGGTTTTCTGGGCGAGCATGACGCCACCGCCTTATTCCCCAGCGGCTTGCTGGGCAATGAAGCAGTTTGGCGAAATCGCGATTTCGTCTTGACGCGACGGAACGCCTCGCTCGCGCGACGCTTTCCTTATCGCGCGCCAGCGGCTATGGGCGCCGCACGTTCGGTTATACGTATGACGACACACGAGGATTGATGGCGAAAGAAGAACTTCTCGAGATGCGCGGCCAGGTGGTGGAGCTTCTGCCCAACGCCATGTTCCGCGTGCGGCTCGAAAACGACCACGAGATTCTGGGCCACACCGCCGGCAAGATGCGCAAGAACCGCATCCGCGTGCTGGTCGGCGACGAGGTGCTCGTCGAGCTGACGCCCTACGATCTCACCAAGGGCCGCATCACCTATCGCTTCATGCCCGGGCGCGGCGGCCCCGGCCCCTCCTGATTTCGCGAGCGGGGGCCCCGTGACCTTCGTCCTGGCCTCCGCCAGCCCGCGCCGGCTGGAGCTTCTGGCTCGCCTCGGCGTGGCGCCCGACGTCATCGATCCCGCCGATGTCGACGAGAGCCCGCGCCGGCTCGAATTGCCGCTGCCGCACGCCCGCCGGCTGGCGGCGGAGAAAGCGGCGGTGGTCGCCGCGCGCCATCCGGGCGCGCTGGTGCTCGCGTCCGACACGGTGGTCGCCTGCGGGCGCCGCATCCTCCCCAAGGCCGAGGACGAGCGCACCGCGCACCAGTGCCTCTCCCTGCTCTCGGGCCGCCGCCACCGTGTCCATTCCACCGTCACCCTGATCGACGCCGAGGGCCGCGCGCGGCATCGCGAATCGACCAGCGTGCTGGCCTTCAAGCGTCTCTCCCCGCAGGAGCTGGACGCCTATATCGCCGGCGGGGAGTGGCATGGAAAGGCGGGCGGCTACGCCATCCAGGGCTATGCCGAAAGCTTCGTGAAGAGCCTGGCCGGCAGCCATTCCGGCGTGATGGGCCTGCCGCTGTACGAGACGCGCGCGCTGCTGGTCGCCGCCGGGGTCCGGCTTGGCTGAATGGGTCCTCGACGAGGGCGTCGGCGAGCATCGCGCCGCGCTGATCGACGGCGACACCATTCTCGAAGCGGCGATCGATCGGCTCGGTGACCGGCTGCGCGTCGGCGCGGTGCTGTCCGCCAAGCTCGGCGAGCGGATCGGCGTCGGCGCCTGGCTGTCCACGGCGCTGGGCGACGCGGTGCTCGAATCGGTGCCGCGCGGGCTGTCGCAGGGCCGCACCCTGCTGGTCGAGATCGTCCGTGAGGCGATTCCCGAGCCCGGCCGCCTCAAGCCGGCCCGCGCCCGTGCCAGCGACGCGGCCGGGGAGCGCGCCGCGCCGACGCTGGCCGAGCGCTTTCCCGACGCCCGCCGCCCCGCCGCGCACGAGGCGGACCGGCTGGAGCAGGCCGGCTGGTCCGAACTGATAGAGCAGGCCGAGAGCGGCGAGATCGCCTTTGCCGGCGGCGCGCTGCGCCTTTCCCCCACGCCCGCCATGGCCCTGTTCGACGTGGACGGCGCGCTGCCGCCGGCCGAGCTCGCTCTTCTCGGGGCGCAGGCGGCGGCGCGGGCGGTGCGGCGGCTCGCGATCGGCGGCTCGATCGGCATCGACCTGCCGACGCTCGGCTCCAAGGCCGAGCGCGCCGCCGCCGCGCAGGCGATCGACGACACGCTGCCGCCGCCGTTCGAGCGCACGGCGGTCAACGGCTTCGGCTTCGTCCAGATCGTCCGCCCGCGCCCGCGCGCCTCCATCCCCGAGCTGGTCCGCGCCGATCCGGCGCTCACCGCAGCACTGGCGCTGCTGCGCCGTGCGGCATGGGGCCACGGCCCCCGCACCCTCGTCGCCGCGCCGGCCGTCATCGATCGCCTGGCACCGGACTGGCTGGGCCAGCTCGCCCGGCGCGCCGGCGGTGCGATCGCCTTGCGGGCGGAGCCGGGCCTCGCCATATCGGCGGGGCATGTCGAACCCTGATCCCGCCCGCCCGAACCCGATCCGCAAGGCCGAGGCCTGCCCGGTCTGCGGCAAGCCCGTCTCGTCCGCTCATACTCCGTTCTGCAGCCAGGGATGCCGCGATCGCGACCTGCTGCAATGGCTGGGCGAGGGCTATCGCGTGCCCGGCGCGTCGGTGGAAACGGACGAGCAGGAATAGGGCTGGACAGGCGGCGCGGCCTGCCTCTATAGGCGCCGCTCGCTTCGCTTCAGACGCGAATGCCCGGGTAGCTCAGTTGGTAGAGCACGTGACTGAAAATCACGGTGTCGGCGGTTCGACTCCGTCCCCGGGCACCATTCCCCTTGTGCGCAAACGTCCGATACCTTCCATGGACGTCCGGTCAAACGACTGAAAGCGCACGGGAATTGGGCAATTAGATTCCACCTGTATCCATGGGTGGCGTTGTGATTCCCGGTCGATTTTAGGTACTTTTTGGCATGCCTCGGATCGGGAGATACCCTGATGCTGACCGCGCTCGCCATTCGCAACGCCAAGCCCAAGGCCAAGCCCTACAAGCTGTTCGACATCAATGGCCTTTATCTACTGGTTACCCCGCGCGGGGGCCGGTACTGGCGCTGGAACTACGCCTTCGATAGCAAGAACAAGACGATCGCCCTCGGTACGTTCCCGACGGTGAGCCTCGCGGAAGCCCGCGATCGATGCGAGGCCGCGCATGTCGTGATCGCCGATGGTCGGGATCCGATGGCCGAGCGCAAGAAAGCCGTTAGAAGCGCACGTCTCCAGGCGGCGAGCACCTTTCGAGCGATCGGCGACGAATGGCTGGGTCGGGCAGAACGTGAGGGACGTGCTCCCGCGACAATGACGAAGATCCGCTGGATGCTCAACTACGCCTATCCGACGCTAGGCGATCTGCCCATTGGTGAGATCACATCCCTCGAAATCCTCGCCGTCTTGAGGAAGCTTGAAGACCGCGGCCGCTTCGAGACGGGCATTCGCCTGCGGGGAACGATCGGCTCCCTGTACCGCTACGCCATTGCAACAGGCCGGGCGGATCGGGATCCCTCCCTTCCTCTTCGAGGCGCCTTGATCACGCCCAAGGTCACGCCTCGGCCGGCGATCATCGAACCCAGAGCCGTCGGCGCTCTCCTGCGCGCGATCGATCGCTATGACGGCCAGCCGGAGGTGGTGACCGCGCTCCAACTCATGGCTCACCTCTTCCAGCGTCCTGGAGAGTTGCGGGGCGCCGAATGGGAGGAGTTCGATCTCGACGCCGCGATCTGGACCATCCCCCCGCACAAGATGAAGATGCGTCGGCGCCATCGCGTGCCTTTGTCGCGGCAAGCGATCGAGCTTCTCGACTGGCTTCACAATCTTGGAGGCAAGGGTCGGTTCCCGTTCGCCAGCATCAGAAGCCCGGAGCGCACGATCTCGAACAACACACTGAATTCCGCGTTGCGTCGACTTGGCTACAGCGCCGATGAGATGACCGCGCACGGCTTCCGGGCAACGGCGAGCACCCTTCTCAACGAGAGCGGCCTCTGGCATCCGGATGCGATCGAGCGGCAACTCGCCCATGTCGAAAGCAACGATGTGCGCCGCGCCTATCTGCGCGGCGAGCATTGGGACGAGCGTGTTCGCATGATGCAATGGTGGTCGGACTATCTGGATCAGCTCAAGGCCTCGACCGGACGCGACGCCATCGCCGATGTTCAGGTCGGAACGTCCGACGACAGCTATCTTTGGCTTTGCGCCTCTAAATAATCTTTCTTTGCGCCCAATCCGGCTCAATCGGAGCAGCGGTCCGCCGACCAGTTGATTTCGGGGAAGGTTTCGCCTTCTCTACGGCACCTCGCGGGTGGCGCGTGGATGCGACCTTCCCGCTGAGGGTGCGCGCAGGGCGCCACCCATACTGCGGCAATGCTATCACCCCGTCTCTCACCTCGTGTATACCGCTACCAGTATGATGAATTACGGCTTCGGTTTCACTGGAATAGTGTCGTCGCTTATTTTTGGCGCACCGCTCAATGCGACCGGAAGCTGGACCGCGCCCTTCTTCGCCTCAATCGGCCTGCTGCTGCTCGGGGTGGCTCAATCGTTTTTCGTGTGACCGATCAGCCGTTTCAGGAACCAAAACTGAACTGACACCGCAGATGTTCTGGTTCGAAGCTGAACTGTCTTGGCAGTTAGGCGACCGGCGGCTTGCGGTCAGATGACCCAGTAGAGCTGCCTTGCGGGTCATCGCATCGCGTGTCTGCAAACTTGCGCTGGTCGGCACGAAGCCGGTGTCCGTCGCTGGATGGATATCGTAGCGAGGTATGACCAGCTTCGGGCAATGGAGATCCAGGCCCAAGCGAAGCACCCTGCGGGCGGCAACCCGCATTGTCATTGAGGCAGACACTGCGATGATCCCGACGACGCTCGCCAGCCTGATACCGGATGAGGCGCTGCTTCTGGCGCTGCCCTCCGAGCAAGTCGGGCTGCAACTCCTCAAACTGGCTTCCGCCCAGCTCCAGAACGGCCTTTTCAGCAAGGGGTCGGTCGCCGGCCCTGAGAGGCTGTTCGGCCAGGGCTACGGCCATCTTCCCGGCCCCTATTATTCCGGCAACCGGGCCGAGGAGGTCGAACTCGCGGTCGGCGAAGGCTGGCAGTGGCTGCTCAATGCCCTTTTGATCATGCCGGCCCCTGAGCCCAACAACAGCTTTTTGCGGCTGACTCGCCGCGGTCGCGCGCTCGTCAAAAGCGATGCCGGGTTCGATACCTATGTAGCGGCCGCCCAATTTCCAAAGGCGCTGCTGCATCCTCAAATCGCCGATGAGGTCTGGCTGCAGCTTGCCCAGGGGAAGTTCGCTGTCGCGGTCTTTGTGGCCTTTCGCGCCGTCGAAGAGGCAGTCCGACGGGCGTCGAGCTTTGCCACCGAGGAGCACGGCGTCCCCATGATCCGGCGCGCCTTCCACAAGGACAATGGCCCGCTCACCCGGACAACCGATCCCGAGGCCGAGAAGGAAGCGCTGGCCGCGCTCTTCGCCGGCGCGATCGGGTCATACAAGAACCCCCATTCTCACCGAACGGTCGAGATTGAGGATGGTCGGGAAGCGCAGGAGATGGTCTTGCTCGCGTCCCATCTGCTCCGGATTGTGGATAGCCGGTCGGCCGAACCTCGTCCTAGCCGCTGATGGCAACGATCCGACGAGTCAATCCGGCCGGCGACCAAAGCCCGGATTCACGCTGATTCGCATCGGCGCAGACACGGCTTTCCGTAGGCAACCAACCCCTTGTGTCGGGGCATGGCAGGGCAGGCGCTGGGTCAGCCCCGGAAAACCTCCCGCGATTCGCTCGGAACCACCGTTTTGCGATCATGTTGCGGCTTTCGAACGAGAAAGCTCGTGCTATTCTTGCGTTCAACAGGGGATGGACGCACGTGGATAGTTCGAAAGCAAGCATCGATCAGGAAGAACCGCCTTCCCAAGTGAAGACGGTCGCCGCAAGCATATTGGGTGAGTTCTTCGATGCGCTGGCGCAGGAGGACTTGAGTGACGTCGTTTCGCGCTTGCGCAAGACGGTGCTTGAGGATGGTGTGTTTGCCGAGCCGTCAATCCGGGCGGCCCTGTTTCCGGATGCGCCATGATCCGCATCGATACGATTACCATCAAGGAATTCCGGGGCATCCGCGAGCTGACCCTGAACGTAAAGGGGCAGAATTTCGCTGCCTGCGGTCCCAATGGGACTGGCAAGAGCGGCATCGTCGATGCCATCGAATTTGCGCTCACCGGAAACATCTCGCGCCTATCGGGAGCCGGCACCGGCGGCTTGTCCGTCAAGGCGCACGGACCGCACGTCGACAGCCGCAATAAGCCGGAAGCCGCTTCGGTGACGCTTGACGTGACCATACCCGCACTCGGCAACAAGAAGGCACAGATCCATCGCTCCGTAAAGGCCGCGTCGAATCCGAAGATCACGCCGGCTGACAAGGACGTCCTCGCCGCCCTTGAAGGCGTTAATCTCCACCCCGAGTTCGTTCTCTCGCGTCGGGAACTCATCAGGTACGTCCTCTCCGAGCCCGGCCAGAGATCAAAGGAGGTGCAGTCGCTCCTGCGCCTCGATGACATCGAGAAACTGCGTGGCGTGCTGCAAAAGATCGCCAACGCCTGCGCCAGAGAACTACCCGGCCTCGAGCGGGCGAGAGCCGACACGACCACCAATCTCCTCGCCGCCCTCGATATCGCGCAGCTTTCCAAGGCTGCGGTGCTGGGAGCGGTCAATCTGCGCCGTGAAACCTTGGGTCTGTCGCCTCTAGAGGCGCTAGAGGTTAACACGTCGGTCAAGGATGGCCTGACGACAACCGCACCGGGAACGCCCGGTCGCGTACCGAAGGTGCAGGCAACAGCCGACATGACCACGCTTCGCGACGTCCTCGGCGTGCTCCAGTCGGAGGCTTTCCAACTCGCCTGCTCGACCGCCACAAGCCATGCCGCAGACCTCGGCACGGACGCCGAGAGCCTTGACGGTCTATCGCGCGATTCCCTCCTCAAATCCGCGCTCGAACTGTACGACGGCACGGCTTGCCCGGTGTGCGACACGCCCTTCGAGCCCGAGGCATTCGAAGCGCATCTTTCGCAAAAGCTCTCCCACCTCGAAGAAGTCGGCAAGCGACGTGCTGCCCTTGAAGGCGAGCTGAAGCCGATCCTGGACAGCCTGCACGCAGCCGGAAGTGCGCTGAACGTGATGATCGACCATGGCGGGAATTTCACGCCCAAGCTCGATGTCACACCGCTAGTCGATTTTCGCGCCACGCTGCGGGGTCGCTATCTGCAGGTACAGAAGGTGCTGCCGCTCAGCGACATCCAGACGGTCCTTGCAGTCGCGCATCACGTACCCGACATCGTGGAAACGTTGACCGCGTTGGACGCGGCGATCACGGCGATCCCCGAGCCCACCAAACAGGACGCCGCACGCGAATTTCTCGTCTTGGCTCAGGAGCGGCTCGAACAATATCGCAAAGCGAGACTTGCTTTCTCCGCCGGCACTCTCAAATCAGAGCGCGCCGCCAAGGTGATCGCGACCTTCGGAACCGTCACCACCGGCGCCCTCGAAAAGATTTACGAGGACGTCGAAACGGCCTTCGCGGCCTATTATCGCAAGATCAACGAGGACGACGAAAAGAGCTTCACCGCCAAGCTGATGCCATCGATCGGCAAGCTGGGCTTCGATGTGGATTTCTATGGTCGCGGCCACTTTCCGCCCGGAGCCTATCATAGCGAAGGTCATCAGGATGGGATGGGGCTCTGCCTCTACCTCGCGCTGATGAGCCATCTGCTCGGCGCCAACTTCACTTTCGCCGTGCTAGACGACGTCCTCATGTCCGTAGATTCCGGGCATCGGAGGCAAGTCTGCACGCTTCTGAAGGAAGCATTTCCAAACACTCAGTTCATTTTCACGACGCACGACGAGATCTGGCTGCGACACATGAAGTCGGAAGGTCTCATCAAGGGCCGAGGTTTTGCTCATTTCCGGACCTGGACCGTCGATCTCGGCCCGACCGAATGGGACGATCGGGACGTCTGGACCGAACTGGAGCGGCACCTTGCCAAGAATGAGGTGCGCGCCGCGGCTGGGCTCCTGCGGCACTACCTCGAACATTTCGCGAAGGAAGCCTGCGACCGTCTGCGCGCGAGCGTCGAGTTTCGCGGCGACGCGCAATTCATGTTGGGTGACCTTCTCCCGAATGCGACAAGCTCGCTTGGCGACCTGTTCAAGAAGGCCAAGGCCGCCGCGAACTCATGGGGACAAAAGGACGTCGTCGACCGTATCAACGACATCGAGGCGGCCTTTGGTACCGCCAAGACCAAAACCAATTATGACAACTGGCAGATCAATACCGCCGTCCATTTCAACGAATGGGCGGATCTGAAGCGCGAGGATTTCTCGCCGGTGGTAACCGCGTTCAAAAGCTTTACGTCGGCGTTCGGCTGTCCGACCTGCTCCGAAATGTATTTCGTGACGCCCGATCGGGGGAAAAAGGAAAGCCTTCGCTGCGGGTGCGGAACGCTCAATCTAAACCTCCTCGCGAAGTCGTCTTCCTGACCTCACGAAGCTATGAGCATTCGTTCAGCCGTAGAGCGGCGTCTCCTAGCGGCGCTCATTGACCATGACCTCGGCCTTGCGCGCCTATTTCCCATTGCATCAGGGTAACGGTCCGCGGCGGACCGGACCGTCAGTAAATGGGCAATGCACGCAAGCTTAGGAACGGCGACAATTGGGCGCTTTCTCACCTGTCCGTATCGGCCACCATAAGCTATCTGGCGGCCGATCTGAGACGACGGCTAAGGGCGAGCCTGTAACGATAAGCTGTTGGCCTGCGTAGGACGATTGAACCAACCGTGAGTGTCAGATAAGCCCATATCCGTGGCGCGACGCATCGTTCCCCTCCTGCTCCTGCTGGGAGCCATCATTGGTCTCTTCGGCCAACAAGCGGCCTATGCGCTCGGTCCGGACATCGTGAAAACGATCGTCCCCGACCCTGGTATCTCGGCATCGATGACTGGAATGACGGGCATGGATTGCGACCAGATGATGGACGCGGATCAATCGGCGCGTCATGGCGGCGGCAAGCCGTGCAAAGATATGTCGCTAGCCTGCATTGCGGCGATGGGTTGCACGATACCGATCGTGCTCGGCGATCCGCCCGCTCCGATTGTCGGCAAACCTCTTCTGGCATCCATGCCCTTCTGGTCGACGACACCCCGCTTCGTTGGCCGTTCCTACGGTCCCGAGCCGGAACCACCCGCACGCCTGAGCTGATCGTCACCGCACGCTGATCGCGCACTCGGCTTCGGTCGCCCGCGAGATTCGTGCCGATCCGACTTTTCAGTTCAGGACCATATCCCATGAATTTCCTCATATTTGCGGCCGCCACGATTGTGGCTGTCGCCTCTCCTGCGTTTGCGGAACCCATGCCCATGGCCACTCCGCACGGCCACTACGAATGGCGTCCGCCACACCAGGTCGGTCCCCGCGCGCCGCTCGAGGCCGCGCACCGCACCTGGGTATCGGACAACGTCCGGATGGCGGGTTGCGACTGCACCATCATGAAAACCGGCACCGCTGACCGCATGCGCTCGTCTGCACGGGTGCCCACCGCCGGATAAAGCGATGACCGATCGTTTCGGCTGATCGGAATGCCGGATTCTCGGCGGCAGAATCTTCGCCGCCGAGGGTCCGATGCGCCGCGCCCGATGCGACCTGATCCTCCGACCAGGAGATTCCCATGCGATTTCACATTGTGGCGCCGTTTCTCGCAGCGCTCTCCACCGAGGCGTCTGCCCAGCCGATGACGTTCGACGCCGCGCTGCGACAGGCACAGGCGAATGCCCCTTCGCTCAGGGCCAGGACGCTGGGCATCGATGCCGCCCGTTCGGCCAGAGGTGCCGCCGGCGCACTGCCGGACCCCAAACTGGCGATCGGTGTCGACAGCTTCCCCGTCTCCGGTCCGCTGGCATTCGAGCCCGGCCGCGACGACTTCACGATGGTCCGCGTCGGCGCGTCGCAGGACATCCCCAATCTCGCCAGGCGACATGCCGAGCAGGCGCGCGCCGACGCGGACATTGGCGCGGCCGACGCCGATCGCGTGCAGGAGGCCCGTACGGTCGAGGTCAGCGCGGCGCTCGCCTGGATCAATCTTGCTTTTGCCGAACGCCGCCTGGCGGAGCTGGACGAGGTACTGGGCAATTTGGCGCAGGTCGTGAAAGCCACACCCAAAGCGGTGGCGTCAGGCGCTTCCCGTCCGGCACAAACCCTCGCCGGTGACCAGGCGATCGCATCCTTGCAGGATCGCCGGAGCGAACTGGTGTCGGAGATGGCGCGCACGCGGGCGACGCTCGTCCGATGGACGGGCGATCCAAGCCCCGAGATCGCGGGATCCGTGCCCGATCTGGATGTCGATGGGGCGGCGCTCCGGGCCGGACTCGACGGCCACCCCTCGATCCGGATGATCGATGCGCAGCAGCGGCAGGCGGATGCCGATGTTCATGTCGCAGATGCCGGACGGCGTTCGGACTTCGGCGTCGACCTCGCCTATCAGCGCCGCGACCCGCGGTTCGGCGATTACGTATCGGCGGGCGTCACGGTGAGCCTGCCCTTCTTCACGCGGCGCCGGCAAGGGTTCGAGATCGGCGCCGCGCAGGCGAAGGTCGGCCAGGTGATGGCCGAACGCGAGGCCGTCCGGCGCGCCCTCGCGGCCGATCTCGATGCCGATCTCGCCGATCACGCCATGCACCACGAGCAATGGGCTCGCGCCCGCGACACGCTGCTTCCGCTCGCCGAGCAACGGGTGAAGCTCGAAACATCCAGCTATGCCGCAGGCCGCGCCACGCTGATCGATATCGCGGACGCCTATGCCGCACTCGCCGATGCGCGCCTGACCGCGCTTGATCGCGAAGCCGCGGTCGCCGCCGATGGCGCCCGCCTGACCCTCACCTATCGGAGCGCCGACCAATGACGCCCAAGGACCTTATCCCCCAAACGCCGGCCGGCCGCGCCGCCATCCTTGCGATCGTCGCGAGCGGTGCGATTGGTTTCGGCGTCGCGCGGCTGATTGGACATCCCGCATTGGCTCCAGCCGGTGGCGCGGCCGCCTCTATAGCACCCGGCAAGCCGCTCTATTGGTATGACCCGATGGTGCCAACCCAGCATTTCGACAAGCCGGGCAAATCGCCGTTCATGGATATGCAGCTCATCGCGAAATATGCGGATGGCGCGGCCGGCAGCGCAGGACACCAGACGGCCGGCGTGACGATCGACGCGACCGCATCGCAGACCCTCGGCCTGCGTACCGTATCGGTCCGGCGCGGCACACTCGGCAGCGCCATCACCGCCACGGGCACCATCGATTTCAACCAGCGCGACGTGACTGTCGTGCAGGCCCGGAGCGGTGGCTTCGTCCAGCGCGTCTATGCGCACGCGCCGGGCGACGTGATCGGCGTGGGAGTACCGCTCGCCGATATCCTGGTTCCCGAATGGGGTGGCGCGCAGGCCGAATATCTGGCCGTGCGCGGGACCGGCAATGCCGCGCTCACGCAGGCGGCGCGGCAAAGGCTGGCCTTGCTCGGCATGTCCGCCGGCCTGATCGCTTCGGTTGAGCGCAGCGGTCGTCCCCGCAATGTCGTCACGATCACGGCGCCCGCGGGCGGCGTCATCAAGACGCTCGGCGTCCGCGCCGGCATGACCGTGGCGGCGGGTCAGACGCTTGCCGAGGTCGATGGGATCGACACGGTCTGGCTCAACGCGGCAGTGCCAGAAGCGACCGCCGGTGCGCTCAAGCCCGGACAATCGGCTGAGGCGATACTCGCGGCCTTCCCCGGAGAGGCATTCGCCGGGCGTGTATCGGCCATCCTGCCCGACGTGGCGGCTGACAGCCGGACGCTGACGGTGCGGATCGAGCTGCCCAACCGGAACGGCCGCCTGCGCCCCGGCATGTTCGCCAGTGTGTCGTTCGCGGGCGACACGCGGAGCGGGTTGATGGTCCCATCCGAGGCCCTGATCCGGACCGGCAAGCGAACGCTCGTCATGCTGGCCAACGGCAGGGGCCATTATCAGCCGGCCGAGGTTCAGGTCGGACGCGAGGCCGGCGATGACAGCGAAATCCTGGCGGGCCTGAGCGAGGGCGAGATGATCGTCGCCTCCGGCCAGTTCCTGATCGATTCCGAAGCCAGCCTGGCAGGGATCGCGGCTCGCCCGATCAGCGCGCTCTCGGCTGCGGCCATGCCCGCGCCGTCCAAGCCCTCGCCGACGCTCTACGAGACGACAGGTACGATCGAGGAGCTGAAGCCCGACAGCGTGACGCTCAGCCATGAGCCCGTGCCTGCGATCGGCTGGCCGGCGATGACGATGGGCTTCGCGCTCTCCAACTCAGGCATCGGGCGCGGGTTCAAGGTCGGCGATCGGGTCCGCTTCGGCTTCGATCATCCGCATGACGGGCCGACAATCCACCGTATGACGAAGGTGGGCCAATGATCGCCCGGCTTATCCGCTGGTCGGTCGCCAACCGGCTGTTCGTTGTCCTGGGCGCCGTTGCGCTGCTCGTAGCAGGGCTTGTTGCGCTGCGCTCGACGTCGGTCGACGCGCTTCCCGATCTCTCGGACACGCAGGTCATCATCCGCACGAGCTGGCCGGGACAGGCGCCACAGATCGTCGAGAACCAGGTCACCTATCCGCTCACCACGACGATGCTCTCGGTGCCGGGCGCGAAGACGGTGCGCGGCTATTCCTTCTTCGGCGACAGCTTCGTCATGTGATTTTTCGAGGACGGAACCGACCTCTATTGGGCGCGCAGCCGCGTCCTCGAATATCTCAACCAGGTGCAGGAGCGGCTACCCCAGGGGGCCACGGCCGCACTCGGCCCGGACGCGACCGGGGTCGGCTGGGTCTATGAATATGCGCTGGTCGACAGGACCAGCCGGCACGACCTCTCCCAGCTCCGCTCCTTGCAGGACTGGTTCCTCCGCTACGAGCTGAAGACCATCCCCGGCGTCGCCGAGGTCGCCAGCATTGGCGGCATGGTGAAAGAATATCAGGTGCTGCTTGATCCGGTGAAGCTCGCCGCCTTCGGGATCACGCAGGGCCAAGCGGTGGACGCGATCAGGCGCGCCAACCAGGAGGCCGGTGGCTCGGTGCTGGAGATGGCCGAGGCCGAATATATGGTCCGCGCCTCGGGCTATCTGAAGACGCTCGACGACTTCCGCGCCATCCCGCTTCGAACGGCGAGCGGCGGCGTTCCCATCACGCTCGGAGACGTCGCCACCATCCAAATCGGCCCGGAGATACGGCGCGGCATCGCCGAGTTGAACGGCCAGGGTGAGGTCGCTGGCGGCGTCGTCATCCTGCGCTCGGGCAAGAATGCCCGCGACGTGATCGCGGCAGTGAAGGACAAGCTCGCGACTCTGAAGGCGAGCCTGCCGCCTGGTGTCGAGATCGTCACCACCTATGACCGTTCGCAACTCATCGACCGAGCGGTCGACAACCTCACCCACAGGCTCATCGAGGAGTTCATTGTCGTAGCACTCGTCTGCGCATTGTTCCTCTGGCACGTACGCTCGGCGCTGGTCGCGATCCTGACCTTGCCGCTCGGCGTGCTGGCGGCGTTGCTGGTGATGCGCGTGCAGGGCGTGAACGCCAACATCATGTCGCTGGGCGGCATCGCCATCGCCATCGGCGCGATGGTCGATGCGGCGGTCGTCATGATCGAGAATGCCCACAAGCATATCGAGCATTGGGAGCGTGATCATCCTGGCGAGACGCTGACGGGAGCCGTCCGGTGGCAGATCGTCACCGACGCGGCGGCCGAAGTCGGGCCGGCGCTCTTCTTCAGCCTTCTCATCATCACGCTGTCCTTCGTGCCCGTGTTCACGCTGGAGGGGCAGGAAGGCCGGCTGTTCGCGCCGCTCGCGTTCCGATCTACCTATGCTATGGCGGGAGCAGCGATCCTTTCGGTGACTCTGGTACCGGTCCTGATGGGCTGGCTGATCCGGGGCCGTATCCCGGCCGAACAGGCCAATCCGATCAACCGCTGGCTGACCGCCATCTATCGCCCGGCAATCGACTGGACGCTCCGGCGCCCGAGGACCGTACTGTTGGTTGCCGCTCTGGTCTTCGCGACGACGGCTTGGCCTCTCAGCCGCCTTGGCGGCGAGTTCATGCCGAACATGGACGAGGGCGACCTGCTCTACATGCCCTCGGCATTGCCCGGCCTGTCCGCCGCAAAGGCGAGCGCACTGCTCCAGCAGACCGACCGGCTCATCAAGACGGTGCCGGAGGTCGAGACCGTGTTCGGCAAGGCCGGGCGTGCCGAGAGCGCCACCGATCCGGCGCCGCTGGAGATGTTTGAGACAACCATCCAGTTCAAGCCGCGCGACCAGTGGCGTCC